>JACXTT010013553.1_pt1 | contig 10725 bp, 3 predicted proteins | sample 9270951 | NCBI WGS metagenome assembly JACXTT01 (sample SAMN15532306, study PRJNA645909) | rock metagenome | isolation source: weathered quartz diorite | place: Puerto Rico | collected 2017-06-21
CTCATCGCAGCAGGCAGGAGGAGGACATTTACCTACCCCGTCAGCATCAACAGGCTGGCATTGTGTGGGGGTAATCAGTTCTTTATCCTTACAATCAGGAACACCATCGCCATCTGTATCGCGGCTTACACCGTGGCTGTCAACAGGGCAACCGGCGGGTGTATTGGGTTCATGATCAAACTGGTCGGTAACACCATCGCCATCAGCATCATCCAAAACGGGTTTGGGGAACTTCATGTGGCGGGGAGCGTTCAGCTCGTTGTAGGCATAATCCAGGGGGTTCAGCCACCAGAGCGGCTCAACAGATTTCTTACCCAGGTTGTAGTTCAGGCCTACGGTGAAGTAGTTGTAAACATCGTAGTCGGGGCTCAGTACGTTGGAATTGTACGTTCCTGTATTCTGGTTGCGAACACCATCCATCAGGTCGGTTCTGAGCGGCATGGTAATGCGGTCTTCCAGCGCCAGGTTCCACTTCTTGTTTAATTTAAAGGCTACACCAAATCCTGTATTCACGTTAAATACCAGGGTGTTGTTGCCTAATTTAGGCTTGCCAGGCAAATCTGACTCTGCATCAGACTCGTAGCTGCCGTCCAGCAGGGCCTTCAACTGCTTGCGCACATCATGCCTGTCTTTATAAATGTTTGCATTGGTAATACCGGAATAATTGTAGAGGTTACCGTTGGCGTCTTTTAAATTTGTTTTTACATGGAACCATGTAGCGCCGATACCGGCAATGCCATAAATGGAAACACCATTTTTGGCTTTATGGAAACGCACGTTATTGAGCGTAAAGATACCTTCCAGGTCCAGGTCTTTGTTGGTAGTCTTGTAATTATCAAAAATGCCGTTGGGGCTGTTGGCATTGGTATAGCCGGCGGCAATTTGAGCCTGGCTGAAGCCGGCGGTGCGTTTTTTCCAGCTCAGGCCCTTGCCCACGCCGTACATAAACTCTGCCCGCAGAGAAAACACGTAGCCAAACGCCTTTCTTACATGGGCGCCAAAGCCAAACGTGGGGAAAATAGCAGGCACGTCCCCGAAGATAGTGAAGGTTCCGGCTTTCACACCTACTTCCCACTGGTTGCGGGGCATCGCCGGGAAGGGGTATGCGTTATTGAGGAATTCGTTGTGCTGTGGTTGTCGTTTAGCCGGTATCATCGAGGAATCTTTCACGTCGTAGCTTGACCCAACCTGGGCGAAGGTAGCCGACGCAAAAAGGCACATAAGGCCTAAAAAGAGTTTGTACTTTTTGCTTGCCATAAATGTTTTATTATGAGATTTAATACGAATACAAAATGCCGTTATTTGCAAAAATATCATTTAGTTAAAATATACCAAATTTTTTTGCTTGGCGAAAAACAACTATAGTTGCTTGCAATTCACCGGTTTGAGACAATACCGACCTCAAATATGTTGCAAAGCGGTCTATAAAAAATGAATATTGTAATTTGCCGGGTCTAAATCAGAATGAAACTTCCACCCCCCATTATCAGCCAGGAACTGGATGTCTTTGAGAAAGTTTTCAAAGAGTCGGTTAAAAGCCACGTCTCCCTTCTCGATACCATTATGCACTATATCGTAAAGCGGAAAGGTAAACAATTACGGCCCATGTTTGTATTATTATCTGCCAAACTGGCCGGGCAGATTACCGATGTCACCTACCGCGCCGCCTCCCTGGTAGAGCTCCTGCATACCGCCACGCTGGTGCACGACGATGTGGTAGACGAATCGTACGAACGCCGGGGCTTCTTCTCTATCAATGCGTTATGGAAGAATAAAATAGCCGTGCTGGTAGGCGATTACCTGCTGTCAAAAGGCCTGCTGCTGTCGCTGGACAATGATGATTTTGAGATATTAAAAATTTTGTCCAGCGCCGTAAAACAAATGAGCGAGGGCGAGCTGCTACAGATTGAAAAAGCAAGAAACCTCAACCTGGAGGAATCCATTTATTTTGAAATTATAAAAAACAAAACGGCATCCCTGCTGGCTTCCGCTTGCGCCGCCGGCGCTTATTCTACTTCGCAGGACCAGCTGGTGGCCCGGAAGTTCCGCCAGTTTGGCGAATGGGTGGGCATTGCCTTCCAGATAAAAGACGATTTGTTTGACTACGGCGATGAAGCCATCGGCAAACCCACCGGCAACGATATCCGGGAAAAAAAACTGACCCTGCCCATTATTTATACGCTCAACAACTGCAGCGCCGCACAAAAAAAAGAACTCATCTATATTATAAAGAACGAAAACCGGCGGAAAGAAAAAGTGAATTACGTAATTGATGTCGTGAAAAAAAGTCACGGTATCGCCTATAGCCAGCAGAAGATGGAAGAATACCGTGACAAGGCTTTGGTGCTGCTGCATGAGTTTCCCGACAATGAAGTAAGACAAACACTGGAAGAATTGGTTAGATTTACAACCGACAGAAAATATTAAAATGTGGAAATATGAAAATGTGGAAATATGAGAATGCGCTTGCGCGGCTCTCATTTTCACATTCCCACATTAATCACATTTTCACATTAACCTGATGCAGAAAAGATGGAATATACTGGCTCCCGACGCTGAGAAAGTAAACCTCCTGCATGCCTCCCTGAAAATAAACCCGGTTATCTGCAAGGTATTGGTAGAACGCGGCGTGGAAACCTTTGAAGACGCCCGCAATTATTTCCGGCTCAGCCTTACCCAGCTACACGACCCCTGGCTGATGAAGGATATGGATAAGGCCGTGGACCGCATACAGGCCGCCTTCAATAAAAAAGAACGCATACTGGTATTTGGCGATTATGATGTGGACGGTACTACCTCCGTAGCCTGCCTGTACCAGTTCCTGCAAAAAGTATACGACCCCTCCCTGGTGGAATTCTATATCCCTCACCGTTACAGGGAGGGATACGGCATATCGCAAAAAGGAATTGACATTGCCAAATCGCTGGGCACTACCCTTATTATTTCGCTCGATTGCGGCATCAAATCGATAGACCTCATACAATATGCCAAAGACATGGGCATTGATTTCATTGTATGCGATCACCACATGCCCGATCCCCAACTGCCGCCGGCCGTGGCTATTTTAAACCCCAAACAAAAAGACTGCGCATATCCCTACAAGGAATTATGCGGTTGCGGCGTAGGCTTTAAACTGATTACCGCCCTTTCGCAACATATAGGCCTGCCCGAAGATTCGTATTACTGCTATCTCGACCTGGTAGCCACTGCCATTGCAGCCGATATAGTGCCCATGACCGGCGAAAACCGCGTGCTGGCCTATTTTGGACTTAAACGGGTAAACGAAAATCCCTGCGCCGGCATCAAAGCCCTGCTGGAACTGAGCCAGCTGCAAAAAGCGGTTATGCATATCAATAACCTCATTTTTGTAATCGCCCCCCGGGTCAATGCCGCCGGGCGGATGGACGATGCCCGAAAAGCCGTATTGCTGTTTGTGGAAAAAGACGAGGCGCAGGCCATGGAATATGCAAAGATGCTGCATAGCGATAACAGCGACCGCAAGGAAGCCGATCTCAATATTACCGAAGAAGCGCTGGCATTGATACAAAACGACGATACCCTGGTAAAACGCAAATCTACCGTGCTGTTTCAGCCGCACTGGCACAAGGGCGTGGTAGGCATTGTAGCCTCCCGGCTGATAGACAGTTATTACCGCCCCACCATTGTGCTCACCCAAAGCGGCGAAATAGTGGCCGGCAGCGCCCGCAGCGTAAGCGGCTTTAACCTGTACGAAGCCATTCATGCCTGCCGCGAACACCTGCTGGGCTATGGTGGCCATTTTGCCGCCGCCGGTATGACGCTGCTGCCCGGGCAGGTGGAATTGTTTAGCCGCAAGTTTGAAGAAGTAGTAGCCGCCACCATAGAACCGCATTCACTGGTGCCTGAAATACGCATTGACAGCGAAGTGCATTTCTCCGATCTCCGCCAGCCGTTTTATAATATTCTCACCCAGATGGAACCCTTTGGGCCAGATAACGCGCGCCCCGTTTTCGTAGTCCGCCGCGTACAGGACGCCGGCTCCAGGATCGTAAAAGAAGACCATATCAAGTTTGTACTGCAGCAGGACGGCATCATATTCAACGGCATTGGCTTTAGCATGGCAGGGAAGTTTCCGCTGCTGGAAGCAAAAAAACCGGTAGACATTGTTTTTACCCTGGATGAAAACGAATGGAATAATAACCGGCACCTGCAGTTGAAGGTGGTGGATTTCCGGGTGTCGGAATAAGAAGGGAAACAGAGAAACAGAGGAATAAAAAACAGAGAAATAAAAAAGTAGGGATCCCTACAACTTTGGGATCCCTATTTTTTTATTTTTAATTTCCCTGTTTCTTATTTCTCTGTTTCTAACTCAACGTAATAATCGGGCTTTTCTGCACTCCTTCCATCAGCTCCACGCTCCGGTTAATAAACGTAGTCAGCGCATTTCCCTTCAGCAGGCCTTGTGAAAGCAGCGCCAGGTCGGCCAGGTTGCGCACATATTTTTCCTGCTTTTCTTTATTGTCTTCCGCCAGCACCGACTGGTATATTTTATGATTGCCGTTTACCGTAAGCGTTACCTCGTCCGGCATATTGGCGTAAAAGCCGGCCATGCCGCCGCCTGCATTGGCCATGTCTTTCATGCGCCGCATAAACTCGGGCCGGGTAGCTACCACGGGAGGCGCTTCGGGACTTAGCCCTTTTACTTCTACCGTAACATGCAAACCGGGTGTATCCTGGTGAAACAATGCAGAAAGTGTGGCTTCCTCATCTTTGGTCAGGGCGCTGCCCATATCTTCCGTTTTGTCTACCAGGTTATCGGCAATATCGGCATCCACGCGGGTAAAATGCACGCTGTCCCATTTGGATTCCATCTGGTTAATGAACGCGGCGTCTACCAGGGTTTCTGCTTTTACCACGGTATATCCTTTTGCTTTGGCAGCCTGTATATAGCTGTCCTGCTGCACCGGGTTGGTAGTATAAATAATCACCTGTTTGCCGTCTTTGTTTTTCTGCAATGCTTCGGTAGCAATGCGGTATTCTTCCAGCGTATAAAATTTGCCGTCGTCCACATCTTCAAATACGTGAAACTTGTTGGCTTTTTCCAGGAATTTATCGTCTGTCATCATACCGTATTTCACAAACAGGCCCAGGCTTTCCCATTTCTCTTCAAATCCCTTCCGGTCTTTGTTAAAGATTTCTTCCAGCTTGTCGGCTACTTTGCGGGTTATGTAGCCGTTTATCTTCCGCACATTGGGATCCCCCTGCAAATAGCTCCGGCTCACGTTGAGCGGAATATCAGGGCTGTCTATCACCCCCTGCAGCAGCATCAGGAACTCCGGCACAATATCTTTTACTTCCTCGGTTACAAATACCTGGTTGCTGTAAAGCTGTATTTTATCTTTCTGTATTTCGTACGACTGCTTGATTTTGGGAAAATAGAGTATACCCGTAAGGTTAAAGGGATAGTCTACGTTAAGGTGTATCCAGAACAGCGGTGCTTCGTTGTAGGGATACAGTTCTTTGTAAAAATGCTGGTAGTCTTCCGGGGTAAGTTCCGAAGGCTTTTTGGTCCAGGCCGGAGTGGTATTATTGATTTGCTTGTCTTCATAAAAAATAGGTACAGGCAGGAAGCGGCAGAATTTATTGAGAATGGTGCGCAGGCGTTCTGTATCCAGGAACTCGTTGCTTTCTTCATTGATGTGCAGTACGATATCGGTGCCGCGTTCTGCCTTTTCGATTTCTTCCAGGCTAAATTCCGGGCTGCCATCGCATTCCCAGCGAACGGCTTTGGCGTCTTCGCGGAAGCTTTTGGTGATTATCTCCACTTTTTCGCTGACCATAAAAGAGGAATAAAAGCCCAGGCCAAAATGCCCGATGATATTGGCTTCGTTCTGCCCCTTGTATTTATCCAGGAATTCTTCAGCCCCGCTGAAAGCCACCTGGTTGATGTATTTATCTACCTCTTCGGCGGTCATGCCCACGCCGCGGTCGGAAATAGTAATGGTTTTGGCGGCGGCGTCCAGCCTCACGTCAATACGCAGTTCGCCAAGTTCGCCTTTGGCTTCGCCGATAGAAGAAAGCGTTTTCAGCTTCTGCGTGGCATCGGTGGCATTGCTCACCAGCTCGCGCAGGAAAATGTCGTGCTCGCTGTAGAGGAATTTTTTAATAATCGGGAAAATGTTCTCGGTCTGTACCCTGATATTTCCTTTTTGCATAAATCACAATTTTTTAATGTACCTGACAAAAGGTGAACTAAAGGCGCTATGTCAAACACAATGCCATCCCTTGCCGGGCTGACACTCTGTCAATAAAATAAGGAAACCACTTATTTTAATGCCGGGGGGCCGGAATTTTAATTAACAATTATTTTCCGTGGGTTTAAAATTCCCTTAATTTACACGGCCCACTTTTGCAGGCCAACCGCTATTATCCTATATCCCTCGCTAAATTCCGCTCTCCCAAACCCGGTTGCACCGGATTGAATTATTCTTTGCAAAACCCTTTTCCGGCTTAAAGCCGGTTTACATCATTTACTCAAAAATTAACGCTAATGAGAAAATTGTACATGACTGGAAGGTATTGCCTGCCCGTTACTACGTTCGCAACATCTTTAATGCTCCTGTTTTTTTCATCACTCCTGCCAATGGCAGGAAAAGCCCAGACCAACCCCACGGTACAATCGCTGCCGTACAGCCAGGCCTTTGGTACGTTTACAGGTAGTACAACTACCTACCCGGCCGGCCTGCAGGGATGGTCAATTACCGGGAGTACAGCTTCTACTTATCCAACGGCCGCTCCCAGCGGAGACCAGGCCCTGGCCGGTGCTACCAATGGTTCCACGTCTGCCTTTGTGGGAGATATGAATGGAAAAATAGGGCTGCTCTGTACCGGTTCTAATGTGAAAACGATAGCCCTTGCTATTACCACTTCCAATACTACCGCCATCTCTGTATCGTACCTGGCAGCCACCCAGCGCCAGCAGGTCAGCAACCGGGTTGGCGCCCTTGGCCTGCAGTACCGGGTGGGCACTTCTGGTGTCTTTACTGATGTAGCAGGATCGGAATACCAGGACCCCGGAGGCACCGATAATATTACCGGCACTACCAGCCTCAGCCCGCAAACCGTTACCGTTACGCTTCCTGCCACCTGCGAAAACCAGGCTATTGTTCAGTTAAGATGGGTATACCGGGAAGTAAGCGGCAGCGGCAACCGCCCCGGCTTTTCTGTTGACAATATCAGCATTAGCGGCACATCGGGCGCTTCCCCTTCCATAGGAGTATCGCCAGCTTCTCTTTCCGGGTTTACCACCACGGCTGGAACCGCTTCCGCCACCCAAAGCATTACTGTAAGCGGTACCAATCTTACCGATAATGTTACCGTAACTGCCCCCGGCCCTTATGAACTTTCAACCGATAATACCACCTATACCTCATCGGTAGTGCTTACACAAAGCGGCGGCAACCTTGCCGGCACGCCTGTGGCTGTGCGTATCAGTGCCGGCGCATCTGCCGGCAGCGCCAATGGAAGCCTTAGCTTAACATCTGCCGGCGCCGGCACGCAAAGCGTTACGCTTACCGGCACCGTTAATTCCACTATTACCGTAGACCCGCTGCAGCGCTTCAACGCCATCGCCGTTTCTACCACTGAAATCGACCTGACCGATACCACAAACGTGGCGGCCAATAATATAGTAGTGGCATGGAACAGCACCAATACCTTTGGCACCCCTTCGGGCGCCCTTCCCGTGGGCAGTACCATCAGCGGCGGCGGCACGGTTATCTACAATGCTTTTTCCAACAGCCTTAACGCTATCCCCCATACCGGGTTAATACCTGGTACAACGTACTATTACAGCGCCTGGTCGGTGGATGCTTCCAATAACTATTCTACCGCCTTAACCGCTCATGCTACCACTTTCCCGGCGCCTGCGGCCAACGTGGTCATTAACCAGGTGTATGGCGGCGGCGGCAACAGCGGCGCTTATTATAAGAACGACTTTATTGAATTGTACAATAACGAGAATACGGCCATAAGCCTGGCCGGCTGGTCGGTACAATATACCAATACAACAGGGCCCGCAACCAGCTGGAGCACTACTGCATTAAGCGGGACCATCCCGGCGCATGGCTTTTACCTGGTGCAGGAATCGGCCGGCGCCAATGCCTCCGCAGTAAGCCTGCCCGCTCCCGATGCTACCGGTACACTGGCGCTAAGCTCTACGGGCGGTAAGGTCATTTTATGCAACAGCACCATCGCGCAAACGATATCCGATCCAACAGGAGCCACCATCATGGATAAAGTAGGCTATGGCACCGCCAACGCCTATGAAGGAAGTGGCCCGGCCCCTGTTACGGATAATACCACTTCGGTAACCCGGGTGACCGACGGCGTGGACCATAACGACAATGCAACCGATTTTGCATTAACCAGCCCGCTGCCGCGCAACAGCAGCTATACCACAACCGCGCCCCTGGTAGTTACGTTTACGCCGCCCAATGGTTATTTAGGCGTGGCCTCCACCATAGTACCTGCCATCCTGTTTGACAAACCCATTGTAAAAGGCACCGGCACCATTACCCTTTATGTCAACGGCGTTGCGGGCACACCGATAGATGTAAGCTCTGGCAGCATCGTGATTAGCAATAGCAAAACAGTTTCTATCAATACCACCTTATCGCCCGGTGTATCTTACGCTATCCTGGTAAGCGCCGGCGCATTCCAGGACGCCTATGGCAATCCTTTTGCCGGTATCAGCAGCACCAGCACCTGGGCATTTACCACGTATAACGCAGGCGTAGCCGTTACACTGCCGCAAACCTTCGATTTCCAGAACTGTACCGGAAATGGTTTGCTGCCCAACGGCTTTACGCAATACAGCACTACCGGCGCACAGATTTGGGATTGTACCGTATTTGGAAGAGACCCGGCGGCGCCCACCGGTACCACCGCTTACCCCAACGGCGTACAAATAAACGGTTATGCCAACGGCATCAACAACCTGAACAAAGACTGGCTGGTTTCGCCCAAACTGGACCTTACCGGCACTACCTATCCCCTGCTGAGCTTCTGGAGCAGGAATGCTTATGACGGCGATGTCCTGCAACTGAAGATATCCACCGATTATACCGGCTCGGGCGATCCTGCACTGGCTACCTGGACGGACCTCAACGGCAAGTTTCCCGGCAAGGGCTCCGATACATGGACGCTTTCTTCGGGCATCAACCTATCGTCGTTCAAACAAAGCAGCGTATACGTTGCATTTGTATACACTTCCACGACAAACGATGGTTCACGCTGGACGCTGGATGATATCAGCCTGGTTAACTCCTCCACACCGCCGCCGCCCAGCCTTACGCTGAGCGCTTCCAGCCTGGAGTTTGGTTATACCGCTACCGGCAGCAACAGTACCAAAACGCTGACCGTTACGGCCAACGACCTGGTGGGCGATGTAACGCTAACCACTACGGGCAATTTCCAGGTATCGACCGACGGTACCACGTTTACCTCTGCCGCCACCATTTTACAGGCCACGGCCAACAATGTGCCGCAAACGATATATGTACGTTTTGCACCGCTGACCAATAATATCCAGTACAGCGATACACTCAGCGTGGCCATTTCAGATTCTACCGGCACCGTTACCCTCAAAGGCAACAGCATCGACCCTGCCAGTACACTGAATGTAGTAAACTGGAACCTGGACTGGTTTGCCACCCCCGACCCCACGTTAGGGCCTACGGATAAATCGCTGCAGCAGAATAATGTGGCCATTGTATTAAAAAGCATACCGGCCGATTTATTTGTACTGCAGGAAGTAGTAAACCAGCATGCGCTGGACAGCATTGTAAGCACCATGCCGGGCTATGCGTATATAATAGGCAACTACGGTTCTTATTCCAACCCGAATGAATCTACGGCCGACCCGCTGACCGTAGTGCAGAAACTGGCCTTTGTATACAATACCGCCAAATTCAGCAATATACATACCGACTCCCTGCTGACCCTGGGCGTTACCAATGCTGCCGACCTGGGCAATCCGTATTATAATGATTTTGCCAGCGGCCGTTTCCCGTACATGATGACAGCCGATGTAAAGCTGAGCGATAACAACGGTGGTTTTATTACCCATACCATCCGCTTTATTAATATCCACGCCAAAGCCAATACCGCGCCCGTGCTTACTGCATACAACCGCCGGTTCCTGGGAGCGCGTGGACTGGATTCATTGATAAAAGTGCAGTACATTAATGACAACGTGGTCATACTGGGTGATTTCAACGATGATCTGAACCAGACCATTACCGCCGGCATAACGCCCCCGGTTACGTCCTACAGTTCTTTTACCGTAAACGATGCAGCCCTGTACCAGTTCCCCACCATGCCGCTCAGCCCTGCCGGGCAGCATTCGGACGTGAGCTATACCAGCGTTATCGACAACGTGGTCATCACCAACGCCATGGGCAAATATTACCTGCCGGCATCGGCTACCGTGCTTTCGGACGTAGCCAACCTGGTCAGCAAATACGGTACTACCACTACGGATCACTACCCCGTATTTTCGCAGTATTCGTTTTCTGCCGCGGCAGCCCTCCCGGTAAAACTGCTCAGCTTTACCGCCGTTAAACAAAACGCGCAGGTAAAACTGTCCTGGTCTACCGCCCAGGAAATCAACAGCAAATTGTTTGATGTAGAACGAAGCGCCGACGGCAGCAACTTTACCAAAATAGCCACTGTAGCCGCACAGGG
>JACXTT010013554.1_pt1 | contig 10725 bp, 8 predicted proteins | sample 9270951 | NCBI WGS metagenome assembly JACXTT01 (sample SAMN15532306, study PRJNA645909) | rock metagenome | isolation source: weathered quartz diorite | place: Puerto Rico | collected 2017-06-21
TCCTTCATCTTTTGCCCAACCGGAGCGTTCGGCGGCTGGAAGGGCAAAGGCACCGTACCACCTGGATGCAGCCACTGGTACCCGAGAAAAAGATCTACTTTGGGAGTCTCTTGCTCTTGCGCCTCGGCGGCAACTGATGCCAATCCAACTGCCATTAAGGTACAGAAAGCCGCAAACAATAAATGGGAAGCACCTCTACCACAACGAAGTGACATTCAATCCTCCAAAACCTGTGAGAATTTTTGCGTCCACGCTCAGATGCAAGCAATCATTGGGAGTTTGCGTGGAAACCCACGACTCACTTTTGTGTATGGACACTGATTTTACCCCAGCCCGACCTCAAATCAAGACCTGGCAGCCGAAACTTCTGTTGACAACTGAGAGCACACTTCTTGTCTCAGATTGATACCACTGCCACGCCGCAGAGAGTGCGGCGGGGTTGCCGGCGCCAGGGCATCGACAAGACCCAACGATCAAAAAGGTGCGGGCGGGCCGCCCCCCGCCACATACGGCCAGTCCCGCTTGCAGACGAGCGGGAAAGCCTCAATAATGGCAATGGCTGCAAAGCCTTTATGAGCCACGAAAGAGTACTAATCGTCGAAGACGAGGAAAACGAGCGAACAGGTCTGGCCGAGCTGATTACCAGTTGGGGTTATCGGACCGAAACCGCAAAAGATGGCGCTGAGGGGCTCGAGAAGGTCGCCGCCTGGGCGCCTTCCCTGGTAGTCACCGACATGAAGATGCCGCGCATGGGCGGTCTGGAACTGTTGGAGAGACTGGCAACCGACGCCCAGACCATGGCTGTGATCGTAGTAACGGCTCAAGGTACGATCGACAGTGCGGTCCAGGCCATGCGCATGGGGGCCTACGACTACATTACCAAGCCCATCGACACCAACCGGCTGCATACCATTCTGCAGAACGCCTCGGCATTGTTAGGGACGCGCGCGGAACTCGAAGTCACCCGCCGAAAGTTGCGGGACGCTGGCTCTCTGGGCAGCCTGATTGGGTCTTCCAAGAAGATGCAGGAGATCTTTCATCTGATTGAGATGGTGGCACCCAGCACGGCGTCCGTGCTCATCACGGGCGCCAGCGGTACCGGCAAAGAACTGGTGGCGCGTACTGTCCACGAACTTAGTCCAAGACGGAACAAACCGTTTGTACCGATCAACTGCGCGGCTATTCCGGAAACCCTGATCGAAAGTGAAATCTTCGGCCACGAAAAGGGCGCCTTCACCGGTGCCCTGGAGCGACGCACCGGATGTTTCGAACTCGCCGAAGGCGGAACTCTGCTGCTCGACGAAATCGGTGAGATGCCGGTGGCTACGCAGGCCAAGCTGTTGCGTGTGCTCGAGGACAGCAAGCTGCGGCGCCTGGGAAGCAAAGTAGAAACCACCGTAGACGTCCGGGTTCTGGCCGCCACCAATAAGGTGCCCGAGGAAGCGGTTGCGCGGGGTGAGTTGCGCAACGATCTGTATTATCGGCTCAACGTCTTTAACATTCACATGCCGCCGCTGCGCGAACACAAAGAAGATGTTCCGGACCTGGTGCAGGCATTGCTTGACGACATGAACCGGAAGCATGGGCGAAAGGTCGCGGGGGTAAGCGAGGCGGTGCTCAACGCATTTCAAAACTATTCCTGGCCAGGGAATGTGCGGGAAATGCGCAACACGCTGGAGCGGGCAACCATCGTCTGCGACGGTGCGGTGGTTGAGACCAAGCATTTGCCGCCCGGGTTCGGCCAGTCCAGCTTGCGCAGTTCGTCCGAAGACGGTGATACCGTCCACCTCGGCGTTGGAACCACAGTCGAAGAAGCCGAGAAGCGGCTCATTCTGAAGACTCTGGAATCCACCAATAACAACAAGACCCGGGCGGCGGAGATTCTGGGTATCAGCTTGAAGACGTTGCACAACAAGCTCAAGGAATACGGGGCCGCCACTGCCGACGCCGCATTGGTAAGGGAGGAGTAAGTGCGGTTCCCGGTGATGTAGTCCATGCGCCGAAAAACCAAAATCGTACTGGCCATTACTTTCATGGTCGCGGTGCTGGTGTTGGGGTTTTCCTACATCTACATCTCCGAATTGCTGCGCCAGCGGGTTACAACCGCGCGGGAATCGGCTGGGCAACTAACCTCCAATCTGGCCTACCTGGCAGCCAACGCCATTCCAGACCTCAGCAGTACCAAGGTGGATACGACGAACCCGCTTGCCATGCGGCGGGCGGTGACTTACTACCTGGGGAGCGATCGCGATCTCAATAATTTCCTAGAGTCGGTGGTGGGAACCTGGCCGATCATTTACGACGCGGCCATTGTGGACGGTGACGGCAAGGCGATCCTGCACACCAATCCCGATCTGGTGGGAAAATCGGTCCCCGACCGCCCCAATTTTCAGACGGTGGAAAAGGCCAGCTTTCGCAACCAGTTCCGCATGGTCTATAACCCGCCGACGGTGTACGACGTGCGAATCCCGCTGCAGCTGGACGGGGCGCACTTCGGCAGCATTCGGGTAGGCGTGTCTACGGTCTTTCTGAAGAACGAGCTCACTCCGCGGTTACGGCAAGCTGTGATCTTTTCCAGCATCGCGATTCTGCTGTCGCTGCTGCTGGCGGCAGGGCTCTCCCACCTCGCCCTGGGTCCGCTCGAGCAAATCAGCCGCAGCCTGGACAGTGTCACTGCGGGCACTCCGGAAACCGCCACCGAGCCGGAGTCTGGCCACGACGAATACGGCATGGTAAGCCTTAAGATCGCTCACCTGGGCCGCCAGATGCGCGACGCGAAAGAGATTTTTTCAGCCCTGAAAGACAACGTTGACCAGATCATGGGCAACCTGCTCGATGGACTGATGCTGTTCACTCGGGACTTGCGCGTGGTGCTGGTGAGCGCATCCGTGGAACGTTTTCTGAGTCGTCCCCGGCGAGAGTTGCTGGGCCACGGAGCGAGGGAGATTTTCTCTCCGGAGTCCGAGTTTGGAGCGTTGATGTTGCAGGCGTTTGAACGCCGAAGCTCGATTGCTTCGCGCGAAATCGAGTTTCCCAATGGCAAGCGAGTGCAGGTTTCTCTCGATTTCATCCGCGAGAAGGAAACCCAGATCGGCGCCCTGCTGACCATGCGCGATGCGGACTCGGTGCGCCGGATCGAGGATGAAATCGAAATGTCACGCCGGCTCTCCGCCAGCAGCCGGATCACCCGGGGCGTGGCTCACGAAGTCAAGAATCCGATCAACGCGATCGTTCTGCATCTGCAATTGCTGCAGGGTAAATTGCGGGAGGTCGATCCGGCCACGCGCCGCCACATGGACATTATCGGCAGCGAAATCCACCGCCTCGACCGAGTGGTCCAGATTCTGGTGGATTTCACCCGGCCCCGCGACCTCCACCTGGAAGAGACCGATCTGCGGCATCTGCTGGAGGATGGCGCACAACTGGCCGGACCCGATGCCGGACGACATGGCGTAACCGTCACCTGCGAGCTTCCGTCTGAGCCTCTAGTCGTGAAGGTCGATACCGACTTCATCAAGCAAGCCATGCTGAACGTCGTGCTCAACGGCGTTCAGGCCATGCCTGGGGGAGGCAAACTGACGATTTCCGCGCGGCGCGACGACGATATGGTGGTCACCGAAATTCGCGATCAGGGCGGGGGAATTCCTCCCGATGCTCAGGATAAGATTTTTGAACTGTATTTCACCACCAAGAAAGAAGGGACAGGCATTGGCCTGGCGCAAACTTACCAGATTCTGCAATGGCACTATGGATCAGTGGACTTCGAGTCCGTCGAGGGACAAGGTACAACTTTCCGCCTACGCTTGCCGCTGGTCCAGACTCGCTTCGATTCTCCCCGGGAAGCGGTGATTCGAGGCTAGCTTAGGCCAGTGGTGCAGGGACTCCTTGGTAACACACCTACGATTACTGTTTTGCGCAGCCGTGAGTGCACTGAGCAACGCCGAAAGTTAAAATCCCTCGTATGCCCTGCGGGGGCGTGACGCATCACACTGGGATGAACATGTATCTGGCCGCCATTCTCGAACTTTGTCTGCTGACCCATTCTTCCGCTGCGGTTGTCGTGCCTCTCCCGCAGCTTCTGGCCTTGATGCAGGAGAGCAAACCGACGGACGACGCCCCACCCAATTCGCCCCAAGAGCCTTTGCGGCAAAATACTCAGCCGCAGGGACCCTCTCAGGAGAGCTCGCAACCCAGTCGGGACACCAGTACTGAGAAAGCCGCCAGTCGCAAGAAAACCCAAGAGGAGAAGAGGGGTGCTGGGCAGCCCCAAGAAACGCCTGCCCCCGAAGCGGCACACCCGGCCGAGGAAACACAGCCCAAAGCCGGAGGGACGCCGAGGTCTAGCGCGAAAACGCCAGCCAGGAAACGACGTCCGCGGAAACATGCCACCGCCGCGTCAGATTCAGCGACCGAAAAGAAGGTGGTGCGAAACGGTGGAACCGCCGATCCGGTGGTTCAGCTTTCTCCGAGCGTCAGCAATGAGCAAGCCTCCCGTCAACGCCAGAGCACGACTGAGTTGCTGGCCACCACCGAAGTGAACCTCAAACAACTGGCTGCTCGCCGGCTCAACGAAACCCAACAGGACAGCGTCAGCCAGGTCCGCAAATACATGGAACAAGCCAAGACAGCCGAGAGTGCTGGCGACGTGCAGCGTGCGCAGAATCTGGCGTCGAAAGCCCTCCTGTTGTCGGACGACCTGGTGAAACACTGAAGGCTCAGACTTGCAAGATTTTGTCGCCGGCCGCGCAGGTGCAGTCGAATCACTGACCCTTGGCGCGCGCGGCGTTCACCTTGGACAGCAGATCCTGCGAAAGCGGCTGCACCGGACCTGGAATCTTTACCGCCTCGGTCAGAGTCTCGCGAGCTTCGCTGACCCGGTTCAGCTTGGCATAGGCGTAGCCCAGCCGATACAGGGCCACTGCGTACTGCTGATCATCGAGCCCCTTGAGCAAGCCTGAGGCGGTTTTCAATTCGGGGACGGCGGCAGCAGTCTTGTCCTGTTTCATGTAGGCGTAACCCAGCGTGGAATGCGCAACCCCGGCGGAAAGCTTGCGCGTGCGGTCCGCATCCGGAGCATCGGCCTTGGCGGCCGCGACCGCCTTCTGCGCGTATGCAATTGCCTTCCCCGCACTCCCTGGCTTGGAGTCTTCTACATAGGTTCCCGCCAGCATCAGCAGCGTGGGCAGGCTGTTTGGGTTCGCCGACAGAACCTTTTCCCCAAAGGCGATCACGCGCGCGGTATCTTTCAACTCGGTAAGCGACATCATGGCATACGAGGTAACCGATTCCTCGAAGCGTGAATTCGGAAATGCCGAAGTGAAGCGCTCAATGTCGCCCATGCGCGCTTTCGCATTGCTTTCGTCCACGATCACGTTGAAGGCAGCAGCCTCAAGAAAATCATACGAAGTTTTTGCCAGATTCTTGTCTTCCGCAGCCTTGCTGGCAAAGTCCTCGTCGCTAAGGCCTTCGGGCTTGGCTCCCTTTCCAATGGAGTTATAGGCTTCGCCGCCACGCACCGCGTACTCCAGTAACTTGGCATTGCTCTTCAACTGCTGCGCAACGCTGGCCTGAGAAACGAGAATATCGAGATTATGAGGAGCGCTGGCCAGAGCCTTGTCGCCATATTCGAGCGCCTTGGGCAAATCGCCAGCGCCTTGGTAGTACTGCGCAATCTGCCAGTTTCCATAGGCCACTGCCGAAGGATTGGATGAGAATTGCCGCAGGAAATCGGTGTACATGCTCAATTTCTTTTGCGGATCTGGCTCTTTGCTGATCGCTGCCAATCCCTGATCTTCGGGAGTGCCCGCCGGGAATGTGATGGTTTCTATTTGTGCGTTGGCAACCGGGACAGAGAGCAGAAGGACTAGGAGAATCCTGAACCAGCGATTACGCTTCATAAGCAGCCTCCCCAATTTAGCGACGGCATCGTAGACCCGAGGAGGGGGGTTAGGCAAGCAGGATGAACAGCCCGATGAAATACGGTTCCCTGGCTCCGTGGCCGAGTCCTTGGCAACCCATTGGGGAAGAGTTTGCTCGCTGAGCTTGCGGCGGCACACAAGGCTCGCAAAGAGGAACTCTATGCTAGTCTGAGCCCATGCAGGGTGATGAGGGGGCGGACGCACAGGAAATCACGGAGAATTCCCCATCCGTCATTTTAGATTCCACCCCGCGACCCTGGCGGCGATCCATCTTCTTCATCGTTGTAGTTGCCTTCCTGCTCCGTTTGGCGGTGATCACCGTCGGCCACACCTACCGCATCACGCCCCGGCGTGATCACTTTCAATTCGGATGGGAGATGGGTCGCCTCGCCCGTTCCATTGCCCTGGGACAGGGTTTCAGCTCTCCCACAGATTTGCCCACCGGGCCGAGTGCCTGGGCGCCACCCGTCTATCCCTACATTCTGGCGGGAGTCTTCAGGGTGTTTGGCATCTACAGCCACCTTTCGGCCTGGGTGATTCTTGCCGGCAACAGCCTTGTTTCGGCACTGACCTGCCTCACTCTTTACCGGATCGCGGACAAGATTTACGGAAATGCCGTCGCCCGGACCACCGCCTGGACCTGGGCGCTATTTCCCTACGCAGTCTACTGGCCGGTGCGCGTGGTCTGGGAAATGAGCCTTAGCGCATTCCTGCTGAGTTGGGTATTGTGGCTTGCCCTCAGCATGGCCGATCAAATGAACGATAGGGGCATCGGTCCGCGCCGCCGGGAGTGGATCGAGTTCGGGCTCTTGTGGGGTGTGATCGCCTTGACCAATACCGCACTGCTTTCGTTGCTCCCATTCTGCCTGTTCTATCTATGTTGGCGACGGCCGCGACCGCTCCAACAAATTGCCGGGGCGGCACTGTGCCTAGTGACGGCCGCGCTGGTAGTCACTCCGTGGCTGGTTCGCAACTACTCGGTATTCGGACAGTTCGTTTTTGTACGCGACAATCTTCCTCTCGAAATGCACATGGCGAACAACGACCAGTCCAGCGGATTGTGGACGCGCAGCGAACATCCCGGTAACGACCCGGAGTCCATGCGCAGATTTCAGGAGTTGGGAGAAATTCGCTTCATGAAGGAGAAGCAACAAGAGGTCGACCAGTTCATGCGGGAGCACCCGGTTCGCGTCGTTGCCTTCACTGTGCAACGCGCCGCCTACTTCTGGATCGGGCCCCCTCAGGCCAACATTGTGGCGGGGTACGACCTGATGATCGCGCGCCATGTCGCGTTCTTGTTGCCTGCGGCAGCCGCTTTCGCCGGACTTTGGCTAACCCTGCAAAAGCGCAGAAAAGCAGGGCTCCTTCTGGCTAGTTGTCTGCTGATCTATCCCCTTCCCTACTATTTGGTAAATCCCTTTCCACGCTACAAGCATGCCATCGAACCGGAGATGATTCTGCTCGCGGTTTATTTGTGTTACCAAGCCAGTGGCATTCAGATTCACTGGCCGCCTGCGCCGAAGGGGGCCACGTAGACCGGGACGCCCCGACCAGGCGGGCAGTTCGCCGGCCAGGTCGCGGCGGCCCCCCTAGCCGGACGAGGGCGTCCACCTCTTGGGGTGACGTTCGGAGTTTGGCGGGCCTTTCTCAATCATTTACATTGGAAGCATGCGCAACATTCTGCAGATGCGTGCGCTGCGATATGTTTTCGCGGCCAACATGATCTCCATGTTGGGCAGCGGCATGAATTCGGCCGCGGTGGCCTGGTTTGTGCTGCAGGCTACGCACTCGGAAATTGCGCTGGGGACGTTTGCCGTACTGCAAACCCTTCCTGCCATGCTGATGCTTCCCTTCACCGGAGTCCTGATCGACCGCGAAGACCGTCGCCGGCTGGTGATGATGCTGGATGCGATCCGCGCCATCATTATTCTCACGGTTTCGATCCTGGCGTTTGTCGGCAAGGTCAAAGTATGGGAACTGTATCTGATGAACACCCTTGTCGCGGCGGGCTTCTGGATGTTCTGGCCAACGATTACCGCACTGATTCAGGAATTGACGCCCGGAGAAGAGTTCGTCCACGCCAACACCTTTCTGCTGGCGGGAATCCAGGGCGGGTGGCTGATTGCGGGAGCCATAGTCGGATTTGTCTACAACCACATTGGCTTGGGCGGAGTTCTGCTCATTGACTTCTCTACTTACCTCGCTTCTTTTCTGCTTTACCTAGGTGTGCGCAAGGGACGCCACGTTGTACCCCGTCCGGCGGAACTGCGCACCGATCTGGTCGCGGCGGAATCAGCATTCGAGCGCTTCCTTCGCGAGATACGAGAAGGCATCGAATTTCTTCGCAAACATCGCTCCGTGGTCACGCTGGGAGTCAGTTGGGCGCTTTTTCTCGGTGCGATGATGACGGGAGTGGTCGTCACCGCGCCCTTGAGCGACAACATTTTTCACGCCGGCGCAGTGGGGTATGGCTGGTTGAACGCCGGATGGGGTACCGGCGCATTTCTCAGCGCGCTTTACGCACCACAGTTAATCGCTTCGGTTGGAGCACGGCGCTCGATCGCAATCTCCATGGGCTTTCTGGCGGTTTCGATGGCGGTGGTGCCACTCTCGCCCTGGCTAGCCGTGGCGGTTGCCATCTACGGCATTATGGGCTCTGGCCGCGGTATAAGTGGCGTCGCCATGAATACCAGCATCATGGAACAGGTCCCCCAGCATTTTATGGGGCGGGTGCAGAACACCTTCTACTTCGCCGGGACCTTCCTGCAGATTATCCTGGCCTTTCTGGTGGGCGCAGTGGCGCAATGGAACTTGGTGGCGGGTTTTTCCATCATCGGGATTGTCTATGCTGTGGCTTTTGTCACTGCCGTCTGGCCGGTGGGCACGGCGACGGCTTTACCCGAAGCTAGCGCGGTGGACTGAGCGCTGATTTTCAGATTGCCGATTTAGACTTCCGTTGATTCGCCCTGAATGAATGTCGATAGAAATCTGCAATCTGAAATCGCTAATGGCTGTTATCCTTTCCCTTCAAATTCAGGAGAAATGCCATGTCATCCAGCCTCGCAGGTCGAGTTGCGGTGGTCTTCGGAGTCGCGAACAAGCGGTCGATTGCGTGGTCGATCGCACAGGGACTGCACCAGGGGGGTGCCCAACTGGCTATCACCTACCAGAACCAGCGCCTGGAAATGGAAGCCAAAGACCTGATCCTTTCCCTTCCCGGCGCGGAAGCCTACATGTGTGATGTGTCCGATGATGCGGCCATCGAGAGGCTCTTCCGCCAGCTCAAAGAGCGCTACGGGAAACTGAATGTGCTGGTGCACAGCGTTGCTTTTGCCCCGGCCGACGAAATGAAGGGTGAATTCTTGACCACTTCGCGCGAGGGCTTCCGCGTGGCACACGACGTGAGCGTGTATTCGCTGGTGGCGCTGGCGCGAGCTGCGGCCCCGCTTATGGTGGAGGGCGGAAGCATCATCACCATGACCTACTACGGATCGGAGCGGGTTGTGCCCCGGTACAACGTCATGGGTGTCGCCAAAGCCGCCCTGGAGTGCAGCGTGCGTTACCTTGCCTATGACCTGGGTAAGAATAAGATCCGGGTCAACGCCATCTCGGCGGGCCCCATCAAGACGCTGGCGGCGCGAGGCATTCGAGACCTAAGCGAGATGATGAAGGTTCATGCCGAGCGGGCACCTTTGCAACGGAACGTGGACGTAAACGAAGTGGGCGCAACCGGTGTGTTTCTGGCTTCCGACGCCAGTTCGGGCATTACCGGCGAAGTGATTTACGTGGACTGTGGTTACAACATCATGGGATTTTAAGACGAACATCCGCTCCAGGTAGGACCCCGGTAGACCGGGCGCTACCGCTTGCGCTTCCGGCCAAAAAGCTTGCGCTCGATGTCGGGATAAAATTCCTTCAATACGTTAAATCCGGCGTCGAAGGCAAACTGTATGCCCGCGCGTTCGGCAACATCGGAAAAATTCCTCTGGCTTTTAGGATAGTAAGTCACGGCCAGGGCCGACGAACTGAAACTGCCGAGAATCTCCGAGAAATTCAACACCTTCCGCCCGGAATCCTGCCGCGTTACCAGAATGCGGGTCAATGCGTAACCCGTTCGATGGGAAGAATTCCCTTCGCCAAGACGGTAGTAGCGAGGATCCTGGCGCAACAGCGACGGGTACACTCCGGTGATCAAGATGCCGGCGGTCAAGCCGTCGGCAAATCCCGCGCCGTATCGCTTGCCGAAGCCCTCCGCACCCTGACCGTATTCTTTGGGGCTATTGCGCGCCTGATTGACTCCGGCTTCTGCAGCTACAAAAGCGAAGGTGTAGGGATTGAGATACTGTACAGCCAGTTTGAACTTCTGGCCGGAGGTCAGCGGAGTCGGTTGCATCCCAGCCTCCACCAGTCCGTAGGTAGGCACAATGCCGAACATCCGCTCTTGACCCTGTGGCTGTGCCGAAGAGCCTTCTCGCTTCGGGTGTTGATCAGCGCTTCGTTTCTGCTGATTCGCATCCGCGGCGGGCGCCGTGTCCTGAGAACGACAGATGGGCGCGTTCATCATCATCGATGTCAAGAGGAGGGCAGGGGCCAGCCCACGGCTAAACGGTGGTGATACGAATGCGCCGGTCGTTTTCTGAATCTCCCTGTGAATTGTTTTCCAAACCTGGTTCCCCACTTTGCGCGGTTTTGTCGGTCTTGTCATCGTTCAACACTCGCCCCAGAGCAATCTCGATGTCTCGCTCGCGATCGAATCGTTCAAACTTCTCTCCCCACTCTATCAGGAGAATGCTGTCTGCGGCGATGA
>JACXTT010013555.1_pt1 | contig 10725 bp, 8 predicted proteins | sample 9270951 | NCBI WGS metagenome assembly JACXTT01 (sample SAMN15532306, study PRJNA645909) | rock metagenome | isolation source: weathered quartz diorite | place: Puerto Rico | collected 2017-06-21
GGGTTGTGCTCGAGGCACAGGACGTTGCAGCGATATTGCGGGGTGGCCGGATCGTAATCGAGATCGTTCGGACGGCCGAGATACATCCAGCGTACGAAGATGCGGTATTCCTAGTCGGAGGGTTGCGGCACCCTCACCCCTGACCCCTCTCCCGGAGGGGGAGGGGAGACAGCTGCGGGCGGCGGGCACTGTGGCGGCAGGTAATCGAGATCCGCCAAATTGCGGTTCGGCGACGTGTTGGCGATCGGTTTGCCCTTCCACATCAGCGTGTCGGCATCGCCCGGGACCTTCTCGGTCGGGAAGTCGTCGTTGGTCCAGCCGTCGGTGCGCTGGCCGTAGATTTTCCAGACGAGCAGGCTGCGGCGCGACTGGAACTCGCGGATGTAGCGCGAGGCATTGGTCTGCCGCCATTGGCCGTTGTGGATGACCGGCTTGTGGCCGAACTTGGCCTCGCGGTCTATGGCCAGGCGATAGTAGGTTCCGGGCACGGAGATGCCGCGATTGGGCGCGTTGATCTTGGTTTCGTCGTCGAGCACCAGCTTGGCGGGCGGGTTGCCGTTCTTCTGCGTATGGCAAGCGGCACAGCTGCGATCGAGCAACGGCTTGATGTCGCGATAGTACTCGACGTTCTTGACGGTCGGCTCGTAGCGCAAGCCTGTCTCGCTCTTGGCGTCCCATTGCCGTTTCGATTCGTCCTTCGCCTTCACCGTCAACAGCGGCGTCCTGGTGGTGAGGTCGAAGACCTGGTAGTCCTTGCCGGCCGCGGCGGTCTTCTCGAACGGCGTCGGCTGCTGGCTATGGGCGTGGCAGCCGCCGCAGTTGTTGCGGATTTCACCGGGGCGCACCTGATGCCAGGTCTGGGCCATGTTCAAGACCATGCCGTGCTTGTCGAGGGTCTGGAAGGTGAACGCGACGTCGGCGGGAATCTTGGCGAGGAAGCTGGTGTCGGGATTGCCGTCGGGATCGTTCGGCTGCTTGCCGTCGTTGAAATGCCGCAGCGGAATCTCGCCGAGGATGCGCAGCCGCTCCTGGGCGTGGCTGAAGAAGCGCCGGCCCGACTTGAAGCCCTGGTGGCGATCGGTAGTCGGCTCCATGACGAGGATGCGCACGGCGTGGATGTCGTCGTTGCCGTATTTGCCGGCGTCGGCGCCTTGGTTGACCCAGTTCATCGACGCGCCGTTCTCGGAGGTGTTGAACGGGTCGAGCGCTTCGTAGCCTCCCTTGTTCTTGCCCATGTAGCCCGCGGTGACGCTGCCTTCCATGACGCCGCCGGCCGGATAGCTTTCGCGCTTGTAGAAGCTCGATGTGCCGACCAGGCCATAAGGCGTTCCCTCCGGCAGATACTTGGAGAGCTTGCCATTGTTGGCAAGAGGTTCCAGTCTGGTCGGCTCAGCGACACCAAAGATGCGCTTGTACGGCACCACGGCGCGCGGCCATTGCTCGTTGTAGTTCGGATCGTTTTTGATGAGCCGCATCTGCGCAGGCTCGTCGATGGCTTTGCCGTCCTTGATGAGATAGAGGCCGCCGTCAGGCATCGGGTAGTGGGCGTACTGATGATTGGCGGGGCCGGGCGTGTAGCAAGTCAGCAGGTGATTATCGGGAGCGCCGGAGGGATGGGTGAACTTGCCAACCGCTGGCGAATCCTTCTGATCGCGGACCGACGGATCGGCCGGGCCTTCGCCGAAGTTGGCGAAGCGCGTGAACGATTCGATGCCGAAGGGGCTGAACGGCAGACGCGAGTACCTGCCCAGCCCGTTGGCGTGCCGGCCGTTGCGCAAGCGCACATTGCGCGGATCGCCGGTCCAGCCGGGGCCGAAGCTGGTGTACTTGTCGGGGACCTGCGGCGGAATCTTGTAGTAGCCGCCGAAACCGCTGTTGTTCTGGTTGTAATACTCCTCGGCAATGATCGATCCGTCGGAGATCTGACTCTGGAAATGGAACGCGTTGGGAGCGCCTTCGCCGGGGAGGAGCGCGCTGAGGACGGGGCCCCAGTCAGTGCCGTCTGGGCGGATCTGCCATAGGCCCCACAGGATGCTCGAGCGCAGCCCCTGCGATTCGAGCGAACTGAAGATGACCCGGCCATCCTTGAGGATCACGGGATGCAGGGCCATGCCGATGTTGAGATGGCCGATCATCTCGACATTCTTGCCGTCGTCATCCATCACGAAGAGCTGCAAGGTCGGCGACGGATGCTTGGGCGGTTTGAAGGCGTTGCGGTTCGACGTGAAGATGAGCCGGCCGCCGGGCAGCGGACACGGGCCCATGTTGAGGACGCCATAGTTGAGCCAGGTGGTGCCCGGTTCCCCCTTGCGCATCGTCGCCGACCATTTCGCGGCGCCAGTGTTCGGCGTCCACTCCTGGTGCGTGAGCTGGACGAGCTTCTTCGTCTTCACGTTGATCTTGAAGATGTCCGCTCCCTGGAGCGGCGGCTGTCCGTGCTGGCTCGTGCCCTTCAATCCCTTGAGGTGCGAGTAAAAGACCCACTGCCCGTCGAATGAGACATACGGATCGGTGACCGAGCCATCGGCGCCGCCTTCGACGAGGACTTCTTCCTTGCCGTCGGGATGCAGCAGCATCAGGTCGCCCTGCGCGTCCATGATAGCCGGGTGGGCGATCTCGGTCCAGGAGCTGCGGGCCTTATCTCCCTTGCGTGGAGTGCGGACGTAGACGATGTCGTAATCGTACTTGACCGACTTGTCGGTCGCGATGTGCGGCACCTTCACGTCGATCGGGTTGAGGAACAACTCCTCCTTCTTCTGCTGACCGACAGCGGGAAGCCCGGCGACGGCGGCGAGTACGAGCACGAAAGAGAAATAGCGGATGCGAGCTGGCATTAGGAGTTCCCCGTTACGAAGAGAGTCGATGGCGAGATGGTGAGTGTACCCGACTTCACCCGCGGAGACAACGAAAAAGACGATTTCTCTATTTTTGCCAGCAATTTCGCAGATCGCAAGGATAGGAAGGAGTAGCGAAGAGAAATCGGGATTTGGACGGCTGCCCGTTTGTTGACAGAATGTTCGCTACCTTCCGTAACGGTGTTTCCATTTTTCGTGTCCCTGTTATCCGTGCAATTGGCACTGACCAATTCGTATGCCGCTCCCAGAGGGTCATTTGAACGCCAGCCGAAGAAGCGGCGAATTCGCTCGCATTTCGTCGCCGGCCGCTTATCATGCGAGCATGGCTATCGACTCCACCGTCTCTCCTGACGTTGTTCGGCGCAAGGTCGCCTGGCGCATCATCCCGCTCATCTTCCTTCTCTATCTCATCGCCTACCTCGATCGCGCCAACGTCGGCTTTGCCCGCCTGCGCATGAAGGAATCGCTGACTTGGCTCGACGATGACGTGTTTGGTTTGGCGTCCGGCTTCTTCTTTTTCTCAGGCTATCTTCTCCTCGAAATCCCCGGCGCTCTCCTGGTCGAACACTGGAGCGCCCGCAAGTGGTTCACGCGCATCCTCATCACCTGGGGCATTTGCTCCATGGGCATGGCGTTCGTGCAATCGCCCTGGCAGTTTTACCTGGCGCGCTTCCTGCTCGGGCTGGCCGAGGCGGGATTCTTTCCCGGCGTCATCGTTTACTTCACGCACTGGTTCCCGCGTGCCGATCGGTCGCGCGCCCTCTCCGGCCTCGTCTTCGGCGTCCCCTTCAGCCTGGCCGTCGGCTCGCAACTGTCGGCCTTCATCATGCAGTACGACTGGTTCGGCATCGATGGCTGGCAGTGGGTCTTCCTCATCGAAGGTGCGCCGGCAGTGCTGTGCGGGATCGCCCTCCCCTTCTTGATGACCGATCGGCCCGTCCAAGCGACCTGGCTGAGCGGGGCCGAGAGCCAATGGCTGGAGCAAACCCTCCAGCGTGAACGCGCCGAGGCCGCCAGCGTGGGCGGGGCCACCCTTTTGCAGGCGTTGCGACAACCATCGGTCTGGCTCCTCGCGCTGGGAATCCTCGCCACCAACACCGGCGGCTATGCGATGGGCTTCTGGCTGCCGACCTTCCTGAATAATATGCTGAAAGACTCCCCCACCAGCGCCCTGAACTGGCTCGGGCTGGTGTATCTGAGCATGGTGGCTGGCGTGTTTATTTCGGGGCAATCATCCGACCGGATGGGCGAGCGCAAGTGGCATTGCATCTTCGGCCAGGTCGGCGCGGGTGTGTTCCTGGGCCTCAGCCTTATCCCGGGGCAGCCGTTCGGGATGGTGGTGGTGTGGTTGTGTTGCATGGGTTTCTGCGCCCTGTTTTGGCCGTCGCCGTTTTGGGTGTTGCCGACGATGTCCATGTCGGCATCCGCGGCAGCGGTGTCGATCGGGTTCATCAACATCTGCGCCAACATCGGCGGCCTGCTCGGCTCGCCAATCGTCGGCAAGATGAAGAAGTTCGGGCTCGACGATGCGTCGTGCATGATCTTCCTGGCGTGCTGTTACGCGCTCGGCGGCGTGATCATCGCCTTCCTGCGCGTGAAACCCAAATCCGTTGACGCGCCACCCCAGAGCGCCTTCGCTGCCGGCTCGCCTCCAAGGAAACCTTCATGAATGAACTCGATCTCTATCGCACGATGCTGCTGATTCGCCGCACCGAGGAGCAGCTTGTCAAGTCGCACCAGCGCGGCTTGATCCACGGCGCGTGCCATACCTACATCGGCCAGGAGGCGATCGCCGCCGGCGTCTGCGCTCATCTCAACACCGATGACGTCGTGTTCAGCACGCATCGCGGGCACGGCCATGCGCTGGCGAAAGGAGTCACGTCGGAGCAGCTCATCGCAGAACTCTATGGCCGGGCAGGGGGCGTCTCGCATGGCCGCGGCGGGTCGATGCACCTGTTCGCCCCGGAAGTCGGCATGATGGGGACCAGCGGCATTGTCGGCCCCAGCATCCTGCAAGCCGCCGGCGCCGGCTACAGCTTCAAGCTGCTCAAGACCGAGCGCGTCGCGGTGGCGTTCTTCGGTGACGGCGCGGTCAACAACGGCGCCTTTCACGAGGGACTGAACCTCGCAGGCATCTGGAAGCTGCCGGTGCTGTTCGTGTGCGAAAACAACCAGTTCGCCACCGAGGTGCCGTTCCACGCCGTCGCCGGCAACCCCAGCGTCGCCGCCCGCGGCACGATTTACGGCATGCCCGGCATCGAGCTCGACGGCAACGACGTCCATGCGATTCAGAAAATCGCCGGCGCTGCGATCAAGCGGGCGCGGGCGGGCGAAGGGCCAACCTTGCTCGAGTGCAAGACCTATCGCACCAGGCCGCACTCCGAGGGTATGGGAGATTTCACCTATCGCACCAAGGAAGACGTCGAAGCGTGGAAGGCGCGTTGCCCGATCCAACGTTTGCGCGCATGGATCATCGAGAAGCACATCGCCACCGACGCGGATCTGGACAAGATCGATGGCGAGATCACCAGCAGCGTGACGGCGGCGAATCAGCGTGCTGAGCAGAGCCCCTGGCCCGACCCGGCGACCGCGGCGAATCATGTGTACGCCGATCTGCCGGCCCGGCCGGCCAAGCCGGAGATCGGCCGCGAGCTCAGCTTCAAGCAAACCGCGTCCTTCGTCTGGCCGGCCAAGAAGTCATCCGTGCCGACTCCAGACCGTGGCCCGGTTACCTACATGCAAGCCACGCTCGAAGCCCTCACCCACGAGATGGCCCGTAATCCTGCCATCTTCGTCCTCGGCGAAGGCATCGGCCAGCGCGGCGGCAACTTCAAGACCACCGCTGGCCTGTACGACATCCACGGCCCGGAACGCCTGCGCGACACCCCCATCTGCGAGCGCGGCTTCGTCGGCCTCGGTTGCGGCGCCGCCATGACGGGCGCCCGTCCCGTCATCGACTTCATGTTCGCCGACTTCGTCATGGACTCCGTCGGCGAGATCGTCAACCAGGTCGCCAAGATGCAGTACATGAGCGACGGCAGACTGAAGATGCCGATCCTCCTGCGCGGCTGCATCGGCATCGGCCATTCGGCGGCGACGCATCACTCCGGCAATTACTATCCGATGTACGGGCACTTCCCGGGGCTGCGCGTCATCGTGCCGGCAACGCCGTATGACGCGAAGGGACTGCTGCACCACGCGCTGCGCTGCGACGATCCGGTGCTGTTCCTTGAACATCGCGACTGCCTGTCGGTCAAGGGCGACGTTCCCGCGGAGCCTTACGAGATCCCGTTCGGCCAAGCCGCGGTGGTGCGCGAAGGCAACGACCTGACCGTCGTCGCGCTGTGCTACATGGTTCACCAGACGCTCAAGGCGTGTCAGCAGCTCGACAAGGAAGGCGTATCCGTGGAATTGATCGACCCACGCACGGTGGCCCCGCTCGATATCGACACGATCGCGAAATCGGTCGTCAAGACGGGCCGGCTCTTGATCGTCGATGAAGCGTTTGCTCCCTACGGCTTTGGCGCGGAGATCGCCGCTCAGCTCGCGGAACGCGGCTTCGACGATCTCGATGCGCCGATCCAGCGCCTGAACGGCGTCCATACGCCGACGCCTTATAGTCCGACGCTGGAGGCAGCCGTGACGCCTAACGTGGAGCAGATCGTGCAGGCGCTACGCGATTTGCTGGCGGAATGAGTTAGTCCGGTCTTCGCTTTGCGCTCGCGTGGCGCCATGCGGGCGCTAAACGAAGAAAGAGGTAGTCATGGCCATTCCCATCACCATCCCCCGGCTCGGCTGGAACATGGAGGAAGGCATCTTCCTCGGCTGGCTCAAGGCAGACGGCGACACGGTGCGCGCCGGCGAGACGATCTTCCGCCTCGAAAGCGAGAAGGCGGCCGAGGACATCGAATGCCACGACGCCGGCATCCTGCGCATTGTTCCTAAGGGGCCGCAGGAGGGCGACACCGTGCCCGTCGGCTGCGTCATCGGCTTTCTGGCCGACGCGGGCGAGGAATTGCAGATTGCGGATTTTCAATGGCAGATTGACAAACCGACGATCGCCGAATCGCGTCCCGCGATCTCCTCCCAAGCGGCATTCCCAAATCTGCAGTCTGCAATCGCCTCACCGCGCGCGCGCCGTGTCGCCGCCGAACTCGGCGTCGATTGGACCAAGCTGCAAGGCACCGGCCGCGGCGGGCGCATTCGCGAACGAGACGTGCGTGCCGCAACTCAGGCGAGCGGAAACGGTAAGATCGTGCCGCTCAGCTTTGTTCGCAAGGTAGGCGTTGAGCGTCTGATCAAGAGCGCGCAGACGACGGTTCCCGTGACGCTGACGACCACCGCGGACGTGACCGAACTTGTCGAGCTCCGTCGGCAATTCCAGGCTGGCATGACCGACGTCTTCGTCAAGCTCACCGCGCTCGCATTGAAGCAGCATCCGTTGCTGGCGGCGCGCTGGGCGGACGACCATCTCGTGTTGCCGGATGCGATCAACATCGGCATCGCCGTCGATACCGACGCCGGCTTGCTGGTTCCCGTGGTCCACGATGCGGCCACGCTGAGCTTGCCGGACATCGCGGTGCGAACGCGCGACCTGATCGAACGAGCGCGGGGCGGCAAGCTGACGAACAAGGATCTGCACGGCGGCGTCTTCACGATCACCAACCTTGGCGTGTTCGGCATCGACGCCTTCACGCCGATCATCAACTGGCCCGAATGCGCCATCCTCGGCGTAGGCTGCATTCGCCGCGTGCCGGTCTTCGTGGACGACAAGGTTGTCGCGCGCGATCAGATGACGTTGAGCCTGACGTTCGATCATCGCATCGTCGATGGGGCGCCGGCAGCGCGGTTCTTGCAATCGCTGGCGAAGGGCATTGAGAATCCACATTCCTGGATGGGCGAGCCGTGACCGATGTTCCATGCGGGCGCTAAACGAGAAGAGGGGATCGTCATGCAATGCAACTTGACCGGCAAAGTCAGCCTTGTCACCGGGGCCGCGCGCGGCATCGGGCAGGCGATCGCCAATCGGCTCGCCACCAACGGTAGCCAGGTCGTCTTCACCGACGTGGATGGCGACGGCGCCATGCTCGCCTCGGCCCAAGTCGAGGGGGGCGTCTCCATGACCATGGACGTCACCAAACCCGACCAGGTCCAGGCGGCGATTGGGCAGGTCGTCGCCCAGTTCGGCCGGCTCGATATTCTCGTCAACAATGCTGGCGTCAACACGATGGCGCATCGCGTGACCATCGATCAATTCCCGCGCGGCGAATGGGACCGCATCCTGGCCGTCGATATCACGGGGTTGTACGAGGTGAGCCGGGCCGCCGCCATCGTGATGCGCGCGCAGAAGGCGGGACGGATCATCAACATCGCCTCGATCGTCGGTCTCGTGCCGTTGCGCTTGCAATGCGCCTTCGCGGCGGCCAAGGCGGGCGTCGTGAATTTGACGAAAGCGATGGCGCTCGAACTGGGCCCGCTGAGCATCCTGGTCAATGGCATTGCGCCGGGTTCGACGCTTACCGAAGGAACACGCAAGCTGTTCTACGGCGACGACGGTCTGATGCACGAGAAGGCCCAGCGCATGCTCGATCACGTGCCGCTCGGCAGGCCGGGCACCGTCGAGGAGATCGCGGTCGCGGCGCTATTCCTGGCCGACCCGGAGAACAGCTACATGAACGGGCACATCCTGACGGTGGACGGCGGCTGGACGGCGGGGTATACGCGTGACTTCTAGCACGCCCATTTTCTTGCCGAGCGTGGAAAAAGAATAGGATTCAAGTTGATCTAGCACTTTTCTCCGCACATCCGCTATTCTATTTGCCAAGACGGATTCCATTCTCAAACCAAGGAGGTTCCCATGAGCACCATGACCCCGATGCAAAAGGTCCAGGAAATGTACGCCGCCTTCGGCCGCGGCGACGTGGCATTCATCCTCGGCTGCCTCGCCCCCGAGGCGACCTGGTCGGTGGACGGCCCAGCAGGTTTGCCGTTCTTCGGCGACCGCCAAGGCCCGGCTGGCGTCGCCAGGTTCTTCCAGGACATCGGCGCCCATCTCGACATCCAGGAATTTCGGCCCGAGCAGTTCTTCGTCCAGGGAGACACCATCATCGTCCTCGGCTTCGAGCGCGGCCGGGCGCGGGCGACGGGCCAAGCGATCGAAGGACATTGGGCGCACGTGTTCACCTTCCGTGCCGGCCAGGTCGTCACGTTCCGTGAATACTGCAATTCCGGCGCTTTCGCCGATGCCATGCGCGGCACCGCGGCGGCCGCGGCGGCGTAAGTCGAACATCTCACGCAATGCCGCCAAGACGCGCAGGGCCGAGTGTCACGCGCTTTCCCTACACTGACTTTGAGACTTCTTGGCGCTTTTGCGTGAGGTTTTTCGTCATGTCCCGACATCTTGTGCTTGGATCAGCCATTCTTTTCCTCCACATCCAGCCCGCGTGCGCCGACAAGCTCGTGCGCATCGCCGGCGGTGGCGCCCAGGACAACAACGTCCACGCCACGCAAGCGAAGCTCATGCAGCCGTTCGGCATCGACTTCGACAAGGCGGGCAACTTCTATCTCGCCGAACTCCAAGGCGAACGAATCCTGAAAGTCGATCCCAAGGGAAACTTCACGATCCTCGCCGGCACCGGCAAGAAGGGGAACTCTGGCGACGGCGGGCCCGCCTTGCAAGCCACCTTCAACGGCATGCACAGTCTCGCGGTCACCCCCGACGGGACCATCTACGCGGCCGACACCTGGAACAACCGCGTCCGCATGATCAATCCGGCCGGCAAGATCGCGGCCTTCGCCGGCACGGGCAAGAAGGCAGCGACGGGAGATGGCGGCCCGGCGCTGCGGGCCGACCTGGGGGGCATCTACTGCGTCGCCTTCAACGCCGACTTCAGCAAGCTCTATCTCACCGATCTCGACCAGCGTAGGATTCACGTCGTTCACATGAGGACCGGCATCATCGAGCTGGTTGCGGGCAACGGCAAAAAAGGAGTGCCTCAGGACGGCGCCGATGCCAGGACGCAGCCGCTGGTCGATCCGCGCGCCGCTTGCGTCGATCGCCAGGGAAACGTCTACATCCTCGAACGGAGCGGACATGCCTTGCGGGTCGTCGATGCGGCCCGCAAGATTCGCACGGTGTGCGGCACGGGCAAACCGGGCAACACCGGGGACGGCGGCGATGCCACCCGGGCGACGCTCAACGGCCCGAAGCACCTGTGCGTCGATCTCGACGACAACGTCATCATTGCCGACACCGCCAATCATGTCATTCGCAAGTTTACTCCCAAGGACGGCAAGATCGCACGGTTGGCCGGCACGGGCAAGAAGGGAGATTCGCAGGACGGCGGCGCGCCGTTGAGCGTGTCGTTCAATGAACCGCACGGGGTTTATGTCCACGCCAACGGGACGCTGTACATCGTGGACAGCATGAACCATCGCGTGTTCCGGTGGGAAAAGTGAACGAAAGGAAAAGGCCGGTTCGCGAGGAACCGGCCTGGAGTTGTTTAGGGATTCGGATGGGGGCATTAGAAGAAGACGCCGCCTCCGCCGGGCATCATACCGCCTTGCATCATCATGCCGCCCTGCATCATCATGCCGCCCTGCATACCCATCATCATGCCACCTTGCATCATCATGCCGCCCTGCATCATCATGCCGCCTTGCATCATCATACCGCCTTGCATCATCATGCCGCCTTGCATCATCATGCCGCCTTGCATCATCATGCCGCCCTGCATCATGCCCCCCTGCATCATCATGCCGCCCTGCATCATGCCCCCCGGCATCATCATGCCGCCCTGCATCATGCCCCCCTGCATCATCATGCCGCCCTGCATCATACCGCCTTGCATCATGCCGCCCATCATCTGAC
>JACXTT010013556.1_pt1 | contig 10725 bp, 7 predicted proteins | sample 9270951 | NCBI WGS metagenome assembly JACXTT01 (sample SAMN15532306, study PRJNA645909) | rock metagenome | isolation source: weathered quartz diorite | place: Puerto Rico | collected 2017-06-21
TAGACGTGAACGCTGCCCGCCTGGATGCCGCGAATGCGTCGCGAGGCCCGCAGGATCCAAATCCGCGCGGGCCGGTATATGCGCGTCTCAAACACCTCCTCGATGTGGCTCTCAAAGCGAAGCGTGGTGGCGAAGCGCGGCGAAAAGTCGTATTCGCGCTGCACGTCGCGCCGCGGCCGGAAGAGCGCCTTGAAGATCATTCGAATCGGCTTCGAAAAGCCGGTAGCAGTATATTCCATTTGCGGCGTCAACCCACGCAGCCCGCAGTCCCATGTCGGTCCCCGCTGCGTCTTCGTGTTGCGGGCGAATACCAGCCACAGGCCGAGCGGAATTGGCAACAGGCACACGCACATCAGCACGATGCCCAGCGTTGAAATAGTCCCTGATTGCTCGGTGAGCGAGGTCAGCACCAGGCCGTTGGCGATGCTGAGCTGCGTGCTGAGGTGATCTCCCGTCAGTTGCTGCGTCAAAGGATCCAGCAACCGGACAAACGCGGTCGGAAAAAGCCCTAAAACCACACATGCGAAAGTGAGAATGGCCATGCCGGCGCGCATTGAGGGACCAACCTCGTGCGCCTGCGTGGCGTGTGCGCTCCGGGGTTGGGCGAGGAAGGTGATGCCGAAGGCTTTCACGAAGCACGCTGCCGCCAGCGCGCCGGTCAGCGCCAGCATCGCGCCGCTCAAAGGAAAAAGCAGCCGCATCAGGCTCTGCGTCGTGCCGAAGCCTTGCAGCAGCGCCTGGTAAGTCAGCCACTCGCTGACGAAGCCATTCAAGGGTGGCAGCGCGGAGATCGCCACCGCGCCGATGAGGAAAAAGAAGGCCGTATGCGGCATCCGCTTTGCCAGGCCGCCCATTTCCTCCATGTTGCGCGTATGCGTGGCGTGCAGCACCGCGCCTGCGCCGAGAAACAGCAGTGCTTTGAAGGAGGCGTGGTTGATCGTGTGGTAGAGTCCGGCAAGCAGAGCCAGCGTTGCCAGCGACGTGTGGTTGCCATGCTGAAACATCAGTGCCGCCCCGAGGCCCATCAGGATAATTCCAATGTTTTCTATGCTGTGATATGCGAGCAGGCGTTTGAGATCGTGCTCCATGAGCGCATAGAGCACGCCCAACACAGCGGAGATGGTGCCGACCGTCAACACTGTCACGCCCCACCAGAGCGGCGGTGGACCGAGGAATTCGAAGCAGACGCGCGTTAAGCCGTAGATGCCAGTCTTGATGAGCACGCCCGACATGAGCGCGGAGACATTGCTGGGCGCAACCGGATGCGCCGCAGGCAACCAGATGTGGAGTGGCACAATACCTGCCTTGATGCCAAAACCAAACAGGAACAGGAGGAACGCCGCGTCCCGTCTGCCGGGTTCCATTTTAGCGCCGATGTCGTGCATGCTCGCAAAGCTGTAGTCGCCAGACGCCTGAAACAGCAGAAGCAACCCTAGAATGATGCACCCGGCGTCAATGTGCGACATGATGAAGTAGAGGACGCCGGCCTGCCGTGTCTCCGGCTGCTCATGCTCGAAGCTCACGAGGCAGTACGCTGTCAGCGCCATCAGTTCCCAGGCAATGAGGAACACCCAGAGGTTGTCCGCCAGAAATGTCAGTGTCGTCGCCAGAAGCAGCGCGTTGTAGAATGTGCCCAGAACGCCCACGTTTTTGCGTCCAAAGAAACCCTTCGCGTAGCCGAGCGAGTAAATCGAGAGAGCGAACCCGAGCAACGAAACAATGAGCAAGAAAAACGCCCCCAGCGCATCCAGCCGGATGGTAAACTGGATGTACGGAATCACCGGCGGCAACAGTTGATATTGTGGAGCCGGCGTCCCGACCCCGCCAGCGAGAAACATCAGCGCAGCCATCAGGCCGGCTAAAGCCGACAGCGACGCCACGCCGAAAGAAAACAAACTCGCCAGTCTCTCGCGGCGCATGAGGAGCAATCCTCCCACGGCCCCGAGTTGGTAGCCACAAAGCGATCCCATCAACAGGGTTTGGAGATCGAGGCTCATCGCTCCTCCTTCTGCTCGGACCGGCCGGCGCTTGCGACTAATTGCGCCGAAGCCGAAGGCCGGCTGTTCACCGTCGGTCGTTGGAGCACGTCGTTGACCCGCTCCAGCGCATGGGCTAACTCCTTTCGCGCCATCTCGAGTTGCTGCTTTTCCAGTAGATGCGGATCGCTGGGGGGAACAGGAGGCAGACCGAGGATTTGCCGCGCGCGCTCCAGCGCCGCGTCGATATGCGGGCAAACATTCTCGCGTCCAAGCCGGTCGAGGAAGCCGGCTTTCTCCATGGTCATCAACGGATGAGTGTGTGGCGCGCTCAACACCAGGTGCTTGCCCTTCCGGTGCAGACGTTCATAGAGATCCTCGAGTGCGTTCAGGCCCGTGGCATCCATTGCCACCACCTTTCTCATGCGCAGGATGAGCACGTCCGGCTCTCGTTTCTCACGCTTGAGCACGCTCTCCAGCTTGTCGGTTGCCCCGAAGAAAAATGCGCCGAAGATGCGATAGACCATAGCCCCTTCGGGCACGATCTTGCCGACGAGCGAGTGGTGCGATCCTTCGGTCTCTACACTTTCGTCCACGGCCGTAATCTGGGTGGTTTCCGCCACGCGTTTAATGAACAGCACGGCCGCCAACACCATGCCGAGTTCCACGGCTATGGTCAGGTCCATGACCACCGTAACCAGGAAAACAGTGAGGAAGACCGCGGCATCGCTAGTGGGCCATTTGGGCAGTCGGCCAAAATTGTGCCACTCCCCCATGTGGATGGCGACGTTTACCAACACGGCACTCAGTGTCGCCAGTGGGATGAACTTCGCAAGCGGCGCGGCGGCCAGGATGACCAGCAAGAGGGTGGCGGCATGGATGATACCTGCGATCGGCGTGCGTGCCCCGCTCTTGACGTTTGTCGCCGTGCGGGCAATGGCTCCCGTGGCTGCAATTCCGCCAAACAACGGGCTAAAGACGTTGGCCAAACCTTGGGCCATGAGTTCCTGGTTCGAATCGTGTTTATCATCCACCATGCCGTCGGCGACGACCGCACAGAGCAGCGACTCGATAGCTGCCAACAAGGCGATGGTTGTGGCAGGCTGGATCAATTGCCGCACGGTTTCCAGCGCGAACGCTGGCAGATGCGGCCTCGGCACGCCTTGCGGAATACCGCCGAACTTGCTGCCAATGGTTTCGACGGGCAGTTGAAGGCACGCCACCGCCAGGGTACCTAATACGAGCACAACTATTGAGCCTGGTATCCGCCGCTGCCAACTCTTGGGCCAAAACAAAATCACAACTAACGAAGCAAGCGCGAGCCCAACCGTAGGCCAATGAATCGTTCCGGCGTGCGCACAAAGCACTTTCAGTTTCTCGATGAACTCTGACGGTACTTTTTCCACCTTCAACCCGAAGAAGTCCTTGAGCTGCGTGGAGAAAATGAGCACCGCGATGCCGCTGGTGAAACCCATCGTGACGGGATAGGGAATGAACTTAATCATCGTGCCCAGTCGCGCGAAGCCCATCACGAGCAAAATCACGCCGGCCATGACCGTGCAGATAGCGAGGTTTTCGGCGCCGTGCTTCGAACCAATCCCGTAAAGGATCACAATGAATGCGCCGGTGGGCCCGCCAATGGCGACTTTGGTTCCGCCCAGCGCGGAGATGATAAAGCCAGCAATAACAGCCGTAAAAATACCGGCTTGTGGCGGCACTCCGGAGGCGATGGCAAACGCCATCGCGAGCGGCAATGCCACGAGGCCTACAGTCAGCCCGGCAATCAGGTCTGCCGTCAGATCTTCGCCGGAATAGTTCTTCAGCGAGTCGAGAACTTTGGGGCGAAATGTAAAGTACGAGTTCACCTTCGATGAAACTTTAAAGCGGCTGCGGTTTCGTGTTCGAGGGAGGGACCAAACCGTTGCGCAGTTTAATTTGGTGAAGCACCTCGAGAATCTGTAAGGAACCAGCCGCCGCATGGAGCTGTTCCACCAGCCGCTCATCTTTGGCCAGCCGGACCAGCCCGGAAATGAGCGTAAGATAGTGTGTCGAATCGGTTGCCGGCACGGCGGCCAAAAAAACCAGCCGCACAGAGCTAGCAGATTTTGCGCCCCACGCCAACGGTTCGCGACTTCGCCCGAGCGCAAAAGAAAGTTCCTTCAAGCCGGGCAACCGCGCGTGCGGAAACGCCATGCCAGCCTCCCAATCGCTGCTCACCAGGAATTCCCGGTTCAGCGCAGCGTGATAAAATAGCAACAAATCCGGCACGCGATTCTCGCGTTGCATTGCCTGGCCGAGTTCCTGAATCACGCTGGCTGAATCCTGGCCGCGCAGTTGAGGAATAATCAGGCCCGGCCTGGTGAAATCGGCCAAGGTCATTGAAGCAGCAATATTGGCAACGGAACTAGAAAGCGTGCAGCTCGGTGTGTTGCCGAGTTCGTTTTGGCCGTGATTTGGCGGAGGCGTCGAGCGGCGGAGCGTTCTGACCCACCGGCTCGTTTTCAGGCAGATAGAGGTAGCGACCGCAGTTGTCGCAAACGTGAACTTCGTTTGTGTAAGCCAGGGACGCCAGCGCACCAAGAGGCACCCGCAGATGGCATTCTCCGCACGCGCCGTTGCGGGCGATAGCCACTCCCTTCTTGCCGCGCGCAATCAGCCGGTCAAAGCGGGCCAGGATGGCTGTGGGCACCCCTTCGCGCAGCCCAAGAATGGCGCGCTTGTCTTCCGGCGAAGGCGCGTGGTGCTGCAACTGGATTTCCTGCAGCGCCCGCAAGTTTTCCATGATATGTTTCATCGGGCGTCGGAATGCACAGACCGTGCCGGCGAACTCGCTCCAAGCGGTAACCCCTTGTTGCCAGGAGACTTAATTCCAATCACCAACAATCGGCCAGCTAAAGGCAGGCAGCGAATTACGTGGTTTGTGCAGTTTTTGCACGAATCCCGGGAAAAATGTGCAATCATCACTTTTGCAAATTCGGCCGATCAAGCCGCCTTACCGGACAAGTTAGTTCGCGTTATCTGAGTCTCCGGCATTCCACTGTGATGTCAGCAAGCCATGCTGCTTGAGCTTGTATTGCAATGTGCGCCGGCTGATGCCCAGCGCCTTGGCCGCTTCTTCACGGTTATCGGTCACGTGCGTGAGCGTTTGACGAATGTGCAGCTTTTCCACCTCGGCCAAGGACATGCCCGGGCGCACCATGAAAGTGGACGTGGCTTGGTCGTGGTCGCGCAGGAAATCCGGCAGGTTGGCAACTTCGACGGTCGAACCCCGATGCGTGATAACCAGCCGCTCAATCATGTTCCGCAGTTGCCGCACGTTCCCCGGCCACGGAAACCTCTGGCAAAGCTGCATGGCTTCGGCCGAGATTTGCTTGCGTCTCCGCTTGTGTTTGGCGAGGAAATGCCGGAGAAAGTCTTCGACCAACACAGGGATATCTTCAGGACGCGCGCGCAGCGGCGGGATTTGAATGGGCAAAACTTGCAAACGGTAGAACAGATCCTCGCGAAATTTCCCTGCCCTCACCGTCTCCTGAAGGTACTTGTTCGTGGCAGCGATGACGCGCACGTTCACCCGAACAAGCTCCGTGCCACCCACCATCCGGAACGCGCCATCCTCCAGCACTCGCAACAAATCCCCCTGGCCTTTCGGCGAGAGGTCGCCGATTTCGTCGAGAAAAAGCGTGCCGCCGTCAGCCAGTTGAAATCGCCCCGGTTTGTTGGCCATTGCGCCTGTGAAAGCCCCTTTGACATGACCGAACAGCTCCGCTTCCACCAACTGCTCAGGCAAAGCCGCGCAGTTTACCGAAATGAAAGGCCGGGCGCCGCGCCGGCTCTGCAGATGGATCGAGCGGGCGACCAGTTCCTTGCCCGTGCCGCTCTCTCCTTCGATGAGCACGGTCACGTCGCTTTGGGCAACCTCATCGATTGAGCGCACGATGGCTTGAACGCTCTCGCTTACGCCGAGCAACAAGCTGGGTTCAGACCGCTTTTGCAGTCGCAGCCGTAATTCATGGTTCTCGGCCACGACAGTTTGAAATTCCAGGGCCTTCATCACCAGGGCCCGGAGACGCTGCAAGTCGAGTGGCTTGGATAAATAATCGTAAGCGCCTTCTTTCATGGCTTGAACCGCGCTTTCCACGGTGCCAAAAGCGGTCATTAGGATAAAGAGGGTGTCGCGGCTGTGCTCCTTGGCTTTCTTAAACAATTCCAGGCCGCTCATGCCCGGCATTTTCACGTCGGTCACCACGACGTTGTAGAGCCGCACAGAGAGAAGTTTCAACGCCGCCGCGGCGTCGTTGGCCGCGTCAACCGTGTACCCCTCGCGCTGCAGCGCCTCCTGGACCCCGGCGCACAGGCCCCGCTCGTCGTCCACCACTAAAATGTTAATCTTCGATTTATCCATTCAAATTCTCTCTTCTCCCCAGCGGCAAATGCACCGCGAAGACTGCACCGCCACTCGGAGCGTTGGAGGCAGCCACCTCCCCCCCATGGGCTGTGATGATTTGTTGAACAATCCAAAGCCCGAGCCCGCTGCCGTCAGACTTGGTCGTGAAGAATGGTTCGAAGATGGCCGACTGTTTCTCCATCGGAATCCCGTGGCCGCTGTCGCGTATCTCAATCACCAATCGTTGCTCTTCCGGCTCCGCTCGAACCGTCACCTCCACCCGACCACCACCCTCGACCGCTTGAATGGCGTTGATTACCAGGTTCAGCAATGCCTGTGTGAGCTGGACCGGGTCGGCCGATAGCGGCGGCAGGGAATCCGGAATCTTCAGCAAAATCTCGACGCCCCGCGTGGCCGCCTCAGGACGCAGCAATTCGCCGACATGACGCACTACTTTTGGCACCTCGACCGGCTGCAAGTCGAGCGACGACGGCCCGGCCAGACTCAGAAACTGTTTCACAATGTTCTCCAGCCGGTGCAGCTCACCATGAATGATATCGAAGCGGCTGGCGGTCTTTTCTTTCAGTTGCGAGGGCGCATCAATGAGGTCTTCCTCGAGCAATTGAACATGAATGTCCAGCGAGCTGAGCGGATTTCGAATTTCGTGCGCGAGCCGCGCGAGTAGGCGTGACAGCAGGAGCTGTTTCTCTTGCGCCGCCAGTTTGCTCACATCCTGGCCGAGGGCAGTGGCGAGAATTTGTTCCATCGTTCTGGGCAGGATGGCAAAGATTCGAAGTTGGATCCAGAGCGGTTCCTCCCCTGGATATCCCACGCCGCGGCTGAACCGCCATCACCGTGGAGCTGCCGATGTCAGTGGACTTCAGTTCGCTGCAACGCTTCAAATATCGGCCCAACGGCGGCCTTCGCGCGGCTCTCTGAGACTTCCTGAGCTGCAGCGGACTGAGGCCTACGCTGCATCCGCGGCATTGCCGTTCAAAACGACAATGAATGAGGAAAGGGGTATTGGCGCTCAAAATGGGCCAAATTCCGCCCCAAAAAACCTTTCAGAAATATTTTACCTTGGACAGCGGATGTCCAACCGACCGGCGCACCATGGGCGCAAAAAGAAAGGGAAAATATGATTAATGCACAGTTGGAATTGGGATTCGTGAGCGCCGGTCAGCCGTTCGTCGTAGCTCGACGCCAAAGGAGGCAGAGCCGGGCGAACTGGTGGTTTGAGCGAATGCGACAAGTGGTTGACCGGGCGTTTGATTGGCAGACGGCGCCGCCACCACGCCCGGAGCAAATCTCGCTGGAGACGGGGAGCCGGTAGTCACCGTCCGTTGTAGCTTGCGCAGACGAAGTCGCGAATGACGCCCAGCTCGGCTTGCCCGGCAATCGTGTGGGGCTTGACGAATTCGTGCCATTCGATATGGAGGCCGGCGGATTTTAGAAGATTCACCTGTTCGCGCACGAGGGCGAATGGGGTGAGTGGATCGAGCGTGCCATGTGTGAGCAACAGCCGCTGCTGGAAAGCAACCGGTGAGAGCTCGGCGATTAGTTTGTCGGGATTACAGATGTAGCCGCTGATGCCGACAATTCCGGCAAGCCGCTGCGGATAACGCAAGCCGACCTCGACCGACATCAAACTGCCCTGGGAAAATCCGCCTAGAACGATTTTTTCAGCCGGAAAGCCCCGTGCGTGCATGGCCGCAAGCAATTCGGCGAGCAGTTTGCGGCTGCGCTCGACCCCGGGAACGATGTCGCCGGCAAAATCGTACCAGGAATAGCCGCCGTAGTATTGGTCCGGCGCGTTGACCAGCAGATAATTCAGCCAGGGCAGCTCTAGCGCCTCCGGCATCCACCGATAGCCGGCGATGCTGTCGCCCAGGCCGTGGAGCATGATCAGCAAGCGGTTGGATTTTTCTCGGGCGGGGATCAGTTCACTTTCAAGCATCGCGGGCAGGGTTGGTCAATGACGAATGACCGGCCTTCGCTCGAAGCTTCGGCCCGGCAAGCGAATGACGAAAGAATAACGAATGACAAGAAACCGCTGGAAGCATTTATTTCAGATTTTGTAATTAGTCATTCTTTCATGATTCGACATTCGACATTTCATTCCGGTTTGACCGCAGCGGGTTCATACCAATCTCCGCGCAACCAATCCGCGACCAACACAATTTCCTTTTCGGTCAGGATTTCCTTTGTGCCGAATTGCGGCATGCGGTCGTTGCGCGAGCCATAATAATTCGGATGCTCGGAATTGCCGATGAAACCTATGAGCCAGCGCCGGGAACCGTACCCGGTGAGGTCGGGCGCGGTGGCGTCCTCATCCACTTTATGGAATTGATGGCAGTCGGTGCATTTGGCCCCGGCCTGGAGGAGCGCGCGACCCTCCTGGATGAGCGCGTCATCGCGCTGGTCGAGGGCGAGCTGCGCTTTGAGCTGTGCTTCCGCCGAGACGGCTGCGATGATCTTTCTCAGGTTTTCCTTCTGCTCGGGGGTGTAATTGGCCACGTCCTTTCTAACAAATTTTGCCATTTTGCCGTCGTGCAACGCGGTCGCGCCAAAATAATTGGTCGAGCCGACCTTGTCGGGACTGAGTAGGCCCATCATCCACTGGCGCGAGCCGAAACCTTTCAAATCGGAAGCGGATTGCGGTTCCGCCGGAACGCGGAAAGCGCCGTCGTGGCCGTCATAGCGATGGCAGGTGGCGCATCTTTCGGCAAAGATTTTTGGTCCCTGGGTCAAGGGATCATCGCGAAGCAAAGTCACGGCGCCACTGGAAGGAATGCCGGCCGTGGAGCTGGCCAGCACGCGCACGCGCTCGGCCTCGCGGTCGGCAGCGTGGACAGCGGCTTGAAATGTTTGATTCCGGCGATCTTCGGCCAGAGCCAGCCAGGTGAGCAGTCCGGCGCCAGCGAGCAGGCAGCCGAGCAAGCCCAGATTGAAGCGGTGACCGAGCTGCCAGCGGCCGATGAAAGGCATCAAGAAAATCAGCAGCATGACGAAGCCGGGAATGACAATGGCGCCCCAAACGTCAGTGCCGCCGGGAAATAGCTTCAGGAATTGGAACAGGAAGAGAAAATACCAATCGGGGCGGGCGGCGGAAAACGGGTCGGTAGGACTGGCTGGCGCGCCGAGTTCGGCGCCGAGCGGACCCGTGGTGCCAAATAATCGGTGGCGCAGAGTCAAAAACAAAACTGCGGCCAGCACCGCCAGGCAGGCCACGGCATCTCGAAGCACCTGATCAGGCCAGAAGGCGGCATCGGGTCTGGTGAGCGGTTGTCTTGCCGTCAAGCCGTGCCGTCGAAAAAGGTAGATATGGCCGATGATCAGAGCGACGAGCAGTCCGGGAATGACACCGGCGTGCAGGGCGAAAAAGCGCGTCAGGGTGTGGTGTCCATATTCCGCGCCCCCGATAATGATGCGTTGCAGACTCGGGCCCACAAGCGGAACTTCGGCGACAAGGTTAGTCGCAACTTTTGTGGCCCAAAAGCCTTTCTGGTCCCACGGCAGCAAGTAGCCGGTGAGTGAGAGGGCGAGCACGAGCTGCAGAAGGATAACGCCAAAGAAGAAGTTGACCTCACGCGGGGATTTGTATGCGCCGTCCACTACAACTTGCATGAGGTGTAACACCAGCAGGAAAATCATGACGTGAGCGGTGAAGTGGTGGATGCCGCGCAGGAGCCACCCCCCAACCATGACATCCTGGATATAATAAACGCTTTCCCAGGCGGTCTGGGAACTGGGGCTGTAGGCCATCCACAGAAAAACGCCGGTGATGAACTGGACAGCAATGGCGAAGGTCAGCGTACTGCCCCAAACGTAACGCCAGCGCGCTCCGCCCGGCACGTTTTCGTACAGGGCTTCCTGCAGGATTTTTCGGCACCCCGTGCGCTCGTCGAGCCAATCCAGCGCTCGCCTCATGCCACGGGAATTTTCTCGGCGCGGCCGGCCTGGAAGTTCTGGAACTTGACCCAAACATCTTTGCCGTCACGCACCTCGACCTCCAGCGAGTCCATGCCCCGCGGCGCGGGGCTGGTCGGGTCGTCGATCTTCCCAGTCACCGCGAAGCTGCTGTTGTGGCAGGGACAATGGTAGTGGCCGCGTTCCGCAAGAAAATCCACGAAACAACCGGCGTGCGGACAAACGACATTCAGCGCGTGGACCTGCTCATCGCTGGTTCGGCGGAGATAGACCGCGCCGATAGGCACGCGGCTGAACTTATTCCAGGCGTCCACGCGACTGGCCAGGACGGGGAACTTGCGCGGGATGCCATCCGTCGGGACGGCCGCCAGAGATGCAACGCGAATCGCGCGGCTATCCGAGGATTTGCGCCGCAGCGGATCCAGAAAGACGACC
>JACXTT010013557.1_pt1 | contig 10725 bp, 8 predicted proteins | sample 9270951 | NCBI WGS metagenome assembly JACXTT01 (sample SAMN15532306, study PRJNA645909) | rock metagenome | isolation source: weathered quartz diorite | place: Puerto Rico | collected 2017-06-21
CCGGTGCGCGTCATCATTTGCGAGATCAGGCGCACACCCTCGCGCTGGTCGTCGCGGGTGAAGTTGGAGGGGATGACTTTTTCAAAGGCATCTTTGCCGTGCTCGCGGACGTGCCCGGTCAGGCGCCCAGTGGCGGGGTCACGATCGTATTTGCCGCCGGAAGGGTCGGGAGTTTTATCATCCAGCTTGGCAAGTTTCAGTGCCAGCGAATTGGTCCAGGCCGTGTGTCCGCCGCGATGCTCGACCAATACCGGATGATCGGGGATGGCGGCGTCAAGGTCCTGCAGCGTGAGCGGGCGACCTTCGGACGTTTTGGTGTCGTCATACTTGAAGCCCAGAACCCACTGGCCGGGAGGCGTCTTGGCCGCGCGCTCACGCAGGGCTTTCAGGATGTCGGCGATGGAGCGGAGGTCGCAATCCACTTTGCGAAGATGCGCCAGGCCGGCCTCTGCCGGATGCGAATGCGCGTCGATGAAGCCCGGTAGGACAGTCTTGCCGCCGAGATCTACCTTCTTCGAATGGCCAGCGGCGAGTGCGAGGACTTCTTCGTTCGATCCGATTGCCAGAAAGCGGCTGTTGGAGATCGCGACGGCCTGCGCTCGGGGCTGGCGCGGATTCACGGTCCAGAAATTGCCGTTATACAGAATCAGCTCGGGCTCGGTGCGATCTATGGCAAACAGCGCAGACCCGCTCAAAACTCCCAGACCGTAGAGAAAGTCGCGACGCGAAGCCGGCATCAGAACTCCTTTTGGTTGCGGGAAACTATACTAGCAAGTCGTCGTCGGTCGTTAGTCGCTGGTCGTTCGCGGTTTGGCAAGAGCGGTTGACGGACCAGCGAATCGCGAGCGACTAACGACCAGCGACCAACGACCGTCATGCCCACGCCCACCATCGTCGAAGTCGAGGGCCGCAAGCTCAAGCTCTCGAACCTGGAGAAGGTTCTTTATCCTGCCGCGGGCTTCGCCAAGGGGCAGGTGATTGATTATTACGTCCGGGTGGCTCCAGTGTTGGTCCCGCATCTGGCGGGGCGTCCGCTCACGATGAAGCGCTATCCCGAAGGCGTGGACCATGAATACTTCTTTGAGAAAAACGCGCCCATGCACCGTCCGGAGTGGGTGAAGACGGCTCCGGTGTGGAGCGATAGTAACAGCCGGACGATCAACTACATCCTCGCGAACGATCTGGCGACGCTGGTCTGGATTGCCAACCTGGCGTCGCTGGAGCTTCACCCCTCTCTCTCGCTCGCCGCCGATCTCGAACAACCCACCATGATCGTCTTCGATCTCGATCCGGGGCCGCCCGCCGACATCGTGCAGTGTGCTCAGGTCGGGCTGTGGGTGCGGGCAATCTTCGATCATTTCGGACTGCAGAGTTTCCCCAAGACCTCCGGATCGAAAGGAATGCAGATCTATGTTCCGCTGAATACGAAAACGAGCTACAGCGAGACCAAGCAGTTCGCCCATGCGGTAGCGCGTCTGCTGGAGCAGGAGCATCCGGAGTTGGTCGTGTCCGATATGAAGAAGGCCGTCCGTGCAAACAAAGTCTTCGTGGACTGGAGTCAGAACGACCAGCACAAGACCACGATTGGCGTTTACTCCTTGCGGGCTCGCGAGCATCCCACGGTGTCCACGCCGATCACTTGGGACGAAGTCGAGCAGACGCTGAAGAAGAAGGATGCGCAGCGGCTGGTGTTTGAAGCGCCAGAAGTGCTCAAGCGCGTGGAGAAGATGGGGGATTTGTTCGAGCTGGTTCTCAGACTGAAGCAGAACCTGCCAAAACTGGCGGGACTGGCCGTCGAGACAGAGAAAGAAGAAGGCGTTGCGCTGGCCGCGCAAGCCGAACCCAAGCCACGTTCGAAACTAGCGAAGGCGCCGAGCAAGGGCCGCAAGGTATAATCCCGCCCGACCGTAGCGCCGCCAACTTGGCGGCTAGCCTGCGGGCGCCTCGCTCGCAGCTGCGAGGGCAAGGTGCCCTCGCGATAGCCGGCTGGGCGCCGGCGCTACCCCGCTTATGCCTCGACTCTACGTTGGCACCTCCGGATGGGCGTACCCGAGCTGGAAACCGGGCTTCTATCCAGAGAAGCTGGCGCAAAAGAAGTTTCTGAGCTTTTATGCGTCGAAGCTAAATGCGGTCGAGGTCAACTACACTTTCCGGCAACTGGTGAAGGAAACGACGGTCCAGAACTGGATCGGCGAAACTCCCGAACACTTTCGCTTTACGATCAAGGCGCACCAGGTGCTCACCCACATCAAACGGCTGAGAGACGCTGGAGAATTTCTTAAGCGTTTTCTGGGAACGCTGGAAGCGCTGGAGGGTGCCGGGCGTCTTGGTCCGTTGCTTTTTCAGCTTCCGCCGAATTTCAAGGCCGACCAGGCGGTGCTGGCGGAGTTTCTGAGAAACCTGCCCCGGACTGTGCGCGCCGCCTTCGAATTCCGCCACGACTCCTGGTTCACCGACGTCACCTGGGACACGCTCCGCGAGCGCAACATCGCTCTCTGCGTCGCCGAAACAGAAGAGCGCAATACCCCCGACGTGGTCACCGCCGACTACGCCTACTATCGCTACCGCAAGCCGAGCTACACCACCGAAGAACGCTCCGCGATGGTCAGCCGGATGCATGAGCATCTTGCCGCCGGGCGCGATGTCTTTGCGTACTTCAAGCACGAGGAGACGCCCGAGGGTGCGCTGTATGCGGTGGAGGTGCTGGGGGATAGCACTACCCCGAAGGGACAGGAGAGGTTGTCGTCGTAATACGAAGAGGCGGGCTGTCTCGCTCGCCTCTTCTGGAGTTGAGGGTCGCTCTGCATCGGCGTTTCATCTCGTCACCTTGCAGCCGATCTGTGACTGTCTCGTGACCTCCCCTATAGATTATCCGGAGGCGGCGGCGAATCTGCCGGGTTGGGATCCACGGTCACCACCACATTGAATAAAGTATTGGGCACCAGTGTGTCACCGCCCACAGAAGAATCGGTGAAGACTCCGAAGGGCGCCTCGTTCACCGTGTTCTTGGTAATGTTGTTCCCGCCAAAGGAATTCTGGTCGAGGATACCGTCGACATATGCCTCGCTGAGCACGTTCGATTGGACGGTGTCGAAATAGCAAAATTGGCACACAAAAGGCCAAGCTGCATTGCTCACCTTGTTTTGAGTGACGGTGCTGAAGTAAGCGAAAGACAGCCAGAGGCCCACATTAGACTGAACGTTCACTATCGTGTTTTTCGAGATGGTGGCAGATTGAGTACCGCCCTCCGCCAAGATACCAGCGAAGGTGGAATTCGAAACCGTATTGGAGGAAACCACCGAGGAGTTGGCGCCGATGTCCAATATGATCCCGTAATTCGTGCCGTTTTGAATGCTGTTGTTGGCGATGCTGTTCGACGCGCTATTCGCCAAGATGGCGGTACGGTCGATGTCGTGGACCTCATTGGAGCTGATGGTCATGAAGGCCGTATCGGACAGGATTCCCTCTCCGATGCCGCAGGGCGTTTTCTGGTTGCGAACGACCACGTTCTGAAGCTTCGCCGCGGACACGCCGTCGACTGCAGTGCCCACGTGGTAGAACTCAACTCCCACGATACGGTTCGCGCCAGGCACGCAGGTGCCGCCGGTGCCGTCCACCGTAAGGTCGCTGATGTTGACTCCGACCGTGTTTTGGACGAGCAGCTGCGCTGTTACTGGCCCAAATTCCGCGGAGGTGGCGTTCACCACCAAGCCAGTCCCTGGCACCGTGATGACAGCGGCATTCCCGGTTCCATCAGTCACTCCCTTCACGGTTAGAGGTTGGGCGATCAGGACTTGCTCGGGATATGTCCCCGGACAAACCAGGATCGTGGTGTTAAAGGGCGAGGCATTTATGGCTCCCTGAATGGTTGAGAAATGCACCAGATGAGGCTGGCAAGTGGGAGGGCCCACCGCCACGCTGGTCGTTGCAAAACTCTGCCCGACCAGACCGCCAACAACCACGAACGCAACTGTTACCAAGCGTAAGTTCGTTCCGAACATTGAGGTTTCCTCCTTAAAGTTGTCTGTCTAAGCTAGGGTCAACGACGGTCGCCGTTCTCGAAGAGGACAGCCGGGACCGCGCAATAGGGAGAGCCTCGACAACAGGCTCCAATTTGCGAGCAAGAATACTTGTGGGCCCAGGAACACTTCCACCGGGCGCAATCAGCTCTGCGAGAAGCTGCTTGCGCAATGGAAATCTGACGCCAAGAGAGGAAGTGGGCGGATTATCCGTCGGCTTCAGTAGATGTCAAGGAAAATCTCTGCGGCAGGCTGAAGAAACCTCTCAAAGCACTTAAACCAACATGGCTGGTTCGCAAAACTATGCGATTATTGCGCAAGCGGATGCACTTGAGCACGTGTGCGCCAGCGTACGGCAACCTGCTCTTATACGGACCATGCTGCGCTCGAAAGGCAGGAGATCCCACCAATGCTGATCGATCATCGCGGGAACGCATTGTGCTTCAGGTCGTTAGCGGCTTGCATCAAGTGCTTCAGCTTCCCGAGGTCGCGCCAGGAGTATTCGTCCGCGCGGAAGGCGAGGATTCTTGCCGCCTGCTCGGCTAGACGCAAATAGGTGGAGATGATCGAGAACGCACCTTCTTCGGGCATCATTCCGAGAAGCCGTGGCGAAATCACGTGGATGCCGGAAAAGGCCAGTGCCTGGGTTTGTAGTGAAGCTCGCACCAGTTCCGCGTTTCCGTCGCGACCCGCTCGCCGCCCGCATAAATGAAGTTGCTCGTCGAAGAGCAGGTAGCGGGAAGTTTCCCGGTCTTGCACCGCCAGCGTTGCGAGGGCCTGCTGTTCGGTGTGAAATTGCAGCATGCGGTGGAGATCGATGGTGCTGACAACGTCGACATTATGCAAAATGAAAGGCGCGTCACCAGCGCTGGAATTCTCCAGAAAAAACCAGGCGGCTTTCTTGAGTCCGCCTCCGGTGTCAAGCAGCACGTCCTCGCGAGAGACATCAATGCGCATGCCGAAGTTGTCGTGCGCCTTCAAGTAGGTGACAACCATGTCGGCGAAATGATGAACGTTGACGATCACTTCGCGGATTCCGAAGTCGCGCAAACGCGCGAGTGTGATCTCGAGCATCGTACGCCCTGCCACTTCCACCAGCGCTTTCGGGCGGTCGTCGGTGAGCGGGCGCAAGCGCGTGCCGAGGCCGGCGGCGAGAATCATCGCTTTCATGGGTTGATTTTCTCCGACCCCAACTTGTTCAACTCGCGATGCTGCACCACGACCTCCACCCCGTTCCGGCCGCGCAGGTGTTTCGCCAATTGCTCGGCGAGAAATACCGAGCGATGCTGGCCACCGGTGCAGCCGAACGAGACCATCAGGTTCTTGAAGCCGCGGCGCTGGTAGGCGCTCACGCTCGCATCCACCAGTGACGTCGCGTTCGCGAAAAACTGGTGTACGCTGTCCTGTTGGTTGAGGTATTCGATGACTGGAGCGTCTTTGCCCGTGAGGAGCTTGAACTGCTCTTCGCGGCCGGGATTCGGCAAGCTGCGGCCGTCGAAAATAAATCCGCCGCCATTGCCCGTCTCATCTTTCGGCAGGCCACGATGAAATGAAAAGCTGAAGATCCTGACCGTGAGAGATGCCCCACTCGAAGTAACGGTCTGCAGCTTCTCAGAGGCCAGCATGCTGTTGAAGGCATCCGTCAGCGTGGGGAGCGCGATGGGCAGCTTGGCATTGTGCAGCAACCAACGGACGTTCTTCAGCGCGTAGGGCACGCTCTGCAGAAAATGCACTTTGCGTTCGTAGAAGCCACGGAACCCATATGCGCCGAGCGCCTGCATGATCCGGATGTAAACGTAGGCGTAGTAATGCTCCATAAACGCAGTGCGATCCAGCGTGATGAAACCGGCCAGCGTGTCGAGGTAATGGTCAAGTAGTTGCTGGCGCAGGGCCGCGGGAAGATCAGCCTTGGCGTCGTAAAGGAGAGAAGCGACGTCGTAGTGCAGCGCGCCTTTGCGGCCGCCCTGATAGTCGAGGAAAAACGGCTGCCCGTCGCGGAGCATGATGTTGCGCGACTGGAAATCGCGGTAGAGAAAGTAGTCGCGCGGCGCGCTCAATAGGAACTTCGTCAGACGTCCGAAGTCGTCTTCCAGCGCCTGCTCGTTGAAGGCAATGCCGGCGAGCCTCAGAAAATAGTATTTGAAATAATTCAGATCCCAGGAGACGGACTGGCGATCGAAGCTGCCGCGCGGATAGCACACTTTGTAATTCAGGTCGCGACCCGCCTCCACTTGAAAGCGCGGTAGAACGGCCACAACCTTGCGATAAGCCTCGACGGCTTCGGGACCAATGCTTTCGCGGGAGCGATTCTTGGAGAGGAACTCAAAAAGCGTCGTGTCGCCAAGGTCTTCTTCGAGATATGCGCCCTGGTTCAAGTCCTCGGCATAGATTTCGGGAACGGGCAGACCGTGGCGGCGAAAGTGTCGTGAGAATTCGAGGAACGCGATGTTCTCCTCGCGGATGTCATAGAGAATTCCAATTGCGCTCTTCGTTCCGCTGCTGAGCCGGATGATCTTCCGCCCTGAACCCCCGAGCTGGCCCTGCAGAGGCTGAACGCGCTCGGCGGGAGTTTGAAAGTGACGCTCGAAAAGCTCTTTAAGAACGTCCATGAATGTGTGGCCCGACGAGTCTGAGTCGACGACCACCGACAAAGATAACATCGCGAGCGCGCACCCCGGCACTGTTGCGGAAATCCGCCGAATTTGTTCCGCGTGTAACCTGAAGCGCTGTGTCTCGCCCTCATCGATTGCAGGCAATTACAACAGTTGACAAGCTGGTTCTTTGGCATTAGTCTATAGCGAACAAAAGGCGAACTAACGGAGACACTCATGGCTTCCCTCCCGCTCCTTCCCGATTCCGAGCCCCGCCCGAAGTTGGTGGGCATCGCCCGGATCGCGGCGGCAGGAGAGTCGCTGCGCGAGGGCCACAATGTGGAGTATTTCACGCTCGGGATTCGCTCGCTGCTGAATCGGGTGGTCAGCCAGCGCAAATTGCCCTTTACCTGGGCCATCAACCCGTACCGGGGATGCGAGTTTGCCTGCAAGTACTGCTATGCGCGCTACACGCACGAGTTCATGGAGCTGCGCGACGGCATGGACTTCGAGCAGAAGATCTTCGTCAAGCAGCATGCGGCGGAATTGCTACGGCAGGAGTTGCGTCGTGTGAAGCCGGGCGAGGGGATTGCGATCGGCACGGCGACTGACCCCTATCAGCCAGCGGAGCGGCGCTTTGAGGTGACGCGAGCCATCCTGGAAGAGTTGGCGCGCCACTCCGGGCTTGAAATCGGGATTGTGACCAAGTCCAACATGGTGCTGCGCGACGTCGAGATTCTGCGGCGGGTTGCAGAGAACAATCAACTTTGCGTCACCTTGACAGTAACAACCGTGAACGCCGAACTGGCGCGCATTCTCGAACCGCGCGCGCCGCGACCCGACTTGCGGCTGGAGGCGGTCCGGCAGCTGAATCTGGCCGGGGTGGATACGAGCGTGAACTGTGCGCCTGTCCTGCCGCAAATCACAGATGCACCACGCGACCTGGAAGCCGTGGTCAAAGCTGCGAGTGCGGCGGGAGCGAGACATGTTTTTGCCATGCCGCTCTTCCTAAAACCCTGCTCGGCGGCCGTGTTTCTGCCGTTTCTGGAAGAGCATTTCCCTGCTCTGGTCGAACTCTATCGCAAGCGGTATGCGGACCGGGCGTTCTTGCCGAAAGGATACACGCAGCGGCTGTCGCAGCTGATGGCGAGTCTGCGGCAGAAGCATGGGATCGGCGGCGAGTATGGGAGGAGGAGTCATAGAGTGCCCTCGGTCCAAGCAGAACAGCAGATCGGGTTGTTTTGAGGCTCTATCGTGCCCTATTTCTTGGTTTCATCCCTGATGAGCCGCTCCCGCCTATAATATTTCCTCCACCATGGCCTATCCCAGACCGACTGCCCCGCCGACGTCCCGCCTCAAAGCTGAAGCGGAGCGCTTCTGGCAGCGCGTAAGCGAAGGGCTGGAAGTGCAGCAGCTCTGGTCCCAGTTCGAGAAGGATGCGCGTTCCAGCTATCGACTGTACTCTTCGGGCTTGAGTGAGCAGGCGCAGGAGCAGTCAGTGGTGCATCGCGCCTGGCACGTCGCCAAGGCACTGTTCTGGGCGATTCTCGAAAAGCTGACGCCCGCGCGCCGTGTCCTGCTTTTGCTCGCGCTGATTCTGCTGTTCTTTCCGGCCGGCGGGTTCACCTACAGCGACAAGGCGGGCGAAGTCCATGCCTTCGAATTCGACCTGCATATCTGGGGCGGCCTGCTGATGTTCGTCGTGCTGCTGCTGGAGTTGGCTGACCGCGTGGTGATGAAGCGCGATCTGGAAATCGCCAAGGACATCCAGACGTGGCTCTTGCCGGGCGCGCCCTTACAACTTCCTGGCTATCAGATCGCTTACGCCACCCGCCCCGCCAATACCGTGGCCGGCGACTACTACGACGTGATCCTGCGCCCCGGGAACACATCGGACCAAGACCGGGTGCTGTTCGTTGTCGCCGACGTCGCGGGCAAAAGTATTCCCGCGGCGATGCTGATGGCAACGTTCCAGGCCAGTCTGAGAACTCTTTCGAACAGCCGCGTCTCGCTTGCGGAACTGGTGACGAGCCTGAATCGCTATGCCTGTAGCAACAGCCAAGGCGGAGTGCGCTTCACGACAGCTTTTCTGGCGGAACTTGATCCGGCGACGGGCAGCATTGTCCATGTCAATGCCGGGCACAACGCGCCGATTTTGCGGAGGAATTCCGGCGTCATCGAACGTCTTGAAACTGGAGGTATCCCGTTGGGAATTTTGACCGATGCGGTTCACCAGACCGCTACGACCAGCCTGAGCGCGGGGGACTGGCTGGTCATCTTTACCGACGGCGTAGTGGAAGCGGTGAACACGAACGGGGAAGAATACGAGGAGCCGCGTCTGGCCCGGGTCGTGGACAGTGCCGCGCAAGCTACTCCTGCAGAAATGCTGCGCCGCCTGCTGTTCGACCTGGACGTCTTCGTCGGCAACACGCCGCAGCATGATGATATGACGTGCTTGCTGTTGAAGAAAAACTCTTAGCTGTTAGCTGTTATCTCTTAGCTGTTAGCCCACCCTTCCGTTCGTCGATCGCCAGACCCAAATGCCGTATCCAGAAGAATCCCGAAGCTAACGGCTAAGAGCTCATGGCTAATTGCAGCCTTCAGCTGCCCGGCATCAACTCCCGATACATGCGATGGAAGGCGTGTACGCCCTTCTCCTGCTTCACGCTGTAGCGGCCGCTATGGTAGCTGCGGGAATGCAGGTTTTTCTGCACGATCTCGCACATCGAGGAGTCTTCCAATTGGACTTCGTCGCTGAAATTGACCGACTTCCGGGCGGCCTCGCTGCCCAGATCCTCCTCCAGCAAATACCATTCAAAGATTGCCCGGGTTCGCTCGGGCGCGAGGGGCAGGATGATGTTTAGTTGTACGTTGTCGGGGTAGCAGTTCAGCATCCAGTTGGGAAAAATCCAGAGATAGTCGGCGGTCATGTCTTGGCTCGCCTGCTGATAGCGTCGCGGAGTGCTGTCGCCAGACTGGGCGCCGCGGATCGGGCTCCACTGGCGCACGTGTTGTTGATAGGTTTCCACCGTGTAGGAACCGTAGTTCAGCTCGCGGTTCAGACTCGGGTGCACGCTGGGCAGGTGGTAGCCTTCCAGGTAATTGTCCACATACGTCTTCCAGTTGCATTTCATGTCGTAAGTGCGGCGCTCGAAGAACCTCATGCGACGGAAGGCAAATTTTTCCACCTGCGCCGGGAGTTCCCCCAAATGTTCGGCCAGCGGCGGCGCCTCGAGATCAAGGTTGACGAAGATCAGGTTGAACCATTCTTCGACTTGAATGGAAACCAGGCCGTGCTCTCTGGGATCAAAATGCTCGACGCCATCAAACTCCGGCGTGACGAGTAACGCTCCGTCGAGACGGTACGTCCATCCGTGATAACCGCAGCGGAAAAGTTTGCGGTTTCCACAACCCGTCGCCGGGTTGCCGGCGCGATGGCGACAGACGTTGTAGAAGGCGCGCAGGATGCCATCGTCGGCGCGGACGACCAGCAGCGGTTCACCGATCAGGTCGAAGGTAAAGTAGTCGCCGGGATTGGCGACCTGGTGGGCGTGTCCTACGACCTGCCAGGTACTAGAGAAAATTCTCTTCTTCTCTTCGTCGAAAGTCTCTTTGGTGAAGTAGCGGGAGGCAGCCAGAGTGGAAGCGCGTGCGATGTCGCGATCCGGATCCATTTGCAGGTTGCTCATGAGGGCTCTTGAAAGAAACAACATTCTAGCGCGGAGGAACTCGAAGGGCAGAGGCCAGGGAACAAATTGCGGCGGCGTGAAGCTCTGGGCAGATGACCGGAAACGTGAGAACTTTTTAACGGCGCGCACTTACAGGGATGAAGGGTGTGCGGCGCCCGTCCACCAAGGTTTGTTTCAGAGTGTCAATAATTGTCAAGACGCCGCCGGAAGTGTCAGGTCGGAAGGCTTCGGAGGACGGTCAGGAAGGGTAACTTTAGTGTGGCCAATGGCTGAATACAATGGTTTTGCGGGCTGACCGGTCCGGTTGGCAGGTTTTCCGTGCTCTGGCCTTCAGCGTGCACCCGTGATAGCCGGGTTGCACATCAGCTCATACGAGTCAAACGGAGACGAGGACACAGAGATGCGGAAACAAAAGGGTTTTTCACT
>JACXTT010013558.1_pt1 | contig 10725 bp, 11 predicted proteins | sample 9270951 | NCBI WGS metagenome assembly JACXTT01 (sample SAMN15532306, study PRJNA645909) | rock metagenome | isolation source: weathered quartz diorite | place: Puerto Rico | collected 2017-06-21
AAAGACAGCGCGGCCAGCGGCGGCTCTGACATGCGTGATATCGGTGAAAGGCGTCTCGATTCGCTCAAAATGTTTGCTTTGGGTGTTGATGGTTCCGAGGTGCCAAATTCCTTGCTCAACAAATGCACAGACGACTCGATCCGCTGACTCGAACGCGTACGTTGACATGCCGAATGTCCATTGCGGCGCGCCGAACTCCGCGTTCATTTCGCAGAGGCATTCAATGGACGCATCTTCCGCGCGATATATGTTCCACCAGCCGCGGCGATCTGAGACGAAGTAGAGAACGCCATCCGGAGACCATTCGGGCTGGAAGATAGATTCACGCAGACCACCTGCGACTAGCTCTTGATGATTGACTGATCCTCCATCGTTAAAATCTCCGACCCATAATTCGCATCCATCCCAGGGCATGTTGGGATGGTTCCATGTCAACCAAGCGAGCTTCGTTCCGTCGGGACTTAGTCGCGGAGACGAATAGAAGTTGTTTCCGCTAGCGAGCACCGTTTCCGCACCATCCTCGATGTTGATGGCAACGACACAGTTCTCAGCTTCCTTGCCTTCCGCACGATGATCTTCTCGCACACAGATCAGCCGATTACGTTTCGTGTCGACGATCGCGTCGGCATATCGCACTCGGTCATCGGTTGATTGCTGAGTCAGTCGTTCAGGCAGGCCGCCTGGGGCCTGTCGATAAATCTGCTGATCTTGGAAATTCGAGTAATACGCAGTTCCATCATGCACCACGTAATCACCGCCGCCGTACTCATGCACACGCGTGCGCGCATTAAACTCGGGCGGATTTATGTCTGTGTGAGTTCCGTCAGCCGTCGCGCGAACGATGACTTGCCGTCCACGTTCTGACGGGCGCATCTCGATCCAGTAAATATCCTCGCCCACTATCCGCGGCTGACTCAGGCCGATGATTTCTTTAACAATCAGGTCTGAAGTAATCGGTGATTTCCACGTGCCGTAAGGGGCAATTCGAGGTGTTGTCATTAAAGGTTTTCTCTTTCGGCATTCGAAGATGAGAACGAATTATCGATGGAAAGGCTGAAAACACAAGCAGAACCGCTTAAAAAGCAAAGGCGCCTAACCTCCCCCAAAGTTAGGCGCCCTACCCTTCAGTCTCAGTTCTCACAAGGAGAATCAATGAATGAATGGATACTAAACTGGTAAAGACTTTCCAGGGTTGCGGAAATATTGCGAACAGCTTGTAAAACCCCGCTCAGAACTTTTCGTACTGGCAGACGATGGGCGATCGCATGCAGTTCATCATGCGTATTGACGATCCACCTAAACAAGAATAAAACAAAGGACACTACTCGCTTAATGGAGGAAGGAAATGACCCGGACCATAACCAGGGGACTGGTTCTGACATTAACCGCAGCATTCCTGTTAACCACCACCGATGTTTCGACGGCCGATACGTTTCGCCCGGTCGTGCGAGGAAGACGGGGCGTCGTAGCGGGTGGTCAGCCGCTGTCAGTCGAAGCGGGAATGCGGATCCTTCAACATGGCGGAAATGCGGTTGATGCCGGCGTCGCGACCATTCTGGCCGCCTCGGTGATCGAGTTCTCGCATTTCTCTTTTGGTGGCGAAGTGCCAATCTTAATCAAGCTGAAGGGCAAAAACGTGTCGGTCGTCGAGGGCATGGGCACCGCTCCAGCAAAAGCCACGCGCGACTTCTTTATAAATCGGGCCAAACAGGTCGGGGCCGGGACCGCCGCTACGGCACCGGACTCTTCGGCGACCCGCCGGGCCGAAACTGAAGGCACAACCTATCCGGACGCCAAACCGGGATTGATTCCTTCGACGGGACCGCTTGCGGCGACGGTTCCCGCGGTACTCGATGCTTGTGTCATGGCGCTCGACGGTTTCGGAACTAAGTCTCTGGCGGAAGTGATGCAGCCGGCGATTGAACTTGCTGATGGATTTCCGATCGATGAGCTGCGCGTCAACTACATCACCACGCGCGCCCCGATCTTTTCGCAATGGCCCGAGGCGAAGCGAATATTCCTGCCAAATAGTCAGGTGCCGAAAGTTGGCGATGTGTTTGTGCAAGCCGATCTGGCTCGCACGCTGCGATCGATCGTGACGGCGGAGAAGCGGAACGCGCGCCGCGGCCGACACGCCGCGCTGATGGCCGCGCGTGATTATTTCTATAAGGGTGCTGTGGCGAAGCGCATCGGCAACTACATGCAGTCGCACGGAGGATTGCTTGCGGAATCGGATCTCGCTGGTTGGCACGCGATGGTGGGTGCTCCCACAAAAACCAACTATCGCGGTTACGAGATCTACAAAACTGGTTTTTGGGCTCAAGGCCCCATGATGCTTGAGACGCTCAACGTGCTTGAAGGTTATGACCTTAAGAAGATGGGACAGAACTCGCCCGAGTATGTGCACACGGTGACCGAGGCTTTGAAGTTGGGTTTCGCGGATCGCGATCGCTTTTATGGGGATCCAAACTTCGTCCAGATTCCGAGGGAACAGCTTTTGTCAAAGAGTTACGCTTCAATACGGCGTAGTCTGATCGATGATAAGCGCGCCTCTCTGGATCAGCGTCCGGGTGATCCGGCGAATATGAAACCGCTGCTCGCCAGTTTCACGCCAGTGGCTTTCAAGGTTGAGCCGCTGCCGGAAATTCTCAAGGCAAACGATACGACCTGCGTTAACGTTATCGACAAAGAGGGCAACATGTTTAGCGCGACTCCCAGCGGCGCATGGCTTCCGGCGGTTGTCGCCGGCGATACTGGTGTGCTTATGGGCCAGCGTTTGCAATCCGCACTAACCGATCCAAACAGTCCGAACGTTGTCGCTCCCGGTAAACGTCCGCGCGTTACTCTAACGCCGACACTGGTGTTGAAGGACGGCCAACCATTCATGGTTCTTTCGACGCCGGGGGGTGACAATCAGGATCAAGCCCTGTTGCAGGTACTGCTGAACATTATCGAATTTGGAATGAATCCGCAGGAGGCCGTCGAAGCCCCTCGTTTTGACACGCAGCATTACGTCAGCTCATTCGACAATCACGAGTTCCTGCCGGGTGTCCTGAACCTCGAAGGCCGTTTTTCAGCGGAGGTGTTCAGTCAACTCCTGACGCGTGGCCACAAAGTGAAAGCACAGGGCCCATGGGCGACTGGATCGTCGCCAACAGTGATCCTGTATGACGCGAAGAGCGGTGTGATTTCCGGCGGTGCCGATCCGCGCCGAGGGCGTTACGCAGTGGCGTGGTGACTAAAAGGAGAATCAATGATCAATGGGGCTCATGTAATTATTTACAGCAAGAATGCGGAAGCCGATCGCGCTTTTTTCAAAGACGTGCTCGGCTTTCATTCTGTCGACGCCGGCCACGGCTGGTTGATCTTCGAGTTGCCACCGGCTGAAGTCGCCGTCCATCCGGCCGAGGAAAACGATCAGCATCAGCTTTATTTCATGTGTGATGATTTGAAGAAGATCATGTCTGCTCTCGATGCGAAAGGCATCCACTGTTCCGATGTGCAGGAGCCGCCTTGGGGCGCGCTAACCACGATCACGCTACCTGGTGGTGGCAAGCTCGGAATCTACCAACCCAGACATCCAACCGCAGCCAAGCTGAAGTCTTCATAGTTCCAGGAGAAACGATGGCAGAAGCAAACACGGATTCAAGAAGTCCCGAGTTAAGTGCGCGCGCGATCGTCATTGGTCTAATTGTGGCGATGATTATTGGCAGCGCTTATCCCTACTGTGTTTTGAAACTCGGGTTCGGCCCCAATCTCTCGGTAGTCTCAGCCTTCTTCGGATTTATGGCATTGGTGCCGCTGGTGTTCGCGCTGCGCCTGACGAAAACGAACGCGCGCGAAAATAACATCGTGCAAACGATGGGAACCAGCGCCGGCCAGACCGCGTTCATGGCCGTGTTGCTCGCCGCGTTCGACATGCTGAATGCGAAGGGCGTCCTGAATCCACCGATTTATCTCAACACCCTGCAGATCTTTTGTTGGCTTTGCAGTGCGAGCCTGCTCGGAATTCTGCTCGCGGTGCCGATGCGGCGGCATTACATCGATGAAGAGAATCTGACTTACGCGGATGGTTTGGCCGCGGGTGAGACGATCCGGGTGCTGCACGAAGGGCGCAATACTCGCGGTCCGCTCGCAGCTCTGGGAATCGGCACGATCCTTTCCGGTTTCCTAATGATGGTCACCACGTTTTGGAAATGGGTGCGCGACACCTGGTTCATCCCGGGTCAACAGGCGATGAACATCGGGTTCAACATCAGTCTGCTGAGTTTCGGATCGGGCTTACTAGTGGGCTTTCGCATTTGTCTGGCGATGGCAATTGGGACAGCGATCAGTTGGTTCATTCTGCCGCGGTATCTGTTCGCACACGGAATGATTACGGCGCTCACTTATCCCGCGACACTGCGCTGGGTGATGTGGCCCGCAACCGGATTGATGGTGGCGGGCGGTCTCACCTCACTCGTGCTGAAGTGGAATCTAATTGTTAAGACCTTTCGCGGGTTAAAAGGAAGCCGAGCCGCCAGCAATGACTTCCCAATGCAGTACGTAGTCATCGGCTCGATCATCATGACGATCGCGATTTGTCTGATTCAGTATTTCAGCATGGGGATTCCAGTTTATCTTTCGTTCATCGCGATTATCTTGTCGTTGCCGCTAATGCTGGTGGGTCTGCGCGTTTTGGGTGAGACGAACTGGGGACCAATCAGCGCGATGTCGAACATGATGCAGGCGGTCTTCGCCTTTATCTCGCCGGGCAATGTGCCGGTGAATATGTCTTCGAGCGGCCTGACGGGAACAGTCGCAGTTACGTCAGAAGCGCTAATGCAGGACTTTAAGGCCGGCCAGCTGCTCAAATCGAATCCGCGCAGCCTGACGATCGCCCAACTAATCGCGGCGCCCGTCGGTTCGATCGCGACCGCGATTGTTTATCCGGTGTTACGGAACAAGTTCGGCATCGGAGCGAACGGACTTTCATCACCCATCAGCGTGAAATGGGCGAGCTTTGCCGAGTTGCTTACGAAAGGCTTTAGCAACTTGCCGCCAGGATGTTTGGTGGGCTTGATCATCGGTATCGGCGTCGGCATCCTGTTAACGTTGTTGGCGGAAAAATGGGGCGACTACGTTCCTTCACCCTCAGCGATGGGAATTGGAATGCTGATTACGGCCGCCGTGTTGTTGACATTCATCCTGGGCGGCGTGGCGCAACTGATTTGGGCAAAGGTGCACCCGGAAAGCGAGAAGACCTATCGCATCCCGCTGGCATCGGGTTTAATTGCCGGTGAAGCAATCATTGCGGTGGTGCTGGCGATCTTGGCAGCTTCAGGAGCGAATTTTTGACGGAGCAGTTTGGTGACGATTATGACCATAAACCGGTTCTTTCTGGCGGCATCGATTACCATCATCGGGTCGATTTCGATCCTGGCACAGCCGCGGCCAACTCCAACACCAATACCGGCGCGGCCTACCACGACGCCGACGCAAACGCCCATTAGTCCAGTCACGCCGCAATCGACGTTGAATCTTGCGGTAACAGTTCCGCCAAGCAAAATCGCGGTCGTCGATACCGAAATGTTCGGCGATGAAAAAGGCGGAATTTTTCGACTAGTCGATGCCATCAAGATCGTACAAAACGAATTTCGCGTGCGCGAACAGGAGCTGCAAACGATGCAGACGCGCCTAAATACGCTCGTGGATGACATTCGCAGGCTGCGTCAGGCGAGCCCGGTCGATCAGAGAGCGATCCAAGCCAAACAGGATGAAGGCACGCGGCTTCAGCAGGACTTTGAAACGAAGAAGCAGCGCTACGATGAGGATTACGCGAGACGGAACCGTGAAGTTACCGGCCCGATCTCGCAACAGATCGGAAAAGCTCTGGACGACTTCGCCACGCAGCATGGGATCACGATGACGCTCGATCTCAGCAAATTGTTGCCGGCAATCCTGACCGCACTGCCGACAGTCGAGATCACGCAAGCGTTCATCGCCGATTTTAATCGCAAAAATCCGCGCCTGACTCCGGGCACCAGACCGTGACCATTCGCACGACTAAATGCTTGTGCGTTAATCTCGCTGCATGACTTCTAATTGGCGAGACAACCTGGTCACGACGCCCGAGCAGATTCGCGAACTCATTTTGCAGACTAAGACGATTGCCGTGCTCGGGATCAAAACCGAAGCCCAAGCGAATCAACCGGCGTTCTATGTCCCCAAGTACATGCAGAGCGCCGGATTCAAAATCATTCCAGTTCCGGTGTATTACCCGGAGGTGACAGAAATTCTCGGCGAGAAGGTATATCGTGCCGTTTCACAAGTCCCTGAGGAAGTAGACATGGTGAATGTGTTTCGCCGCGCACATGACATTCCGCCGCACGTCGACGATGTGTTGGCGAAGAAACCAAAGTCGGTCTGGCTACAGCTCGGTATTTACAATGATGAGGTCGCGGGCCGGTTCGCGAGCGAAGGAATTAAAGTCGTGCAGGATCGATGTCTGATGGTAGATCACCGCCGCTTCGTATAGTTTCGCGAAAACTAAACCATCGAGTGGTGGACAAGGGCACGCTGAAGAGGCTAATTGCCGGAGCCACCAAAACGAAAAAAGGCGAAAAGTTCTTGATTAGATGCCCACGAGTAGGATATGAAGCGTCCACCCGTTCACAAGGAGAAACTTATATGAACAATAGCATCCGAATCGTCCGTTGCATTTTGGTCTTCGTGTTCCTGGTCACAACCTCGGCGGTAGTTACGCATGCCCAAGCAATCCGCACTTGGGTGTCGGGTGTGGGAGATGATGTCAATCCCTGCAGTCGTACCGCTCCGTGCAAGACCTTTGCCGGCGCGATTTCCAAGACGGCTATGGGTGGTGAGATCTGTGCGCTTGATCCTGGTGGCTTTGGCACCGTGACGATCACGAAATCAATCACACTTGAAGGCACCGGAAATATCGCCGGCATTGCTGCGAATACTACTACCGGAATAAACATTAACCTCACTGATCCGAAGGATGACGCGAAGGCGGTACGAGTGCGTGGCCTGGTAATCGATGGATTTGGATCAGGAGTCACCGGCATCAATATCGTGGCGGCCAATAATGTGGTCGTCGAAGACACGGTGATCGACGGCTTTGCTACCGGCATTAAGGTGCAGGCTGGATCTCTGTTCGTGAAAAACAGCAGCATAAGAAATAACCGTGATGCGGGCATCGGAGTAAGCGGGGGCGACTTGGGCTTGATGCGTGTGTCCCTCACTTACAACGGAGCGGCTCTCGCCGGGACCTTCACCTCAATGACGTGGCTCAGCGACGTCGTTTTGTATGGCAACAAGAAAGGTGATGCGAAACCCCCGGGGGTGAAATGAGTTCGAGTAAACAAAGCCGTTTTCCCAAAGCGGTGATCATGGCCATCGACAAGGCGAAGATCCTCGGCATTCGCGCCGGCACCAAGCCGCACCGTATGATCGGAATTTGGGTGGTAGTCGTTGAAGCGCGCGTCTTTGTGCGCTCGTACAGTTTGAAAGAGCGAAGTTGGTGGCGGACGTTTCGCGAAGAGCCGCGCGGCGTTATCGAAGTCAACGGCAAGCAGATCAAGGTGCGCTCGGTCTTCACGCGTAGCGAGCGACTGAAGAAGTTAGTTGATCGGGCTTACGCTAAGAAATATCCGACTCCTGGCTCGCGTGTCTTTGTGGCGGGCTTCCAAAAGAAGAAGCGGCGCGATACGACCACGGAATTGGTGCCACTTTAAAATCTGATTCTGAACGGCTCACGCTTCCGAAAGCTCATGGCCCGAACCGCTGCCGATACTCATCGGAACTAATAAAAGCCTTAACCATCTCAGCCGTTTTGTAATCGCCGAACTGGTTCAGCTTATTTAGCCAGAAGTCGAAGCCGGAGAAATCTGTGTTCGGTAAGTCATCCGGATTACGGCGCAGATAACCGAAGTACTGCATCAACACAAACGCGCGATTGAACTCGGCGGCGGCGAAGGTGGGGTTCTCAACAATTTTACGCAGCACCGTGGCGCGCGTCTCCTGGCCGAGTTGCAGCCTGCTCACCAGGTCATTCCTCTCGTTGGGGGTGAGCGCGTTGCCAGTGTGTGAATTCAAGAAATCCACATATTGCACCGGCGGCATTGAGGATGGATAGGCCGTGGTGAATTCAGTTCTGGTAACAAATGAATTGAAGTACGCAACCGTATTGGCTTCGAGGACTCCCTGCCAGCCAGCCTGGCCAACTACCACGCCGCGACTGATCGCCTGGACGTCGCGGATAAACTCACGATAGCGCGGCAGCGCGCGTGGACGCTGCGCGCTGACCACGTATGCGGCGCGATATGCGCGATAGACCAGCAAGCCGGTATTCTGAAACTCAATCGACAGAAAGAACGCCGCCGAAGTGTCGATACGTTTCACCTCGCGACATTGCGCATCATTGCCGCACGAATCGATGTTGTTAATCCAGAACTGTAAGCCCGAGGCGTCCGGCAGGCGGTTAAGAAAATCGTGGTAATGCATGTCTACCAGAAAGCTCGACGAGTCGACGGGATTGCTTGGATTTGGCGGAAAGAATGAAAGGCCGTTATGGATTATCAAAACGGCTGAGTTGCGCGGACCTATTCCAGCATTGCCGGTGGCATTGAGAATGCCGAGCGACACGGTTTCATTCCCGTCATCGAATCCGTCATTGTTGATAAGCACGCCAAAAGTCTTTTGCGTTTCGCCCGGAGCGAATACTAAGGTGCCGAGCGTCGTCGTGTAGTCCTTGCGCTCAGACGCGGTACCGTCGGACGTAAAGTAATCAACCGTCGCCGCCGTCGAGACGTCGCCAATGCGCGTAAGGGTAATCGTCGCGGCGCCGGCGCCTTCAGTCACGTCAAACTGTGGCGCTCCGAGATCGATAATGCTGGAGCCCTGCGATCCGCACGGTACGATTGGCGAAGTCAGCCCCCGTGGATTTGGATCGGCAAAAGAGAAATCTGCCAGGTTGTTATTTGTGTCCGTGCATCCGCCATTGATGCGGGTTAAAGATTTCGTCGCGGGCGGAGCGAGCGTGACTGCGCCTTCAAAACAACCCGCAGTTCCATAGCCGACGTAGTCAACGACTGCGCCGGTTAGATCGGGCGACGCCGGACATCCCGCCGGCAGCGTCTTGTCCTTTGCGAGCAGAACGGGATCTGTCCGCCGGTAGCACCCAGACTCACAAAGGGAAGCGGGAAGTCGCCGCTTAGCGGCTGCCCATTGCCCCCGCCGGTCGTGAAAGTGAAGAGCATGTGCATGCCGGGGAAAATCGGAATGGTGCCGCTGGAGATAAAGCGCACGCCGACGGCCGACGCGGACGAACCTTCGAACGTGTTGATGTTCAATGACCAGCCGTTAATATCGACGACGCTGTTGCCGCGATTGTAAAGCTCGATAAAGTCGCTTTGGTAAATCGCCCCGGTCTCGCCCCCGCGCGTGTAGATCTGGCTGATAACGATGTTCGCATCGGCGATGCTTTGGCCCGGAACCATAGAGCCAAAACCGAGAAGGCAAACGAGCGCGACACCGGCAGATGAAAGGAATTTCACTCGCTTGGAGCGAAAATGCTTACAGGCATTGGAGGAGAATCGCATGTCTGCCTGACGGAAACGCCGAAAATTGCTATGGTGAGCAAAGCCTACAACAAGCGTGCCGTTAATGCACGAAACCTTTGGCCGGCCGTAACGTTTTCCTGCGACGCCAGTTTATATTAACGAAACCTGATGGCGGTCAGTGAACCTGCACAGAAATCGCGTCTCGGGCAGCAGAGCGAGACGGATGAGCGGCGCATAGTCGAAGCGGCGCAGCAGGATCGCGCATGTTTCGGGGCGGTGTACGAGCACTACTTCGAACTGGTTTACGGATACGTGGCGCGTCGCGTCCACGATCGGACCGTTACGGAGGACTTAACCAGTGAAGTCTTTCGCAAGGCTCTGGCCAGTTTGCCGCGCTTCAAGTGGACCGGCGCGCCGTTTGGAGCGTGGCTATTACGAATCGCGTCTAACTTGATCGCCGACCGGGCGAAGCGTGCTGCACGAGAAGTCGTAACCGGCGAACCAGCGCTGGACGCCGCGGTCGCCAATGGAACGGTGAATTCTCGATCACAACAAAGCAGTATGGAAGAAGCGGAGCGGCGCGCGCTTGTGTTCAAGCTCGTCGACACGCTGCCGGATGATCAGCGTCGGGTGGTGGCCATGCGCTTCGCTGAAGAGAAATCGATTAGCGAAATCGCGGCTGAGCTGAATCGGAGCGAGGGCGCGGTGAAGCAGTTGCAGTTTCGCGCGCTGGGGAATCTGCGGAAGAAATTAACCGCAGAGGATAACTAAGAAGCAATGAGTGATGTTGAGTTAACAGAACGACTCGATCAAGCAATCGATGCGATGATCGCATCCGGTGGCCAGATGCCGGCTGGTCTCGACGAGGGCGTGGCAGATTTGCTCGACGTCGCAATCGAGTTGCGCCAACTGCCGCGCGCGGAATTTCGGGAGCGTCTGCGTGGCGAACTGGAGGTAGAAACGATGAGCACGGCAACCAAACAGGTCGAACAGAAAGTTAATCCCGTGCGCGAAGGGTTCCGCACGATTACTCCGTATCTGGTGGTGCCGGACGTCCATGCGGAAGCCGAGTTTCTCAAGCAAACTTTTGGAGTCACCGGCCAAATTTACGGCTTGGGCTCGCAAGGCGGTTTCCACGCCGAATACAACATCGGCGGTTCGA
>JACXTT010013559.1_pt1 | contig 10723 bp, 10 predicted proteins | sample 9270951 | NCBI WGS metagenome assembly JACXTT01 (sample SAMN15532306, study PRJNA645909) | rock metagenome | isolation source: weathered quartz diorite | place: Puerto Rico | collected 2017-06-21
GGCTACATTATTTGTGGATTGCGTCGGGCTCCAGGCCCATGCTCGCGGGCATGTAGAAGGCGCGTGCGCTCTGCGGCGGCAGCTGCTTGCTGCACTGGTCGAACACTTCCCAAAAGCGCTTGTCTTCCAGGGAACGCTCCGGATCGCCCCAGGTCTGCGGAAAGGTGTGCCAGTGGTCGGTACGCTGCTTGTCGAAGTGCAGATCGGCGAACTCCTCATCCGACTGGGCATCCCCGCCGCTTTCCAGGGGTGCCTCCCGGGACTGCTTGCGGAACACATCGATGATCTTGTGCTTGAGGATGCCGGTGAGCCAGGTCCGCAGCGAAGATTTGCCGGCGAATCGATCCTGGCTTTCCATGGCCGCCAGCAGCGTCTCCTGTACGACGTCCTCGGCGCGGCTCGCATCGCGCAGCTGCAGCAGGGCGTAGCGGTAGAGGTAGTCGCGATGCTGAGCCACGCCTTGTTCGGCGGACATGGCTGCGCTGCCGGATGCGCTCGGATTGGTCATCAGTCGGCAATCTAGACAGTTCTGCGCTGCAAAACAAGACGTTGATCTCGAGCAATCCAAATCCTGCAACCAGCCCTTGAAATTGCCGCGGCGATTCCTATCTAGGCTGTGTCGGGCGATGGCCCGCAGCTAAATTCCAGGAGACATAGGAGACGATCATGGCAAACGTAACCCGTTGGGACCCCTTCGAGGATTCGTTCGACGATCTGGTCAAGGGCTTTTTCCTGCGCCCGATGCGCTTTGAGCAGCAGGATCCGGTACGCATAAAGGTCGACGTGAAGGAAGACCCGGCCAGCTACACCGTGTTGGCGGAGATTCCGGGTGTGAAGAAGGAAGAGGTACAGGTTTCGATCGACGGCAATCAAGTGGCGATCAGCGCCGAGATCAAGCGACAGAAGGAAGAGAAGCAGGGTGAGAAGAGCCTGCGCACCGAGCGCTATTACGGCCGGGTCTACCGCTCCTTCGCTTTGGCCCAGGACGTAGACCAGGAAAAGGCTCAGGCCAAGTACGAAAACGGCGTGCTGGAGCTGAGATTGCCCAAGAAGGCAGCCGCATCCACGCGTACCCTGACCATCCAGTAAACAGAAGGAAGAAGTGAGGGAGCAGAGGGGGCGGGGGTTCTACGGCACTGCCATCTAGAAAACCCGCGGTTTCCTCCTGACGCGACGTTTGCTCCGCTGCGGACGCCGCAATGCACAGGCCGCCTCGCGCGGCCTGTCTTGTTTGTGGGCGCGCCGGTAGAATCGAGCCTTTAACGGCCCTCCCAACCCCGTGGCATTGACCGAATCGAGTGCCGGCCAGCGAGCGAAGATCCTGGCCGAGGCCCTGCCCTATATCCGCCGCTTCTACGGTAAGACCATCGTCGTCAAGTACGGCGGGAATGCCATGACAGACGAGCGGCTGAAGCACTCGTTTGCGCGCGACGTGGTGCTGCTCAAGCTGGTCGGGATGAACCCCGTGGTGGTGCACGGTGGCGGTCCGCAAATCGACGACTTTCTCAAGCGGCTGGGCAAGAAGGGCGAGTTCGTCCAGGGCATGCGCGTGACCGATGACGAGACCATGGATGTCGTCGAGATGGTGCTCGGCGGTCTGGTCAACAAGGACATCGTCAATCTTTTGAACCAGCATGGCGGCCGCGCCATTGGCCTCACCGGCAAGGACGGGTCCTTCATTCGCGCCAGAAAGCTGCTGCTGCAGAACCAGGACGACGACAGCGGGATGCTGGACATCGGGCAGGTCGGCGAAGTGGTCAGCATAGACCCCGAAATCGTCGCATTGCTCGAAACACGCGAGTTCGTCCCGGTCGTCGCCCCCATCGGCGTAGGCGCGGACGGAAAGAGCTACAACATAAACGCCGACCTGGTGGCGGGCAAGCTCGCCGAAGTGCTGCGGGCGGAGAAGCTGGTGCTGCTGACCAACACCCCGGGCGTGCTGGACCGGGACGGAAGATTGCTGACCGGGCTGACACCGAAGCAAGTCGATGCGTTGTTCGCGGATGGCACTATCTCGGGCGGTATGCTGCCCAAGATTTCCTCGGCCCTGGATGCGGCAAAGGGTGGCGTCAAAAGCGTCCATATCATCGACGGGAGGGTCGAGCATGCCCTGTTGCTCGAGGTCCTGACCGACGAGGGTGTCGGGACCCTCATCCGCAGCAAATGATCGACGGCCCACGCACGGCGCGCCGGCCGCTGGTTGGCCCCACGTGGATATTCGATCTGGATAATACTCTGCACGATGCGGATCCACACATCTTTCCGCACCTCAATCGTTCCATGACCGCCTATCTGGAGACCCACCTCGGCTTAGCGCGTGAGGCTGCCAATTCGGTGCGGATGCAATACTGGCGACGCTACGGGGCGACGCTGCTCGGCCTGATCCGGCACCATGGCGTGGACCCCGGCCACTTCCTGCGCGAGACGCACTGCTTCCCCGAGCTCGGCCGCATGGTCTTGCGCCATCCGCTGCTGCGTTCGGTGCTGACCCGGCTCCCCGGGCGTAAGCTGGTGTTTTCCAACTCGCCAGTGCATTATTCCATTGCTGTGCTCGGCATCTTGCGCGTGGCGGATTTGTTCGACGACGTGTTCTCCATCGAGCATACGGGGTACCGGCCGAAACCGGACCGGCGGGGGTTCCTGCGGCTGTTGCGCAAGCACCGCCTGCGCCCGCGCCGCTGCGTCATGGTCGAAGACAGCTTGGCCAACCTCAAAACCGCCAAGAGGCTGGGCATGCGCACGGTCTGGGTCGGGGCGGCTGCCAAGGCTCCCGCTCACGTCGACGTATCCATCCGGCATGTCGCGCGGTTGCCGCGCATGCTGGGCAGCCTGCACGTGAGCTGATCCGCTGCCCATGGTCGCCAAACCGGGGGAGCGCAAGCTCCAGATCCTGCAGACCCTGGCCCAGATGCTGGAGAAGCCTTCGGCCGAGAAGATCACCACGGCGGCCCTGGCGGCAAAGCTCGACGTATCCGAAGCAGCGCTGTATCGTCACTTCGCCAGCAAGGCGCAGATGTTCGAGGGCCTGATCGCCTTCACCGAAGAAACCATCTTTGGGCTGGTCACCAAGATCAGCGGCGAGCACAGCAGCGGTCTGGCGCAGACCGAGGCCATTCTGTCGATGTTGTTGGGCTTCGCGAAAAAGAACCAAGGCATGACGCGGGTGCTCATCGGTGACGCGTTGGTCAACGAGAACGAGCGATTGCAGCTGCGCATCAACCAGCTGCACGACCGCCTGGAAGCTACCCTCAAGCAGGCCCTGCGCTTTGCCGTCACGCAGAAGGAAGTCCCGGAGGACGTCGACGCCGCCGCGCACGCCAACCTTCTGCTCGCCTACGTTGTAGGGCGCTGGCACCAGTACGCCAAGAGCGGTTTCAAACGCGACCCGATGGAGTTCTGGGCCGCGCAGTGGAAGCAGCTGGTGCCGGCCTAGGGCACCCGTTTCCGGCGCGGCAGTTCAAATCTCGGCATCGCCCTCGCTGCCGGTCCGGCCTTCGCCCAGGCGTTGCAGCAACATCCGGATGCGACGCTCGAACATTTCCTGCTCTTCGTGCGTCGATCCGAGTGGATCGAAGCGGGTCCGGTAATAACTGCGTACGGTATCCTCCAGTAGCAGTTGCGTCTCTGCGTCCGCCAACGGCAGCTCTCGCGTCCAGCGCAGCAGCGGTACGCCTGCCGGGCGCGGGTAGCCCAGTCCAGTAAGTGCGTGCAGCAGAGCGGTGATGCGCGGGTCGCCCACCGTCGGTGTTTGGAACGCGTTACCTTGAATGCGCCTGACTACGCGTACCCCGCGCCGTCGCCAGATGCGCCAAGCGAGATACAACGCCAGCGCAGCGGCCATCCAGAGCATGATCCCGGCTCGGCTCGAGCCGTCGGCGGGCGTGAGCTGCCACAGCGCCAGGCGGTAGTTCAGCAGCGAGAGCAAATCGTACAGCGGCTTAAGCTCCGGGGGGGCGTCTTCCCTTGGGGCCGCCCACACCCCCGGCGTTGTATCCAGCTCTTGCCAGCGTCCGTCGATCCAGGCCAGCGCCCACGCATGCGCGTGTCGCTTGCGCACCACGTATTGCTGCTCCAGCGAACTCCATTCCTGGACCGCATAGCCGGTCGCATAGCGCGCGGGAATCCCCGCGTGTCTGAGCAGCAGCACGGTGGCGGTGGCGAAGTATTCGCAGTGACCACGCCGGTCGTCGAGCAGGAACTGGCTCAGGCTGCGCGGCGCACCGCTGTCCCGCGACAGCGCGAGCGAGTAGCTGAAGCGGCTGTCGAAGAACTGGGCGATTGCGCGTGCGGCAGTCCCGGCATCGCGATCCGAAAGGGCTATCTCACCCGCGACCTTTTCGAGCGCCGGCCGCAGGCCCGAAGGCAGGGTCAGATCGACCGGGTTGGGGGCTGCGTCGAGCATATGCTGCGGGTCGAAGTGGGCGTCGAACAAGAGCATGTCGGGCGCTTGTTCGATGCGCACCGCGCCGAGACCGCTGCGCTGTACGCCGGACGAGTTGAGCGCATCCAGCCTGAAGGTCCCGAGCGGCAGCGCGAGCAATGCGCGGTCGTTTTCGAGCCAGTTGGAGATTCGCACCCTTCCCCCCGAGCCCGGAGCGAAGACCCAGGTCTGAGTGTCGGAGGCAACGGGCGTGAAGACTTGCCCCGGTGCGGCCCACGTCGAACCGGCGTACACGGTGTAGGTGGCAGCGCGCAGCCGCTGGGGGACCGATCCGCGCACGGCCTCGACGCGCAACACGATTCGATCCGAAGTCTTCAACGTGCCGATATCCCCGATCGCGGTGCGCGACTGGTACGGGTCGGACGGCGGCTTCCATCGGTGCGAGAGCCATTCGAACACCCACTCTTCGAGCCTGGCTTGCGCCTGCAGCACCCCGACCTGGGTTGCGAACCCGACTGCCAGCGCTGCGATCAACGCAGCCGCCCAGACGCCGCGGGGAGTCCGCTTCGGTGACGCCGGCCAGAGCGCGTAGATGCCCAGCCCGCTCATGGCGGCAAAAAACCAGCTCGTGCGCGGATTGGCCGAGCACGCCGACAAGAGGCAGAGACAGAAATATGCGTAGTCGAGCTCGATGGCCTGGCCCGCCCGGCGATCGCCTCTGCGGCTCCGCGTGCGCTGGCGCAGCGACCAGAACAGCGCGGACAGCGGAATGCGCTGCGCCGTGCTGTAATGCTGAGCCAGGAGGAGTGCGAAGAACAGCATCGGCAGCCATACCAGCACCGAGATCAGGCTGTCCGGGAAATGGCGACTCTGCACGAACTGGAATATCAGCGCACTGACGAAGACGACTGTGCACAGATCCGCAATGCGCTCGAAGTCGCGCTGCGAAAGCTCCCAGCGCAGTCTGACATAGCGTGGTGCCTCGATCACAATCGCCATGGCTGCCGCCGCGGCGACGAACCCGCTGAACCAGCCCCAGAACAACAACCCAGCGGCGATCAGCAGCAGCGGCGGTCTGATCACCACGACAGCGTCCTCAGCGAAGCGCCAATGTCGCGCGGGTTCACCGCGTGCATCACCACGCCAGCCTCGGGGCCGGACCGCTCCGCTCCCGTCACGAGCACCAGCAGCTGCACCCCGAGCGCGCGCAGGCGCTGTACCAGGCGCCGCCGCTCCTCGTCCAGCCGCAGCAGCACGAGGATGCAGCCGCTCAAGGCCGGCGCGTGCTCCAGCACATGTGCCGCGAGCAGCTCGAAACTGTGGCCGCGGCACGGCTCCACCGCCGCCAGCTCGCGCAGCAGGTCGAGTGTCCGCCCCAGGCCGCGCCCAACCGTCAGGCGGTACGCGCGGTCTTCCACGAACACCAGGTCGAGCAACGCGTCATGGATCTGAAGCCCGGACACGAACGAGGCGGCCACCGACACGGCAGCTTCGAACTCAACGTCCGACGCCGCATCGCCGAAGGTGTCCAGCACCAGCGCGTAGCGCGTGAAGTATTCGTCCTGGAACTCCTTGACCACCGGCTTGCCGGCTTTCGCAAAGGACGGCCAGTGGATGTGGCGCAGCGGATCGCCCGGGCGGTAGTCGCGCAGCTGGATGAACTCCTGGCTGTCGCCGACGTCGTGCGACAGCGCTACACCGCCACGCTGGAGTCGCCGCGCACCCGGCAGCGTCAGCGGCGGCATGGGGTAGCAGCGTGGCAGGACCACCAACTCCCCCGGCAGATCGACGGCGGTCGAAGCGTTGACCAGTCCTAGCGGGTCGGGGCGCAGCAGGCGGCAGCGTTCGAAGCGCAGCACTCCGCGCCGCGAGGGCGTTGCCGACAGGGAGACCTCGACGCTGCGACCTGGCGGGAGGTCCAGCAGATCCGTGTCCTCGATGTCGGCGCCGCGGCCGCGCTTGACCAGCTCGAGCCAGCGCGGAAAGCCGATCCGGCGGTCCACCCAGTTCACCTGCGGATCACGCGCGCCGCGCGCATGGCGAAAGGTCTGCACATCCGGAAAGCGCTCCGCCAGCTCGTCGCGCAAGCGTACGCGAGCGAGTCTGCGCGGCCCCCGGTTGTGTACCCTGTGCCGGTAAGAGAACACCTCGCCCACCGTTACATATTGCGGAAGGCGGCGTTCTAACGTGAGCTTGGGACGGAAGCGCAGGCTGCTCAGGGAGGCGATTGCCAATAGTCCGATCGCAAGACCGAACATCTGGTATGCGACCGTACGGCGGGTGTCGACGCCGAACACCGTGGCCGCCACCAGCACGTACAGCAATGCGAGCCCGGCGGGGGTGAAGCGCCGCCGCGTCCACTGGCTGAAGCGGTAGACTCGGATGAAAGCGCGCAACAGGCGGTTCATGCCGCGTCTCGCGCAGCTAGTGCGGGGCGTGCATGTCGCGCAGGATGTCCGCCACGACCTGCTGCGCGGTATCGCCCGCGAAGCGCCGCTGCGGATCGAGAACCAGGCGATGGGCGAGGGCCTCGACCGCGATCTCCTGGATGTGGTCGGGCGTAACGAAGTCCATACCATCGAATGCCGCCAGCGCCTGGGCGAGCTTCATCAGCGCCAGGGATGCACGCGGACTCGCACCCAGCCGCACCGCGGGCGCGCGGCGAGTGGCCGCGGCCAACTCTACGATGTAGCGCTTGAGCTCGTCGGACACGCGCACGTCGGCCAGCGAGCGCCGCGCGGTGAGTACCTCCGCCACCGACGTGCAAGGTTGCAAAGCGTTCAGAGGATGCGTGCGATTCTGTGCCGACAGGATTCCCACTTCGTCTTCCGGGCTCACGTAGCCGAGCGCAAGCCGCAGCGCAAAGCGGTCCATCTGCGCCTCCGGCAGAGGGTAAGTGCCGTGGAGCTCGACCGGGTTTTGCGTGGCGATGACGAAGAAAGGCTCGACCAGGTCGTGACGCGTGCCGTCCACGCTGACCTGATGCTCCGCCATGGCCTCCAGCAGCGCCGACTGGGTGCGGGGCGACGCCCGGTTGATCTCGTCGGCCAGCAGGATGTGCGTGAACACAGGGCCGAAATGGAACTCGAAGGCCTGGGTCTGCGGGTTGAAGATGGACACCCCGAGGATGTCCGAGGGCAGCAAATCGGGCGTGAACTGGATGCGCTTGAAGCGGGCGTCCACCGATTGCGCCAAGGCTTTGGCCAGCGTGGTCTTGCCCGTGCCCGGATAGTCCTCCAGGAGTACATGGCCCCCGCAGACGAAGGCCGCGACCACCTTGCGTACGGTGACCGGCTGCCCGCGGATGACTTGCTGGATGTTGTCCGCGATGCGGGCGTACAGCGAAGCGTGATCGAATGCTCCCATGCAGCGAAATCTCTCTCGGTCAGGATTGTCAGTGTAACCCGCGGGCCTCGGCCCGGCGCCGAGCCGTGGGGGGCTTGGCCTAAGAGCCGGATTGCGACCGTTCTCGAGCGTTGACCCTCTAGCTGCAGCGGGTTATTCTCAAAGTCCATGCACAGCCTCCGCTCTATATCGACGCGGCGCGGCGGGGCTGGACAGGAACAATGATGAAACAAAGCGCGGCGATTGCCCCGGGCCGGCTGAGCCCATCCGAGTACCGCGAGAACTTCGACGAGGCCAAGCCTCCGCTCGAACCGCATCAAGCGCTGGCGGATTCCAGCCGTTGTCTGTTCTGCTACGATGCCCCGTGCATCGAAGCCTGCCCGACCGGTATCGACATCCCCGGCTTCATCCGCAAGATCTGCACCGGAAATCTCAAAGGCGCCGCGGTCGACATCCTGTCCGAAAACATCATGGGCGGCATGTGCGCGCGCGTATGCCCCACCGAAGTTCTGTGCGAGCAGGCTTGCGTGCGCAATGCGTCGGAAGGCAAACCGGTCCGGATCGGGCTGTTGCAGCGGCATGCTACCGACTGGCTGCTGAGTCACGGGATGCAGCCGTTTCGGGGCGGGCCGGCCAGCGGCAAGCGCGTTGCCGTAGTCGGTGGGGGTCCAGCAGGACTGGCGTGCGCGCATCGCTTGGCGACGCTGGGCCATGGCGTGACTGTGTTCGAGGCGCGGCCGAAGCTCTCGGGCTTGAACGAGTATGGTGTCGCCGCGTATAAGACGCCGCACGGGTTCGCGCAGCGCGAGGTCGATTTCATCCTGGGCATCGGCGGTATCGACGTGCGTACCGGTCAGGCCCTGGGTCGCGACGTCGGCCTGGAGGGCCTGCGGCGCGATTACGATGCCGTGTTCATCGGCATCGGGTTGGCGGGCACAAAAGCGCTCGGCGTTCCGGGCGAAGATCTGGCCGGCGTCGAGGATGCCGTTGCCTATATCGAGCGTTTGCGGCAGGCGCGCGAGCTGTCCAAGCTGCCGATCGGGCGGCGCGTGGTGGCGATCGGTGGCGGCAACACGGCGATCGACGTCGCGGTGCAGGCGAGACGCTTAGGCGCCGAGGATGCGACCATTGTGTATCGGCGCGGTCCCGACGCGATGTCGGCCACCGGGCATGAACAGGAGTTCGCGCAGACCAACGGCGTGCGTATCAAGCACTGGGCCCGACCCGTGCGCCTGGTGGGCGAAGCCGGTCAGCTCGTCGCGGTGCAGTTCGAATACACGCAGCTGGACGCGGCAGGTGTGTTGACCGGCACGGGCGAGACGTTCTCTCTCGAGGCCGACCAGGTCTTCAAGGCCATCGGACAGGTGCTCGTGCCGGATCCGATCCGGGACGGCACCAGGCAAGTGTTGGAAATGCAGGATGGCAAAATCGCGGTCGACGCGCAAGGCCACACTTCCTTGCCGGGCGTCTGGGCCGGCGGCGATTGCGTGACCGGTGTCGACCTGACGGTTCAAGCGGTGCAAGACGGCAAGGTGGCGGCCCATGCCATCGACAGCTGGCTGCGCGCCGGCTCACGTTGAACGGAGGCCAGCATGGCCGATCTCCGCAGCACTTTCGCCGGAATCAAATCACCCAATCCGTTCTGGCTCGCTTCGGCTCCTCCCACCGACAAGGCGTACAACGTCGAGCGCGCGTTTAAAGCCGGGTGGGGCGGCGTGGTTTGGAAGACGCTGGGCGAGGACCCGCCAATCGTCAACGTATCGTCGCGCTACGGCGGGCTGGACATCAACGGCCACCGCATGGCGGGCTTTACCAACATCGAGCTGATCACCGACCGGCCGCTGGAAGTCAACCTGCACGAGATCAAACAGGTGAAGCGCAACTGGCCCGATCGCGCGCTGATCGTCTCGCTCATGGTCCCCTGCGAGGAGGACTCCTGGAAACGCATCCTGACGCGCGTTGAAGATACCGGCGCCGACGGCGTCGAGCTCAACTTCGGCTGCCCGCACGGCATGAGCGAGCGCGGCATGGGCTCGGCGGTGGGGCAGGTGCCGGACTACGTCGAGATGGTGACGCGCTGGTGCAAGGCGCACACGCGCATGCCCGTGATCGTGAAGCTCACGCCCAACGTCAGCAACATCCTCGGCCCGGCGCGCGCCGCGAAGCGCGGCGGCGCCGATGCCGTATCGTTGATCAACACCGTCAGCTCCATCATCTCGGTCGACCTCGATCGCATGGCGCCCACGCCCACAGTCGATGGCAAGGGCACTCACGGCGGCTACTGTGGGCCCGCGGTGAAGCCGATTGCGCTGCACATGGTGGCCGAGATCGCTCGCGATCCAGAGTGCGCCGGCCTGCCCATCTCCGGGATCGGCGGCGTCGCCACCTGGCGCGATGGAGCGGAGTTCATGGCGCTGGGGGCCGGGACGGCACAGGTGTGCACGGCCGCCATGCATTACGGATTCAAGATCGTCGAGGACATGGTCGACGGGCTGAACAACTGGATGGACCAGAAGGGATACGCGAGCCTATCGGACTTCGTCGGCAAGGCGGTAGGCAACGTCACGGACTGGCAGTATCTGAACATGAATTACAAGATCATCGCCAGCATCGATCAGCAGGCTTGCATTCAATGCGGGCTGTGCCACATCGCCTGCGAGGATACTGCGCATCAGGCGATCGCTGCGTTGCGCGTCGACGGCAAGCGTCGCTACGAGGTGATCGATGCAGAGTGCGTGGGCTGCAACCTTTGTTATCACGTCTGCCCGGTGCCCGGCTGCATCACCATGGTCGAGGTCGACACCGGCCAGCCGCCAGTGGACTGGAACCACGATCCGCGCAATCCGCGGCGGTTGACGGTCGAAGAGCAAGGCTGAAACGCCGCGAATGCCGAGCTCTAGGGAAGCTCTGATCTATTCTCGCGATGCGCGTTGCGTCAGGTGCGGATGACTGCAAGGCGTCGCGACGAAACCAAGGTCGGTACCTTGGCGAGGGGCG
>JACXTT010013560.1_pt1 | contig 10722 bp, 14 predicted proteins | sample 9270951 | NCBI WGS metagenome assembly JACXTT01 (sample SAMN15532306, study PRJNA645909) | rock metagenome | isolation source: weathered quartz diorite | place: Puerto Rico | collected 2017-06-21
GCATCACCATGGCGAGCAGCAGGCCGATCCGGCGGATGCGCTCGCGCCGCGCCTCGGGCAGCTTGTCGGCGAGGATCGAGATGAAGACGATGTTGTCGATGCCGAGCACCACCTCGAGCGCCACCAGCGTGACGAACGCGAGCCAGGCTTCGGGATCGGTCAGCAGTGCCATCGTTCTGCTATCGTATTTTCATGGCTAAACGCTATTTCGTGCGCGCGGCCGACGTGCCGCCTTATCACCCGGCGAACCATACCGGGACCACCAACCGGCGCCTGATCGGGCCCGACACGGTCGGCGCGAAGAACGTCGAGGTGGTGCTCGGCGTGATCGAGCGCGGCGAAGGCGCGGCGCCGCACGCGCATCCGGGCATGGAGCAGGTCTGCTACCTGCTCGAAGGCACGGCGCTCGCGGAGATCGGCGGCGAGCGCTGCGAGCTCAAGCCCGGCGACAGCTGCTATTTCCCCGCCGGCGTGATGCACAAGTTCACCGCGACGAGCGAGCAGCCGGTGAAGCTACTCGTCATCTACAGCCCGCCGTACGGCGAATCGCCGGAGCGCGTCGTGCGCGGCAAATGAGAGCGCTCGCGCTGCTCGTCGCAATGCTGCTCGCGGCGCCGGCGGCCGCGCAGTTCCCGTCGAGGCCAATCCGCGTGCTGGTTCCGTTCGGCGCCGGCTCCTCTACCGACATCGTCATGCGTATCCTCGCGCAGCCGCTCAGCCTGTCGCTCGGGCAGCCAGTCGTGGTTGAGAACAAGCCCGGCGCCGACGGCGCGATCGCCGCGGCGGAGGTTGCGCGTGCGCCGGCCGACGGCCAGACGCTGCTGCTCGGCACGAACAGCCCGTTCTCCGCCGTGCCGTACCTGCGCAAGAACGCACCGTACGATGCGCTCGCCGACTTCACGCCCATCACGCTTGTCGGCAATTACACGTTCTTCGTCGTCGTGCATCCGAGCGTGCCGGCGCGCACGCTGCAGGACCTCATTGCGTATGCGCGTGCGAATCCGGGCAAGCTTAATTACGGGACGGGCAACACCAGCAGTATCGTGCTGACAGCGACGTTCGCAACGCTCGGGAACATCGATCTTGTGCATGTGCCTTACAAAAGCGAGCCTCCCGCGGTCACCGATCTCCTCTCGGGCACGATCCAGATCATGATTACGTCGTTTGCACCGGCGGCGCCGCACCTGCGCGCAGGAAAGCTGCGCGCGCTCGTCACTACGCTGCCCAAGCGCAGCCCTTTGCTCGCCAATGTGCCGTCGATCGTCGAGGCCGGCCTGCCGAAATTCCCGATCGAGTCGTGGGCGGGCATGTTCGGGCCGGCTAAGATGCCGCAAGAAGTGACCGAGCGGCTCAACCGCGAGCTGAACGTGCTGCTTCAGCGCGCCGATGTGCGCGACAACCTCCTCAAGCAGGCGTTCGAGCCGCGAGGCGCGAGCGCCGGCGAGTTCGCCGCGTACGTGCGCGAGCAATACCGCGTCTGGGGTAAGGCGATCCGCGACGCGGGCATCCGGCCCGAGTAACAGACAGCGAGCCTCCGTATTGCGGGATTGTTACAGCGTTACCCACAGCAATTTGTGGATAAGGCTGTGGATGATTCGAAAAAACGCTGTCGCGTCCATCGCGCAGCCAGCCCCCGCGATTTTGCTGAATCACTGAGCAAGCGCGGCAAAAAACTTTCTTCGCCCTCGCGGCGCGCGCGACAATATGGCAAATCCCGTGAACGTCTTGTTCATCTGCGAAGACAACTGCGCGCTCAGCCTGATGGCCGAGTCGATCCTCGCCACGGTTGGCGATGGCCGCTTTCGCGCCTACAGCGCCGGCTGCGCGCCGGCGAGGGCGCCAAGCCGGCGGGTGATCGAATTTCTGGCGCGCCACCATATGCACACGGCGGACCTGCGCTCCAAGACCCTCGAGGCGTTTCGCCGCGAGGCGCCGCCGATGGATTTCATCATCACGCTTTCCGACGCCGTGGCCGACGAGAGCTTTGCCGGCTGGCCGGGCGCGCCATTCGTCGCGCACTGGAACGTGCACGACGAAGACGATGACATGACCTCCGAAGCGACGCTGCGGCAGGCCTTCTGGACGCTATGGCGCCGGATCAAGATCTTCGCGAGCCTGCCGCAGGGTACGCTCAACCGGCGCGCGCTCGAGCGCCGCGCCGTCACGCTCGAAGCGAGTTATCTCTAGGGCGGCGGCCGCCGCCATGAAGCCGCGCGTCACGCTCATCACGCTGGGGGTCGACGACCTCGAGCGGGCGGTGCGCTTTTACCGCGATGGGCTGGGCCTCAAGACCGACGGCATCGTCGGCACCGAGTTCGAGCATGGCGCGGTCGCGTTCTTCGATCTCCAGGCGGGACTGCGGCTCGCCCTGTGGCCGCGCGCGAGCCTCGCGCACGATGCGGGACTTGCGGTGAGTGCGCGCAGCCCGACGGAGTTCAGCGTCGCGCACAACGTCCGCTCGAAACCCGAAGTCGACGCCGTCGTGGCGCAGGCTGCCCGAGCCGGAGCCCGCGTCCTCAAGCCAGCGCACGATACGTTCTGGGGCGGCTATGCCGGCTACTTCCAGGACCCGGACGGCCATCTATGGGAGGTGGCCTGGAATCCCCAGTTGCTGCCGCCCGAGTGACGCGCTAGCCGAAGCGGCCGGTGATGTAGTCCTCGGTCTGCTTGCTCTGCGGCTTGATGAAGATGGTGTCGGTGTCGCCGTACTCGATGAGCTGCCCGAGGTACATGTACGCGGTGTAGTCCGACACGCGCGCGGCCTGCTGCATGTTGTGCGTCACCAGCACCACGGTGTAGTCGTTCTTCAGCTCGGTGATCAGCTCTTCGATCCGCGCCGTGGAGATCGGGTCGAGCGCCGAGCACGGCTCATCGAGAAGCAGTATTTCCGGCTTGATCGCGATGCAGCGCGCGATGCAAAGGCGCTGCTGCTGGCCGCCCGAGAGGCTGTTGCCGCTCTGGTCGAGCTTGGCGCGCACTTCCGGCCAGAGCGCCGCTCGCGTCAGCGCCCACTCAACGCGCTCGTCCATCTGGCGCTTGGTGAGGCGCTCGAAGAGCCGCACGCCGAAGGCGATGTTGTCGTAGATCGACATCGGGAAGGGCGTCGGCTTCTGGAACACCATGCCGATCTTGGCGCGGATCAGCGGCAGGTCGCGCGCTACCTCGATGATGTTGGTGCTGTCGAGCAGCACCTCGCCCGCGGCGCGCTGGTCCGGATAAAGCGAATACATGCGGTTGAAGGTGCGCAGCAGCGTCGACTTGCCGCAGCCGGACGGGCCGATGAACGCGGTCACCCGATTCTTCGGGATGTCGAGCGTGATGTCGTGCAGCGCCTGGTAGTGGCCGTAGTAGAAGTTGAGGTTGCGCACGCGCAGCTTCGCCGGCAGCTCGGCCGCGGCCGGCGCCGGCTCGCCGGCGCGCACGGCGGTGCGGATGAGCGGGCGGTTCAATCTTTCCTCGCGAAGAGCACGCGCGCGACGATATTCAAGCCGAGAACGGCGAGCGTGATGAGCGCCGCGCCGCCCCACGCCAACCGGTGCCAGTCGGCGTACGGGCTCATCGCGAACTGGAAGATGACGGTCGGCAGGTTCGACATCGGCCGGTTGAGATCGAGCGACCAGAACTGATTGTTGAGCGCCGTGAAGAGCAAAGGCGCCGTCTCGCCGCTGATGCGCGCCACCGCGAGCAGCATGCCCGTGAGGATCCCGGTGCGCGCGGCGCGGTAGGTGACGAGCACGATCATCTTCCAGGTCGGGCAGCCGAGCGCCACCGCGGCCTCGCGCAGGCTGTTCGGCACGAGCTTCAGCATGTCGTCGGTGGTGCGCACCACCACCGGAATCACGATCAGCGCGAGCGCGATGGCGCCCGCCCAGCCGGAGAAATGCTTGGCGTGCGCCACGTACACCGTGTAGACGAACAGGCCGATCACGATGGAAGGCGCGGAGAGCAGCACATCGTTGAGGAACCGCGTCGCGGCAGCAAGCCAGCTCTTCTTCCCATACTCCGCCAGATAGGTGCCGGCGAGTATCCCGACCGGCGTGCCGATCAGCGTCGCTGCCGAGATCAGCAGCAGGCTGCCGGCAATGGCGTTGGCGAGGCCGCCGTCGTCGCCGGGCGGCGGCGTCATCTGGTAGTAGATCTGAGCGCGCAAGAGCGCCGCGCCGCCCTCGTAGAACAGCGTGCCGAGAATCCACGCGAGCCAGAACAAGCCGAACGCCAGCGCAAGGCACGAGATGAAGAGCAGCAGCGCGTTCTGGCGCTTGCGCGCCCGATAAAGCGGGTTCACGCGCGTGCTCCCTCGTGCCGTGCGAGGCGCATGAGCAGGAGCTTCGAGAACGCGAGCACGATGGTCGTGATCAGGAAAAGCAGCAGCCCGAGCTCGATGAGGGCCGAGAAATAGACGTCGCCGACCGCCTCGGTGAACTCGTTGGCGAGCGCCGAGGCGATGCTGTTGCCCGGCGCCATCAGCGAGGCGGCGAGCTGGTGCGCGTTGCCGATGACGAAGGTAACTGCCATGGTCTCGCCGAGCGCGCGACCGAGGCCGAGCATGATGCCGCCGACCACGCCGACCTTGGTGTAGGGCAGCACCACGCGCCACATCACTTCCCAGGTCGTCGCGCCGAGGCCGTAGGCCGACTCCTTGAGGAGCGGCGGCACGAGCTCGAAGACATCGCGCATCACCGCGGCGATGAACGGAATCACCATGATCGACAGGATCAGCCCTGCGGTCAGCATGCCGATGCCAAGCGGCGGTCCGGCGAAGAGCCGGCCGAGGCCGGGAATTGAGCCGAGCGATTCGATCAGCGCTGGCTGCACGTGCAGCTGGAACAGCGGCGCGAAGACGAACAGTCCCCACATGCCGTAGATGATCGACGGGATCGCGGCGAGGAGCTCGATCGCCGTGCCGAGCGGGCGCTTGAGCCAGGTCGGCGAGAGTTCGGTCAGGAACAGCGCGATGCCGAAGCTCACCGGCACGCCGATCAGCATGGCGATGAGCGAAGTGACGAGCGTGCCGTAGATCGGCACCAGCGCCCCGAAATTCTCCTGCACCGGGTCCCACTGCGCTTTCCACAGGAAGCTCGGCCCGTACTTGCTGAGCGTGACCTGGCTGCCGATGACCAGCGAGATGAGGATCGCCGCGAGCAGGCCGAAGACGAGCAGCGCGAAGAGCCGCGTCAGGTTCTCGAACAGCGCATCGCCCCAGCTCGCGCGCGGCGATGCCGGCGGCCGCGGTGGCGCGGTGCGCGCTACTTCGTCGGTGCTGGCGGATTCGCTGATCGGCAGAACGGCGCTCAACTGACAGCCTCCGGCGATTTTAAGGGAAGGAAGCACCGGGACGGCTGCGCCGCCCCGGGGTCGTTTCACCGTGAATCAATAAAGCGGCTTGCCCGAGGTATCCCTGACCTGGGACTTCCACTGCGCCTGGATGAGCTTCACCACCTCGTCAGGCATCGGCACATAGTCGAGGTCGGTAGCCATCTTGTCGCCGTTCCTGAAAGACCAATCGAAGAACTTGAGCACTTCACGCCCGTTCTCGGGTTTTTCCTGTTGCTTGTGCACCAGGATGAACGAGGCGCCCGTGATCGGCCAGCTCGCCTTCCCCGTTTGGTCCGTCAGGATCAGGTACATGCCCGGGGCCTTGGCCCAGTCCGCGCCCGCGGCGGCGGCCTTGAAGCTTTTCTCCTCCGGCGTCACGAATTCGCCGTCGCGGTTCTGCATCAGCGCGTAGCCGAGCCTGTTCTGCTTGGCGTACGCGTACTCGACGTAGCCGATCGCGCCGTCGATGCGGCTCACATAGTTGGCGACGCCCTCGTTGCCCTTGCCGCCCACGCCCGTGGGCCAGTTCACCGCCGTGCCTTCGCCCACCGTGCTCTTCCAGTCGGCATTGACCTTCGACAGGTAATTGGTGAAGAGGAACGTCGTCCCCGATCCGTCGGAACGGTGCACCACCGAGATCGCCTGGTCGGGCAGCTTCACGCCGGGGTTGAGCTTGGCGATTGCCGGCTCATTCCATTTCTTCACCTTGCCGAGGTAAATGGCGCCCAGCAGTTCGCCTGTCAGCCGGATCTTCCCGGGCTCGATTCCCTTGATGTTGTACACAGGCACGACGCCGCCCATGACCGCGGGAAACTGCATAAGACCGTTCTTGTCGAGATCGTCAGGCTTGAGCGGCGCATCCGAGGCGCCGAAGTCGACCGTCTTTGCCGTGATCTGCTTGATGCCGCCGCCCGAGCCGATCGACTGGTAGTTGAGGCCGACGCCGGTCTCTTTCTTGTAGGCGTCCGCCCATTTGGCATAGATCGGGTAGGGGAATGTGGCGCCGGCGCCGGTGATGTCCACGGCATATGCCGGGGCAACGCATGCCGCCAGCGCGGCAGCGCCCACGAGTGCTCTCAACATTGCGGTGACTCTCCTTGGTGAATGAATTCACAAGCGAGACTAGGGCGCCAATGTTGCCGTTTCATGACCGCCGCAGCCCGACCCGGCCGCGCGGTCATCGAACGGTCATACGGAGGACCTACTCTTGTCATAATGACAACCGGCATGGCCGTCAGCGAGCATCTGTCCAAGAAGTTCGACGCCGAGCTCGAGTCGATCCGCTCGCGGGTGCTCGAGATGGGCGGCCTCGTCGAATCGCAGATCCGGCGTGCGGTCGAGGGACTGCAAGCCGGGAACCTGGCGCTCCTCGACGACGTGATCGCCACCGACCACAAGGTGAACGGCATGGAGGTGGCGCTCGATGGCGAGTGCAGCCACGTGATCGTCAAGCGCCAGCCGGCGGCGAACGACCTCCGGCTGATCTTCGCGATCACCAAAACGGTCACCGACCTCGAGCGCATCGGCGACGAGGCGCAGAAGATCGCGCGCATGGGCAAGAACATTTACGAGCACGAGCCGAGCGGCCGCCTGCCCCGCGTGGTCGACGTGCGCCATGCGGCTGATGCGGCGCTTTCCATGCTGCGCCGCGCGCTCGACGCGTTCGCGCGGCTCGACGTCAATTCGGCGGCCGAGGTGATCCGCCAGGACGCGGCGATCGACAGCGAGTTCCAGTCGCTCCTGCGCCAGCTCGTCACCTACATGATGGAGGACCCGCGCACCATCAGCGCGGCGCTCGATGTGATCTGGGTGGCAAAGGCGCTCGAGCGCATCGGCGACCACGCCAAGAACATGGCCGAGTACGTGATCTACATCGTCAAGGGAACCGATGTGCGCCACACGGCGGCCGCCGCCGTCGGCGGAAAGGCGGCCTAGCTCGGCGATGAGCGCGAGCGTCCTGGTGGTGGAGGACGAGCCGCAGATCCAGGAGCTCGTCGCCGTCAATCTGGAGCACTTCGGGCATCGCGTGCGCCGCGCGGCGAGCGCCGAGGAAGCCGAAGCCGCGATCCGCGCCGCACTCCCCGATGTGGTGGTGCTCGACTGGATGCTGCCCGGCGAATCGGGCATTTCGCTCGCGCGGCGGCTGCGCAGCGACGCGCGCACGCGCGACCTGCCGATCCTCATGCTCACCGCGCGCGCCATGGAGCAGGACAAGATCTCCGGCCTCGAGGCAGGCGCCGACGACTACCTGACCAAGCCGTTCTCCCCGAAGGAGCTCGCCGCCCGCATCAAGGCGATCCTGCGCCGCCGCGCGCCGCAGCTTTCCGGCGATGCGGTGGAGATCGACGGCCTGCGCCTCGATCCGGCAAGCCATCGCGTCAGCGCCGGTGATCAGCGCCTGTATCTCTCGCCCGCCGAGTTCCGGCTGCTGCACTTTCTCATGACGCATCCCGGGCGCGTCTATTCGCGCGCCCAGCTCCTCGACCATGTGTGGGGCGACCATGTATACGTCGAGGAACGCACGGTGGACGTGCACATCCGCCGCCTGCGCAAGGCGCTCGAGCCGAGCGGCCATGACCGGCTGATCGATACGGTGCGCGGCGCCGGCTACGGCCTGCAAGCGGCTTGATCGCACTCTACCGTCGTACGCTGGCGGCGCTTGCCGCCGTCGCCGTCGGCGCCATCGTGCTGGGACTCATCGCTGGTGCAGCCTGGGGCTGGGCGCTCGGCCTGATCGGCGTCGGCGCTTTGCTCGCGTATCACGTCGTGCATCTCGCGCGACTCGTGCGCTGGCTCGACGATCCGGTGCCGGGCAAGGTGCCGGAAGGCAGCGGCACCTGGGACGAGGTGCTCACCGCGCTGCATCACTATGAGCGCGCCGGCGCCGCGCGCGAGCAGCAGCTCGCCGATGCGCTCACGCAGCTGCGCCGCGCCGCGCAGGCCATGCCCGACGGCGTCGTGCTCCTAGATGCGAAGAACGCCATCGAGTGGTGCAACGATCAGGCCGCGGCGATGCTCGAGCTCGACCCGCGCGCTGACGTCGGCCGGCCGATTGCCAACCTGGTGCGTGAGCCGGGCTTCATCGATTACCTCGGCTCGCATGAGGAACAGGGCGCACGCCCGGTGCGGCTGGGGGTGGCGCAGGGGCGCGTGGCGGCGATCCAGCTCATCCCCTACGGCGAGTCGCAGACGCTGCTCCTCGCGCGCGACATCACGCAGGCGGAGCGCGTCGAGACCATGCGGCGCGATTTCGTCGCCAACGTCTCGCATGAGCTGCGCACGCCGCTCACCGTGCTGGTCGGTTTCCTGGAGACGGTACGCGAGCTGAAGCTCGACCCGCAGCGCGTGCGCGACTACATCGGCATGATGCGCGAGCAGGCCACGCGCATGCATCGCATCATCGAGGACCTGCTTGCGCTCTCGGTGCTGGAATCCGCGCCGCCGCCCGCGGCCGAGCGCGTGCGCATCGCGCCGCTGCTCGAGCGTCTATCGGCGGATGCGGCCGCGCTCTCCGGCGGCCGGCACACGATCAGCGTGCGCGGCCGGCCGCACGTCGATCTGCTGGGCGCGGAATCCGAAATCGCGAGCGCGTTCGGCAACCTGCTGAGCAACGCGGTGCGCTATACGCCGGCCGGCGGCCGTGTGGCGCTCGCCTGGGACGACGGGCCCGAGGGCGCCTTCTTCAGCGTCGAGGACACCGGCGTCGGCATTGCGCCGGAGCACCTGCCACGGCTCACCGAGCGCTTCTACCGCGTCGATCGCAGCCGCTCGCGCGAGACCGGCGGCACCGGGCTCGGGCTCGCCATCGTCAAGCACGCCCTCGCGCGCCACCAGGCGAGCCTCGAGATCGCCAGCACGCCCGGCTCGGGCAGCCGCTTCACCGCGCGCTTCCCGGCAGGCCGCACCATCCCGCTCGAAGCCGCTACGCCGGCTGCAGCGGAATAACGAACGACTCGCGCACGAGCTCCTTGCCCGCGATCAGCTCGCGCGAGCTTTGCCGCGCCGCATCGAACACCAGTCCGATGAGCTCCTGCAGAGTGCGGCGCGCTTCCTCGATCGTGCGGCCGTGCGAGTTCACGTGCGGCAGCTCCTCGATGAAGCCGACATAGCCGTGCTTGGACTTGAGAAATACCGCGGTGAATGCCATGACGCCTTGTTCCATGCACCACAACATATGCGGCGCAGGTTTCCGCTTGATGTCAACGCACGGTCATATCGGCGCATGAAGATGGCGCGCCGTGAGGCCTTTCTTGCTTGCGCTGCCCCGTCCTCGCAGCGAATGGCTTCCCGCAGGCCGGCGAACGAGTTGCGCGTCGCGCTGATCACGCGCCGCAGGCCGGTCTCGCCCTTGAACGGGCTTTCTCTTGCGGTCACCGATTTGTCATATGCGGGCAAACGGGCGGCAGTGTAGGAACGCCGTATGACCATCGCATGACATCGCTGTGGAAAAGCGATGGTCATCGCGCTGTCACCCTGCAGATGCACGCTAGCGTGGCCGTATGAGCGCCGACATTGCCATAGAATTGCTCGGAGCGAGCCGCGTGGCGCTGGCCGGCAAGGTGCTCGGGCTCGTCGGCTACGGCGCACTGGGGCGTGAGATCGCGCGGCGCGCCGTAGCCCGCGGCATGGAAGTGCTTTACGCTGATCTGGAGCCCAGTGCCGGGCCGCATCGCCGCGTCACGCTCGGAGAACTGCTCGAGCAGAGCGACTTCGTCATCCCGCTTGCTGACGCGCCGGCGATTGCGACGTTAGTGCCACGTCTTAAGCCCGGCGCGTGTCTCGTTGATTATTTGGGACACATCAAGAATCTTGCGCTCGTCTGACGTGTGACCGTCATATGACAATGCGAAACGTGGCTGGCATCTCGTTGCCTTGGCGACATCGCGGCCATACGCTAAGGCGCGTGAGGTTGGCGCCACAGGAACAACAAGCAATCCGCAACGCGCTCGCCGCGCTGCCGCCGAATCACCCCGCCCGCGTCGCCTTGCAGCAGGACGCCGATCCCATCGTGCTGATGCAGCTCGTCGAGCAGGACGAAGTGGCGCAAGCGCTCCAGGAAATTTGGTTTGACGCGTATCGGCGCCACCTGGTAAGTACGCAACCCCGCAAGCCGTAGCGCACCGCCGGGCCCGTCCGGGCTCACGCGCGGCTGCAATAATCGCGCCCAATTGCAGAGCTGGATGATCTCGAGCGCGTCGCCGGCGACATTTATGGCGGAGCGCTGCGGCGCTCGCCCGAACTCGCGCGCGATCATCTGCGCCACGTGCGCTGGTCGAGCGACTACGGGTACTACCTGCAGCTTCTTGCGGGCGTCGGGTGGACCAGCCTGCCGTGGCTCGCGCGCCTGCCGCAGCCGACGCTCGTCATGTCGGGCGCCGACGATCCGCTGGTGCCGGTCGCGAACGC
>JACXTT010013561.1_pt1 | contig 10722 bp, 9 predicted proteins | sample 9270951 | NCBI WGS metagenome assembly JACXTT01 (sample SAMN15532306, study PRJNA645909) | rock metagenome | isolation source: weathered quartz diorite | place: Puerto Rico | collected 2017-06-21
GGGGGAGCGTGGTAAAGGGTGGAAAAAGGCACCGCGCGGGTCGACAAGGCCGGCGAGACCATGACCGAAGTGGTGAACTCCATCAAGCGGGTGACCGACATCATGGGTGAAATCAGTGCGGCCAGCAACGAACAGGCTGCCGGCGTGGCGCAAGTCGGCGAGGCCGTGCGGCATATGGACAACGCCACGCAACAAAACGCCGCCTTGGTGGAACAGATGGCCGCTGCCGCCAGCAGCTTGAAAGGCCAGGCGCAAGACCTGGTTCAGGTGGTGGCTGTGTTCAAGCTGGCTCCGGGGCAGGGCGGTTCATCCGCACCGCGACCTGCAATGGCGCAGACTGCCCCCCAGCAACGCACGAGCGTTGCCAAACCCGCAGCCCGGCCCGGCGCGCCTTTGGCCATCAAACAGCCAGCCGCCGCGCAGGCGAGGCCCAAGGCCTTGTCGGCCCCGGCCAGCGCAAACAAACCCCATTCGACTGCTACCACTAATAACGATGACTGGGAGAGCTTTTGATAGTGGTATACCTCGGCCATGATGAAGATTGAAGTTTCGATTCCCGTTCCCAGCAAGGCCACCCGGCAAGTCATTACCCATCCGATTGCATTTGCACTGCAGGTGCTGCGGGCCTTCAACAACAACCAAGGCATGATGCTGGCGGGCGCCATTGCCTACTACGCGCTGCTGTCCCTGGTGCCGTTGCTGATTTTGTCGGTCATCGGCCTGTCGCATTGGGTCGACCAGGCCGAGCTGCTGGCCGCCATGGGCCGCTACCTGGAGTGGCTGGTGCCAAGCCAGTCCCAGGCGGTGCTGGGCGATGTCAGCATTTTCTTGGAAAACGGCATTGCTATCGGCGCGGTGCTGCTGGTGACGCTGCTGTTCTTCAGCTCACTGGCATTTGGCATCCTGGAAAAAGCCATGACGAAAATCTTTTTCCACCGCGCCATCGCCAAGAAGCGGCACATGCTGGTGTCGGCCATACTGCCCTACTGCTTTGTGCTGGCTTTGGGTGCCTTGCTGCTGTGCATCACCTTTGCCACCTCCGCTTTGCAGATGCTGGCGCAGGAGAACCTGCATGTCCTGAACCACGACTGGTCGCTGGTGGGGGTATCCGGCCTGTTCTTTTACGTCATGGGCTTCGTCGTCGAAACCCTGATCGTTGCAAGCCTCTACCTGGCTCTGCCGGTCGGGCGCATGCCGCTGCGCCACGCCGTGATCGGCGGTCTGGTCGCCACCTCGGTGTGGGAGGTCATACGCCACGTGCTGGTGTGGTACTTCACCACACTGTCCAAGGCGAGCGTGGTGTATGGATCGCTGACCACAGCGGTCATCGTGCTGTTCTGCATGGAAATCATCGCTGCGCTGTTGCTGCTCGGGGCGCAGGTGATTTCGGAGTATGAACGCTTGGCGGCGACCTAGTCTCCTGCGCCTTTGGGTCGCCTGCCAATGGGCTTGCATGAGCTTCGCGCAGCTGCTGTGTGGCCTGCCAATGGGGGTTGCCCTGGGCGGCTCATACTGCCAAACGCGCAGAAAGCGAAGCTTCAGTGGAGACTAACTTGCTGGCAAGTTATGTCGGAACTAAATCGCCGCCCAGGGCAACCCCCCTTTGGCGAGTTGGGGCGTTTGGTCGTGCGGTGCAATCGGAAATTCAAAAGCGCTCGAGCGCACTCCAACAACGCCCATCTACTGCCACTTCGGGTTTTGCTCCAATGCGTCGGGAATCAAATAGTGTTTTCCATCAAAGCGCAATACGCCAACACGCCTCGACTTTCCGAATCCAGCGTTTTCGAATCCAGTGCAACCGTTCTTGGAATGTTTGCAGTCCACTTTCTTGGCCTCGTCTACCAGAAGGTCCGCGTACATATGGGAGGTGGCGTTGCCAATTGCCAGGGTACGTTTGAATTCGCTCATCCGCGTGGTGCAACGGCTATCAAGCTCTGGCGGATGATCGCAATCTTTGTCAGAGTCATGCGACCTAACAACGAACCTGTCCAAAACCAGCTTCAGCTGATCGTCTTCAACTATGTAAAGGTTCAGCAGTTCGTCGCTGACCCCCAGTGAATAGCTGTGGTGGCTGCCCGTAAATCGAATGCCAAACGCACGTCGCGTAAGGGTCAACCAATAGGGACTCGTGTCGATGAAAGAGAATTCGTAATGCGACAATTCTGGCCAATCGACTTCATGTAGGATGAGGCCGCTTGTTGATTCCAACACCAATATTTTTTGTCGTGTAACAACGATCATTTTCTTTTCGTCGCCTGGCATCGTCTTACAACTGAGTGCACTGTCTGCGTCGAATTCCTGACGGGCGAGTTGAAGCGCGCGCTGCTGTTCCGCAATCCCTTCGCAACCAGTCAATGCGTGGCATGCAAGCGGAGCGATGACTAAAGCACAGCTCCATAGCAACTTTCTTATCACTTTGATCCTCCGGGGCAATTTCAGCGAAGCGTACTTATAGCCTTCATCACTGACCGCATGCCCTTTTGTCCAGTCAATTGGAAATTCAACTCTTTCGCGAGAACAGGACCTCGGTCGGAGAGCGGAATGCCGGGGGCCGATTTCTGCGCATTTGGCAGTATGAGGCCCCCGGCATTCCGCTCTCTGACCGAGCGAACGAAGCAACAAAGAACACTCAGAGCTGAATAACCACAGCATCCAGCTGCAGCGCCTTGATCTTGGCCGCAGCAGCATTGGCTTCATCGGCCGTGGCAAAGGGCCCCACGCGCACGCGTATCAGCAACGGGACCTTGGTCGACTTGAGTTCCTTGGTCACGGATGGCAAATGGGCCTCCAGCAGCTTGGCATGGGCGTTGGCGGCGTTGTCGGGGTTGGCAAACAGGCCGACGTTGATGAAGTAGGGCTTGTGCGATGGCGCGGACGCGTGCTCTTCTTTGTTGGGTTTTGGCGCATCCTTTTTCACATGCTCCTGGGCCGCTACTGCGTGTTTGGCCGGTGCCTCAGCCGTGCGCTTGGGGCTCTCTGAAACGCGCACGACGGTGTTGTTGACGGCGGAAGCTGCTGGCCGCGCTGCGGTGGATGCAGCGGGCTGTGGTGTAGATGAGTTGGCTACTGCGGCACTTGCAGTTGCTTTGGCCGTAGACGCTGCGGATGCAGCAGCAGGCGCGCTGCTGGGGGACGCGGCCTTGGTAGTTGCACTGGGTGTGATGGCTGGCGCGGAGGGCAGGGCTGTGGACGCATGCGCTGTTGCAGACGAGACCGGCATGGGCGGCAAGGCCAGTGGTTGTGCAGTGGCCGGTGCGCTCGCATGAGTACCTGCAGTGGCACTTGCAGGGCCGGACGCTGCAGCCAACGCTGCGGAGGCCGGTGAGGAGGCAAGTGGCAAAGCAGGCGACGAAGTAGACGTTGAGACCCCTGTCAATGTCTGCGCAGAGGCTGGTGCAGACACTGGCGAAGATACCGATGAGGCCGCCGCCGCAGACGCCACAGCCATAGCAGATGCAGGAGGCGCAGCAGGCCCATTGGCCGCCATATCCACAGCTTGCCCGGTTACGACATGCCCAGCCTCTGCCGCCACCGGTGGCGCAGACGCCACCGAGAACTGCAGGTAGACCACGATGGCCACCAAGGCCACAGCCGCGTTCACACCGGCCTGCCAGAGCATGCGTCGGCGCGTGCTGGCTTTTTGCGTGAGCTGGGTGCAGGCGTCGGCCACGTTGGCATGTGCCGTCAGGGCCTTGGCCATGCGCTTGCGGCATTCGCTATGCAGCAGCGCGTTGCCGAACAGGCCGGGTAGTACAAAGGCAGCCAGGCCAAAGCCCAGGCCCAGCACCATCATCAGCGTGTCTGAAAAATCCAGCACAAGGCGGCCTATGCCATACACCAGCAGCGTCAGCGTCAGCACGATGGTGGCGTAGCCAAAGGCGGCCAGCCACAGTTGGCGAAAGATCAGCCAGTTCAGTGTCAGAAAACCAGCGGCGTGGTTCCAGCTGATGCCGGCATGGTCTGCGGCCTCGAATCGGGTAAAGATGGGCAGGTAGTAGCCGGTACCGACCGGCCCAATCGCTGCGCGGTACAGCGTGGTCGTGACGTCCTCTTCCGTGGCGGGTGCGGCGGGGGCTTGGACGACGTCAGTCATGGCTTATTTTGACATGGCGGCGGCCACTTCCTGGCCTAATTCAATGACGGCCATCGCGTAATAGCTGCTCCAGTTGTAGCGGGTGATTGCATAGAAGTTGCTGGTGCCGGCCACATACAGCGGCTCGGCGCTGCCGTTCTGCAGCTCGACCAAGGCCAGCAGGCCGTCGTGCTGCAACGCCGGCCCTTCCAGCTCGCCGCCCTTGGCAACCATGGTCATGGGGTTGAAACTGGGCACAATGTCGGGCGCCAACAGGCTGGCCTTGTCCTGGCCTTGCGCGGTCAGGTGCACCGGGTAGTGCGTGGGCATGCCGGTCTGCCAGCCATAGGCTTTGAAGTAGTTGGCCACCGAGCCGATGACGTCGGCAGGGCTATGGAACAGATCGATGCGGCCGTCGCCGTCAAAATCTACCGCGTACTTGCTCCAGCTGGAGGGCATGAATTGCGGCAAACCCATGGCTCCGGCGTAGCTGCCACGCAGCGCCAGTGGGTCGGTGCCGGTGCGCTGGGTCAGTGCCAGAAAGGCTTCCAGCTCGGTCAAGAAGTATGCCGCCCGCTCGGCCGCCCGCGGGTGCTGCTGCGGAAAGTCAAACGCCAGGGTGGTGAGCGCATCCATGACCCGGTAGTTGCCAATCTGTTGGCCATAGATCGTTTCCACACCCACAATGCCAACGATGATGGCCGGTGGCACGCCCCACTGGGCTTCGGCACGCTGCAGCGCGTCCTGGTTGTCGCGCCAGAACTTGACGCCGGCCTTGATGCGCACCGGGTCGATGAAACGGCTTCTGTAGACGGTCCAGTTCTTCGCCACGCCAACGGCCGGCGGCGTCATGGCTTTGGCGATGCTGGGCATGTAGCGGGACTGGCCAATCGCGTGGCGAACCCACTGCGGCTCCACGCCCAGGTGCTGTGCAATGGTGTCGGCAGCCTGCATGGCATCCGGCCGGTTGGCATAGAGCGCGCCATTGACATCGGGTTTTTGCTTGGGCGCTCGCGCAGCCTTTTTTTTGTGGGGGGCCGGCGCAGCCTGCTTGGCGGGCGGCGAGATGACTGTTTCAACAGGAAGGCTCTGTGTTTGCGCCGCTGCACTGAGAGCCCCGGTTGCCAGAACAAAAGCCATCAATGGCGGTCGGAAAAGTGTCACGGTTGCGTAGGTCAGGAAATACGTTGGGGCCATACCAGGCGGCGGAAGTCACGTTGCAGTGTAGCCAGTTGACCGGGTGAGGAGCCGGCTGCGTAGCGCCAGGCCTCCATGCGGTACAGCCATTGTGCAATGGCCTGCAGCGTGGTGTCGGCGCGCGGGTTCTGGGCCTGCAGCAACTCCGCCATGTGGCGGGGCGGCGTGTTCTCGGGCAGGGTCAGTCCGGCGCGGCGCAAACGCATGGCGGCGCCGCCCAGCAGGCGCAGCCAGGGGTCCTGGCGGTGGCGCTCCCACAGCGTCCAGGCCGCCGCCACGCTGCTGGCCGCCACAATCAAGGCCAGCAGTACATAGCTCAGGTCTTCCCAGCTAGGCGACTCGAAGCCCAGGTTGCGCAGCATGTTCAATTGGCGGCTCTGCGTATAGTTCAGTACCCACTGGTTCCAGCCGTTGTTGACGGCGTCCCACACTGCGCGCAGGCTGACAGTGAACTGCGGGCTGACTTTGCTGAAGGCCTGCGCAATCGCATTGCGCGGCGCCTCCAGGCGCACGAAGCTGCCGGTGCGCCCCGGTGACACGGCAGAGGTGGGATCCACACGCACCCAGCCTTGGCCGGCCATCCAGACCTCGGCCCAGGCGTGCGCGTCACTCTGGCGCACAGTCCAGTAGCCATCCACGGTGTTGACTTCGCCACCCTGGTAGCCGGTAACCACCCGCGCTGGAATATTCATGGCGCGCATCAGCAGCACAAAGCTGGACGCAATGTGCTCGCAAAACCCCACTTTTTTGTCAAACCAGAACTCGTCCGCACTGTGCGTACCAAACACGCCCGGCTCCAGCGTGTAGGTGTAGCCACCGGTGCGCAGGCGCTCCATGACGGCATCGACAAATACCTGTGTGCTGGCACCGGCAAAGCGCGGATCCTGGCGCATCTCGGTGGCCAATTGCTGTGTGCGCGGGTTGAAGTTGGCTGGCAACTCCAGGTCGGCCAGCAAACCGTTGACGCGCCGGGTTGGCCCATGGCGAAATGACGTGTAGCTTTGCGCGCTGTAGCGAACCAGATCCGAGATGGGCTGGTCCGCCATCCATATCAGTTCGGACGACATGGTGGCCCGAACCCCTGCCAGTGTCGGCTTGTCGGGCGCCGCGTCCATGACGATGATCCACGGCCGGTTGTTGGGTTCCAGCGTCACTTCGTAACTGATGGGGTCGCCCTCGACCTTCAGGTCGGAACTTAGTTCACGCGGTGAAAAGCTGGTCCGCAGAGGCCGCCACTCGCGCCCATCAAACGTGGACAGCACGGGGCCGCGGAAATACATGTCGCTCAAGCGTGGCGGCGCGCTCTTGAACTTGATGCGCATGGCCACGCTGTCGTCCAGCGCCAAACTGGCAATATTGCCGACCTGCATATTGGCCGACAGGCCGCTGCGCCCGGCCATGGTGTCCGATGGCACGCCCCATAGTGGCGCCAGGCGCGGAAACAGTACGAACATGACGGCCATGATGGGTGCGCCGACCAGTGCCATCCACGCCGCCGTGCGCGCGGCGTGCAGCAAGGGCGGGCGGCCCACCGGCATGTGGGTGTTGACCAGAGCCGTCAGCAGGCCCAGCAGGCCCAGCAACATGGAAGCTGCGGTCAGCAGGCTTTGCGAGTAGAAGAAGTTGCTGAGCAATGTGAAAAAGCTCAGGAAGAAAATGACAAAGGCGTCGCGCCGCGCCCGCATCTCCAAAGTCTTGAGCGTCAACAGCACCACGACAAAGGTCACGCCTGCATCGCGGCCAAACAGCGTCTTGTAGGTGTAGAAGGTAGCGCCGGTAGCCAGCACCAGCAGGCCCATCAGCCACCAGCGCGATGGCAGGGGCAGGCCCCGCACGGCCAGGTAGCCGCGCCACAGCAAGACGGCCCCCGCCATGCCGATACACCACAGCGGCAGTTTGGCGACTTGCGGCGCAATGATCCAGCCAATGACGGTCAGCAGGAACAGGGTGTCGCGGGCTTCGCGTGGCAGGGTTTTCAGCGATTGCAGCATGGTCAATGGCCTCAACCAGGTGCCAGCGCCAAGGCTTGCAGGCAATTTTTCTTGTGGGCCTCGCCGCTGCCTGGGGAAATTTCCAGGCCGCTCAAGCGCAGTCCAAAATGCAGGCCCTGCTTGTCGGCCAACAGCACCCAAGCGCACAGGCGCGACAGCGCCTGCTCCATGGCGGCGCTACCGGGTGCAGCTGCGGACAAACCGGTACGCGCCACATCCAGCCACAACTCAAAGCGCTGCACCTGCTGGGCGTCGCGGCTGACCAGTTCATCGGTCTTGGCGGCCTTTTTCCAGACCACCAGTTTTAGCGGGTCGCCGCGTCGGTAGGGGCGAATGCCATCAAACTCTCCGGTGCTCTGGCGCTGCACGCTGGCCTGGCCGCCGGCACGGGGCTCGCCCGGCGGCAAGGGTGGCGGGTGCAATTCGGGCGCCGGGTAGACCAGTACCTGGGCGGCGGGGCGCCACACGGTCCAGACCCTGAAGGTGCCCAATGGGAAACGGGTCTCGGCCGTGAGTGGTGGCACCAGGTGCAGGCCGCGGCGCGGGGCGCTGAAGGCAATCTGCACCTTGGCACTGCCCTGCGCGGGCACATCCGTCCAGCTCCAATGGTCGGTACCCAGCACCGCCAGGCCAATACCGTAGCGCACGGTGCGGCGCTCGCTGTGCAGGATGACGCTGCACATGGCATTGGTGCCCGCATGATGGGCCTCTGGCGCCGTCAAATGCATGGTGATGCCACGCAAGGTGCTGTGGCATACGTGCATGCCCACTACGGCACAACCGGTCAACAAAAAGGTCAGCACATAGCCCAGGTTGAGCTGGTAGTTGATGGACGCGATCAGCAGCGTCAACAGCGTCACACCCAGCATGAAGCCGGGGCCTGTGGGCAGGATGTAGACGTTGCGCTGTGTCAGCGTGGTGGTGTCGCGCAAGGGCAATCGCGCTTGCCACCACTGCCGAAAACGCCCCCGCACATAGGCCACCGGGTGCCTCATTGGGTTGGGAAGCGCTGCCGCTTGCATAGCTGCCATCAGGCCAGGGGAACTGCCGCCAGCATGGCGCGCACCTGTTCTACCGCGCCGCGCCCGGCGTCGCCCACGGGAATCAAGCGGTGGGCAATGGTCTGCGGCAGCGTGGCTTGCACATCGTCGGGGGCCACATAGTCGCGACCACTCAACAGCGCCTGGGCCTTGGCGGCGCGCACCACGGCAATGCCGGCACGCGGGCTCAGGCCCTGCAAAAACCACTGGCCGGAGCGGGTGGCGGCAATCAGGTCCTGCACATAGTCCAGCAGCGGGGCGGCGGCATGCACGTCCAGCACCTGCTGCTGCAGCTTTTGCAGCTCCGTCTGCGACAGCAGACTGGGCAGTTGGTCAACGATGTCGCGCCGGTCGCGCCCGCTGAGCAGTTCGCGCTCGGACGCGCGGTCCGGGTAGCCCAGCGAAATGCGCATCAAAAAACGGTCCATCTGCGACTCAGGCAGAGCATAGGTGCCCAATTGGTCCAGCGGGTTTTGTGTGGCAATGACAAAAAAGGGCAGTGGCAGTGGCCGGGTTTCGCCTTCAATGGTGACCTGCTTTTCTTCCATGGCCTCCAGCAGCGCACTTTGGGTCTTGGGGCTGGCCCGGTTGATTTCATCGGCCAGCAGAACCTGCGCAAAAATAGGTCCTGGGTGGAAAACAAAGCCTTCCTTGCCGCGCTCGTAGATGGAAACGCCGGACAGGTCGCTGGGCATCAGGTCGGACGTAAACTGCACACGGGAGAACTGCAGTCCGAAGGTGCGGGCCAGCGCGTGGGCCAAGGTGGTCTTGCCAACCCCTGGCACGTCGTCGATCAACAGATGGCCGCCAGCCAGCAGGCAGGCCACACAATCTTGGATCTGGGCGGACTTGCCGACAATCACCGTGTTAAGCTGATCCAGCAAGGATTTGAGTTTGTGTTGTGCGTCCATGCAGGAACCTTACCCGAAAAAATTGATTTGTGAGTGCATTGGTGAACAAGACCGGATACTTTACCCATACCGATTGCTGGAAACACGAAATGGGCGCTGGGCACCCGGAGTGCCCGGACCGATTGTCCGCGATCGAAGACCGTCTGCTGGTCAGTGGCGTGGGCGACGCATTGGACAGGCGTGAAGCGCCGCTTGCCTCCCTTGTCGATATTGAACTGGCCCACACCCGCATGCACGTGGCCGCGCTGCGGGGCTTGACCGATGGTCTGCGTGACGAAATCAAGGCCGGCGGCCCCAGCCATGCGCAGATAGACCCCGACACGGCCATGAACGTCCATACCTGGGACGCCGCGCTGCGCGCAGCCGGTGCTGCGTTGGCCGCCACCGATGCGGTTCTGGCCGGTGAAATGGAAAGCGCCTTTTGCGCCGTGCGCCCGCCCGGCCACCACGCCTGCCGCGACCGGGCCATGGGCTTTTGCTTTCTGAACAATGTGACCATTGCCGCACGCTATGCACTGGAGCGCCACGGCCTCAAACGCGTCGCCATCGTTGATTTTGACGTGCACCATGGCAATGGCACAGAAGACATCGTGGCGGGTGACCAGCGTATTCTGATGGTGAGCTTCTACCAGCACCCGTTCTACCCTGAGGGTGGTTCGCGCTCGAACGCCAGCAACCTGGTGAACCTGCCAGTTCCCGCTTACACCAAGGGCCCGCAGGTGCGCGCGCTGGTCGAGTCGCACTGGCTGCCACGCCTGGATGCATACCAGCCCGAGATGATTTTTATCAGCGCCGGCTTCGACGCCCACCGCGCCGACGACATGGGCCAGATGGGCCTGGTGGAGGCCGACTACGCCTGGATGACGCAGCGTATCAAAGAGGTCGCGCCACGCCACGCCAAAGGCCGCATCGTGTCCTGCCTGGAAGGTGGCTACCATCTGGACGCGCTGGCCCTGAGTGTGGAAGCCCATTTACGTATATTGGCGGATTTGTAATGAGCAAGACTTTTCATATTGCTGCGCCGCAGCCCATTGACGACCTGGATGGTTGGCTACACGCGTTCACCCAACCCACGGTGATCATTGAAGTGGTGGCGCTGGCGGCCTGTGTGGGCATCGCCTGGGGTGTGGTTTTATTGTTGCGCCGTGCCTTGAATGGGCACGACGAGCGCTCAATTCTGTTTGGCCAAAAGGCGGTCGACGGCGTGCTGTTTCCCCTGGTGTTGCTGTGCCTGGGTTTCGTGTCCCGTGCGCTGCTGGACCAGTGGATGACCGTGGCCATCTTCAAGGTCGCTATACCGGTATTGCTGGCACTGGTTGTTATTCGGGTGGGCGTCAAGGTTCTGCGGGCTGCCTTCAGCGAGTCGCGTTGGGCACGTTCGCTGGAGCACACCATCTCGTGGGTGGCCTGGTTGGCCATGGTGCTGTGGGTCAGCGGTCTGCTGCCGGTGGTGCTCAATGAGCTGGACCAGATCACCTGGAAGGTTGGCGGTGTAAACCTGTCGGTGCGCA
>JACXTT010013562.1_pt1 | contig 10721 bp, 7 predicted proteins | sample 9270951 | NCBI WGS metagenome assembly JACXTT01 (sample SAMN15532306, study PRJNA645909) | rock metagenome | isolation source: weathered quartz diorite | place: Puerto Rico | collected 2017-06-21
TACCGGGGCTGGGGCATTTCCTGCGAAGGTGCGACCGTCTACGCACCGCGCCATCGTTCGGAATGGCTCGGCAAAATAACGGAAGCCGGCGTGCGCCGTCGGGCCGAGTTCTTCTACCAACAGCTCGATGCCCTGCAGGCGCTGCGCCAACAAGTGCGGCGAGATCTCTTGGCGGAGAGTCGCAAACATAGCGAGAGGAAATTGTTACGCCAGATTCCTTCGATTGGTCCGATCCGGGCGGCTCTGCTGATGGCGCTGATTCAGACACCGCACCGCTTCCGCACCAAGCGGCAACTGTGGGCCTACAGCGGCCTGGCGATTGAGACCCACGACAGTGCGCAATACCGTTACGTGGCCGGACAACTGCAACGTTCGAAGAAACCACAGCGGCTTCGTGGGCTCAATCAAAATCACAATCATGATTTGAAAGCCATCTTCAAAGGTGCCGCCACAACGGCCAGCAGCGGTGCTGGACCCTTGCACGATTTCTACGAGGCCTTGCTCACCAAAGGCATGAGGCCTTCGATGGCTCGCCTCACCTTAGCGCGGAAGATTGCAGCGATCACTTTAATCGTCTGGAAGAAAGGAGCACATTTCGACGCTGAACAACTGAAACCGCAAGCAGCTTGAGCGTCTCGGGCAGAGCGTCCGTTCCATCCCTTGGGGAAATCATATCCTTGGCGGTGGCCAGTCGGGTTCTTGTTGAGACGCTCGGGTCGAGAGAGAGTATCCACCCGGAAGTTAGGCAATTTGTGTGCTTCGGCACCGAGTCTCCAGGATTACCCTATGCCCTCTCGCATGACCCAAGAAAGCTATAGGCCAAGAGTCTCCGATAGGACCATGGTTGGCAACTCTGCAACCACCTTTGCTTACCAGTTTCAGAGAACCGAACGGCGCCGTCATGACAGCGAACATGAAACTACAGGGATGGGAAAGAAGCATCGGGGCCTCGTCGCTCCGCGCTTACAGGGCCGCTCCGCGACGGGCCAAAACGGTCAAGCAGTTAAAGGAAAAAAAGAAAGGACGTCGTGCGGGCTGGATGCCGCGAAAACATTTCTGGCTTCCGGCTCAGGGAGAAGTGTTTTTCGCTTGACATCCCCTTATATAAGACCTCCGAATAGGCCCGGAGATGCAGTTGGGCGTGGGAAGGAACCGCCACCCCGGGATCTTACGAGGGCGGGCCATGTCTTCGAAACTCGAAGCCAGCCTCGCGCAAGTGAAACGAGCTTCGGCCCGCGACGCACCTGAGCGCAGGCAGCGACGCTTATTTCGCGACCTGAACACGGACGCATGCCTAAAAAGAAAAGGAAATGGCGAAGCCGCGCGTGGCCAAATCCGCGCGGAAAAAGTACGCGAATCTCGACTTGCCGGCCGTATTGACGGAATTAAGATACCGTTAAGTCGCGAAGCTGCTGGAAGCCAGTTGGAGGCCGAACCGCTCAAGGAATAGCCGGGACATTACCAGCTGAAACCCTGCCCAAACTGCAACACTACCCACTAAAAGCAAGTCTTGATTCAAGTCCCACGATATCGCTAGGATACAGTTAAGCGGTGAGGTTATGCAGGGAATCGCGAGTTTGAACAAAACCAAACCCAAAAGAAAACTCAAGGAAAAGCGCGCCTTCGATGTCCAGGCCTTTCTCGATTCGGCCGGGTTGTCGAGAAAGATTGTGCAGTATCGAAGATCGCAGAAGATCTTCGCGCAAGGTGATCCCGCTATCAGTGTGATGTACATTCAAAATGGCGGCGTAAAGCTGTCTGTGGTCAATGAGGTCGGCAAAGAGGCAGTTGTGGGGATATTAGGGCCCGGCGACTTCTTTGGTGAAGGGTGCCTGGCAGGTCAGCGTATTTGTATGGCGACGGCCGCGGCGATCACACCCAGCTCCATATTGGTGATTGAAAAGAATGAGATGATGCGCGTGCTCCATGCCGAACACGCCCTTTCCGACCGCTTCATGTCATACATTCTCTTACGGAACATCCGGATAGAGGAAGACTTGATCGATCAGCTTTTTAACTCCAGCGAGAAGCGGCTGGCTCGTGCTCTCTTGCTGCTCGCTCGCTACGGCAAGGAATCCCAGCCGCAAAAGATGCTTCCCAAAGTATCTCAGCAGATGCTGGCGGAAATGATCGGCACAACACGGACCCGCGTAAATTTTTTCATGAATAGATTCAGGAAACTAGGCTTCATTCATTACGACGGCGGACTTGAGGTCCATAATTCCCTCCTCAGTGTGGTCCTGCATGAGTAAGTGCACCTACACTTCGACACCCTGCTCTCTGAGAAATACGGCCAGCCGGCTCACGGGCAGCGCAGTTATAAAGTTGTAACTGCCCGAGACGGAGTCGGCGAAGCGGAGGACCCCGTCGCCTTCGAAAGCACCGGCAAATCTCAACACCGGATATCTGTTGACGTAGTCGAGGATTTCGCGCTCTACCAGCCGGCGAAATCTGATCTCCGAGGTTTCGACGGCCGACAACATTCTCCGCGTATCCGAACGGATTACGGCGAGCGAAGTCACGAACTGGAACGCGCTGCCGGAAAGCTCGCGGAGGAATTCCCCCGCCTCATCATTGCCTCGCGGCTTTTCAAGAATCCTGCCATCCTTCGCGACCACAGCGTCGCCAGAAACTACGACGGCGTCCTCAATATCGCTTGCGACTTTCCATGCTTTTGCTTCCGCAAGCTTTCTCGTTAGTGCGACGGGATCCGAGTCCCTGATGGACTTTTCGTCGATCGCACTTGGACGCACTTCGTAAGTGAGCCCGAGGATATCCAACGCCCGCTTTCGCGATTGGGATTCGGACGCCGGGACAACTCTCATTGGATGGCACCTCTTGCGTTGAACAGCACGTTGCCGAGTGAGCCCGCGAAATCTCTTTATAGCTTAGCAGTCTACCCTAACTGTGGCAGCTGACTCCCGATTGATCGCGCACTCTGGCACGCGGCCCTCTGTGTCCGCAAACTGGGATCTCAGCAACTGACCAATCCTCACGCTTGACTGCGTCTTGACGCTTGCCAGTGAATCACTTAGTGTCTTTCCTTTGCCGTGAAACTGCGCATCACATCTTGGGTTCCCTTACTTGGGTTGACTGTCGCCACCACTGCTGCGCTTCCCGCAATGGCCCAGCCGCAGGCTGCCGCCGAGTTTCGCGAGCATGCCGAAAGCCCCAAAGACTGGCCGCAACAGGCCGTCCGCGGCGCTCACGCCATGGTCACTACCGACGAGCAACTTGGCTCGCAGGCGGGCGTTGAAATCCTCAAGCGCGGCGGCAACGCGATTGACGCGGCTGTGGCCGTGGCTTTCGCGCTCGCCGTCGTCGAGCCTTCTGCGGGCAACATCGGCGGCGGAGGCTTCATGCTGGTGCGCCTGGCCGATGGCCGCGCGACTTTTTTCGATTACCGAGAAACCGCGCCAGCCCGCGCTACGCGCGACATGTACATTCGTCCCGACGGCAAGCTCGACGAGGAAGCCTCGGTCATCGGTTACCGCTCGATCGCGGTGCCGGGAACGGTGGCAGGTCTCGAGCTTGCGCTGAAAACGTACGGCACGATGAAGCTCGCCGATGTGATGGCGCCCGCGATTCGCCTCGCCGAAGAGGGCTTTCCTGTCAGCGAGAAACTCGCGCGCGGATTGGAGCGAGAACGCCCGGACTTGCAGCGGTTTTCGATAAGCCGCCGCATCTTCCTCCACGATGGCGAGCTGCTTCACAAGGGCGACACTTTTCGTCAGCTCGAACTCGCCGCCACATTCAAGCGCATCGCAAAAAACGGCGCAGCGGAATTTTATCGCGGTGAAACTGCGCGGGTGATCGCCGACGATATGGCCCGCCTCGGCGGTTTGATCACACTGGACGACCTCGCGAACTACAAACCCAAGGTTCGTGAGGTGCTGCGCGCAAAATACACAAGTGAGGGTCTCGCCTGGGAAGTCCTGACCTCGCCGCCGCCGAGTTCGGGCGGAGTGGCCATCATCGAAGCGATCAACATGCTGGAAGACGTGCCGCTCAGGGGCTGGGACGACGTTGAAAGCGTGCACCGCGTTGCGGAAACCATGCGCCGCGTTTTCGCCGACCGTGCCGCGTATCTCGCCGACCCGGATTTTTCCAATGTGCCGGTCGCGGGGTTGATCGATCCGTGTTATGCAAGGGAGCTGGAAGCCACGATTGAAGCGGAGCGCGCGTCGTCGAGCAAAATCATCAAGGCTGGAAAACCTCACGTGTGCGGAATTTCAGCCGATCCGCGAAGCGAGCCTCAGTCGGTGATTAGTCTGCATGACGGCCCGCACACGACGCATTTCTCTGTTGTAGACGTCGCGGGCAACGCTGTTGCCAGCACTTACACTCTCAACGACAGCTACGGCTCGCACGCCACCTGCACGGCCGGTTTCCTGCTCAATGATGAGATGGATGACTTCACGACACAGCCCGGTGTACCCAACGCGTTGTTCGGCCTCATGCAATCGGAGGAAAACGCGATCGCTCCCGGCCATCGCCCGCTCAGCTCCATGACGCCGACCATTCTGCTTCGTGATGGCAAACTGAGCTTCGTAACTGGTTCGCCCGGCGGACCGACAATTATTTCGGTCACTCTCCTCAGTGTCCTAAACTGGATGCGCCTTGGAATGGACGCTCAGGCCGCTGTCAATGCTCCGAGATTCCATCACCAGTGGCTGCCGGACAGCATCTGGTTGGAAAAAGAATTTTCGCCCGCGCTCGAAGCGGCATTGAACGCCCGGGGCCACACGACGCGGCGCGGCGGCCACCTCGGCCTGGTGAACGCCATCGGCATCGACCCGCAGACCGGCGAGCGGCTGGGCGCAGCCGACCCGCGAGACCAGGGCTCCGCGGCCGGTTATTGAATTGAGTTCGTGGCGCCGCTGTTTTGCTCTCGCGCGGCCGAAGGATTTGCCGGTAAATTTGCCGTTGTTTCGTAGAACTTGGCGATTCCGAATATGGAAAGACTGCTCTCCACCTATTTGTTTGTGTCGCGAAAATGGACTCCCGAGCTACTCGGCCAAATCGCCGGCGCCGGCTTCCAGGGCGTCGAACTATTCTGTTCGCGCAGCCATTTCGATTACGGCTCGAAAGACGAAATTCGCGAGCTGGCCCGCGCTCTCGCCGATCATCAACTTTCCGTGGCGTCGCTCCACGCACCGGCAAGCCGCGACGCCAGCGCGATGCGAGAAGGCGGCTCGCCGCTCTCCGTCTGCGAAGTCGAGCGCGTCCGGCGAATCGAGGCCATGGACGAACTGAAACGCGCCATCGATGTGGCCGAAGAAATGCCCTATCCCAGGATGGTTTTGCACATGGGCGGCCCACGCGAAACGTCTGACCCGCGCAAGCGCGACGCTGCCTTCAGTTCGCTCGAACACCTGATTCTTCACGCCCACCACGCCGGCGTGACCATCGCCGTCGAGAACACCACCAGCGAAATGGGAGACCCCGCGTATCTGCGCACGTTCGTCGATGAAACGCGCCTCACCGGCCTGCGCTTCAACTTCGACATCGGACACGCTCATCTTGCCGATGGCCCCGAGGCAGAGCGCCTCACAAAAAGCTTTGAGCCTTTGCGCGATCTTGTTGTTGCCGCCCACGTCCACGACAACCGTGGCGAGAAGGACGAGCACCTTCCGCCTTACGACGGCACCATCGACTGGGAGAAAGCGATTCCCCTCTTGAAAACCGCGCCGCAGGAAAAATTGCCTTTGGTCTTGGAGCTGAAGGAAAAAACAGCTACGGAAGCGCATTCCCTCGCGGAGCAACTCGCCGCCGCGCGTGCCTCTATGGACCGCTTCGAAGAAGCCTGGTCCGAATAGAGCCGCGGCTTTGATCCGGCCCTTAGCCCTGCGCGACCCAAGGCAGCGAGGGCGCCTAAATTAAATTACACACGCCGAACCCACTTTTCCACGGTGTCGGGCGGCTCAGGTTTTGGCCGAAAACCAGCGCTTGCTACTGAGATGCTGGCTTGACCATTACTGGCTCGCAGCAACTCAGCAATCAGGTCGCTTACATCTGACGTCGGCATTTTGGCCGTAAATGGCTTGCGGCGAGGAATCAGATCGGATCGCTTCTGTTTCGCCTCCGCATGAAACGACCGCCGCGTGGACAGCAGCAGCAAACTCCACTGGGACAGCAATCCTAACCAAGGACTAAGCCTCCAAAATCATAGGATGTGCTTGCCGAATAGCTGCCGCGGCGGCCTTTTCTGCTGCTTCTCTAAATGCATGGGTCGTTGAATCTTCTTCGTGGTGACTGCCATTCTCGACGGAGGCATGAATGTCTGTTATCTCAAGCCCAGCCAAGACCCCGTCCTGCATTCCGTCCTGAACCCCTTGAGCCACGGCTGGTGCGAATTTAGCCGGAATGCTCGATCCTGCGCTTCAGAGAAAACCTTACCCTTTCCACGGCTCAAGGCGTGTACCGCAACCCTGACGTGAGCGTACAGGCCGATGCCGCCCTGCTGTCGGACGACCTTCCCACCAGCGACGCCTAAACCTTGCACGGTTTCACGATAGAAAAGGCGATTGAGTCCGTTATTCCTCGCAGCCAAGACCCACCCACCTCCAACATCGTCCGCTTCGACCAAGGCTATGATGATACAGCCGGGCGACACAGCAGAAAACTGAGCATTTTGAGCCGCAAAATAGCACGGTAAGCATCCACTGCCGCTCCAGACCTGTCGTTCGTGACTCCCGCCATCCTCTGCTAAACTATGGGTTTCGCAAATACGCAAAGAACCTCGCTATGACCACGATTACCATCGAAAACGCCGGCAGATTCACCGGCCGGGAAGTCACCCTCAAGGGCTGGCTCTACAATCTGCGCGAATCGGGCAAGCTACTTTTCCCCATTTTTCGCGACGGAACGGGCATCATCCAGGGCGTTTGCGCCCTCAAGGAAAACGCCGAAGCGTTCGAAGCGCTCAAGGGCCTCACGCAGGAATCGAGCGTCATCGTTACGGGAAAGATTCGCGCCGAAAAGCGCGCCCCCGGCGGCTACGAAATCGGCGTCACCTCGATTCATGTCGTGCAAAGGGTGCCAGAGAGCACGCCTTTCCCCATTCAGCTCAAGGAGCACGGCGTCGATTTCCTGCTCGACCATCGACACCTGTGGATTCGCACGCCTCGCCAGGCGGCCATTCTCCGCATCCGCGCCGAAGCCATTTGCGCCGCGCGGAATTTCATGGACAGCCAAGGCTACACGCTCACCGACGCGCCGATGTTCACGCCCGCGGCCTGCGAAGGCACTTCGACACTTTTTGAAGTGAATTACATTGACGACCAGAAGGCTTACCTCACGCAAAGCGGCCAGCTTTACATCGAAGCCACAGCCATGGCTCTCGGCAAGGTTTACACGTTCGGGCCAACTTTCCGCGCGGAAAAATCCAAAACCCGCCGCCACCTCACGGAATTTTGGATGCTCGAGCCAGAAGCCGCGTATGTCGAACTCGACGAGATCATGGAGTTGGGCGAAGGCCTCGTCAGCGCGATGGTGCAGTCGGTCTTGCAGAACAAACCCCGCGAGCTGCAAACCCTCAAGCGCGACACCACCAAATTGCAAAATGTGAAGCCGCCCTTCCCGCGCATCAGCTATGAGGAAGCCATCGGCGTTCTAAACAAACACGGCAATGCCACGAAATTTGGCGACGATATCGGCGGCGACGAAGAGACCATCGTTTCGAGCGCCTTCGACCGCCCGGTGATCGTCCACCGCTATCCCGCGTCCATCAAGGCGTTCTACATGCAGCCGGACGCCGAGCGCCCCGATCTCGCGCTCGCTTTCGACATGCTCGCCCCGGAAGGCTATGGCGAAATCATCGGCGGCAGCCAGCGCATCCACGATTACGATCTGCTCGTGAAGCGCTTGCGAGAGCACAACCTGCCGGAAGAAGCTTTTCAGTGGTATCTCGACTTGCGGCGTTACGGCAGCGTGCCTCACTCGGGATTCGGCCTTGGCTTGGAACGTACGGTGGCCTGGATTTGCGGGACGGAGCACATTCGCGAGGTGATTCCCTTCCCCCGCATGCTTTACCGGGTATACCCTTAGCGCGGATAATGCTCGGGGTAATTCGTACTACCTGTAGCTCCCGCAGTTCCAATTGAGTAGAAGAGTGAGGTGAGCCCTGAAAGGCAATAATATGCAGGGTTGTCGGATTCAATCGCTTTGTGAAGTGGGTCCTGTCTCTTAGAAATTAGAACTAGGATTACCGAAGACTGAGCGAATGAAAGATTGGGGCGCACGTAGCCTCTGTGCAATAACGGAGCTCTTATGGCGCAAAAAGTTCGCATCATCGGCGTCCCCATGGACCTCGGCCAAAGCCGCCGCGGCGTGGACATGGGCCCCTCCGCCCTGCGCGGCGCGGGCCTGCAACCCAGTATCAAGAAGCTCGGCATTCAGGTCGAAGACATCGGGAATCTGTCCGTCAAGCAACCGGAAGAAATGCCCATCGGGGAAAAGCGTGCTAAATATCTACAGGAAATTGCGGAAACCTGCGCCGACGTCGCTACTGTCGCTGAAAAATCCTTGAGCGAAGGTTTTCTCCCGCTGGTGCTCGGTGGCGACCACTCTATCGCCGCGGGCGTGGCTGCGGGTGTCGCCAACCACTTTCGCAAAGAAAAGAAACAGATTGGTTACCTCTGGCTGGACGCGCACGGCGACATGAACACGCCGGAATCCTCTCCTTCCGGCAACGTGCACGGCATGCCGCTCGCGGTCATTATGGGTTACGGCGCGCCCGAGCTGGTCGACCTTCTGGGTTTCAAGCCCAAAGCCGAACCCGGTAATATCGTCATCGTCGGCGCCCGCGATCTCGACGCCCAGGAACGCAAGATCGTCAAGAAATCCGGCGTTCACGTCTTCACTATGCGCGACATTGACGAGCGCGGCATGCGCGAAGTCATGAGCGACGCCCTAAAATACGCCATGGACGATACCGCCGGCATCGCCGTCAGCCTGGATATGGACTTCGTCGATCCGGCCGACGCGCCTGGCGTCGGCACTCCCGTGCGCGGCGGCGTTACCTACCGCGAAGCCCATCTCGCCATGGAAATGATCGCCGACACCGAATCGATGGTTTCGCTCGAAGTCGTCGAGATCAATCCTATTCTTGATGAGCATAACCGCACCGCGCTTTTCGGCGTCGAGCTTGTCCTATCCGGCCTCGGCCAGAAAATCCTTTAGGCGTCTTGGGCCCGCCCCTTTTCGCCCTGGAAACACCTTGTAGCTCAGGCCTTCAGGCCTGACGTTTTTTCTGGAAAGATATTCAGTGTCAGACGGCAGGAAAGATTGTGAAGCAAAACGCAAGGATCCGTAAAATTTCTGACTCTTGTCTCTTTGAACCGTAAACATCGACTGAAAACTTCCCCCACGGGTCACCATGACGAACGACAAGAAACGATTGCGTGTAGGCATCCTCTTCGGCGGGCGCTCCGGCGAGCACGAAGTCTCGCTGGCTTCCGCGGCTTCCGTGATTCGCGGCCTCGACCCCGACAAATACGAAGCCGTGCCCATCGGCATCACCAAGGAAGGTCACTGGCTGGTCGGCGCCGGCGCGCAGAAAATGCTTCCCGAAGTCTTAAAAGGCGGCCAGCGCGTGATGATGACCGCCGACCCGACCGACGCCGCTTTGATTCGGCTGGACGGAAGCGGCGGCGGCCAGCGCATTGACGTCGTGTTTCCCGTCATGCACGGCACCTTCGGTGAAGACGGCACGATTCAGGGCTTGCTCGATCTTGCAGGCCTCCCGTTCGTCGGCGCGGGTGTGCTCGGCTCCGCTATCGCCATGGATAAGGATGTCGCCAAGCGCCTCCTGCAAGCCGCGAAAATTCCCGTCGTGCCCTGGCTCGCCGTTCAGCGCGCCGACTGGGAGCGCAATCCAGACGAAATCCAGCGGCTTATCGAAGACAAATTTGAATATCCCGTGTTCGTGAAGCCCGCAACACTCGGTTCTTCGGTCGGTATGACCAAAGTACATTCTCGAGAGGAGTTTGCCACTGGACTGAATCTCGCCGCCGAATTCGCCATGAAAATCCTCGTTGAGCGCAATATGATTGCCCGCGAAATCGAAGTCTCGGTGTTGGGCAACAGCGATCCTCGCGCGTCCATTCCCGGCGAAATCGTGCCGCATCGCGAATTTTACGATTACGCCGCGAAATATCTCGAGGAAGGCACGCAGCTCCTGATTCCCGCGAAGCTCAAGCCCGCGCAAGTGGAAAAAATCCAGAAGTACGCTGTGGATGCGTTTCGCGCGCTCGAACTCAGCGGCATGGCCCGCGTCGATTTCTTCCTGGAGAAAAAAGGTGGCAAGATTTTTCTCAATGAAGTGAACACCATCCCGGGCTTCACCTCCATCAGCATGTATCCGAAGATGTGGGAAGCGAGCGGCATCCCCTTCCGCGAATTGATCGACAAACTCATCGAGCTGGCCCTCGACCAGCACCGTGAAAAAGCCCGCACCAAATATCAGATCGAGCTTCCGCCCGGCCCGTCCGGCGCCCTCGAAGGCTAGTTCTGTAATCGACCAATCTCCGCCGGGCCCGCTACGCATCCCGCTTGATTTCTACGAACCTGTTTGAAAAGCAGGGCGATTTGTCCCTTTGCCCGACTTGAACGAAGCCGCTCTGCGGCAGACGCTTCGCGTGAGGTGAACGGAGCAGTGGTTGGCTGAAGGCTGAGATAAGTTTGGGTCATAAGGAGGCATCCCTATGACCCTTTTACGC
>JACXTT010013563.1_pt1 | contig 10721 bp, 9 predicted proteins | sample 9270951 | NCBI WGS metagenome assembly JACXTT01 (sample SAMN15532306, study PRJNA645909) | rock metagenome | isolation source: weathered quartz diorite | place: Puerto Rico | collected 2017-06-21
CACCAGCGTGGCGCCCAGCAGGGCCACCGCGAAATCGATCAGCAGCCACTCCGGCCGGTTGCTCATCACGAGCGCGACCATGTCGCCGCGCTCGACCCCGAGCCGCTTGAGGCCCTTGGCGAGCTGCCGCACCCGCGCCCGCGTCTCGCCGTAGGTCAGGCGCTCGGCCCCGCCCACGATGAACTCGCGCGCCGGCCCGAGCGCGGTGATCTCGTCCAGCAGGTCCGGCAGGGTGTGGCTCGCGGGGCGCGTCATCACACCCAGGCTACTTCGCGTAGTGATCGCGGGCCAGCGGCGGCCTGGCGCCGTCACCGCTGAAGAGGACGGTCAGCACGGTCTCCACCGAGTGATTGAGGGCCAGTCCCTGGCAGCCGATGGCCGCGCGGGTGGGCTTGCCGCGGTCACCGTACAGCTCCACGAGCAGATCGGTGGCGCCGTTGATGACCCGGGGCTGCTGGCCGAAGCCGGGCGCGGAGTTCACGAACCCGACGAGCTGGATCGCCTGCTGGACGCGATCCAGATCGCCGAGCGCGTACTTGACGACGGCCAGGCTGGTGACGGCCGCGTAGCGAGCGGCCTCGTAGCCCTGCTCGATCGAGAGATCGGCCCCGACGACGCCGGTGAGGTACGGCTTGCCGTCGCGGGCCGGCGTCGTGCCCGAGAGGTACAGGATATTGCCCACCGCGAGGTGGGACATGAAGCGCGCGCCGGATGCATTGGCGCGATACTGCTGGTCCAGATCCGGTAGCCGGAGCCCCAGCCCCTCGAGCTTCCCCTCGACGTTCATAGGTGGGGTCAGGTCTCTCCCCTCACCCCTGCTCTCTCCCCCAATGGAGAGAGGGTCGAGGGTGAGGGGAGACCTGACCCGTCCTCCTACGCCTCGACCCAGGGGGTCCAGAGCTGGAACCACTCCTCGGGCGGGTTGACGAAGCCCTTCACCTTCGGGCTGAGCACGACCAGGTTGAGATCGTTGCAGATGGGGAAGAACGAGGCGTCCTCCTCCATGATGATGCGGTCGATCTGCTTGTAGACCGCGGCGCGCTTCTTCTCGTCCAGCTCGGCGCGCGCGGTGTCGAGCAGGCCGTCCACCTTCGGGTTGGCGTACCAGCCCACATTTACGCCCTTGTCGGGCTGGCGCGTGGAGCGGGCCACGATGTCGATCCAGAAGTTGCTGGTCATGCCCCACGAGAGCTGGTACGCCCCGTGGCCCGGGCGCAGCCCCTGGAACATCTTGGAGAGATAGGTGATCCAGTCGAAGGCCTCGAGCTTGACGCGGATGCCGACCTTGGCCAGGTCGCGCTGGATCCACTCCGCCATCGCCACCGGGATCATCTGGCCCGAGCCCGACGTCGACGTCCAGAAGGTGGTCTCGAAGCCATTGCCGACGCCCGCTTCCTTCAGGAGCGCTTTGGCCTTCTCCGGGTCGTAGGCGTAGGGCTTGTACTTGGGGTCGTAGGCCGCGGTGGCGGGGGAGATCATGCTCCACGCCGGCTGCGCGGTGCCGCGCAGCAGCTCCTTGCACATCTTGTCCTTGTCGACCGACATCTGGAGCGCCTTGCGCACCCGCACGTCCTTGAAGCGCTCGTCCTTCATGTTCACGTGCCAGTACCAGATGTGGGGGGCGTTGGACTGCAAGATCTGGAACTTGTCCTTCCGGAGCGCCTCCACCTCGTCCGGTGGCGGGGCCAGGATGAAGTCCACCTCGCCGGTGCGCAGGGCGGCCACCCGCGCGGCGGGGTCGTCGAGACGACGGAAGACGAGCTTGTCCACGTTGGCCGGCGTGCCCCAGTAGTCCTTGAAGCGCTCGAGCACGATGCGGTCGCCCGGCACGTTCTCCACGAACTTGAAGGGCCCGGTGCCGACCGGCGCGTCCGCGAACTTCTCGTTGCCGGTCTTCTTGACCTGGGTCGGGCTCACCATCATGGGCTCGCCCCAGCTCTGGAGCGTCATCCGCTCCCATTCCGCGTACGGCTTGCTGAACGTCAGCTTGAGCGTGTACTCGTCGACCGCCTCCGCGCCCGTGATGTACTCGACCACGTACGAGGTGTAGCTGTTGGCCCGCGCGTAGAAGTGGGGCGCGTCCTTCTTGTACATGCGCTCCCAGGAGAAGACCGCGGCCTGCGCGTTGAACGGGGTGCCGTCGTGGAACTTGACGCCTTTCCTGAGCTTGAAGGTGCGCGAGAGCCCGTCCTTGGCGGTGGTGTAGGACTCGGCGAGCTTCGGGACCACGCGAGGGATCGCGACGTCCGCGCGGGTGAGATCCTCGGCGAGCAGGCCCTCGAACATCTGGAAGGTCACGCGATAGGTCAGCCAGCAGCCGGTGGCCTGCGGATCGAGTATGTCGGACGGGCCCTCCATGCCGTAGACCAGCGTGCCGCCTTTCTTGGGCGTCTGGGCCCGCGCGCGCTTCGGCACCGCGAGGGCGCCCGCGGCCCCCGCCGCGCCCGCGGCGGCGGTGCGGATGAAATCGCGGCGGCTTACGCCGTCGGGCAGCATGCGCAGCATCAGGTCGATCTTCTCAGCGTCCATGGCTCTTCTCCTTGGGCTCGACCAGGGGACTACCGGCGCGCGCGAGGGTCGAGGGCCTCGCGCAGCCCGTCTCCGACGAAGTTGAACGCGAGCGCGGCGACGACGATGACGATGCCGGGGATGGTGGCCACGTGCGCGGCGCGGTAGAGCACGAGCCGGCCGTTGCCCACCATGACGCCCCAGTCGGGCGTGGGCGGCTGCACGCCGAGCCCCAGGAAGCTCAGCCCGGCCGAGGCCACGATCATCATGCCCACCAGGGTGCTGGTGTAGACGAGCAGCGGTGGGAGCACGTTGGGCAGGAGGTGGCGGCCGATCAGGCGCCGGCGGCTGGCGCCGAGGGCGCGCGCGGCCTCCACGAACTCGAGATGCTTCACCGAGAGCGTCGCAGTGCGGACCACCCGGGTGCTGTACGGCACCAGCACCACGGCGAGCGCGAACATCTGGTTGCCCATGCCGGGGCCGATGACTCCCACGATCGCGATGGCCAGCAGCACGAGCGGAAAGGCGAAGAAGACGTCGAGCGCCCGCATGATCACGTGATCGACCACCCCACCCAGATCGCCCGCGAGAAGCCCGAGGAAGAGCGCGACCAACCCCGCGGTGACCGTGGGCAGGATGCCCACCATGAGCGAGGCGCGCCCACCCCAGATGAGGCGGCTCAGGATGTCGCGCCCCTGCTCGTCGGTGCCGAGCGGGTGCCCGGGCGTGCCGATGGGCGCGAGGCGCTCGACGCCCGCGGAGGTCAGTGGATCCCACGGGCTGATCAGCGGCGCGGCCAGGGCGGCCCCTCCGGTCAGCGCGATGATGGCGAGGCCCAGCACCGCCTGGCGGTCGCAGCAGAAGACGCGGACGAAGTGGGCGAGCGCCCTCGAGCCCCGCCGGGGGCGCGGCTCGACGGTCTCGACGACGAGGGCGGTGGTGGCCATGCTGGCTAGGCCGGCCGCGCGCGCGGGTCGAGGTAGAGGTTCATCAGGTCCACCACCAGGTTCACCAGCACGAACGAGAGCGCGATGAACAGCGTGGCGCCCTGGACCACCTGCACGTCGCGCGCGATCACCGAGGAGACGAGCTGGCGCCCGAGCCCCGGCCAGCCGAACACCTCCTCGGTGAAGACCGCGCCGCCCAGGAGATATCCGAGCTGCAGCCCGGAGATGGTCAGGATGGGCGGCCACGCCACCCGCAGCGCGTGGAGGCCGAGCACGGCCCGCTCGGAGAGCCCCTTCGATCGCGCGACCTTGATGTAGTCCTGGCCCAGGATCTCCAGCACCGACGCGCGGGTCATCCGCGCGATGATCGCGCCGGGCGCGGCCGCGGTGGCCACCGCGGGCATGATCAGGTGCAGCAGCAGGTCCTCGAGCCCGCCGGGACCGCGCGAGGAGTACATCCCGAGGCTCGGCAGCCAACGCAGGTTGATGGCGAAGAAGACGATCAGCACCAGCCCCAGCCAGAAGGGCGGCATGTTGCCGACCACGAGCGAGACGCCCATGGCCGCGCGATCCACCGCGGTCTGCTGGCGGGCCGCGGCCAGCACACCGACCGTGACGCCGCCAGCCACCGCGAGGAAGAAGCTGGCGCCGGCCAGGATAAGGGTGTTGCCGAACTTGGGGAGCAGCAGCTCCACCACCGGCTTGTGCACGATCGGCGACAGGCCCAGGTCACCGTGGAGCGCGCGCCAGAGCCACTTGCCGTACTGGACGTAGATCGCCTCGTCGAGGCCGAGCGCGTGGCGCAGCTGGGCGAGCGACTGGTCGGTCGCCATGGGCCCGAGCAGCGCGCGCGCCACATCGCCCGGGATGAGCTTCATGGTGAGGAAGATCACCACCGAGATGCCAAACAGTACGGGCACGAGGCCGAGAAGCCGCTGCAGCGCGTAGATGGTCATGCGCGGCGGGCTCGACGCGGGCGCGCGGCGTCGAGATGGCCGCGCAGCCGCTCGCAATAGGCGGCGGCCTGCTCCGCAAAGCGTGTCTCGAAGAACTCGTCCACCGCGCGGCTCATGATGGCGTCGGCGTCGGTGCGGATGGGCAGCGGGCTACGGCTGCGCAGCGTGTTCACGGCCAGGGTCTTGAGCGGCGGGGCGATGTCGTAGTCGAGCGTGAGGTGGAGCCGCACGCCCTCGGGGCCGGGCTCGAGGCGCCAGCGCCCGGCGATGGTCACCAGCGGGCCGCGCATCGTGAAGCGGCGCTCGAGCCGGCGGTTCGTTCCGGCCCGCCCCACCGTGAGCGTGGCGGTCTGGGCCTGGCGGTCCACGATCGGCAGATCCAGCTCGTGGCTCAACGCTCCACGCGAAGTCCCGGTCCCCGGCGTGATACCGGGGAAGTAGAAGTACGTAGTCCGGCGCCCGAGCGCGGTCCACGCGTCGTCCAGGGAGGACGACAGGGACGTCTCAGCGGTCACGGTGACCATCGCTCTCCAGAAAGTCCACTGGCCCGATCGGCGTCGGCTCCTTGCCTCGGTTGGAGGCACGCCACGCCGCGGGCCCGGCCAACTATAGTCCATGGCATGATGCGGCCGCAACCCGAGAGCCGGGCCGGCTCCAGATCTTACTTGGCCATAGAACGACTCATGATCGGAGGAGCATCGTCATGCTGAGGCGACCCGACGTCGACGAGGTGATGGAGTACGGCCGCGCCCTGGGGTTCGATCTGACGCCGACGGAGGCGGGGATGATCCAGGCGCGCATGATGGACACGGTCGCCATGCTCGAGGCCTTCGACGAGATGCGCGTCGAGGAGCGGCGGCCTCCGCTCCGCTTCACCGACCGCGATCCCGGTCGCCGCCCCAGCGAGGACGAGGATCCCTACGGCGCGTTCATCCGCCGCTGCCGGGTGAAGGGCGCGGACGCGGGGCCGCTCCACGGCAAGACCGTGGCGCTCAAGGATCACATCGCGCTGGCCGGGGTACCGCTCACGTTCAGCTCCCACATGATGGACGGCTACGTCCCCGATTTCGACGCCACCGTGGTCACGCGCCTGCTCGACGCGGGCGCGACGATCGTGGGCAAGCTCAAGATGGAGGAGTTCTCCTGGGGCGGCCCGGGGCTCTCCGGCGTCGGAGACTACGGCCGCCCGCTCAACCCGCACCACCGCGATCACGTCACCGGCGGGTCGTCCTCGGGCTCGGGGGCGGCGGTGGCCGGCGGCCTGGTGGACATCGCGCTGGGCGGTGATCAGGGCGGCTCGATCCGACTGCCCGCCGCCTGGTGCGGCATCGTCGGGCTCATGCCCACCCACGGGCTCGTGCCGCACTCCGGCGTCTTCGGCCTCGAGCCCACCATCGACTACGTGGGTCCCATGGCGCGTACCGTGGAGGACGTGGCGGTGTCGCTCTCGTGCATGGCCGGGCGAGACGGCTTCGATCCGCGCCAGGCGGACGTGCCCGCGAGCCTGCCGGACTACGGCGCGGCGCTGTCGCGCGGCGTGAAGGGGCTGCGCGTCGGGATCCTCGAGGAAGGCTTCGGGGCCAAGGGTGGCGAGCGGGCGGTAGACGAGGCGGTGATGGAGGCGGTGCGCACGCTCGAGCGCTCGGGCGCCCGGATCGAGCGCGTGTCGGTGCCGTTGCACGTCAAGGCGTTGCCCGCGCTGCTGCCGATCTACCTCGAGGGCGGCAAGCGAATGTACGACACGCACTTCGGCGGCTCCTTCGCCAAGACCTACTACCCGTCGTCGCTGATCTCGATCTTCGGCCGCCTCAAGCAGAGCCACGCGCGGGAGTTCTCGCCGAACCTCAAGCTCAACCTCTTGCAGGGCTACTACCTGCAGCGCAACTACGGCGGGCGGCTCTACGCCAAGGCCCAGAACGTGCGGCCCACGTTCGTCGCCCAGTACGACCGGGTCTTCGGATCGGTGGACCTGCTCGCGATGCCGACGATCCCGCTGACCGCGCCGCGCTGGCAGGCGCCGCGCGACTACGAGGACGCCCTCGAGCTGACCATGCTGGGCGGCAAGCGCAGCCTCGACCTCGGTCCCGTCATCGCGAACACGTGTCCGTTCAACTACACGGGGCATCCCGCCATCAGCGTGCCGTGCGCGAAGCTCGGCGGCCTGCCGGTGGGCCTGATGCTCGTGGCGCCCTATTTCCGCGAGGACACGCTGCTCCAGGCGGCCGCCGCCTACCAGCGATCGGTGGACTGGCCCGCCCTGATCGGGATCCCGCGCTAGCGGGGTCAGAGCTGACCCCTCCCGAGCCGCATACCGCCGATGGCCTGGCCGATCGATCTGCAGCGACACCGCGAGCTCGTCGGCGCTCCCCGGGCCGGCCAGCATCAACCGACGCAGGTTCTCACGGTGAACGCACCGGATCTGCTCGGGGGTCATGCCGGCCTCGAGCCGCGTCAGGGCGAGCGTGGGCAGAGACCCGAGAATCTCCGGCGGGCGCGCTTCAAGGCGGGGGCGATCCCGCAGTCGGACGTCCTGCGTCGGGCCTTGCCCGGCATCCAGGCGCGCATCGCCGGGATCTGGGGCGGATGCGACGCGTTCACCGGCCGCCGTCTCGACGAGGTCCGGCGGACGCTCGCCTCACCCGGGGCGCCCTCGATCTGCGCGTGATCGAGGGCGCCGGCCACTGGGTGACCTACGAGGCGGCCGACCGGGTCAACGCCGCGTTCGTGGAGCTCCTGGCGAGTGCGTGATCGGGGGCGCGCTCAGCGGCCCTGGAACTGCGGCCGCCGCTTCTCCGAGAAGGCGCGCACGCCCTCCTGGTAGTCCTGGCTGTCGAAGCAGTCCTTGATCAGCTTGTCCAGCAGCGCGAGGTCGCGCTGGTCGTCCGGGCGCAGGAGCTGCTCCACGCTCGCCTTGGCCGAGCGAAGCGTCAGGGGAGCGTTGCGCGACATGGTGAGCGCGTAGTCGCGAGTGAAGCGCTCCAGGTCGGCCTTGGGCACCACCTGGTTCACCAGCCCCATGCGCAGCGCGTCCTGGGCGCTGAAGTCGGTGCGCGCGGTGAAGAACAGCTCCTTGGTGTAGGCGGGCCCGATCAGCGACATGAGCTTCTCCATGCCGTGGTAGTGGTAGCCGAGCCCGAGGCGCGCGGCGGGAATGCCGAAGCGCGCGTCGTCGGCCGCGATGCGCAAGTCGCAGGTGATCGCGATAGAGACGCCGCCGCCGATGCAGAAGCCGTGGATCATGGCCACCAGCGGCTTGCGGAGGGTGGCGAGCGACTGCTGACCCGCGCCCGAGATGCGACGGTACTCCTCCTCGTCGGAGGCGTTGCGGCGGCGGTCCTTGAACTGGGAGATGTCGGCGCCGGCCACGAAGGCGGCCTCGCCCGCCCCGCGCAGGATCACCACCCGGATGGCGTCGTCGCCGGCCAGGTCGGCCACGTACTCGGGCATGCGCTGCCACATCTCCTGGCTCACCGCGTTGCGCTTCTCGGGCTGGTTGAAGCTGATCCAGCCGATCGGGCCGTCCTTCTGCATCAGCAGCGTCTCGCTCGTCGAGGCCTTGTCCATGATGGTCTCCTGAGTACGGGGTTCCCGCGGAATCGTGTTGAGGGTAGCATGGCCTCCGGGGAGAGCCCATGGGGACGAAACCGACTCGATACGTGGTGGCGGCGGCCGGGATCGCGATGCTCCTGGTCGTCGGGCTCGTCAGGCCGGGAGCCCAGCCGAGCCCCGACCCGGCGATCCGCATCGGGGCCCACGACCTCGGCGGTGTGGTCACCGGCGCCAGCGGGCCGGAGGCCGGGGTGTGGGTGATCGCGGAGACGACCGACCTGCCCACCAAGTTCGCCAAGATCGTGGTCACCGACGACGGCGGGCGCTACGTCATCCCGGACCTTCCGCGAGCCGGCTACCGCGTCTGGGTGCGGGGCTACGGACTCGTCGACTCGCCGAAGGTCCAGGCCTCGCCCGGCCAGATCGTCAACCTGACCGCGGTGGCGGCACCGAGCCCGACGGAAGCGGCGGAATACTACCCGGCCATCTACTGGTATTCGATGCTCAAGGTTCCGGACAAGAGCGAGTTCCCCGGCACCGGGCCCGGCGGCAATGGCATGTCGGAGAAGATGAAGAGCCAGGAGCAGTGGCTGGACGTGGTCAAGACCGACGGCTGCTTCACCTGCCACCAGCTCGGCAACAAGGCCACGCGCACGATCCCCCGGGAGCTGGGCCAGTTCGCCTCCTCCGCCGAGGCGTGGGGACGGCGCATCGTCGCCGGGCAGGCCATGACCCAGATGACCAACAATCTCAACCGGCTCGATCCCCAGCGGGCCATCGCCCTCTTCGCCGAGTGGACGGATCGGATCGAGGCGGGCGAGCTGCCCGCCTCGCAGCCCTCGCGGCCGCAAGGCGTGGAGCGCAACCTCGTCGTCACCCTGTGGGACTGGGCCGGCCCGAAGGCCTATCTCCACGACGAGATCTCCTCCGACAAGCGCAATCCCACCGTCAACGCCTACGGCCCGATCTACGGCGCGCCGGAGGAGAGCACCGATGTCTTCCCGATCCTGGACCCGGTCCGCCACCGGGCCCGCGCGCTCCGCATGCCGGTGCGCGATCCGCAGACGCCGTCCTCGAAGGCGAACCCGATGACGCCGTCGCCCTACTGGGGCGAGGAGGCCATCTGGGACAGCCAGACCAGCATGCACAACCCGATGCTCGACGAGCGCGGGCGCGTCTGGTTCACGTCCCGCGTCGGCGCGCCGGACAATCCTCCCTTCTGCAAGAAGGGCTCGGATCACCCCTCCGCGAAGCTGTTCCCGCTCGAGCAGTCCAACCGCCACCTCGCGCTCTACGATCCGCGCCGGGGCCTGTTCACGCTGATCCGCACGTGCTTTCCGACGCACCATCTGCAATTCGGCTTCGACGCCAACCAGACGGTGTGGACCAGCGCGGGCGGCCCGGGCAGCGGCGTGGTGGGCTGGCTGAACCGGAAGATGTTCGAGGAGACCGGCGACGAGGAGCGGTCCCAGGGCTGGACCGCGCTCGTTCTCGACACCAACGGCAACGGCCGGCGGGACGACTACGTGGAGCCCGGCGCCCCGGTCGATCCCACCAAGGACCGGCGCATCGCGGCCGCGTTCTACGGCGTCGCCCCGAGCCCGGCCGACCGGACGGTGTGGGGCTCGGTGCTCGGCTTCCCCGGCGCGATCGTGCGGCTGGACCCGGGCACGAACCCGCCCGCCACCGCGCTGGCCGAGATCTACGAGCCGCCGCTGCCCGGGTACTCGCCGCGCGGCATGGACATCGATGCCGACGGGGTCGTGTGGGCGCCGCTGGCCAGCGGGCATCTCGCGAGCTTCGACCGCCGCAAGTGCAAGGGACCGCTCAACGGACCCGCCGCAACCGGCGCGCACTGCCCGGAGGGCTGGACGCTGTATCCGTTTCCCGGCCCGCAGCTCATGAACGTGACGGACCCGGGCAGCGCCGAGGCCAGCTACTACAGCTGGGTCGATCAGCACGATACCCTCGGGCTCGGCAAGAACGTGCCGATCGCCACCGGCAACGCCAACGAGTCGCTGCTCGCGCTGGTCGACGGCAAGTTCGTCAACCTGCGCGTGCCGTACCCGATGGGGTTCTACGCCAAGGGCATGGACGGGCGCATCGACGATGCCAAGGCCGGCTGGAAGGGGCGGGCGGTGTGGTCGACCTTCGCCAACCGGACCCCGTTCCACCTCGAAGGCGGCAAGGGTACCACCAGCAAGGTCGTGAAGTTCCAGCTACGTCCGGATCCGCTCGCGCGGTGACCGGCCAAACGGAGAGAGTCCCATGAAGGCGATCCGCGTCTCGGAGTACGGCGCCCCCTCGGTCCTGAAGCTCGAGGAGGTGCCCACGCCCCAGCCGGGGCCCAACCAAGTCCTCGTCCGCAACCACGCCGTCGGGATCAACCCGGTGGACACCTACCTCCGCTCGAACACCGACAACCGGGGCCCCAAGCTCCCGTACACGCCGGGCGCCGATGCGGCGGGGGTGATCGAGGTGGTGGGACCGGGAGTGACCACCGTGAAGGCGGGCGACCGCGTCTACGTGGGCGGCACGGTGAGCGGCGCCTACGCCGAGCTGTCGCTCTGCGAGCACGGGCAGGTCCACCCTCTGGCCGCCAACGCGAGCTACGCGCAGGGCGCGGCCATCAACATCCCCTACGCCACCGCGTATCATGCACTCTTCAACCGCGCCCACGGGGAGGCGGGTGAGACGGTGCTCGTGCACGGGGCCAGCGGCGGGGTCGGCATCGGCGCCGTGCAGCTCGCGCGGGCGCGCG
>JACXTT010013564.1_pt1 | contig 10720 bp, 12 predicted proteins | sample 9270951 | NCBI WGS metagenome assembly JACXTT01 (sample SAMN15532306, study PRJNA645909) | rock metagenome | isolation source: weathered quartz diorite | place: Puerto Rico | collected 2017-06-21
GCAGCGCATGGTCAACGGCGTGTGGTGAACCGTCAGCGGGATGGCGCATTGCGGGCAGCCCGGCACGTTGCCGCAGGCGGGACACTGCACGAACGTCGCGAACCCCCGGCGATTGAGGAGCAGGATCACTTGCTCGCCGCGCTCCAATGCACCGGCGACGGCGGTGTCGAGCGCCTCGCTCCATGGGATCACGCCGGGCGGAGTCTCTGGCGACGCGATCCGGGGCGCGCTGCGCAGATCTACGACCTCGACCGGCGGCAGCGGGCGCGCCCCCACACGATCGGGCAGCGAGAACGTCTGCACGCGACGCTGCGCCGCCTGGTCCAACGTTTCGAGTGACGGCGTCGCGCTGCCCAGGATCAGCTGCGCTCCCTCGAGCTGTGCGCGCATCGCGGCGGCATCGCGGGCGTGATAGCGCGGCGCCGAGCCCTGCTTGTAGCTGGGCTCGTGCTCTTCGTCCACGACGATCGCGCCGAGCCGCTGCACCGGAGCGAACACCGCGGATCGTGGGCCGACCGCGACGAGCCGTTCGCCCCGGCGCAGCGCGCGCCACGCGTCGGCGCGCTCCCCGTCGGACAACCCCGAGTGCAGCACGGCCACGCGATCGCCAAAGACCCCGCGCACTCGCGCGACAGTCTGCGGCGTCAGGGCGATTTCCGGCACGAGCAGGATTGCCCCGCGCCCCGAAGCGACGACGCCACGCAGGACTTCGAGATAGACGAGCGTCTTTCCCGACCCCGTAACGCCGTGAAGCAGGGCCGGTTGGTGGAGGCCGGCGCCAAGAATCCCCCGCACTGCACGGTGCTGGTCTTCCGTGAGTGAAGGTGGTGGAGGTGACGAGATGCCTGCGAACGGATCGCGGATCTCCGGCACATGCTCGATGCGCGCGAGCCCCTGCCGCACGAGGCCATCCAGAGCGTTCCGAGATAATCGCAGCTGTCCCACCAGGTGCGAGACCGGCGCACTGCCCCCCAGAGCCTCGACGGTCTCGTAGACCGCACGCCGTTTGGGCGCCCGCCTGAAGCGGCGCTCGCGCTCGAGCAGCGAGTCCATCCCATTGCGGGTCAGCACGAGCACCCGCTCCTCGGCGGGCGCCGGGCCGCCTGGCCGGGCGACGCTCCAGAGCGGGCCCGGCAGAATCGCCCGCAGTGCGAGACCGAGCGGCGCGCCGTAATAGTCCGACATCCAGCGCCCCAGGTCGAGCAGGGCCGGCGAGATCGCGGGCTCGTCATCCGGCGCCGCAACGATTGGCTTGAGCGCCATCTCTGCTGACGGCCGATGGCTGATGACTTCTGTCACGATCCCGACGACGTCGCGACGCCGCAGCGGCACCACGACGCGCGCACCGGGGACGACGCGCGCCGCCAGTGATTCAGGGACTTCGTAGATGTAGGAGCGGTTTACCGGGACCGGGAGGACGACTGCCGCATAGGTCATCGCCGCCGCACACCGAGTCCTGGCTCAGTCGGCAGCCGAATCTGACCGTGCTCGATGGTCGCGCCGCGGAAGGGGTCGTCCACCGTCAGGGCCGCCCCATCCAGATCGGCGGCATCGACCAGCGGCGTGAAGTGCGCGGCGGCGGTGATGCCGAGCGACGTCTCGATCATGCAGCCCACCATGACCAGCATGCCGTGGGCGCGGGCCGTGGCGATCATGCGCAGCGCTTCGCGGAGCGACCCGCACTTGGCGAGCTTGATGTTGATCCCGTCCGCGCGGCCCGCCAGCCGCGGAATATCGGCGGCCACGAGACAGCTCTCGTCCACGACGACCGGCAGCTGGTGCTTGGAGGCGACCCGCCTCACCTCGGCCAGTCCGTCGAGATCATCCGGAACGAGCGGCTGTTCGAGGAACTCGACGCCGAACTCCTTCAAGACGGGGATGATCTGCTTTGCGCGCGCGACGGTCCAGCCCGCGTTGGCGTCCACGCGCAGAGGCTTCCGCGTCGCCTCGCGCACCGTGCGCAGGATCTCTTCATCGCGGTCGGTGCCGAGCTTCACTTTCAAAATGGGGTAGTCGTCGGCTTCGCGCACTTTGGCGCGCATCTTCTCCGGCGTATCGAGCCCGATCGTAAACGACGACAGCGGAGCGCGTTGGGGGTCGAGCCCCCAGAGCCGCCACAACGGCTGGCCCAGTTTTTTCCCGACGAGATCATGGAGCGCGGCCGAGAGCGCGGCACGGGCCGCCCAGTTCTTCGGCTGCGCGTGCTCCCAGCGTTCTTCCGCGCCTTCGAGATCGAACGGATCGCGCGGCAGGTGCGCGCTGAGTCGTTCGAACGCGGCGAGCACCGTCTCGAGTGACTCGCCATAGAAAGAAGAAGGATCGGCCTCGCCCCACCCTTCCTGTCCGTCACCATCGACGAGCCGGACCCAGGCGCGCTTGTACCCGTTGGTCGAGCCGCGAGCGATCACAAACGGGTGGCGCGTGGTGATAGAGCACTGCTCGACGTACAGCTTCACAGCGAGCGATTCGAGTTTTGGGGGTTGTGCGCCAGGGCGCCTGGTGGGGTCACAGGCTCAAGATAGCGCGCGCACGTGCGCCACGACACCGGCCGCGAGTAGATCGAGTCGATAACCACCTTCGAGCACACCGACGACGGGCCGCATTCCCATCCGCTCGCGCAGCGCCTCCGTCCAGTGGACGATGTCGTCGGGCTCCAGCGTGAACTCGCCGAGCGGATCGCCCGCGAGCGAGTCGAATCCTGCCGAGATGAGGAGGATGTCCGGATGCCACTGCGCGAGCGCTGCATCCACGCCGGCGAGGAAGTCGCGCACGTAGACGGCGCGCGCGAGCCCGCCCGGCCGCGGCACGTTGAACACGTTCCCGACGCCGCGCTCGCCCACCGCCCCGGTTCCCGGATACCATGGATGTTGGTGCATCGAGACGAACCGGATCGACGGGTCGTGCTCGACGAGCGCCTGCGTCCCGTTGCCGTGATGCACGTCCCAATCCACGATGAGCACGCGCGCGCATCCCAGGGCCTGCGCGTGGCGCGCGGCCAGTACCACGTTGTTGAGAAAACAAAACCCCATCGCGCGCGCGGCAAGCGCGTGGTGGCCCGGAGGACGGGTCACACCGAAGGCGCGGCCGGTCGTGAGCCCCTGCTCGACCGCTGCCAGCGCGACGCCGGCCGACGCCAGCACGCTCTCCAGACTCCGCGGCCCGAGGAATGTGTCCGCATCGAGGGCCCCCCCGCCGCGCTCGGCCAGCGCCTCGAGCATGTCGAGGAATTGCGAAGGATGAACGCGCTCGATTGCCTTCCGAGTCGCCGCAGGAGCCTCGACCCATGAGATGAGCTGCGCGAGCTCAGGACGTCGCAGCGCCTCGAGCACCGCTTCGAATCGTTGCGGCCGTTCGGGATGTCCGGCGCCGCCGTAATGATGCCGGCACGCCGGATTCCACGCGACGGCGACGGGCACTTAGTTCTGGCGGTGCGTCTGAAGCAGTTGGCGAATGGATTCCACTTCGCGCTTCATCTCCTTCCGCGCAGCCGCGAGCTCCGCCATGGCTCGCCGGTAGCGGCGCCATCCCACGATGACCAGCCCCGCGGCAACGGCACAGACCGCGGCCCAGAGATACCGGTTCACGAGCGCGAACAGGACCGCGTCAAGCGCGAGAAAGCCCACGGCGAAGACCGTGACGGCACGAGTGAAAGTTGCGCTACTCACCGGACCGGTTGCCGCCGGGCGGGCAGCACGATGAAGGGGGCGTTGGGGACTGCGCCCAACTGACCCAGGGTGATGGACTCATCCAGGATAGGCGCGCCGCGGAACTTCACCACATAGCCCGCTTCACCGGCGGTCGTCTTCAGCGCTGCGCGCAGTGCCTCGTGCTTCAACTGGCCGACGGTGGTGCGGTCATCGACCTGCAACGGGACCTGCTCCCAGGCGGGCGTCACCATCACGCGCACCGCATAGCGCTCCCCGACGCCCGCGGTCACGCGACCTCCACGGACGACGCGAGCGGCAGCGTCGAGAAGAACCGGTCCAGCGCCTGATCGAAGAACAGTGTCGAGGCGCGGACGCGTGTGGCACCGTGTTCCCTGTCTTCCCACGCGCTGAGCACCACTTCCTCGCCGCCCTGCCCGCGCAGCGTCACGAAGTTCGGACCCGACTTCTCGAGGAATGCCGCCGAGTTCGGGACCCGTTCGGCAAAAAACCGTTGCGCGCGCGCGAGTACCTCGGCGGGCGCAAGTGAGACCGTGGTCGTGTGGATCATGGCGTCGGAAGAATCGTGATGCCGGTCGGCTGCCGGGGAACCGGAATCGTGGCGACGCGGGCCCGAGTCGTGAGATCGATGACATCCACCGCGCCCGGATCGATGCCGATGCTCTCCTGAGAGATGAACGCCCAGCGGCCGTCCGGCGAATACGCCACGCCGTGCGGCAGCGGCTTGGAGGTCGGGATCTTGGCGATCTCGATCAGACTCTGTGCCTCGACGAGCGACACACTCTGCGCCTTCTTGTTCGTCACGACGATCCACTTGCCGTCGGCCGACGGCTCGACGTTGTAAGCGCCGGTCCCCACGGGAACCTCCTTTACCAGCTCCAATGATCCCGCGTCGAGCACCTGGAGCGTGTTGCCGTGGTTGCACGCGACGTACAACCGGCTATCGTCCGGAGAAACCGAGACGAATGTGGGCATACAGTCGCGCGTCGCCGTTGCGGGGTTGGTACCGTGCGTCGGTGGGCCGGCGGCGATCATCCCCGCGTGCCCGGCTGGCGTTCCCTCCCCCGTCTTGTGCCGGCGGCGAATGCGCAGGCTCTGACGATCGATCTCGAGAATCTCGTCCGAGTTCATGCAGGAGACGTAGACCAGCGATCCCGCGTGGTTGACCTTCACACCGTGCGGCATGTCGCAGGCGGGGAGATTCGTCAGCGGCGTCATCGTGGCCGTCTGCACGACCGTCACGACGTTCACGCGCGGATGATCTCCGTGAAAATCGGAATTGGCCACGAAGGCGAGCTGCCCGTCGGGTGTGAGTCCGATGGTGGTGGGAAACATCTCCAGCGGCGCCCGGCCCATGAGCGTGTCAGTCCCGGCGCTCATTTTCCACAACGATCCGTACGGCGTGCCGTGCGCGATCGTCACGTACCAGGCGGAGCCGTCGGGCGCGACCGTGACATTGTGCGGGCCATCGATATCGGCTGGCATGATGCCGACGGGAACGACCTTGGCCACAGCCAATGCCGTGCCGTCCCAGGTCAGCTGCGTGACGATGTCCCCCGATTCGCTGGCCACGAGAATGCGGTAGGCCGGCGGCGCAGAGGCCGAGGCGATGAGGCCGGTCAGAAGAGCGAGTGCCGCGATGTGGCGCATTGGAAAAAAGATAGCGCTGAACGGCGATCAGTGCGCGGCGACCTTCCGTTGTGGCAAGCACGAGTCGGCAGCGGCAAGAATCTGCTGTATCATCGATGTCATGAAGTGGCCCGTCGTCGCCGCACTCATCACCCTTGGATGCTCCGGCTCGTCGAGCATGAGTCACGGTCAGCTCGACAGCGAGCTGCGGCAGCTGCGCTCGCTCGATGCGGAATCGGGGCTCGTGGACGAGGTCATCGCGATCCGCCATCTGACCCGCACGTTTGCCCGCGAACACGCGCGCTATCTGCGGCAGGCTGCGCACGAGCACAAGCAACGACTCGCGCAGGCCCGCCCTGCACCGGGCGACGAGGCCGCCCTGGCCCGCGCCCATGCGGATGCGGTCCGTCTCGAGGAACGGTTCGTCGCTCTGATCTTGCGTCTGCGATGAAGAAGATCGTCCAGCTGACGCTCGGCATCATGGCGGCGCTGGGCGGATTCGTAGACCTCGGGCAGATCGTGTTCGCGATGCAGGCGGGCGCGAGGTTCGGGTACGCGCTGCTGTGGTCGATCGTGCTCGGCGGCGTCGCGATCATCGTGTACATGGAGATGTGCGGCCGCATCGCGGCCGTCGCGCAACAGCCGGTCTTCGGCGTCGTGCGGACAACGCTCGACAAGCGTCTCGGCATCGCGACGCTCGTCGGCTCCAACCTGCTGAACCTCATCACCTGTGCCGCGGAATTGGGTGCGGTTGCGATCATCCTGCATCTGCTCTTTGGCGTGCCGGAGCGACTGGCGCTGGTCGGGGGGGCGCTGCTCCTCGGAGTTCTGGTTTGGCTGCTCAACTTCCAGTGGATCGAGCGGACATTCGGGCTCGCGGGTCTGGCGATGCTCGTGTTCGGCGTGGCGACCTGGAAGTACGGAATCTTCAGCGCCATGCTGATGGAGTACGAAGTGCATTTCTATCCATCCGGGGCGATCGAAAAAGAATGGACCGCCAATGATTTGCCGCAGAACTCAATCGTGGCCTTCACCGGCGTGGTGCTCGGCTCCCTGCTGACGTGCGCGTTGCTGATCCTGGGCGCGATCGTGTTCCTGCCGCGATCGATCGTTCCGAACCTGCTCCCCACAATGGCTCTCCCGGTCGCCGTACCGCTCGGCCCGACCGCCGTGCATATCGTGCTCGTCGGAATTCTGGCATGCGTCGCCAGCGCCGCCGTCGAGACCGCCCTGTCGGGCGGCTACAACCTGTGCCAGTTCTTCGGCCTCAAATGGAACAAGAACCTGCCGCCCAAAGAGGCACCAGTTTTCACCGGCACGTGGGTCGCGATGCTCCTGCTTGCGTTGGTGCTCGCCATGACGGGCATCAAGCCGCTCACCCTGGTGAACGTCTCGATCATCTTCGGCATGCTCATCATGCCGCTGACCTACTATCCGATTCTCAAGGCCGCCGGCGATCGCGCGCTGATGGGCGAGCACGTCACGGGGACGGTGCAGCAGATGCTGGGTTGGGTGTTCTTCGGCATCATCGTGATCGCGGCACTCGCTGCTTTCCCCCTGATGATTCTGACGCACGGCGGACAATTCGCTTCGGTGCGTTGAGCCGCCACGCCTGCTCGACGACTTCGCGCAGCACACCCGTGCGGACGCGTTCGAGCCGCACCAGCACCGTCGGGTAGCCGCGATAATGATCGGTGCTGAAGAAGGTTTTGGGGTCCGCTTCCATCCGGAAATCCCGCTCCTCATCACCACACTTCACCACCAGCGTCGTGCCGTCTTCCTTCAACCGCGCGAGGAATTTGCCGCGGACGCGAAACCCCGGCGTCCCATAGCATGGCCCCTCTTCGACACCGGGGAACGAGAGGAGCAGCCGACGCACCTGCTGGAACGTCATTCCGGCGCCTCCGGCCAACGCTTATCGGGACGCGCCGGCGGCGGCTGATCGGCGTGCAGGCGGTCGGCGCGAATGTCCGCGTAGATGAAGTTCTCGGGGGCGACAGGCGAATCGGCGAGCCGCCGCAGCATTGCCAGCTGACCGACGTGCGTCATCGTATCGGCGAACGGTCCCTGTAACAATTGCTCGGTGGAGATCGCGCATGTGGCGTCGCTCGCGAGCAGCGCCCCCACCGCTGCGACCATTTCGTGGAAGCGCTCGACCTCGGCCTGGAATGTGGATAAGGGATCGGGTTTCACGGGATACGAACCGTCATGGAAGAAGCTGCGGACATACCCCATCAGCGACGTCATGTGACGGATCAGCTCGGCTGGCGTGCGGACGCGGTTGCCAGCGCTGAAAGTGGAGTAGTGCTCCGGCGCGCCGCGCAGGGCTTTCTGCGCGCGATAGGCGATCGCGGCGAGAAAGTGGCGGAGTAGCTCGCGGTCACGGTCCACGGTGGGAAATTATGCCAGCGCCGGAACTATTGCAGCACTCCCAACACTTCGCGCGCGGCGCGCCTGCCGCTCGACAGTGCGCCCGCCACCGTCCCGATTTCCGCACCGTTCGTCGCTTCTCCGGCAAAGAACAGCGTTCCGTGCACCGGACGGGCCAGGGCGCGCGGGGCGCCGTTCCCGCCGACGCCGATGTAGCTGTAGGCGCCGCGCGCGAAGGGATCCGCGCGCCAATCGTGACTGGCGGACGCGTCGAGCTGTTCCTCCAGCTCCCGTCGGGGCACGGCGAGGACCTCGGACAGCGCCACCAGACTGCGCTCGAGGCGCGACGGCGGCTCCTCGGCGAGCAGCCGCTCGGCAGCGACGGCGCCCACATAGCCGGTGAGCACCGGCGAGCGCACGGGGTGCGTGGTCCACCACACGGGCACCTCCGCACCCACCGCGTGCACAAAGTTCAGCGCGCTGCTGTTCGCGCCGGCCCGCCGCTCCTTCAGGAATACGGGGTTCTCCCAGAACGCCTCCCGAAAGCGTAACACGATCTTGAACACCTGCCCCATCTCGAGACCCGCCAGCGCGCGCTGCTTGGCGGGGAGGGCCGGATCGAACCGCACGACGCCCGCCTTCAGAACGGCGAGCGGCAGCGTGATCACGGCGGTGCGGGCGCTCAACGTGGGCAGCGGGGCGCGGTCGCCGCTGCGACACACGGCGCTGACGGCACCGCGCCTCCACTCCACCGCTTCCGCGACCGTGCTGAGACGCACCTCGGTGCGGTCGGGATCCAATCCGTCCCGCAGCCATTTCATCAGGGCGTCGCCGCCGTTCGCGATCCGAAACTGTTTGCCTTCGACCTCATCCTCTTCGTCACCGCCGCCCTGGGTCTCGATCGCGAGCGACTGCGCGCTGAGCCGGTCCGGGTACGCGGCATAAAACCCTTGCACGAAGTCCCGCAACAGCCCACGGTGCGGCGCCGGTAGGCGCGCCGAATCGAGATACTCGCTCACGGGGAAATCCTTGCGGCGGGCGGCAAGCCGGAGCGCGAGATCGTGGTTCATACGATCGGCGAGCTTCCAGAAATCCCCCATCGGCTTCAAGCGGCCGGCGCTCGCGAGGTCGTGAGAGACGGGCAGCTCCAGCACCGCGAGCCCTGCCGCCTGCGCGAGCGGAAGTGTTTCTGCCGACTCGCCGTGAATGAACTCGGCCCCAAGCTCGATCGGGACAGGTGAGCGGGGATCGTGCAGCGTGAGAATCCGACCGCCGACGCGTGGTCGCGCCTCGATGACCGTCACACGCAGGCCGGCGTGCGAGAGATCGCGGGCCGCCGCAAGTCCGGCGGCTCCGGCGCCCAGAATCAGCACGTCAATACGTTTGCGGTCTCGTGGCATGACCGGAATACCGTTAGGGACTACAACAGCGCGCGCAGCACAGTCTCCATTTCGGAGTTCGGCACTGCGCGCGCGCCCAGGTCCCGCGCGGCACGCAACGCCGCGGCGTCGACGTGCGACCCAAAGGCCAGCACCGAGACTCCGCGCGCCACCAGGCCGGCGATGCGTTGCCGTGTGTCGCCTCTCCCCAGCTCGATCACGGCAAGGTCGAAGGGCTCCTCGCGCACCGCCGCCGCCCCTGACGCCGTCAGAATTGCCTGCACCTTGCCGCGAAACAACAGGTCGCGGCATTCCACCAGCACACGCTTCACCCCGCGAGCTTCTGTGTCAGGTACTCCACGAGCTTACCCGCAGCCACACGGTCCTGCTTCAGTGTGTCGCGATCGCGCACGGTCACCGTCTGATCCTGAGTGGACTGACCGTCGATCGTGATCCCGAACGGAGTGCCCGCTTCATCCTGACGGCGATAGCGCCGGCCGATCGATCCGCCATCGTCGTAGAAGACGTTGAAACGGCGCCGCAGGTCGTCGTGGATGCGATGGGCCAGCTCCGGCATGCCGTCCTTGTTCACGAGCGGAAACACCGCCGCCTTGAGCGGCGCCAGCGAGGGCTTGAGCTTCAGCACGACGCGCTGCTCGCCGCCTTCGGCCGCCTCCGCGCCGCGCACCTCTTCCTCTCTATATGCGTCGCACAGCACGACCAGGGTCGTGCGGTCCGCCCCGGCCGAGGTCTCGACCACATACGGGATGAAGCGCTCGTTCGTCGCCGGGTCGAGGTAATCGAGTTTCTTGCCGGCGTGCTTCTGATGGTTCGACAGATCGAAGTCGGTGCGGTTGTGAATTCCCTCGAACTCCTGCCAGCCGAAGGGGAATTCATACTGGATGTCGTAGGCGTCCGCGGCGTAGTGCGCGAGCTCGTCCTTCCCGTGCTGATGCCAGCGCAGTTTCTCCGGCCGGATCCCGAGTCCCTCCACCCACTTCATGCGCTCCGCGCGCCAGGTCTCGAACCATTCGGTCTCGGTGCCGGGTTTCACGAAAAACTGCATCTCCATTTGCTCGAACTCACGGGTGCGGAAGATGAAGTTGCCGGGCGTGATCTCGTTGCGGAACGCCTTGCCGATCTGTGCAATTCCGAAAGGGATCTTCTGACGCGAGGACTGCTGCACGTTCAGATAATTGACATAGATCCCCTGCGCCGTCTCGGGACGCAGGTACACAACGGCGGCCTGATCCTCGACCGGCCCCATGAACGTCTTGAACATCAGGTTGAACTGACGCGGCGCGGTGAGCGTGCCCTTGCTGCCGCACACGGGGCACTGACCATCCGGCTGACCGGGCGTGCCTTTGATCCTGGGATCATCGGCACGGAACCGGTTCTTGCATTGCTTGCAGTCCACCAGGGGATCGGTGAACCCCGAGACGTGCCCTGATGCCTCCCAGACCTTGGGATGCATCAGGATCGCGGCGTCAAGGCCTTCGATGTCGTGGCGCTCGTGCACCATCGACCGCCACCAACGCTCTTTGATGTTCTTCTTGAGCTCGACGCCGAGCGGTCCGTAGTCCCACACGGAGCCAAGGCCGCCGTAAATCTCGGAGGACTGAAACACGAAGCCGCGCCGCTTTGCCAGCGACACGAGCTTTTCCATGGTTTTGTCTG
>JACXTT010013565.1_pt1 | contig 10720 bp, 7 predicted proteins | sample 9270951 | NCBI WGS metagenome assembly JACXTT01 (sample SAMN15532306, study PRJNA645909) | rock metagenome | isolation source: weathered quartz diorite | place: Puerto Rico | collected 2017-06-21
GCCGCTAAAGGCAGACGAGGCATCGACGTGGACCTCAACCAAGTCATAGTCCGCGAACCAGACATGTCCCCCAGCGAGATTCTAATCTCCGAATCCCAAGAGAGGATGTTAATCATAGTCAAGGCCACCGACGAGAAAAAGCTGACAAAGATACTTGACAGATGGGAAGTATCTTACTCAAGAATCGGGAAAGTCACGAGCGACCGTTTACTTACGATAAGGCATGGCAAAGGCGTTGTCGCAAGTGTCCCGGCAGAGTTCGTTGCCGAGGCCCCTCTTGAGTCCCACACTGCAAGGAAACCACTATACATCGACGAACTCGCCGCAACCACGGAACCGCCAGAACCTAAGAATCCTCAACAGACTCTTCTCAGACTTCTGAGCGACCCAAACATCGCCAACAAGGAATGGGTGTACCGGCAATATGATCATGAAGTTGGGCTGCGAACGATCATTCGTCCCGGCGAAGGAGACTCTGCAGTCCTAAGGCTTCCAAACGGTCGAACACTCTCAACAACTGTGGACGGAAACAGCAAACAGTGTTACCTAGACCCCTACTGGGGCACGGTCGGAGTGGTCTCAGAGGCTCTCTGGAACTTGATAGCTACCGGAGCAGAGCCAATGGCAATTGTTGACCATTTGCAGTTCGGAAACCCGAACAGCCCCGAAGTCTACTGGACCTTCAAGGAAGCAGTCCGAGCAATAACGAACTATCTCAAAACGGTCAAAGTACCTTGTGTAGGCGGCAAAGTCAGCTTCTACAACCAAGACGAGACCACTAACAAGCCCATCAAGCCCTCACCAGTCATCGCGGCTATTGGACTGCGAGAACGTAAGACTCCATGGATCGGACAGAAGCTGGAAAGTGAGGGAGATGATATCGTGATTGTCGGGAGGACTCGTGACGAGCTTGGAGGATCAGAGTACTATGAGCATGTTTTGGGCCGTATTGGTGGACGTGTTCCAAGGGTTAACATGAGAGTCGAAGCTCGACATCAGCAGGCCGTGTTGAGAATACTGCGCCTCGGCCTGGCAACATCGGCTCACGACTGCTCCCGGGGAGGACTGGCAGTCGCTCTAGCCGAAATGGCGATACAGGGAGAAAAAGGATTCACCGTGGACTGCGACATGATCCCTCAAAGCACGAAAAGGACGGATCACCTATTGTTCTCAGAAACAAGATCACGAATCATACTCGAAGTACCTCCTGGCAAGACCTCGCGTGTATTGAGCATGCTCCGAAGGTCAAGAATTGAAGCTGCAAGAATCGGACACGTTGAGACTAACGACCTTTCGTTCCATACTGGTGGAAACACTCTTACAGTATCAATGTCAGAGGCCCGTGAAGCCTGGTGCAACAGTCTACCGCGGATAATGGAGGCAACCCCTTGACCGCTGCCCATGACCACTGCGGGATAATTGGGATCTACTCTGGAAAAGAACAGATTGTTGCTGAGAAAATAGTCAAGGGACTCTCCGCTCTCCAGCATCGAGGTCAGGAGTCATGGGGAATCGCGATACACTCGCACCGAATTCTCAAGGGGCTCGGGCTCATCGGCCAAGGCACAGAGCTTAACGCGAGGGCGATTCTCAGACTCACCGGCAACCGTGGAATAGGCCACGTCCGGTACTCGACGCGGGGGAAGACGAATCTGGAGAACGCGTCGCCCATCGACATACACGGAGAACTCTCGATCGCTCAGAATGGGACCATCGCGAACACTGAAGACCTTGAGCCCCGAGTCACAAGCGATTACAAGCTCGTCGACTGCACCAATGACACTAGACTCGCGGGCTACCGGCTTCTGCAACATTACAAGAAAGAGAGAGACTGGACGTCGGCTTTCAAACGGTTCAGTGACGAGGTAAGCGGCGCATATTGCTTCACAATTCTCACAAGTGAGGGAGAAGTCCTGGCAGCACGAGACCCCTCAGGCTTCAGACCCCTCTGCTTGGGACGTGACGAGGAATCTGGCTCAGACATCATAGCTTCCGAGAGCTGCGCGCTGTCAGCCCTGCAAGCGGACTTCGTCCGGGACGTGCAACCCGGCGAGCTGATCAGGCTGGGCGAGGGAGGAGTTGTGAGCACAAGGTTCGCAGAGCCAACACGCCACTACCACTGCCCGTTTGAGTACACATACTTCGCCCATCCAAGCTCCAAGATTGAGGGGCACTACGTGTATGAGACTAGAAGAATGCTGGGAAAAGTTCTAGCCCGCAAGTATCCATTCAAGGCCGACGTGGTGATTCCGGTCCCCGACAGTGCACGACCGGCCGCTCTAGGATATTCCGAGCAGAGCGGCATACCGATGGAAGAGGGCCTGATGAAGGACCGTTACCGGAAGAAAGGTAGTCTCCGAAGCTTCATCGAGCCAACTGACAAGAGCCGCGAGGAAGTTGTGAAGGAGATCATAATCATCAAACCAGTTGTCGACGGCAAGAACGTGATTGTGGTGGATGACAGTATCGTTAGGGGTACGAGCAGTAAGAATCTGGTTCAGTCTCTGAGGGACGCGGGGGCGAAGAAGGTCTTCATGGTCGTAACGTTCCCTCCGATACGTCACCCTTGCTATATGGGAATCGATTTTCCTACCCATGGAGAACTACTGGCGACGCGTGTTGATGGTGACGAGCTGAACATTCCAGAACTGAACAAGAACGTGGCGAGTGAAATCGGGCTTGACGGCCTCGGGTACAATGACCTTGCCGGGCTCAGCCAGGGAATCGGACTCCGACAGGACGAGATGTGCTTCTCCTGCGTCACAGGAAAGTATGAAGGTCTCAAGAAAAAACCGGTCATGCGTACTCGTGAAGAGATGAAGGCGTAGCACTGGTGAGAGTCCTCGTCGTCGGGGGCGGAGGACGAGAACACGGACTAGCACTCGCATTATCGCGTGATCCTGAGGTAAAGGCGCTCTTCGCTGCGCCTGGGAATCCGGGAATCGCTCAGCTGGCCAAGTGTACTCAGATTAGCCCGACCAGGATCAACGAGCTTGTCTCATTCGCAAATCGGGAAAAGATTGACCTCACGATCGTGGGACCGGAGGCGCCACTTGCCGCTGGAATAGTTGATAGTTTTCGCGAGAATGGACTCCGAATCTTCGGCCCGACCAAGAGTGCTGCGAGAATTGAAACCTCGAAAAGCTTCACCAAAGGATTGTGTTCGCAATATCACATTCCGACGCCTAGGTGGGACGCGTTCACAAATCCTGTTGAGGCTGAGAGATCGCTCGACAATTTTGGTCCGCCGTGGGTGGTCAAGGCTGATGGACTTGCAGCGGGGAAAGGAACCACTGTAACCTCGGATCGAACCGAGGCTAGGAGTGCCATAGAACGGGAGCTTGCAAGGGATCCAGGTAGAGTGCTTCTTGAGGAGTACATCGAGGGCTGGGAAGCGACTTTCATGGCTACCGTTTCAGCAGGCAGAGTTCAATGGATCACTCCGGTCTTCCAAGACTACAAGCCAGCGTACGATGGCGACACGGGTCCGAACTCTGGGGGCATGGGCTGCTTCTCTCCCGTGCCCACAGTAACAAGCTCGATTGTCGAGAAGGTAGAGAAGAGAATCCTGAGACCTGTCGTTGCCGCGATGGGAGAGACCGGGGTCCACTATCAGGGAGTGCTGAACTTGAATGCGATAATCCGGGAGGGATCTGAGGATCCGTACGTTCTCGAGTTCAACGCGCGGTTCGGCGATCCAGAAGGCCAAGGAACCATGGTCCTAGCGGAGAGCGGACTGGCAACTCATCTCCGGGAGATAGCAGACGATTCTGAGACCGCAACGAGTCCGAAGATTCGAAACTCGGCCTGCGTTCTCGTGGTTCTAGCCTCGAAAGGTTATCCTGCCTCACAGTCTCTCGGCGATAGAATAACGATAAACCCCCCGTCAAAACCGAATGTTGCTGTTCTTCACGCTGGGACTGCGACTGCGCCTTCTGGTGATCTGGTCACTTCGGGCGGCCGGGTCTTGAACGTGGTGGCTATCGGGCCTGATGTGGAATCTGCTCGCGGCGATGCGTACTCCATCATAGGATCGAAAGTCCAGTTTGCTGGAATGCAATATCGATCAGACATCGGGGCCGCTCGAGCTCGCCAGAGAAACCTTCAGGCTGCCCACACGTAACTGAGAGGCGCGAGACGTGATTCAGATCGGTATTCTGGTCTCAGGGCGAGGAAGCAATCTTGAAGCAATTCTTGACGCCGTCCAGAACAAGTACATCACAAAGGGCGAGGTACGCGTTGTGGTCAGCAACAAGTCTGCTTCTACAGCGCTCGGCGTAGCTGAGAAGCACCAAGTGCCTACTGTGACGGTTGATGATCACGGGTTCTCGAAGAAGAGCTGGGAGTATGACCAGAAGGTCATAGCCGCGTTGAAATCACACGGCGTGACGCCTAACGATGGACTGGTGCTTCTTGCTGGCTACATGAGAATCGTCAGCGACCAGTTCATTGACGAATACCACAACCGGATCATGAACGTGCACCCCGCACTCTTACCCTCATTCCCAGGATTGGAAGCTCAACGACAAGCACTCGAGCATGGTGTGAAGATTGCAGGTTGCACGGTGCACTTTGCCGAGAAGACGGTTGACGCGGGACCGATAATTCTCCAGGCTCATGTGCCGGTCCGGGAGGATGATACTGTTGAGAGTCTATCGAGCCGGATACTGCGTGAAGAGCATAGGATCTATCCGGAGGCCGTGCGTCTCTTCACCGAGAACAAGCTACGAGTCGAGGGAAGAAGAGTAGTGATCCGGCCATGACGGCGACGGTGATGGATGGGAAACTGGTCGCTGCCGAGGTCAAGGGCGAGGTTGCCGAGAGTGTCAGAGAGCTTCAGAAGGACAATGTGAATCCGCGCCTGGCGACGGTGCTTGTTGGCGATGATCCTGCGTCAGCATCCTACCTCAAGGCGAAGCACAAGGCATGCCAGGAGGTTGGGATAAAGTCGGAGAATCATCACCTTCCCAGAGAGACGACTCAGAGGGAGCTGGAGGCTCTTGTTTGGAAGCTGAACACGGACTCGGCTGTTCACGGTATACTGATTCAATTGCCATTGCCAGGGCATCTTGACGAGAACCAGATCATTGAGCGGATTGTTCCTTACAAGGACGTGGATGGGCTGCATCCGATTAATGCGGGGAAGCTGGCGTCGGCTGTGGAGGTGTTGGTTCCCTGCACCCCCAAGGGTATTATTCGTCTCTTGACGTTTTACAAGATTCCGATGGCGGGCAGACGTGCGACCATTATCAATCGTAGCAATCTTGTTGGGAGGCCCTTGTCGATGCTGTTCTTGAACCGTGATGCGACCGTGACGATGGCTCACTCGAAGACGTTTGGGTTGATGGACGTTACGCGGACGGCGGACATTCTGGTGAGTGCCGTCGGGCGCGAGAATTTTCAGATTGGGAAGGTGCATGTGAAGCCGGGGGCTGCGGTGATCGATGTCGGGCTGACGAGGGTGGCTGGTAAGTTGAGGGGCGATGTAGATTTCGAGGAGGTTAGCGTGGTGGCTGATTATTTGACGCCGGTCCCGGGCGGGGTTGGCCCGATGACGGTCGCCATGCTTCTTGAGAACACGGTGCAGGCTGCTAGGATCCAGTCATCGAAGGACTGACGGATTATGGGTATTGCCGCTGAGAAGACGGTCTTGCGACACAGGGTTCTCGAGATGCGTGATAACATGGACTTGTCGGATGTGGAGGCGAAGAGCCTCAAGATTACGGAGTCGATTATTGCGCTTCCTGAGTTCGCGAAAGCCGGGACGATCGCATGTTATGTGAATAAGGGTAGTGAGGTTCAGACGCGGCCTTTGATCAGGAAGGCGTTGGCGGCGCAGAAGAAGATCATTGTGCCGATCACGCGGAAGGATGATCCGGAATTGTTGTTTTCTGAGATTCCAAGTTTGTATGAATTGTCGGCGGGTCCGTTTGGCATTATGGAGCCGAATCCTAGCAAGAGGAAGCCGCGGGACGTGTCCGTCTCGGACATGGTGATTGTTCCAGGTATCGTGTTTGACGTGTACGGTCACCGGATCGGCTGGGGCCGTGGATATTATGATCGGGCATTGAAGAAGGTCTGGAAGGGGGCTGCGTCCGTGGGAATCTGCTTTGATCTGCAGCTTGTGGATCAGATTCCGTTGGAACAGTTTGATTTACCAGTAAGGATTCTGGTTACGGAGAGCAGGGTGATACGGTTCAGTGCCTAGAAGTGTGAGCATTCTGATGGGGTCCGAGAGCGACCGGGAGATTGCCAGGAAGGCTGAGACGATACTGGAAAAGTTCGGCGTAGCGTTCGAGACCAAGGTGCTTTCGAGCCATCGGAACCACAGGGAGCTGGATGCTTACTTGGAGGGGTCCAAGGCTGACGTGTTCATCGCTGTTGCAGGATTGTCCGCGGCTCTACCGGGCTTTGTGGCGTCCGTCACTACGAAGCCCGTGATTGGTGTGCCTGTCTCGGGGAAGCTCAATCTGGACTCGATTCTCTCAATTGTCCAATTGCCCTCAGGAGTCCCGGTCGGGACCGTGGGGCTGGATAACGGGACCAACGCGGGTTTGTTGGCGGTGCAGATTCTAGGGGTCTCCGAACCTGAGCTGTCTCGAAAACTGAGCCAGTACCGGGCTGGCAAGCTCTAGACCGAAAGGGGATAGGCAGGGGTTTACGGGCACAGATCTGCCTAGCCATGCGTGCTGGGAATCACATTGGCAAGGATGGCTGTCCTTCAGGAATTACAAATCTGGGCATTCTGAAAGTTCAGCCTATCCACTGATCAACTAGCAAGCTGTTTCAAGAAGGGCCGGAGGCGGGCAGTTTGGGGACCCCTGGGGTCTAGAAAGATTCCCGGTCGAATTAATTGGACCCCGAAATCTTTCTTGAAAGGACGGAATTCTGGGACGCAGGAATCGTGTCGCCTAGATTTCATTTTCTCTTAACACGGGCCCGATTTGGAGCTTGATTCAAGGGATTCTGGGCGGTCCGCGCCTGTTCTCAGCCCTGATAGGCTTTGTAGTCTCCCTTGATTGGAGCAGGGCCGCCTAACGCGAGTTCAAAGTGACTGGTCAAATCGTGATTCAGGGCTGATTCTGGGCGACTTCTCGGCTGAGATTCTGGAGTTCTATTCGTATTTGATTCGCGGGTCGATTAGTCCATAGATTATGTCTGAGGCGAAGTTGGCTGTTATGACGCAGAGTGCTATTATGAAGAACATGGCCTGCATCACAGGCCCGTCCTTCCATCCTATAGCTTGGTATAGCCAGTAGCCGAGACCATCCCATGAGAAAACAGTCTCAGTGATAATGGCGCCTCCAAGCAGGAACCCGAACTGCAATGCCGACGCGGTGACCAGTGGAAGGGATGCGTTCTTGAGAGCGTGTTTGAAGAGAACCTTTCTCTCAGACAGTCCTTTCGCTCGTGCCGTCGTGATGTAATCCTCACTCAAGGTCTCTAGCACCGTAGCTCTGGTGAGCAGCAAGTACCCTCCGTAGAAGAATAGTGTCAATGTTAGCGCTGGCAGGAACAGGTATTGCAGACGTGCCGGTATCTCTGCAAGAAAACCGCTCGGAGTATAATTCGGATTAATCCATTCTGAGGGTGTGACGCCGTTAGGCGGGAACCAGTGCAGGCCGAACGAGAAGACAGTGATCAGCAGTATTCCCATCCAGAACGTCGGCAGCGAAAAAGTGGTTAGGGAAGTGGTAACTGAAACAGTGTCTAGAGCCGAGCCCCGCTTTTTTGCAGACATACTTCCTAGAAACACGCCGAGAATGATAGCGATTGTTGAGGCAGTTCCCAGGAGAAGAAGAGTGTTTGTGAGTCGCCCAGTCTGTGATAGGTCGTGAATGACCGGCTGTCCAGTTTGAAATGATATACCGAAGTTGAACGTGACCATCGCAACGAAGTATCTCTCGAACTTGACCGGCAAAGGACAGTCTCCGAACGTATTGTTTCCTCTGGCACAGAGGAGTCCCAGGCGGACCGCTTCTTCCTGGATCAGGTTCGGTTTTGAAGCAAGATGCGGGTTCTCAGCCAGGGCTGCAAGCGCACCAGCCTCACCCGGCATCAGCTCGAAGATCACAAAGTTCAGAACGATGACGAATAGAATCAGTATCAACGTGTTTATCGTTCTTTTGACGAGATATCCACGGAAACCCATGCTCTAGCAAAACCCCGCTCGTTGTGAAGAAAAGTAAGGGCCTGGCCGCTTTGAGTCTTGGGGTTACAAAACGATTCATGATCATATTCCCCAAAGCTTAACCATCGAGAGAAAATGCTGCGCGAAAAAACTTAGGGTGTCTTCGCTAGAAGTAACATTGCTTTTGAGAGAATTTTCTTGATTTGCGTTACGGGTACGGTACTATGTTCTCGAGGCTCGCAGAGTTCCAGGAGTAGGGTGACACGTATGTGTCTCCATAATGGGACGCGACTATGACTGCTTCCCGACTAATCGTCCCTGGAGTCGTCTCGAAGGCCGACCTCTGCCAGTAGGCATAGTTTGACGCGGAACACGACGCAGTGGGACCAGATGCGCCAAAACATGCAGCGACACTGGCAAGGTCGCTCAGAGTGACGGCCCCGTTCTTGTCCTGGTCAGCATAGCTGAACTCCTGGAACTGGCCAGACTCGGCGGTCACCCCTGACCCGGTTCCCCACTCAGGATTGAAGCTCCTCATGAACTGGTCAAACGGATCACTGGACCCTGGCGTGTTGTCGTAAACACTCAGAACTGCCTGTCCTCCAATGGGTATTGCCTGTCCTCCTCTTGATCCGTCCTCGTTCTTGACGCAACCAGTTCCAACCGTTCCAAGGTCTACAGGGAACAAAGACTTGCACTCGAATGGTCCTGAGCCTATCAGGGCTTGGTGAGCGAGTGGATCGAAGCTCGTGTCTACGCGTGTGGCCGATGGGACGTTCACACCGGCGCTAGTATATTGGGGCACGGCTCCAGGATTGATCATGTTGACAAGATTGTCGCCTGCGGCACAGTCATTCTCTGGGACCAGGTCACACTGCCATAGATGCCTTGGAATGATGAACGTTTCAAGATCGACCGGGTACAGTATGCTCTGACCCTGGAATACGATGTCCAGTTTGGTGTTGCTGATGACTTGTACGCTGAGAAGAAGACCTTGGAGGAAACCACCAGCCACAGGGGCTAAATCCCTCAGAGCTAAGAGGCTGAAAGCGACATCCTTCGCGTCGACAGGTACACCATCGTGCCATCGAAGGTTCTGGCGCAGTTGAACCATGAAGTGCGTGTTGCCCGAATGGTCGACGGTCATGGTGTAGGAGTCGCACATCCAGCAGAAGATCTGATTAGGAGAAACTGGATTGGGTTGGAAAAGCGTGTCGTAGATTTCTCCAATGGTCTGAAACTCCCATACGGTCTCGGTGTTGAACACGTTCAACTCAGACGTATCTGAGGCCTGTCCGTAACGAAGCGTTGTCGGGTCTCCCCCACCGAAAGCGTAAATCGGGTTCTGGGGGACGCAGCCTGGTTTCAGACGAGCGTTCAGCAGATCCATGTATGCATTGTAGCCGAATCCCCGAGCATTTACGAGACCCCCGACACAGGTAAGTGCAGCAATCCGCATTGCTGGAGAATATACAGGAATGTCAGCCACAATATGTCCTATGTAGTCGTACGCTGCCAGCGTGTTTGTAGTATAGCTAGCAAGGTCAGGACTGCCATTCTGAACCCCTAGAAGACCGTCTAGTGTAGGGTTGCAGACTGACGCGGGGTTTTCAGGCAAATCTCCTTGGATGGCTCCGCTGCAAGGAGTTCCCGTGCCTGGAGTACCCTGCAATGATGTGGAGAACTGGCTATCGTAGAGTCCGAAGAGGCTGGTGCCGCCGAAAGGTCCGGGTATAGAGTAACCGTACGTGTAAGCGTCCCACCAGTCTGCGCCGGCTTCGGGAAACAGGTTAAAGCAAGGACCTATCCCGACGCACGGCGGCGGGTGTAGTCTAATCGCCGCCGTGCCTCCGAAAAGTGTGTTGATCTGGTTGATGAACTGTAGGCCGAGAGTGAGTCTGGGGTTTATTTGTCGAATAAACATACGGAGGGGTTGGCTGAAAACTCCCGGGCTGACCCCGGTCAGTGTACATGTCGAGGACATGCCTGTTGCTATGCCGGCGTTTATCATGTGTAAGGCTGCTGCGCAAAAGTCAGGACTACCGGGAGACGGGAATCCGAGTCCCGGCGTACAGCTCTGATAGAGCTGGACCGGTCCGGACCCTGGTGTCGTTGGAATGCAAGAACCGCTTCCGGTTATTGTGTATGCTCCAGGCTGGAGCCCTCCCAATTGATTGTAGCATCCTGTGGCGAACTTGACCATCACGCTCTCATCCCATGAACACTGTGTTGATGATGGGGAGCCTGCGGGAACTGCGGAAGGAGGATTCGGGTCAGCGATTCCAACTGCGGGTCGAGAACCTAGGCTATTCGCAAAGTCTCCCCTGTTAACTAGATGCGTGAACGCTTGTCTCACTTCAATGCCGCACTGAGAATCGAACGTTGTGCCAGTGCTGTTGCTCCAATTACAGCCCCAAGCGTTCCAGGTACTGGAGGCACCGTTGAAGAAGATCCCGAAGATGGAATATTGTCCCTGAATAGGGCTGATTGTGATATCCTGCTGCGCGTCGTAAGCTCCGTAAGCACTGAAGGGTAGGGGCCAGTCAGTGAGGTCTAGCTTGCCCGCTATGAAATCTCTAATTTCAGTCG
>JACXTT010013566.1_pt1 | contig 10719 bp, 5 predicted proteins | sample 9270951 | NCBI WGS metagenome assembly JACXTT01 (sample SAMN15532306, study PRJNA645909) | rock metagenome | isolation source: weathered quartz diorite | place: Puerto Rico | collected 2017-06-21
TAGTCGGACAGTATGCCTGACTCAGCACCTAAGCCCAGGTGGCGGAATTGGTAGACGCACTAGTTTCAGGTACTAGCGGGTAAAACCGTGGAGGTTCGAGTCCTCTCTTGGGCACCATTTAGCATTCCAGCAACATCCAGATTTATCCAAAAAACACACTTAACCCCGCGTAACTGCGGGGTTTTTTGTTTCTGAAGCGTACAACAGCGTCCAAACTCGTCTTTTGACAGCCACCCCCAACAGGGGGTAACTATAGGGGTATCAAAGGGGTAACTTTCTCCGGTTGGAATCTTGGGGGTAACTGCGATGCTCACAGAAATTCAGGTCAAGAACGCTAAGCCGAAAACGAAGGCCTACAAGCTCGCCGATGAACGTGGCTTGTTCTTGTTGGTAACTCCAAACGGCGGGAAGTGGTGGCGATTCAAATACCGCTTTAACGGCAAAGAGAAATTAATCTCGCTGGGCATTTATCACGATGTCAGCCTCAAGGCCGCGAGAGCGCAACGCGACGATGCCCGTGCTTTACTCGTCTATCGCAAAGACCCATCGGCTGAGCGCACCGCTTCAAAAGAACAATCCAAGCGCGAATCTCTGTCCACGTTTGCTGCTGCCGCTGAGGGCTGGCTGACATTCAAGTCGAAGGGATGGGCCAAGGAAACGGAACGTAAAGCTCGCTACGTCGTGAATGACTACCTGATCCCTACCATTGGATCAAAGAGCATCGCGACGATGGGGAGCAAGGACGTATCCAGCACTCTGATTAAACTTGCAGAGAGCGCCCCTAACCTGGCGTTTAAGGCTCGCCAGTACGTTGGCGGTATTATCCGGTACGCCCAACGCGAAGGGCTACGTGATGAGAGCCGCGCCCTGCCCCTTGGCGAGATTTTGCCGAGCTTTGAGAAGGGCCATATACCAGCAGCCACAACCCCAGCCGATATTGCCGTTGTTATAAAAGCAGTAGATAGCTACAAATCTCCAGTAACCCGCGCAGCGCTATTAACCTGCGCTTATACCGCTTTGCGGCCTAGCATTGTGGTCAGCATGCGCTGGGATGAAATCCAAAACGATGAGTGGCATATCCCTGCCAAAAAAATGAAGATGCGTTTTGCTCATATTGTTCCCCTGCCCCGTCAGCAATTGGAATTGCTAGAACAAATGCGCGCCTACTCGGGAGGCAAGGAATATGTGTTTCCAGCGCTTGCACGCCAAAAGAGCAAGCATCTCAACCGCGACTCTCTCAGCAGCGCTATGCGAGATATGGGGCTCAAAGGCAAGGCCGCTCCGCATGGATTCAGAGGCACACTAAGAACCATCGCCCGCGAACGTTTGGGCGTGGATTTAGACATTCTGGAAAGCCAGCTCGCACACGCTAAGAAGGGCGACGTTCAAAAAGCATACGACCGCACCACGTTCAATGATGAACGACGGAGCGTGATGCAGATGTGGGCCGATTACCTTGACGGATTGCGGCGTGGTGCAGATGTAGTACCGATCCGCAAAAAAGCAAAGACGGCTTAGGGGACTGTCCGTAATCGGGCTCAATTCCTGAATTGCTGTCGCAAGATCATGTAGGAGTGGGCGGACTTTCTGGATCATCTTAAAACAGGTGGGTCGGTAGCGCCGCTGCGCAAGGTGGCCTGAAATGTAGCGTGCGGATTTTCAACGGTTGCACTGTATGTGTGCCTACCGTACATGAATCTAGGGATTCGACCAAAGTTCAGAAGCCAGTGGCAGTGCGTTGAGTTCTGCTCTTGCTTCTCGCCATGAAGGGCAGTGTTTGTTGAGTAAGGCCACGAATCTCTCACTGTGATTGGGCTCAATCAAGTGCGCCATTTCATGAAGAATCACGTAGCTGAGTAAATCCCTGGGTTTCTTGACCAGTTCGGTGTTCAGCCGGATGTTTCGCGCGCGGGCATTGCAACTGCCCCATTGGGTCTTCATGCGCTGCAAGAAATAATGATTTACCTTCACCTTCAAGCGTTTTTCCCAATACTTGATGAGATCTGGCACGGCGGAGTGAAGTAGGGCTTTGTGCCAAGCGTGCATGATCTCGACGCGCTTTTCCGTCGATGTGTTCAGGCGCAAGGTAAGTGTGATGCGTTTGTGACTCAACACCACCGTGGGCTTGGCGTTGCGCTCTTTCACCACCAGCAAATAGCGTCGCCCCCAAATGTGGTGGGTTTCGCGGGTGATAAAACGGCGCGGTGTTTCGCGGGCCTGCTCGTTCAATCGGCGCTGCTGCTCGCGTATCCAGTTCAGCTTGCTGATGGCGTAAGCACGCGCCACGTCCAGTCGCGTATCCAGTGGGGCCACAAGCGTCACGCGGCCCTCAGGTGGATGCACGGAGAGATGCACGTTCTTGACGGCCTTCATCGTCACGTCAACGGCCAGCGGCCCGATGTGCAGGGTTTGCACGCTCAGTATCCCGGCTGATGCTTGATGATTTCGAACAGTGCCGCAGTCGCCTCGCGGTCACGGCCCATCAACGGAAACAGGGCATTGAGCACCTGCGCTTCGCGTGCAGCGTCGCCCTTCCAGCCAGCTGGAGCCTTTTCGCGCATGGCGGCATCAATACACAGCGCCAACTGTGCCCACTCGTCGATATAGGGCGGAGGTGATGGCTCAGTAACGCCCGTGCTTGATTTGGGGGGCGTAGCGAGAAGCGTGGGCAGGTTGTTGAACAGCACGGTGGCTTCCGGCCTGCCGTGCAGCACAACAGGGATGCCCGTCGTCGGTGCTTTGGCTGCAATCTGCCGCACTAGCGCCTCGGCCTTCTTCAAAAACTCCTCGTAGTTGATCGTTTCCTTCGCTCTTTGCGCGATGAGGTCATCGAGGAGTATTGACATCTCACTGTAGAACCTTGGGTCGGTGAGCTGCTCGCGGATGATGGTCTTGCGCACGTTGTTGACGATGCCCTCGGCCACGGCCTTGTTGCTCAGCTTGCCCTTGGCATTGAGCTTCTTGGCGATAGCATCGTGGATTCCAGTCTCTACGATGAGCTGCACCAGCGATAGATCATTGAGACGCCCAAGATCAGTCGCGGCATCCGCCTGGATGTAGGTATTGATGAGGTGGCGCATGTCGGCTTCGAAGGGCTTGATGTCCAGATCTTCGCCACAGTGGCGCTTCACGCCCGCGCGAGTTTCAGCATAAAACTGCGCCTCGACAGCCAGCTTCTCGGCGTCAGCGTCGGAATACCCGGCATCTTCAAGATGCTGTGCTACTTCGCCATAGGTACGCATGAAACTCATCACGGCTTTGTAAAAGGAAATGCGCAGCAGTTCGGTGGCGGTGAAATCTGCTCCGCAGAAGTAGCCCAGATACTGCTCAAGTTCACCGGGCTTCGGCACAGGCTCACAGAGGTAGCGTAGCGCCTCGCGTGCAGCGTCGAGTTGCTGCTTACCCTCCACCAGCCAATTCTTCACCGTTACATTACCGTCACTGCCGTCGGCCGTGTCCACTTCCAGTTCGTCAGAGGTATAGACGGCAATCGAGTTCTGCACACTCTCGAAAAGTTCCTTGTAATCCACGATATGGCCGTAGGGTTTGTCATCACCATCCAGCCGATTGGTGCGACAGATCGCCTGGAAAAGGGTGTGGTCGCGCATCTCGTTGTCGAGATATATGTAGGTGCAGCTTGGCGCATCAAAACCTGTCAGCAGCTTGCTCACCACAATGAGCAGTTTCATGTTGGTGGGCTCATCAATGAACTGCCGCTTGGCCTCGTCCTCATACTGCTTGGTGGTCTGGCCAGGCTTGAGCACTAGCTTGGTGTAAGTATCGAATTTGAAACGCTCGTCGCTATTCGGAGGCTCGCGGGAGATGTTGTTGTGATTTGGCTCGTAAGACGTAATCAGTCCACACTGATGTCCGAACGCCTTATTCTGGAATAGACGGTAGTAGTGGCAGGCGTCGTAAATACTTGCTGCCACCAACATCGCCGTACCGCGGTCGCTATTAAGACGCTCCTTCACGCCGAAGTCGTGGATAATGTCAGCCACGATCTTTGACTTACGATCTTCAGAACTCATCAGTTCTTCCATCGTCGCCCATCGTGCTCGCAGCACCGACTTCTGGTAATCGTTGAGCCGCTTCGTGCTCTTCTCGAACCAAGCATCCACTTGCTCACGGTTAGTGAGCCGCTGCGGCACCTTGCGCGCCTCGTACTTCAAATCCAACACTACCTTGTCGGCGACGGCCTGGTAAAACTTGTAGGTGTGGATGTAGGTGCCGAATACTTCGTGCGTGGTCTGCTTGTCACGCCGCAGTAGCGGCGTGCCAGTAAATCCGACGAAGATAGCGTGCGGTAGCCAACGCTTCATTTGCACATTCATGCCGCCGCCCTGGGTGCGGTGGCATTCGTCCACAAACACATAGAAGCGCCCGGCCACTTGCGGCGGCGTGCCGTCATAGGCCAGCGGGAACTTGTGGATGAGTGCGCACATCAGACGAGGGCTGGGCGTGAGCAACTTCTGCACCAAATCATTGCGGCTGGTGATTCGGATCGATGGCGCGTCCGGCCCCACGACGCCCGCGTTACGCATCACCCCTTCAATCTGCTTATCCAGCTCGTCGCGGTCGGTCACGATGAGCACACGCGCCTCAGCATCGTGTTCGAGCAACCACTTAGCCAGCAGCACCATCAGAATACTCTTGCCGCTGCCTTGCGTGTGCCAGATTACCCCGCCTTCGCGTTGGCGGATTCGCGCTTGCGCGGCCTTGATGCCCGCATATTGATGCGGGCGCGGAACCTTCTTGCGCCCTGCATCGAACAGCACGAAGTTTCGCAGGATGTCGAGCAGGCGGCTCGGCTCGCACAACTCCGCCATCGGGCCATCCAGCAGTGCGCCGGTGAATTCCGACGGCGGCGTGCTCGCTTTCCACTCCACAAAATAATTTTCAGTTGAACATGTAGTGCCCACGCGCAAACCTTGCGCATCGTTTCCGGCTAGTAGCAACTGCACCGGGCTGAAAAACCATTCGTGGAAGCCAGGCTCCTGATTGCTGCATAGCTGCCGCACACCCTCGGCCACTTCCACCGAGCCACGCTTGAGTTCGATCACCACCAGGGCTATGCCGTTGATATAGAGCACCACATCCGGCCTTCGGGTACGGTCGCCGCGCAGAGTCACTTCCTCGGCCAGTGCGAAGCTGTTGCGGTCTGGTTGATCCCAGTCAATCAGCTGTACCGTTTCGTGCGAGGCGCCTGCAGTCACCTGCACCGGCACGCCGTAGCGCAGCAGCTGGTAGGTACGCAGGCTGGCCTGATAAAGAGTGATGCCTGCGACATCCGCTGCCGCTTGCAGCTTTAGCAGCGCGGCGCTGATGTGCGCAGGTGAATAGCCGCGTGTCGCGAGGTTAGCCGTTAGATACTCAGGCTCGATAGCGCGGTTGCGCTCGCGCTTCTGCCAATCACCCAGATGCTCATAGCTTAGCCCGCCATCGGCCACGGCACGAGTGAGTAAAGCCACCAGCCGATTCTGGGTGTCGCGTTCGCTGCGCAAGGGTTCCGACATGATCAGACCCCGGTGAGGAGATTGATGGTTTCGGTGGCGTCGGAGAACTGGCCGGTCAATTCCGGCTTGTCCGTGTGATGGTAGGAAATGAAACGCGCACCATCCCGCTCCAAGCGACTGAAGAAATAACACGCATTCTTGGCGGACTGCGGAGACGGGCCAACCTGGATTAATGGTAGAAGTTTCAATGCCTTCCCAGAATCCTTCTTCGACAAGTAAAGACGCTCGACATCCAACCATGTAGCCATAGCGCGAGTCTCCTTGAGAAACTCGTTATTACTGCCCATCAACACCGCCACTTCGTTCTCGAAGACACCGCGTCGGGGACGGCAGTGGAGCGCGTGAATCAACTGAGTATCAGCCCATGTATCAGCGATTGCCTCACGCAGCTTTTGGACTTCGGAGAGGAGTTGTTGATTCCGTAATTCGGCCTCCTCTTGCCCAACCACCCCACCGTGGCCGCCCCAGTCGTTTCTCATCTTGTTAGTTGTTGAGAATATCGCAGCCACCTCCTTTCGGCCGAGGGCATCGGGCAGCGAAAGCGAGGGGTCAGCAAACATGTCTGCACAAAGTGCCCTGTCATTCTTAGCATTCTCCGGTGTCTTTCCATTCTCATTGAGCAACTCGCGAGTCTGCTTGCTGAGATACTCAACCACTAGTTTCCACGTCCCGAAGGTCGACCGGTTGAAGCTAAGATTCTGCTTCACCATCGACTCCGTCAGCTTTTGCCGGTGAGGCGCGAATACCGCATCGTTGGAACTGAATGCGCTTAGCAGGATGACGCTCACGAACTCAGCAGTTCCTTCGAAAAAATGGAGGAGATGTTCATATTTCGTCTTGAAGTCCTGGCTTGGCGTAGCCTGCCAAGCCCTGAGTATTGATGCCTGCGGGAAGGGAAGCGTTTCAAACCACTGGTCGAGTGATTCGGATGCGTGCTGCTTGATTCCGCCAGCCAGCCGCTTTGCCAGACCATCGATCCTATCTTGAACTTGTGGCGCTGACTTGGGATTAGTCCAAAGCTCGCGGCGAAGCTCGGCAATCTCATTCTGGAGCGCCATGACCGTGTTTTGCTCGGTCGTGATGCGCGTTTCAAGTTCAAGCATCTTCCGTTGTGTACAGAGGTCAGGGACGAAGACGTGCAGTTCCCTCAAGGTCTGCTTGTTCAACTTTGGGATGAACCCAGTCTTGGGTTGTTCACGAAGTTCCTTGCCAAATTCGGTGTTTAGAAACCGAGCCACGAAGCGGGCATTGGAACGTGATGGATCAATAACAACTTGGGCATAGTTCTGGGCCTTCAACGTCAACTCATCCGGCGACTCCATCACATCGCTGTTGCCGATAAGTGGAATGTATATCGCGTTCTCCAGCGGTAGAAATGCGAATTCATCACCGGGTCTCCCCATCTTGATCCCGCATTTCACATCACTCAGTTCGGCGAGATTTGAGGCTTCAACACCGAAGCGTTTTTCGGCGGCCTTCATTGCATCCAAAGCGCGTAGATGTTCGAAGCCTCGGAACGAGGCGGGGTCAACGAATCGACCAAGTTCTAATGAACCACCCTCCGTTCCTTGCCGGAAATTTAAAATGACCTGAGTGTTGGTGTTAGTATCGGCGGATAACTGGGCCACAAACATTCGCTTGGATGGCCTTCGACGAACGACGACCAAGTAAGCGGAAATGTTTGTGTATGGTGCAAATGTTCCGGATGGCAGCGCCAATGCTGCCTCCATTCCGAGGCCAAGCTCGCCAAATCGGTGAAATACGGATTGTTGCTTGAAGAAAAAGGACGGGGTTACGACGAACAATCCAACGCCCGAAGAACTCAATCTTATCGAGGCAGCGACCAAGATCAGATTTCCGAGGTCGTCCGTCAATTCGACTGCTTCCCCTGACGCGAGTATGGCCTTTAGGGGGAAATGAGACATTGCCCCCAATGGTAGGTTGCTTGCGACCAGATCGACCTCTTGCGGCAACGAATCGAGCAAAAGCAATGGTTCACCTAGCTGCCAACTAGCGTCTGGGACAAGCACTTTTCCAAGCTCAAACTCAGATTGGTTTTTTGTGAACGCGAACGCCTGAGTTGACTGGCACGCTTCACGTATTGTCTCGACTAAAAAGCCAGCACCTGCCCACGGGTCACAGATTGTTCTTGGAGTAACATCTTTAGCCAGTGTGCTAAACACTCCGGCCAGCCATTCAGGAACCTGGGCCGTCCCCGATCGCCCAAACCGTGCAGAAAAGAACTGCCCCCAAGTGGTGAGGTCTTTTGTGTAGAAACGGATTCCCTCTTTCTGGAAATAATCGGCAAGCCCATCGTGTCCGCTGAATGGCAAACTGCAGAGCTGGTCGATTTTCTGCCAAAGTTCTTTGTTCATAAGTTCAAACGAGTCGTGTCCTTCCGGTCAGCAGCTCCTGCATCATCCCCTGCTTCAGCGCGCGGGTTTTGTTGCGGCGCCGTTCCAGCGCGGACAGCTCGGCGTCCATATTGCTGAGGACTTGGGCAATGGCGGTTTGTTCGGCTTTCGTTTTCGGAATGCGAACGGAATATGAGGATAGTTGGGCTTTGCCGATTTCGAGGAAGGTGCTGCCACCACACAGGCCGATGAATCCAGACTTCTGCATCAGCAGCAAGTAATACAGAAACTCAACTTCAGTCGTATCGAATGGAACGAAGTTCTTGAATCCTTGATTGGTCGAAACCGGCACTTTATTAATAGCGCATTCGCCAATCGTGGCACGAGAAGTCATCACGATTGAGAAAGCTGGAATCATTTCTGCTGAACTCGCATTGAGTCCCTGCGCCGTGATCATGCGGCTGGTTTCACTCAGATATTTATGTCCGTCTAGAGCGGTGATGTCTGTAGGTGTGCACCACGGAATGTTGCCGTCCCAGAACTGCGAAGCTGACGTGCTGGGTGTTCCACCGCTACGAATCTCCGCAAGTTCGGGGAGCCGCTTCACTTCCCACTCGCCGCGAAAGCCGGGGAGGCGGGTCTGGCCGGTGAGGAGCTGCTGCATGGCGGCCTGTTTGAGGTCGCGCTTCTTGGCGATGAGCCGTTCCAGCGCGCCCAGAAGCCCATCCACATCGCTCAATGCTTCTGCGATGGCACGTTGTTCCTCAATAGTCGGAGGCACTGGAATCGCAAAATTAGCAATGTCGCTAGGGCTTATGTGTGGGATCGCAGTCACAGTCTTGACCGAATCTACATATTTGATGAACCGGTCACTTCCAACAAATGCGCTCAGATATGAAACATCCATTTTCTTAGATCGAATCCGAGCAACCCGCTGGAGAAGAACTGCTGGCAAGTCTTCTTTTCGCAACCTGGCGAAACTGCGCCCAACTAGTGAACCATCCATTGAGATGACAAGATCACCGATTCTTAACTCGTATCGCACAATTTCCGGCGTCAATGCGGGCCAATATTCCGTGATCGATTCGGCCCAATCGGTCAATCCGCGTTTTACATTTGAACCTCGGAGCAGTCGAACTCCTGTTTGGACATAGCCACTGCTCGGAAACGGAAAGCCTGTTAACAGGTCAATGTCCTCGCCGATTCGCTTGGCGCACCAATCTTCTGGAATCAAGCCTACATCGGTCTGCTTGTAACCCGGCTTCATTAGGCAACAGCCCGTGAACGTGCGGCAGCTTCCATCTTCTTCAGATGCCCGTCCACCCGTGCATCCAGCGCCGCTACTTCATCCACCAGTTGCGGCAGCGACGCGGCGTAGCGATCCGCCAGCAAGCGGATGCGGCTGGTGAGTGTTTGCGAGACGCGATCCAGCTCAGTCTGCACGGCCTGCGCGATGGCGGTGAGCCATTTGTCGTCCACCACCAGCGTCTTGATCTCGGCCTCGCTGAGCTTGTGGTAGTGGTCGTGCGCCAGCGTGTCGAGCGTAGACTCGACTTCGCGGATAGCTTTCTTGAGGTCGGCTTCCTGGCTGTTGAGCTTGAGCCAATCTTTAAGCACGGTGCGCTCGTCGGCGCTGTCCTTGTCGTTGTCGATTTCCTTGATGCGGTCTTTGACGCTGGCGGCGTTGATCTTGTCGAAGCCCGCGAACACGGCGCCGTCGCCGCTGTGTTCTTCTTCCAGTTCGGCAAGGCTGGCGCTGGTGGCTTCCAGTTCGGCCTGCTGCGCTTCAATCGCAGCCTGCTGCTTACCGAAGTAGTGGGCGACGATGAGCGGCTTGGGGATGAGGTTGCAAGTCCAGCCTTTGTCCTTGGTCTTGCCCTTCTTGTCGGTTTCCAGAATGCGGGCTGTCTTGGCGGCCCAGCCGTCGGTGGCGATGGCGTACACATCGTCCTGCATGGTCACGGCCCAGTAGTCCATGAGGTGTTGGTAGATGGCGTAAGGGTCGATCAGCGGCTGACCTTCCGCATGGTGCAACAGGGCTTCGGCATGCTGTCGGATCACGTTCTTGGGGTGGCAGCCGACTGTGAGCGTGCACAGGCTGGCAGCGGCGATGCTGCGCCATTGCGCAAAATGTTTCTCCAATCCACCGATGAAGCGCGCGAACTGCGGGTGGCTATGGATGGTGGGTTTGAGTTGAGCAACTTCCACCAGCAGGTTGTTGTAGCCGGGGCGGTAGGGGGTGAACAGGCTGGCGCGTAGTGCGGGGCAGAGCTGCCAGTAGTCCGCCAGCGCATCAATGTCCCGCTCCGGGATGCCACCGTGCATGTGGCCGCCGAGGTCCTGGATGTCTTCAGCTTCCTGACTATCAATATAGCGTGGCAGGTTGAGATTAAAGTCGTTCTTCTCAATCTCTTCCACCGGCACAAGGCGGGAGTAACCGGGGTGAGCCTCGCCGTGGGTGAACACGTCCACGATCTGGTGGATGTCGCGCTCGCGCAGGCGGTTCTTGTTGCCGTCTTTGAGATAACCCTTGCTGGCGTCCACCATGAAGATTCCCTTGCGGGCCTGGGCGTTTTCCTTGTCCAACACGAGGATGCAGGCAGGGATGCCCGTGCCGTAGAACAGGTTGGCGGGCAGGCCGATGATGCCCTTGAGGATACCGCTCTCCACCAGCTTCTTGCGGATGACACCTTCCGCATTACCGCGGAACAGCACGCCGTGCGGCAGGATGCACGCGCCTTTGCCGCTACCCTTGAGGCTGCGGATGATGTGCAGCAGATAGGCGTAGTCGCCCTGCTTGGCAGGTGGCTCGCCCCAGACAAAACGCTGGTGGGGGTCGTTGGCAGTAG
>JACXTT010013567.1_pt1 | contig 10719 bp, 9 predicted proteins | sample 9270951 | NCBI WGS metagenome assembly JACXTT01 (sample SAMN15532306, study PRJNA645909) | rock metagenome | isolation source: weathered quartz diorite | place: Puerto Rico | collected 2017-06-21
TGGTCGTTTTTCTGGTGAAGGGCCAGGATATTCGTCATGGAACGCGTATTGATCGTGGACGATGATCCCGACATCCAGGGTCTCGTCAGTTACAACCTCAGCCAGGCCGGATTTCGAGTAACAAACGCGGTGACGGGTTCGGCCGCGCTCGAAAGCGTTCGGGAACAGCCACCCGATCTGATCATTCTCGACATCATGCTGCCCGACCTCGATGGTCTCGAGGTGTGCCGCACGCTTCGGACGCGCGCCAGTTCGCGCCGTATTCCGATCATCATGCTCACCGCACGCACCGAAGAGAGCGACCGCGTCGTCGGTTTCGAGCTAGGCGCCGACGATTACGTGATGAAACCGTTCAGCCCGCGCGAACTCGTTCTGCGGGTGAAATCGATTTTCCGGCGCGTTGGCGAGGATCGTACAGACGTGCTCCGCATCGGCAAGATCCAGCTTTTTCCGCTGCGCCGGCAGGTGCTTTCCGGAAATCGGTCGATTACATTAACCGCCAAGGAATTCGAACTTCTCCAGGAGCTCATGCGCGCGCGCGGAAATGTGCTCACGCGCGAGGTGTTGATGGACAGAGTCTGGGGATACCATAGCCAAGCCACATCTCGAACATTGGACACGCATGTCCGCCGCCTCCGCGAAAAGCTCGGTGACGAAGCCATCTACCTCGAAACGGTCCATAAGGTTGGTTATCGCATGGCTCATAGCGCCGGCTGATCATGGCGCTGCGGCTTCAATCCCGCCTCATTATCTGGAATTTTCTGCTGATCTTTCTGGTTTCGTTCCTCTCCGCGTTTTTCTTGACCACGCCGCAGCTTGCATTGATGATCGTCACCGCTGTCGCCTTTACCTTCATCTTCGCATACGGTGTGAGCGTTCTGATCCTGAAGCCGTTCCATCAGATTTCTGCTGTGTCGCGAAAGCTTGCCGCAGGGAATCTTGATGAACGTCTTCCAATTACCGGCGATGAGGAAATCGCTGCCCTGGGAACGTCACTGAACACGATGGCGCAGATCCTCGGTGCTCGAATGCAGGCATTGTCGGATGGGAAACAGCAACTCGAGTTGATCCTGGAAGCGATGGGTCAGGGCGTCATGGTTCTCGATCACGACGGCCGGATCACGCTAACGAACAGCGCCGTGCTCAAGGTTCTGGGCACCGATCGTGATCTCGTCGGCAAAACCCCTCTCGAAGTCCTGCGACGTCCGGAGCTGGAAAATGCAGTCAAGGCCGTCCTGACCGGCGAACCTGTCCAGACCCTGGAGATCACCGTTGGCAACAATCGAGTTCTCCAGGCCAACGTCGCACCGGTGACGAATGCCGCCGGAGTGGTGAATTCAGCGGTGGTTGTTTTTCACGATTTCACCGAGATCCGCCGCGGGGAACGAATGCGCCGCGATTTCGTGGCCAACGTGTCTCATGAATTCAAGACACCCCTGACGTCGATTCGCGGTTACACAGAGACGCTGCTCGCGGGCGCGAAGGATGATCCGAAGATCGCGCCCGACTTTCTGAGGATCATTGAAAGAAACGCCCAGCATCTTTCGGCGCTGGTCAGCGATCTGCTCGTGCTCGCGCGGCTCGAGGCTGAAGTTCCGGCGACAAAGGAGCAGTTCGACCTGGCGGTCGTCATCAGGGAACAGATTTCATCTCGAAAGAATGCGCTCGTTGAGCGCAGCATCGAAGTCAACATGGACTGCCCCGCGATTCAAATTCAGACGGATCGTGCTCGCCTTGCCACTGCCCTGTCGAATCTCATCGACAATGCGATTCACTACAACAAGCCGGCAGGACAGATCCGCATTTGCGCTGAAACTCAAAACGGCACTTTGAATATCGCGATTGAAGACACGGGCAACGGTATTCCCTCCGAGGAATTGCCCCGCATTTTCGAGCGATTTTATCGCGTGGATAAATCGAGGACGCGCGAGTCCGGCGGGACCGGACTCGGCTTGGCGATCGCAAAACATGCGATCGAGAGCCAGGGCGGAACCATCACCGTCACGAGCCGGCTGGGCGCGGGATCGACGTTCACCATTCACCTGCCGGTGTGAACTGTAGCGGCGGTCTATGACCGCCGAGAATCCCGCACCTGCGACATCGTCGGCGGTCATAGACCGCCGCTACAGTGGTTACCTCATCGCCCGCAAATGTCTCGGTGTCAGCAGCCAGTTGAACGTCGCACACTGGCCGAAGATGAGCTTCTGCGCGGTGAGTTTCGAGAGGCCCCCTTTCTTCAATTCAATGGAGGCATCACTGCCTCCGCTGATCAGAATTGAAATGAGGCCGCTCAGATCCGGCTCGTGACCGACGAGCAGGACTCGCTGAACCTTCGCATCGTTGATTTCGCGTATGAGTTCGAGTGGATTGCCATCGGGGGTGAGGGATTCCGTGAATGTGACTTCCTCATCGATGTGGCCCGCGACGATTTGAGCAGTGTCTGCCGCGCGAACGTAGGGGCTGGAAAGGATCAGATCGAATTTGAGACCCATCGCCATCATTGCTTCGGCGATCTGATGCATCTTTTCTTCGCCTTCTTTGGTCAGCGGCCGTTCGCTGTCCTTCTTGTAGCCCGGTGTTCCCCGCGCGACAGCGATACCGTGGCGAAGAATGTAGATCTCCATCAGGTTTCCTTCTTATCCGAGAACGCGATCTTCCTCATCGAACGAACGGCCTGTTCGATTCTGCGAAGATCCTTTCGCCGGCCTTTCTCCGGCTTGACATTGATGGCGTCGAGCGTATCTTTCATTTTCGAAAGCTGAGAATTCGCGCCACGCGAGTGCGAGTTCTGCCCCTCATTGAGAAAATCAATGAGTTGAACGATGTCGCGCTGCAGATTGGCCACGTACAGCCGGCTGATCTCTTTCGCTTCCGTCCGCAAGTGTTGTAACTGAGCGAGCAATTCTTTCCGTACCGTTTGCGTCGTCATGACTCCCCTCTTCGACGAGACCGGACTTACCGTTTAATATCACTTCTATTTTTGCGCGCAGGGCGTGCTGGATGGCGCGCGGTGAGCGATTTCCGTTGATGGTTTCAAAGCCGTAGTGTGTCTGCATGGCCTTGAATTCTTTTTGGATCAGGCGCTGATACTCGATGAAGCTGGCGTACATGTTTGACGACCGGTGCATGTCCATTCCGGACTCCCAGTAATCCAGAACGGCGTGCTTTCGCAGGTTTCTTTCGACGAGTATCTTTGGGCTGACAGCGAGATAAAAAACTGCATCGGGAACCAGCGCGATGCTGTACACGTCTCGAATCCACGCCGGTTCGACCCCGCGTACGATCGAACGCGACATGAGCGTGTAGATGTAACGATCGGCCAGGACGATGAAACCCGAACGCAGCGCGGGAATGATGCGGTTTTCGAGCTGGTCCGCGAAATCGGTGGCGTAGAACAGGCTGAGCGTCCGCGTGCCGAGAATGTTGCCTTGCATCGCCTGCTCCAGTTCGCGGCTGACGAGCATGGATCTCTTCAGTCCGACATTCACTGTCGGAGAACCGCGCCGCTCTAACCAATTACGAAGAAGATCGATCTGGGTCGAGCGCCCGGATCCATCGGCTCCTTCAACGACAATGAGCTGTCCTTTCAACTGATCGAGAACAACTCCCGGTATTCCCTTTCCGTAAAATCGTTTTGGTTTTTGCATGACTACTGAACGTGTCGGGGATAGATCGATCCATGCCAGCGGTACCGCGGCAGGTCGATTTTGTTTTCAAGTATTTCTCTTACTTTTGCCTGTTGAACATCGGGAGGTTCGGACGCATCGATCCGAATGAAATCGTATTCGTGAACCATGCGACGGTATTCGCTGTGAATCTTGCCCTGGAAAATGCGGAAGCTTTCGTAGGGATCCTTCGAATACCCCATGTCCATACCCGCTTCGTGATACTTCACGCGCGTGCGGCCATCGAGGATCCGGGCCAGCGCGGTTTTCAGCGGCACATCGAAATAGAAAATAAGGTCAGGCTGGAGCGCGTAGTTGTAAAGTTTTCGGATCCATGCGCGGTCGCAGCCACGCACGGCATCACGCGCGAACGCGGTGAAAACGTAGCGGTCAGCCAAAACAATGTATCCGGCATTCAGCAATGGCAGGATCTGTCTCTCGTAACGGTCGGCAAAATCCGTGCAGTGGATCAGCGAGAATGTCGTTGGTGTGAGAAGCTGACGTTTCTTTCCCTTTCGTGTCGCCTTGCGCACAAGCGCCGAAGAGTTCCATTCCGTGAAGAAGACCTTGTAGCCATCCAGCTCGAGCCAGCGCTTGAGCAAATAGACCTGTGTGGATTTTCCGGAACCATCGAGTCCTTCAACCGCGACGAGTTTCCCGGCGATCGTTTCTTTATTTTGGGTTTCGGTCATCAGTTGCGAGATCCTCCACAACGACGTTTGAGTCGAAGACGCTTTCGAACATATCGCGCTTATTCACCAGCGCCCACTTCTCGAGCAACATGTCGCCTTTGCCTTTGAGGCGAAACCTGAATCGAGGCCGCTTGTAATCCACTTCGACGCTCTCCACGGTCGAAGCATGTTCATGGTCCAGGGCGTCGGCCAGCCTCAGAATGGCGGCCAGCTTTGAAATCGTCAGGCGGTACCTGGGCGGCAGATCTGCGTATGGAGTGTGCTGCATCTTCGGCGGCGACTTCCGATGATATCGCGCGACGTTTGCAATCAAATCCGTCTGGAGTTGAGTTAATCCAACGAGTGGACTCGACCCAATCAGGTAGAAGGTATGCTTGTGATGATTCGCCACATTCACGTAATGGCCGATGTCGTGAAGCAACCCCGCAACCTCGAGGATTAATCGGGCTTCGTCATCCATCTCGTGGAAGGTTTTCGTTTGATCAAAGATCTGCACGGCCAGTTTCGCGACGGTGATGGCATGTTTCTCATCGTAGGAATACTTCTTGCCCAGGCGCCGCGCGGATTCGACGACCTGTTCGCGATGAAGACTTTTCTCGCGGTCCCGAATTTGATTCCGGAGTTCGAGCAGAACGCCATCCTTCAACCCGATTCCCGGAATCACTACTTCACTGACGCCCGCCTGCTGCACGATCTTCTGGAGAACAATAGCGGCGGGCACGATCACATCCGCCCGATCCGGACGAAGACGCAGATCCTGAATGCGCTGCTCAAAACTGGAACCGCGAAGTTTTTTGACGAGAGCTTTCAGCTCTTCCAAAGTGACTTTCTGGTTGCTGTTCTTTGCGAACAGATCTTTACGGAGGTCGCCAATCGACTCAATGCTCCCACCGGTGCCCACGCAAACGTCGATTTCCTGATTTCCAATCTCCTGCTCGAGACGTCGCTGCGTCGCGTCAACGTATTCCGTCACGAGCTGGTTGAATCGCTCTTCGCCGGCTTTTTCGTCGAGAATCTTCAAGAGCCGGACACTGCCCATCGCGTAACTCTCGGTGCAGAGGACGGCCGTGTCGTCCGCCAGCACAACTTCGACGCTTCCTCCGCCGATGTCGACGAGCAACGCGACCTTGTTCTTGAGGTTGACGGTCTCTTTCACAGCGAGGTGAATGAGCCGCGCTTCTTCTTCTCCGCCGATGATTGAAATCTCGATCCCGGTGCCTTTTTGCACCGCGCGCAGTACGGCGTCACGATTCGTGGCCTCCCGGAGAGCGCTCGTGCCGACGGCTTTGATGTGCGTGGCGGCGTGCTCGTCCAGCTTCACCTTGAATTCGTTGAAAGTCACGACCATCTTGTCGACTGTATGCGCAGAAATGACGCCCTTCGTGAACACATCTTGCCCAAGCCGCACAGGGGCACGGACGCTGAAAACTGGCTGATAACTGCCATCGGCGGTCACATTCGCGATAGCCAGGCGAATGGCATTCGTTCCAACATCGATGGCAGCGATCGTCGGCATGAAAAAGGGATGAATATTATCACCGAAGAGAAAATCGAATTGTTACGAGATTATTAAAGCTTTGTTACAAAGAAACTTCAAGCGGCTGTGAGGACGAGATACCCACCGGCGTAGGTTGCTTCTGCTTTGTTGACGTCGATTCGTCGTGGAAATTGGACCGTCCGGAAAACCTTTTTGGCGGTGGCGGCGTGTTGCGCTTGAATCACCATCGCGTCGGGCGTGACGAGGAGCTGCACGTCCAGGGGCCGCACTTTGCCGATCCGAACCGTGACGACAATCCGCCGATCCACTTCTTCAACATGCACTTCGGGCTTGTAGAGCAGTTCCCGCTCGGCCGTTAACCAGTCTTCGAGATCGAGAGTGCTGCTGCCGCCGCGCTCCCGGAAGATTTCGTATGCGCGCCTCGTGATCTGGTCATACATTTCCTCGATTTCATCGATGATCGTCTCGGCAATGCGCATCGGAACCGGCGTGACCTGCTGGGAATTCATCCTGGCAAGGTTCGCGTAGAGGTGTTACACGAATTTTAACAAGAAATTAATTTAATATGAGTCAGCGCACGGGAGCGGTAATTCCACGTCAGAGGTGTAAATACCCTAATTAGCAGGTTAGAAACCTTCAAGATAATTAGGTTATTTACACCTCTGACGTGGAATTACCGCAGCAGGCCGGCGCTGTACTGAAGAGCGGCGCTTTGGGTTTGATAGTCGTACTTGGCGCCCAGATTTTCGATTTCGGCCTGCGTGACGTTCAACTGCGCCTGGGTGAGTTCGACAATCGAGGCGAGGCCGAGATTGTAGCGGCCCTGAGCCAAGTCTAAAGCCAGCGCGGCCTGCCGAAGAAATTGGGCCGTAACATCAATGCGCTGAAAGGCATTCATCGCGCTGCCCCACACGACACGGACATCTCGCGCGACGCGTTCCTGTGCGTCGCGAAGCCGCTGTTCGGCAGAGTCAGCTCGATATCGCGCCGCCTCGCGGCGTGCCGAGAAGAGGTGACCGTTAAAAATAGGATAGTCGACGTTCACCGCCACACCTTCATAGCGATTCGGAATTCCCGGACTGTTGATGTAAGGCAAGAAGCCGGCGGCCCCGACTACCGCAACGCTTGGTCGCGCCAGATCTTTTTCGGCTTCGGCGAATCTTGCAGCCGCATCCCGGGCTGCGCGGAACCCGGCGATTTCCGGCCGATTGTTTAAGGCTTCCATGACAAGTCCATCCGGCCGGTCCGGGGGGCCTTGAGGCAGCGGCTCGTCAATGAGCTGATAGTTCGCGAGCTGATAGTTCACCCCCTGATCCGAGCCGAGCGATCGAGTTAGATCGGCGAGTGATGCCTGCACCGAGTCCTGCGCTCGCAGGAGCAGAAGCTTCGCCTCGGAAACGTTTACATCAGCAAAGCTGACATCCAGCTGCGATTTGAGATTGTTGTTTGCGAGCGTGGTGACCTGGTCGAGCAGAAGCTGCCGCGCATCGACCGTTGCCTGCGCTACCCGCACCACGCCCTGCGCGTGCAACGCCGCAAAATAGGCGCGGGTGACTTCGAGCAGCACGTCGTAGCGCGTGGCCTGGAAGGTCTGCGCGCTGGCTTCCGCCTGCAGTCGCGTACTCGCGACAAGATTCTTCGTGCGGCCGGAGTCGGTCACCACCTGAGAAAAGACGACGCCCTGCCCAAAGCGATTAAAGAGGCGCGTCGCCGACAATGCTCCAGCGCCGATTCGAGCGAGGTCGTTGCCTTCGGTGCCTGTGACATCAACCGAAACCGTCGGAAAATACGGCGCGCGCGACATGGTGATTTGTTGATTCGTGTACGCGGCCTCGTTCTGTGCCGCAAGGATCTGCGGGTGATTGTTGAGCGCCGTGTTTTTCGCGTCGCTCAGCGTGAGTCGTACGGGCGCCTGCGATAACGCATCCGTCACAGTCAGAAGTATCAGCAAAATCAATCCGGCAATTTTCATTTTATTGATGGCTGCGCCCCTTCTTGAGGCTGCGCGCTATCGCGCTTGCGCTTCGCGTCGGGTTTGCATTCGCAGCCGCTCATGGTTTCTCGTAGACAAGCAGGTAGGCGGCAGGGACAAGGAAAACAGTCAGCGCGACGGACACTGTCAACCCTCCAAGAAGGGCGCGAGCGAGCGGTGCGTAGCTTTCACTTCCCTCGCCCAGCTTCAGCGCCATCGGCAGCAGACCGATGATTGTGGCAAGCGACGTCATCAAAACCGGCCGCAAACGAACACGGCATGCCGTGGCGACGGCCTGACGCACGGCCATGCCCTGCTCGCGCAGCGTTCGCGTGAATTCGACGATGAGGATGCTGTTGGAAACCGCGATGCCGGTGAGCATAACGAGGCCCATGAGCGACATCACGTTCAACGTCGTTCCGGTAAACCACAACGTAACAAGAACTCCCGTCAGACCGGGCGGCACAGCCAGCAGAATCAAAAGTGGATCGACGACGCTTCGAAACTGCGCCACGAGGATCAGGTACAGCAGCACCACTGAAAGCGTCAGTCCGATGGCGAAACTTCGGAATGATGCGCGCATTCCCTGGACCATCCCACGCAATGTGATTGTCAGGCCTTCCGGCACTTTCGTTTTGGCGATGATGTGATCGATATCATCGGCAATGCTGCCCAGCTCTTCCGTCAATGGACGCACGTAGACGTCGGTGACCCGGCGGATCTGATAATGATCGACTTCCGTCGGCGCCTTGACGCGCCTGATCGAGCTGATTGCGTCGAGCCGCGTCGGCAGTGCGCTTCCTGCTCCTCGAACCGGAATCGCTTTCAAATCCGCGAGCGATTTGATCTGTCCCTCCGTATATTGCACAGTGAGCATGTAATCCTGGCCGGACCGTGGATCGACCCAATAACTCGGCGCAATCATCTGATTACTCGTCAGCGCAGTGATGATATTGCCGACAACTTCCTGTTGATCGAGTCCCAGTTCGCCGGCCCGCGTGCGATCCACATCGAGCTTCAGCGCCGGGTAGTCGACATCCTGCGGAATGTACACATCAGCCACTCCCGGGATGCGCTGGATCTCGGAAGCCAGCTCTACGGCAGTTTCATGCGATCGCTCCAGATTCGAACCGGCAACCTGCACGTCGATCGGAGCAGCAAGTCCAAGGTTAAGCACAGCATCGACCATGCCGCCGGATTGGAAGTATGTGTTCAACTCCGGCATCTGCTCGGCAATGCTCCGTTTGATCCGCGCCATGTATTCGTAACTGTCCACCTTGTGATCGTCTTTCAGGCTGACCTGTACGAACGCGGTATGCGCGGCCGAATTGCTGGTATAGATCGAAGAAAATCCTGGCGTGACTCCGATGTTCGACAGAATGACGTCCAGATCGCCGTCGGACACAACATGCCGGACCAGGTTCTCCACCTTCGCGACCTCATCTTCAGTCACAGAAATGCGAGTACCCGAAGGGGCCTTGACGTTAATCACGAACATTCCCGCGTCGCTTCGCGGAAAGAAAGACAAACCGATCTTCGGAAACAGAAGGAGGCTCGCCGCGAACGAACCTCCCAAAACCGCCACGGTCAGCCAGGGACGATTGAGCGCGCGCGATACGAGGCGGTCATAAATGCGGAGGAATGACTCGAAGCGGTCGTTGAACCAAACATTGAAGCGCTCGCCTATCCGCCACCTGTTACCTTTGCTTTTCAGCTCCACTTCGACAGGTACTTCAGAAGCCGGCGTTCCATGATGCGAGGCCGCCTTGATGAATCGGGCGCAATACAACGGCACGACAGTCATGGCAACAACGTAAGAAGCCACGAGCGCCAGCACGACAGCAAGCGCCAATGCGGAAAACAAAAACTGGCTGACACCGTACAGGAAAGTCACGGGAAAAAAGACGACCGCCGTCGTCAATGTGGCGGCGAGTACCGGAAGCGCGACTTCCCGCCCGCCATTCTCGGCTGCGGCCACGGGTTCTTCGCCCATTTCGAGGTGGCGATAAATATTCTCGAGCACCACGACGGAGTTATCGATGAGACGTGACATGGCGAGCGCCAGCCCGCCGAGCACCATGCTATTGACCGTACCTCCGCCCCACGACAGCGCCATGAACGTCGCGAGCGCGGATAGCGGAATCGAAAAGAACACGGCCACTGTGGCGCGCACACTGCCGAGGAAGATCAGAATCATCAGCGATGTCAGAAAGAGACCAATTCCGCCTTCGTCCAGCAAGGTTTGAATGGCGGTTTTCACAAATCGCGATTGATCGAACAGCACATTCGTCGCGAGATTTTTCGGCACGTCGACGAGATTTTGCACAACGTTCCGCACTCCGTCGACGACAGCGATGGTGTTTGTATCGCCACCTTGTTTCAGTACTGGAGTGTAGACTGATCGTTTCCCGTCGACGCGAACGATGCTGGTCTGGATCTGATGGTCGTCTTTTGCGTAACCGATGTCGGCCACGCGGACAATCCCTCCACCACCCATCTTTACTTTCAGGGGCAACTGATTTATTTCTGCGATCGTTGGAAGCTGGCTGTTCGTGTAGATGTTGTAATCGATCGGACCGATCGGAACATCGCCAGCGGGGAGGATGAGATTCGAGCGATTCACCGTCCGCACAACGTCCATCAGGCTGAGCTGATGCGCTTCGAGCTTGAGAGGATCGGCATACACCATGATCTGCCGATATCCACCGCCGAAAGGCTGCGGCACGCTCGCGCCTGGAACGCTCGCCATCTGATTGCGCACGGTGAACTGCGCCAGGTCGCGCATTTGTGTTTCGTTGAAGCCGTCTCCACCAACGGTCACGAGGCAAACGGGAAGACTTGAAGCATCGAACTTCAAGACCACCGGCGGCAGAGTGCCGGGCGGCAGACGCC
>JACXTT010013568.1_pt1 | contig 10719 bp, 4 predicted proteins | sample 9270951 | NCBI WGS metagenome assembly JACXTT01 (sample SAMN15532306, study PRJNA645909) | rock metagenome | isolation source: weathered quartz diorite | place: Puerto Rico | collected 2017-06-21
AACTTCTTCGACAGCACCAGCGTCAGCGCCGCCGTCAGCGTGGTCTTGCCATGGTCCACGTGACCAATCGTCCCCACGTTCACGTGCGGCTTGGTGCGCTCAAACTTTCCCTTTGACATGTTGCCGTTCCTTCCTGCTTACGCAGCCTTCTTATTGATCACCGCCTCGGCGACGGTCTTCGGCGCCTCGGCGTAATGCTTGAATTCCATCGTGTACGTGGCGCGGCCCTGGGTGGCGGAGCGCAGCGTCGTCGAATAGCCGAACATCTCCGCCAGCGGAACTTCCGCCCTGATCACCATCGTGCCTGCCACTTCCTCCTGGCCCTGGATCATGCCGCGGCGCGAAGACAGATCGCCGATGACGTTGCCGACGAAGTTCTCCGGTGTCTCCACTTCCACCGCCATCATCGGTTCGAGCAGGACCGGGTTGGCCCTGCGCATGCCGTCCTTGAAGGCGATCGAGGCGGCCATCTTGAACGCGTTTTCGTTCGAGTCCACGTCGTGGTAGGAACCGTCGAACAGCGTGACCTTGACGTCCACCACGGGGAATCCTGCCAGCACGCCGTTGGGCAGCGTTTCCTGCAGGCCCTTGTCTACCGCTGGGATATACTCGCGCGGCACTGTGCCGCCCTTGATGGCGTCGATGAATTCGTACCCCTTGCCCGCCTCGTTCGGCTCGAGCTTGAGCCAGACGTGGCCGTACTGGCCGCGGCCGCCGGACTGCTTGATGAACTTGCCTTCCACTTCCACCGGCTTCTTGATGGCTTCGCGGTAGGCCACCTGCGGCTTGCCGACGTTGGCTTCCACGCCGAACTCGCGCTTCATGCGGTCGACGATAATTTCCAGGTGCAACTCGCCCATCCCGGAGATGATGGTCTGCCCGGATTCCTCGTCGGTGTGGACGCGGAAGGACGGATCTTCCTGCGCCAGGCGGTTGAGCGCGATGCCCATCTTTTCCTGGTCGGCCTTGGTTTTGGGTTCCACCGCCTGGGAAATGACCGGCTCGGGGAACACCATGCGCTCGAGCGTGATGACCTTGTCGGGATGGCACAGCGTTTCGCCGGTCGAAGCCTCCTTGAGGCCAACCGCGGCGGCGATGTCGCCGGCGAACACTTCCTTGATTTCTTCACGCTGGTTGGCGTGCATCTGCAGCAGACGGCCGATGCGCTCCTTGCGCGTGCGCACCGAGTTGTAGACGGTGTCGCCCGACTTGAGGACACCCGAATAGACGCGTATGAAGGTGAGCTGGCCGACATACGGGTCGGTCATGATCTTGAACGCCAGCGCGGCGAACGGCTCGCTGTCGTCGGCCTTGCGCGACACGATCTTGCCGTCCTCGGCTTCGCCCGTCACCGGCGGTATGTCAACCGGCGAGGGCATGTAGTCGATCACAGCATCGAGCATCGCCTGCACGCCCTTGTTCTTGAATGCCGAACCGCACAGCATCGGCACGATTTCGTTCTTGATGACGCGCGTGCGGAGGCCCGCCTTGATGTCCGCCTCCGAGAGGTCGTGCCCCTCGAGGTACTTGTGCATCAGTTCGTCGTTCGCCTCGGCCGCCGCTTCGACCATCTTCTCGCGCCATTTCTTGGCCTCTTCGACCAGATTGGCCGGAATTTCGCGAAGGTCGTATTTGGTGCCCTGCGTCGCATCGTCCCAGTAGATCGCCTTCATCTTCACCAGGTCGACGATGCCCTCGAACTTCTCCTCCGCGCCGACCGGAATCTGGATCGGCACCGGATTGCCCTTGAGCCGGGTGCGAATATGTTCGTAGGACTTGAAGTAGTCCGCGCCCTGGCGGTCCATCTTGTTAATGAAGGCCAGCCTCGGCACCTTGTACTTGTTGGCCTGCCGCCACACGGTCTCCGACTGCGGCTGGACGCCGGCAACGGCGTCGTAAACCATGCACGCGCCGTCGAGCACGCGCATCGAGCGCTCGACTTCGATAGTGAAATCCACGTGGCCGGGCGTGTCGATGATATTGATGCGGTGCTGCGGGTAGCTGCCGTCCATCCCCTTCCAGAAACAGGTCGTCGCCGCCGAAGTGATGGTGATGCCGCGCTCGCGCTCCTGTTCCATCCAGTCCATGATCGCTGCACCGTCGTGCACTTCGCCGATCTTGTGCGACACGCCGGTGTAGAACAGGATGCGTTCGGTGGTCGTGGTCTTGCCAGCATCGATGTGTGCACTGATGCCGATGTTGCGATATCGCTCGATTGGAGTAACGCGGGGCATGGAATTTTCCGGATGTCTCGCGATTTAGAAACGGTAATGCGCGAAGGCCTTGTTGGCCTCCGCCATGCGGTGCACTTCTTCGCGCTTTTTCATCGCGCCGCCGCGGCCTTCCGCGGCTTCGGCCAGTTCGGCCGCCAGGCGTGCGTCCATCGACTTCTCGGCACGCCTGCGCGCCGCGTCGCGCAGCCAGCGCATCGCCAGGGCGTTGCGGCGAATGGAGCGCACTTCCACCGGCACCTGGTAGTTGGCGCCGCCGACGCGACGGCTCTTCACCTCGACCATTGGGCGTACGTTGCCGAGCGCCTGGGTGAACACCTCGAGCGGATCCTTGCCGGTTTTCTTGTTGATCTGCTCCAGCGCGCCGTAGACGATGGCCTCCGCGACCGACTTCTTGCCGCGGGTCATCAGCACGTTGACGAACTTGGCAACCTCCTGGCTGCTGTACTTCGGATCCGGAAGCGTCTCGCGCTTCGGTACTTCTCTGCGTCGTGGCATAAGGTCCTTGGTTCTTCGGGATTCTTGTCCGGACCGCTACGCGGCCTTCGGTTTCTTGGCGCCGTACTTGGAACGGCTCTGCTTGCGATCCTTCACGCCCTGCGTGTCGAGGCTGCCGCGCACCATGTGGTAGCGCACGCCCGGCAGGTCCTTCACGCGGCCGCCACGAATCAGCACCACCGAGTGCTCCTGCAGGTTGTGGCCTTCGCCACCGATGTAGCTGATCACCTCGAAACCATTGGTCAGGCGCACCTTGGCGACTTTCCGCAGCGCCGAGTTCGGCTTCTTCGGAGTGGTGGTATAGACGCGCGTGCAAACGCCACGTTTTTGCGGGGACCCGGCGAGTGCGGGAACCTTGCTTTTGGTCTTCGGCATGGCTCGCGACTTGCGCACTAATTGGTTGATTGTTGGCATTGTTTCCGGTCCTAAAAAACCCGGGACGGCGTCTCCGCCGTCCCACGGTTGTATGCTGCGATCACCGCCGACCCGGGATTGCCGCCGGAACGGCAGGTAAAAAGACGGCAGATTCTAGGGTCCGCCGTCTGGGGTGTCAAGCAACCTGCTCGTCTCCAGCGGCCTCCGCTGTCACCGGCTCGCCGATCAGGCCCTCGGTCGCAAACTCCTGAGGCTGTCCGCGCACGCGGCGGTTCTTGTGGTAAGCCAGACCGGTGCCGGCGGGAATGAGTCGGCCGACGATGACGTTTTCCTTGAGTCCGCGCAGGTCGTCCTTCTTGCCCATGATCGCCGCCTCGGTGAGTACCCGGGTAGTCTCCTGGAACGAGGCCGCCGAGATGAACGAGTCGGTCGACAGCGACGCCTTGGTAATCCCCAGCAGCAGGTACTCGTAAGTGGCCGGCTTCTTGCCCTCGGTTTCGAGTTGGTCGTTCACCTGCAGCACTTCCGAGCGCTCGACCTGCTCGCCGGTAATGAACTCGGAATCGCCGACCTCGACGATCTGCACCCGGCGCAACATCTGCCGCACGATCACTTCGATGTGCTTGTCGTTGATCTTCACGCCCTGGAGACGGTACACGTCCTGCACTTCGTCGGTGATGTAGCGGGCCAGCGCCTCGACTCCCAGCAAGCGCAGGATGTCGTGCGGATCGGCCGGGCCGTCGACGATGCTCTCGCCCTTGTTCACCACCTGGCCGTCGTGCGCCATCACGTGCTTGTCCTTCGGGATCAGGTATTCGTGAGCCACACCGTCCAGATCGGTGATCACCAGGCGCTGCTTACCCTTGGTGTCCTTACCGAACGACACGGTGCCGGTGACTTCCGCGAGCACGCCGGCATCCTTCGGCGAACGCGCCTCGAACAGCTCGGCCACCCGCGGCAGGCCGCCGGTGATGTCGCGGGTCTTGGAAGTCTCCTGCGGGATGCGCGCCAGCACCTCGCCGACGCCCACCTGCTGGCCGTCCTTCACGGTGATCACGGAATGGATCTGGAACGTGATGTTCACCGGCAGCTCGGAGCCCGGGATCTTCACTTCCTTACCCTTGTCGTCGACCAGCTTCACGCTCGGGCGCAGCCCCTTGGCCTGCGCCACGCCGCGGCGCTTGGGATCGATGACGACCAGCGTGGACAGGCCGGTGACATCATCGATCTGCCGCGCCACGGTCACGCCTTCTTCCACGTTGTCGAACTTCACCCGCCCGGCATACTCGGTGATGATCGGCCGGGTGTGCGGATCCCAGGTGGCCAGCACCTTGCCGGCCTTGACCGGGCTCGCGTCGGCCACATGCAGCGTCGCGCCGTAAGGAACCTTGTGGCGTTCGCGCTCGCGCCCGTTGTCGTCCAGGATCAGCATCTCGCCGGAACGGGAGATTGCCACCTGCTCGCCGCGCACGTTGGTCACATAGCGCATCAGCGGCGAGAAGCGTGCCGTGCCATTGGACTTCGATTCGATCTGGCTCGCCACCGCGGTACGCGATGCCGCACCGCCGATGTGGAACGTGCGCATGGTGAGCTGGGTACCCGGCTCGCCGATCGACTGCGCCGCGATCACGCCGACCGCTTCGCCGACGTTGACGATCTGGCCGCGGCCCAGGTCGCGCCCGTAACACTTGGCGCACAGACCGTAACGCGTATCGCAGGTGAGCGGCGTGCGCACCTTGACTTCGTCGATACCCAGCGTCTCGATGCGCTCCACCGCCTCCTCGTCCAGCAGCGCACCGGCCGCGTAGGCGACCTGGCTGTTCTCGGGATTGACCACGTCGTTGGCGGCCACGCGGCCGAGAATGCGCTCACGCAGTGCCTCGACCACCTCGCCGCCTTCGATCAGGGCCTTCATGGCCACACCGTTGGTCGTGCCGCAATCCTCCTCGGTGACAACCAGGTCCTGGGTCACGTCGACCAGCCGGCGGGTGAGATAACCCGAGTTAGCGGTCTTCAGCGCGGTGTCGGCCAAGCCCTTGCGCGCGCCGTGAGTCGAGATGAAGTACTGCAACACGTTCAGGCCCTCGCGAAAGTTCGCGGTGATCGGCGTTTCGATGATGGAACCGTCTGGCTTCGCCATCAGGCCGCGCATGCCGGCGAGCTGACGGATCTGTGCAGCCGAACCCCGCGCCCCGGAGTCGGCCATCATGTATATGGCGTTGAACGATTCCTGGGACATCGGGCTGCCCTTCTTGTCCTTCATCGGCACCCAGTCGTTCTTCCTGGCGTCCCACTCCACCACCGGCTCCTGCCCGAGGCGCTCCATCATCGCCTTGGCGACCATGTCGCCGGCGCGGCCCCAGATGTCCACCACCTTGTTGTAGCGCTCACCCTGAGTCACCAGGCCCGAGGTGTACTGCGACTCGATGTCCTGGACTTCCTTCTCCGCGGCGTCGATCAATTGCTCCTTCTCCGGCGGGATCTCCATGTCGTCCACGCAGATCGAAATGCCGGCGCGGGTCGCGTAGCTAAAACCGGTGTACATCAGCTTGTCGGCGAAGATCACCGTCTCGCGCAGGCCGCAACGGCGGAAACCGGCGTTGATGAGCCTGGAGATTTCCTTCTTCTTGAGCGCCTTGTTGATCAGTTCGAACGGAAGTCCTGCCGGCAGGATCTCGGACAGAAGCGCACGGCCCACCGTGGTGTCATAGCGGGTAACACGCTCGGTCACGTTGCCGGCGTCGTCCTTGTCGAACTCCTTGATGCGCACCAGCACGCGCGCGTGCAGTTCCACCTGGCGGTTGTCGTAGGCGCGCTGCGCTTCGGCGACGTCGCGGAATATCATGCCTTCGCCGCGTGCGCCGATCTTCTGCCGGGTCATGTAGTAAAGGCCGAGCACGATGTCCTGCGAGGGCACGATGATCGGATCACCGTTGGCCGGCGACAGGATGTTGTTCGAGGACAGCATCAGCGTGCGCGCTTCCATCTGTGCTTCCAGCGACAGCGGCACGTGCACCGCCATCTGGTCGCCGTCGAAGTCGGCGTTGAATGCCGCGCACACCAGCGGATGCAGCTGGATCGCCTTACCTTCGATCAGCACCGGCTCGAAAGCCTGGATGCCCAGGCGGTGCAGCGTCGGGGCGCGGTTCAGCATCACCGGGTGCTCGCGGATCACCTCTTCGAGGATGTCCCAGACTACCGGGTTCTCGTTCTCGACCTCCCGCTTGGCCGCCTTGATGGTGCCGGCGATGCCCATCACTTCCAGCTTGTGGAAGATGAAGGGCTTGAACAGCTCCAGGGCCATCTTCTTCGGCAGTCCGCACTGGTGCAGCTTCAGCTGCGGCCCGACCACGATCACCGAGCGGCCGGAGTAGTCGACGCGCTTGCCGAGCAAGTTCTGGCGGAAGCGGCCGCCCTTACCCTTGATCATATCGGCGAGCGACTTCAGCGGACGCTTGTTGGCGCCGGTCATCGCCTTGCCGCGGCGGCCGTTATCCAGCAGCGAATCCACCGCCTCTTGCAGCATGCGTTTCTCGTTGCGCACGATGATTTCCGGCGCCTTGAGTTCGAGCAGCCGCTTCAGCCGGTTGTTGCGGTTGATTACGCGGCGGTAAAGGTCATTCAGATCGGAGGTCGCGAAGCGTCCCCCATCGAGCGGCACCAGCGGCCGCAGCTCGGGCGGCAACACCGGCAGCACTTCCATCACCATCCAGTCGGCCTTGATGCCGGACTTCTGGAAGCCCTCGAGCACCTTCAGGCGCTTGGCAATCTTCTTGATCTTGGTTTCGGAGTCGGTACCCTCGAGTTCCTTGCGCAGCGTGTCGATTTCCTTGTTGAGATCGAGATGGCGCAGCAGCTCGCGCACGCCCTCGGCACCCATCGCCGCATGGAATTCGTCGCCGAATTCCTCGACCTTCTCCAGATAGGCGTCCTCGGACAGCAGGTCGCCACGCTTCATCGGGGTCATTCCCGGGTTGGTAACCACGAATGCCTCGAAATAAAGCACGCGTTCGATATCGCGCAACGTCATGTCGAGCACCATACCCAGGCGGCTTGGCAGGCTTTTCAGGAACCAGATGTGCGCCACCGGACTTGCCAGCTCGATGTGGCCCATGCGCTCGCGACGCACCTTGGACAGGGTGACTTCCACTCCGCATTTTTCGCAGATCACGCCGCGGTGTTTCAGGCGCTTGTACTTGCCGCACAGGCACTCGTAATCCTTCACCGGGCCGAAGATCTTGGCGCAGAACAGGCCGTCGCGCTCCGGCTTGAAAGTGCGGTAGTTGATGGTCTCGGGCTTCTTGACTTCGCCGTATGACCAGGAACGGATTTTCTCGGGGGAAGCCAGCCCGATCTTGATGGCATCGAACTCTTCTTCCTGCGTGACCTGCTTGAACAAATCGAGCAATGCTTTCATTTCTAACCTCGTTATGTGAGGAGTAGTTCGCCTAAGTCGAAAGATCGTCAGTGAAGGTGGTGCGCATTGACCCTTTACTCTTCACTCATTCACCCTTCACGCGTTAGTAGCGGTCGAGGTCGATATCGATCGCGAGCGAGCGGATTTCCTTCACCAGCACGTTGAAGGATTCCGGCATGCCGGCGTCGATCTTGTGTTCGCCCTTGACGATGTTCTCGTACACCTTGGTGCGACCGCCCACGTCGTCGGATTTGACCGTGAGCATTTCCTGCAGCGTGTACGCGGCGCCATAAGCCTCTAGCGCCCAGACTTCCATTTCGCCGAAACGCTGGCCGCCGAACTGCGCCTTGCCGCCCAGCGGCTGCTGGGTGACGAGCGAGTACGGGCCGGTGGAGCGGGCGTGCATCTTGTCGTCCACGAGGTGATGCAACTTCAGCATGTGCATGTAACCCACGGTAACGGAACGGTCGAAAAGTTCGCCAGTGCGGCCGTCCATCAGCGCGATCTGGCCGGACTTCGGCAGGCCGGCGAGCTCGAGCATGGTCTTGATCTCATCCTCGGTGGCGCCATCGAATACCGGGGTCGCGAACGGCACGCCGGACTGGAGATTGCGCGCCAGATCGATGACTTCCATGTCGGTGAAATCACTGATGTCCTCGGCCTTGCCGCTGGAGTTGTAAATCAGCGCCAACGCCTTGCGGATGTCGGCGATCTTGGCCTGGGCCTTGAGCAGTTCGCCGATGCGCTTGCCCAGACCCTTGGCCGCCCATCCGAGATGGGTTTCCAGAATCTGGCCGACGTTCATCCGCGACGGCACCCCCAGCGGATTGAGCACCACATCCACCGGGGTACCGTCGGCCATGTGCGGCATGTCCTCGATCGGCGTGATCTTGGAGATCACGCCCTTGTTGCCGTGGCGGCCCGCCATCTTGTCGCCGGGCTGGAGCCTGCGCTTGACCGCGAGGTAGACCTTGACCATCTTCTGCACACCGGGCGGCAGTTCGTCGCCGCTGGTGAGCTTGCGCTTCTTTTCCTCGAAGGCCGCATCGAATGCCTTGCGGGTCTGTTCCAATCCCTCCTGCAACTGCTCGAGCTGCTGCGCCGCCTCCTCGTTCGCCAGCCGTACGTCGAACCAGTGGTAGTGTTCGATATCCTGCAGATAGGCCTTGGTCACCTTGGCTCCCTTGGCGAGCTTCTTCGGACCGCCGTTGGCCGTCTTGCCGGTGAGCAGGCGTTCGATCCGGCCGAAGGCGTCGTCCTCGACGATGCGCAACTGGTCGGCCAGGTCCTTCTTGTAGCGTTTCAGTTCGTCGTCGATGATCTGCTGGGCGCGCTTGTCGCGCTCGATACCTTCGCGGGTGAATACCTGCACGTCGATCACCGTGCCGGACATGCCGGAGGGCACGCGCAAGCTGGTGTCTTTCACGTCCGAGGCTTTCTCGCCGAAGATCGCGCGCAGCAGTTTCTCTTCCGGCGTGAGCTGCGTTTCGCCCTTGGGCGTGACCTTCCCCACCAGCACGTCGCCGGCTTCGACCTCCGCGCCGATGTAAACGATCCCCGACTCGTCCAGCCGCGCCAGCATTCCCTCCGACAGATTGGAAATGTCGCGGGTGATTTCCTCGGGCCCGAGCTTCGTGTCGCGCGCCACCACCGACAGTTCCTCGATGTGGATCGAAGTAAAGCGGTCTTCGGCAACCACGCGCTCCGAGATCAGGATGGAGTCCTCGAAGTTATAGCCGTTCCAGGGCATGAACGCGACCAGTAGGTTCTGGCCGAGCGCCAGTTCTCCCATGTCGGTTGACGCACCGTCGGCGACCACGTCGCCGCGGGCTATGTGGTCGCCGACTTTCACGATCGGACGCTGGTTGATGTTGGTGTTCTGGTTGGAACGGGTGTACTTGACCAGATTGTAGATATCCACGCCGACCTCGCCGGCCGAGGTCTCTTCGTCGTTGACCCGCACCACGATGCGCGAGGCGTCGACGTAATCGACCACGCCGCCGCGCACCGCCTGCACCGCGGTGCCGGAGTCCACCGCCACGGTGCGCTCGATGCCGGTGCCGACCAGCGGTTTCTCCGCGCGCAGGCAGGGAACGGCCTGGCGCTGCATGTTCGATCCCATCAGCGCCCGGTTGGCGTCGTCGTGCTCGAGGAAGGGGATCAGCGAGGCGGCGACCGACACGATTTGCGAAGGCGCAACGTCCATGTACTCGACGCGGTCGACCGTCGCCATCGTGAATTCGTTGTGATGTCGGCAGGACACCAGCTCGTCGAGCAGCTTGCCCTTCTTGTCGATTGCGGCATTGGCCTGGGCGATGACGTATTTGCCTTCCTCGATCGCCGACAGGAATTCGATGTCGTCGGTGACGCGGCCGTTCACCACTTTGCGGTACGGCGTTTCCAGGAAACCGTACTCGTTGGTGCGCGCGTACAGCGCCAGCGAGTTGATCAGGCCGATGTTCGGGCCTTCCGGCGTTTCGATCGGGCACACGCGTCCATAGTGGGTCGGATGCACGTCGCGCACCTCGAAGCCGGCACGCTCGCGCGTAAGGCCCCCGGGTCCCAGTGCGGAAACGCGGCGTTTGTGGGTGATCTCCGACAGCGGATTGGTCTGGTCCATGAATTGCGACAACTGGGACGAACCGAAAAACTCGCGAACCGCCGCCGATACCGGCTTGGCATTGATCAGATCGTGCGGCATCAGGTTCTCGGATTCCGCCTGGGAAAGACGCTCCTTGACCGCGCGCTCCACCCGCACCAGACCGGCGCGGAACTGGTTCTCGGCGAGTTCGCCCACCGAGCGCACGCGGCGGTTGCCGAGGTGGTCGATGTCGTCGATCTCGCCACGCCCGTTGCGCAGATCGATCAGGATCTGGATGACCGCGATGATGTCTTCGTTGGAAAGGGTGCCCGGGCCGGTCAGTTCGTTGCGGCCGACGCGGCGGTTGAACTTCATCCGTCCCACCGCCGACAGATCGTAGCGCTCCTCGGCGTAGAACAGCCCGTTGAACAGCGTGCGCACTGCGTCTTCGGTCGGCGGCTCCCCGGGGCGCATCATGCGGTAGATCGCCACCTGCGCAGCCATCTGATCGGTGGTTTCGTCGGTGCGCAGGGTCTGGGAGATGTACGGCCCCTGGTCGAGGTCGTTGGTGTAAATGGTCTGGACGGTGTCGATCCCCGCCTCGATGATCTTTTTCA
>JACXTT010013569.1_pt1 | contig 10718 bp, 10 predicted proteins | sample 9270951 | NCBI WGS metagenome assembly JACXTT01 (sample SAMN15532306, study PRJNA645909) | rock metagenome | isolation source: weathered quartz diorite | place: Puerto Rico | collected 2017-06-21
CAGGCGCACGTACATGTACACCAGCACCGGAAACATGGCGAGGGTAAGCAGCGTCGGCCATTGCACCAGGAAACCGAACATGATCAGGACAAACCCAGCGTATTGCGGATGGCGGATGTAGGCATACGGCCCGGTGGTGGCGAGCATAGGGGTCTGCTGCGCCGCGTACAACACCCTCCATGCGCTTGCGAGTAGCATGAAGCCGCCGCCGATGAAGGCAAAACTTAACAAGTGAAATGGTCCGAAATGAGGATTGGCGCGCCAGCCGAAGAGCATCTCCAGCAGATGTCCCGCGTCGTGCGCGAACCAGTCCACGCCGGGATAACGGCTCTGCAACCAGCCGGAGAGGAGATAAATCGTCAGCGGGAAACCGTACATCTCGGTGAACAGCGCGATGAGGAAGGCGGAAAACGCGCCGAACGAGCGCCAGTCGCGCTTGGTTTGCGGCTTGGCGAAACTGAATGCGAAGATGATGAACACCAGCGAGTTGACAATCGCCAGAGACCACAGACCGTAGGCGGGCACGGAGGAGGTCATTGTTTTTCTCCTTTGTCCGTCTCATGATCGTGTCCGCCATGTCTATGTCCGAACAGATGCAGCAGCGGGCACAGGAGTAACAACGCAAACGGCAGGAGGCCCAAGGCATGCGCCCGGTGCTCGGTAAAAAGAAAGAAACCGGCGATGGCGAGGAAAGCCAGAAACACCCATCCCGTACGCGAACGCCACCCACTGCCGGTGTCCGATGAATGTTCGTGGTTCATGTGGGCCTCCGATCTTTTGCTTCGTTGTGTCAGGCGGTCGCCTGCTTGCCGGAAATCTTTTTCAACAATTCCCTGAAAGAGGATTCCTCCAGCCCGCCGGAGTACTCGAGTTTGCCGTTCACCACGATCCCGGGCGAGGACATGATGCGGTACTGCTGCAGGAACTCCGGCCGCTGCGTCACGTCGATGTACTCCACCTTCATGCCGGGGAACTCCGGCCCTACCTTCTCGATCACCTTCTTCGCCTTCGCGCACTGCACGCAGTTCGGCACCGTCAGGAACAGGATCTCGATCATTTGGCCTCCTTCAGGCGGTAGCCCAGGCCTTCTATCGCCTTGTTCATCCTTCGCGGCCATGTCACATCGCCTTGATTCCGGCCGGGATCAGCAGCAGGCCCCACAGGGTGAAGACCACCAGCACTACGGCCAGCCCGCGCCTGAAGCGCCGACCACTCTTCCACCAGTACCAGAACAGCACGCCCAAGGTGAGCAGGAAATTTGCGGCGTAGCCCCACTTGGCGAACGGCACCGCCTGCTCGATCTGCTCGATAGGGATGTCGGCCTCGGTGATGCGCGCGCCGCCGATGCGCTCGGCCACCATGTTGAGCCCTTCGTGGAACACGCCGCCCTCGTACCAGAGATGGCCGAACACGCCGTTCAGGGTGATGAACGAGGCGATCAGCACCAGTGCCCAGCCGATAAACTTATCCACCGCCTCCTTGCGTTTGAGCAGGCCGGGCAGGGCGTTCACGCCGAGGATCCCGAGCACCGACAGGAACACGAGCGGCAAGGCCCGGCCGACCCCGTTCATGCCCATCAGCCAGAAGCCGTCCCACATGTTTCCCGTGCCGGCGATGTAGATCAGCAGCACATAGGTGATAGGGTTAGGGCAGCCCACGCCGGCATTGCCCAGGAACAGGCCGAGGAAAAACACCTTCAGGTAGTCCGAGCGCTCTTCGATGAACTTCGGCGTCCTCGTGTAGGCGGGGAGCTCGAAGGAGATCAGCTTGAGTTCGGAAAGACCGAACAGAAATGCCGCGACGCCCGCGATCACGTACATGATACGTGTGGCCTGGTCCAGCCCCAGGTATTGGCCGAGGGCGGCCACGGCGACCCCATAGAATCCCAGGGTGATGGTCAATCCCAGACCAAACAGCACGGCCATTATCAAACCCTTGCGGTAACCCTGGCCCATGCTCATGGGCACGATGATGAACGCAAGCGGCAGGGTGCAGGGCAGGAAAATATTGGACACGCCGCCGGCGAACGAGAGCGTCGCGGTCGCGGCGGTGGTGGTGCTGGTCGAGAGGTACACCAGCGACAGAATGATCGCCGACAGCAGCACGAAGGCGAGGCTCGCAAAAGTAACGCGCAGCCGCTGTTCCGCTTCAGTCAACTCAACGGTCTCGGTCATGGCGTTTCCCCTGTGCATAGGTTCATTTCTTCAGCTCTTTATCCAGGTAATAGACCAGCACGGTCCGGATCCCGACGCTGCCGCCCAAGATTCCCAACGACTGCCGGTTGTCCACTGATAAGCCCTCACCGGAAAATTCAGAAGAACCATTGCACGTAGGTGTAGTACAAGTTGTGGAACCTGCCGTACTCGCTGTCCGCGCCGCCGGCGAAGGACTGCATACCCACCGCCCAGTCCCAGTCGGCAGTGACCGAGTATACCAGGCTCGGCGCGAAGAAGAGGCTGCCGTCGTCGAGGTTGGCGATCAGGTAGTTTTCCGTGCGCAACAGCGGCGTGAATTCGTACTTCAGGTGGGCGCCGAGGTAGCGGCGCGCGACATTCAGAATCTTGTTAGCGAACAGGTTCGCGAAATCATAGCGCGCTCGCTCGCGTGTGCCCTGGCCGTTGTAGTAGTACTCGGCGCCGACAGTGAGCGTGTTCTGAAAGGCGTACTCGGCGCCGAGCGTGGCACGCGTGTACTCGGCGCCCATCCCGGGGCGCGTATGCGCCGCCTCGGCGTAGATGCCGACGTCGCCCAGACGCCCGGCGAGGTCGAGGCCCACGACCCGGTCGCCGCGGAAGTCGCCGGCAAGCAGCGTGACGTCCGTGCCGGCGACGTTGCGCCGATAGTTTAGCGCCGTCGCGGCTCCGCCGGTCGCGGCCGGAAACGCATACACCAGGCCCAGGCGCGACAACGCGCTGAAATTGTGCTCAAGCAAAACCGCATCCACGCCGGGGCGCTCTGCGCGTTCGATTTGCGTGGGGCTGTAGGGATTGAGGATGTCGGTCGGGTTCCACAGGCGCCCGCTGCCCCAGGCGATGCGCTGGCGCCCGATCTTTATGTCGGTAGCGCCGCTCGTGATGCTCGCGAACGCGCGGTACAGCCGGTGGCGCGCGTACACTGAGCCGCGATCGAGATAGGCGTCCTCGAGATCCCAGGCGGTGGCGGGTTTCGTCGCCTTGGTCTGGGCGAAGGATGCGGTGTCGAGGTAGCTGCCGAGCCACACCTCGTGGTCGTACTGGACCTCGTAGCCGAACCACTCCACCGGGCGACCGCGCAGCTCCAGGCGCAGACGGTTGAGGTCGAGCGTGTAACCCTCGACCTGGGGCGTGACGGTGCGCGAGTCCACAAGCAGGTTCTTGTAGTAGCCCTTGAAGGAAAAAACCGCCTGTTCTTCCGCAACCGCCGTTCCGGCGAGGAGCCATGCGCAGGCTGCGTACAGGCTGATACGCCACCGGCTATACATGGCGCAGCGCATGTATGGCGTCGAGACGCGCGGCGCGCCATGCCGGGTAGAGCGCCGCGGCGAGACTCGTGGCGAGGAGCGCCGCGATCGGCAGCCACACATTGCCGAGAACGATCGTGGGGTACACCACCCCGGTCATCCCGGGGATCGCCTTGGTGGCGGCGGCATAGGCCGTGAGGTCGAAGCCGTAGGTGTGGTAATAACCGACGATGAGCGAACCGATGACGATTCCCGCCGCCAGTCCCAGCACGCCGAGCACCAGCGACTCGTAAAGCACCGTGCGCACAATCTGCCCGGGGCGCGTGCCGAGCGCGAGTTGCAGCCCGAACTCGCGCGTGCGTTCGAGCACCGCCATGAGCAGCGTGTTGGCGACCCCGAGCGCCACCACCACGAACACTACGATCAGGATAATAAAGAGATTGACGCGGATCAGTTCCAGCATCTGCACCGCCTCGGGCAGCAGCGTCTTCCAGGTAACGATCTCCTGATCGGAAGCCGTAAGCGTACCAGCGAGCGATGCCGCCGCGGCTTCCAGCGCTTCAATGTCCTTTAACCGGACGACAATCGTCGCGGCCTCGCGCGGCACGCCGAGCAGCTCGCGCGCGGCGGGGAGCGTTGTGAGCGCCACGTTGCGGTCGAGAACGTCGTTGTCGGTCTCGAAGACGCCGGCGATGCGCAGCGCCGCCGATCCGAGCGTGCCGTCGGCGGCCGGGGCGATGACCACGATCTTCTCGCCCAGGCGCACGCCGAGCCGCTCGGCGAGTTTGCGCCCGATGACCACCTCGCGTGAATTATTGGACGCAAGATAGTTTCCTTCGCGCACCTGGCGGTGAAGACGCGTCACCGCGCGCTCCGCCTCCGGTTCCACGCCGTAGAGCATGACGGGCTCCGACTGCGTCGGACTGCTCATCATCGCCATCGCCTGCAAACGCGGCGCGGCGGCGGCAACGAATGAGCTTGCGCGCACGCGCGCAAGCAGTTCCGCGGAATTCACGAGCGCGAGCTTGGCGTCGAGTTCGTCGCGGAAACCCTTGACCTCAATCTGCAGATGGCCGGTAACGAGACCGGTGGCGTTGTCGCGCATCTGCAGGAAAAAACCCTGCGCGAGCCCGCTCAGGAACAGATACGCCGCCAGTCCCGCGCCCAGCGCCCCGAGCGTGAGCAGCGCGCGGCGCGGGTTGCGCGCCAGCCCGCGCAGCGCGATGCGCGCGAACACCGCGCGTACGGGAACCGGCAGAGCGATTCGCGGGAGGCGGCGCAGCCGCCGGCCGAGCGCCGCGCGCATGCCGCGGATCGCCTCGACCGGCGTGAAGCCGGCCGCCTTCCACGCCGGATAGAGCGAGGCCGCGACCGTGGCCGCAAGCAGCAGCATTGAGAGGAACAGCAGATGGTCGGTGCGGGCGCCTGGGTACACGATGCCGGTCAGGCCCGGCATCATCTGCACCGCTTTGGCGTACTGGGTGAGGTCGATGCCACGGCGGCCGAAGTACGCGACGATCCCGAGCCCGATTGCGTTGCCGGCCGCGATCCCCGCGAGCCCGAGGAAAGCCGCCTCGTACAGCACCACGCGCGCGATTTGCCCCGGCGCGGTGCCGAGCGCCATCATCACGCCGAACTCGCGGATGCGTTCCATGACGCCCATGAGGATGGTGTTGGCAATGCCGAGCATGACCACCACGAACACGACGAACAGGATGATGTAGGTGAACAGTTCATGGAACGCGACGTTGTCCGCGAGCCGCGGCAGCAGCTTTTGCCAGCCGAGCACCTCGAACGCCGCGCCGAGCTTGCCGGCGAGCGCCGCCGAAGCCCCCGGCACTGCGCTGAGTTCGTCGAGCCGCACCGCAAGCGTGGTGACGCGGCCCTCGAGCACGTACAGCGACTGCGCGGCGGGCAGCGTCAGGAACACGTACGCCGAATCTATCATGTCGATGCCGCTGTCGTAGATGCCGCGCACGCGGTAGCGAGCGGCGCCGATCGAGCCGTCGGCCGCTTGGGTGACCAGCGTCACCTCCCCGCCCACCGTCACTTGCAGTATCTCGGCCACGCGGTCGCCGAGCAGAATGCCGTTCGGATCGGCCGCGTCGAGATAGCTTCCCGTCTTTACCGCGCGCGCGAGCGTGGTGATCACGCCCTCGCGCGCGGGATCCACGCCGACCACGAGCACGCCGCGCGTCTTCTCCGGGCCGCTCGCGAGCGCCTCGCCCTCGATGCGCGGCGCGACCGCGGCCACGCCCGGCTGTGCGCTAACGCGCGCGGCGATACCCTCCGGCCCGTCGAACGCGAGATCGAGCGTGGGGTCGTCGTGGTAGCCCTTCTGGTGCACCTGCGCGTGGCCGGTGAGATAGCTCGTGATGTTGGCGATCATCTGGCGGTTGATGCCGTCGATGTAGCCCCAGAGAAACACGAGGCCGGCGAGACCGATTGCGACCGCCGCCACCGTAATGAGGCTGCGGCGGCGGTTGCGCGCCAGGCCGCGCACGGCGAGCTTGAGGAAGATCGGCCGTTTCATGGATCGTTCACGATTCTACCGTCCTTCAGGCGCACCAGCCGCCGCGCGCGCTCCATCACCATCGGATCGTGCGTTGAAAACACGAAGGTCACGCCCTTTTCCTCGTTGAGTTCGCGCATCAGGTCCATGAGCGCGGCGCCGGTGGCGGAGTCGAGATTGGCGGTCGGTTCGTCGGCGAGCACCAGCGCGGGCTCGCTCACGATCGCGCGCGCCACCGCCACGCGCTGCTGCTGCCCGCCGGAGAGCTCGCCGGGCCTTCGGTCTTCGAGCCCGGAAAGTCCGACTTCGCCGAGAATGGCGAGCGCACGGTCGCGGCGCTCGGCATCCGGTACGCCCTGGAGCAGCATCACGTACTCGACGTTCTCCAGCGCGGACAGCACCGGGATCAAGTTGTATTCCTGAAACACGAAACCGATGCGCCTCAGGCGCAGCTCCGCAAGCGCACGGTTCGGGAGCGCACCCAGCTCCGCGTCTTCCACCCACAGCCGCCCGGAGGTGGGACGGTCGAGTCCGCCGAGCAGATTGAGCAGCGTGGACTTGCCCGAACCCGACGGTCCCACGAGCGCGAGAAATTCGCCCGTGGCGACGTCGAGATTCACGTCCTGCAGCGCCGTGACCGCGACGCTGTCCTGGCGGTAGATTTTCGTGAGCCTTTCGGTGCGAACGCCCGCCATCGGCCTCTCGCTTATTTCACTTTCTGCAAGTTGCGCAACGTGAAGATGTCCGGACCCAGCGGTGCATCGAACACGATCTCCTTGAGCACGAACACCGTGCGGTTCTGCGGCTTTTTCACCGGCTGCATCTCCCAGCGCGTCGGGATGTCGCGCCCGCCGAGGCGGCGCACCTCGGTGAAGCGCATCGCCTTGACGAGTTCGCCGCGCTCATCGTAGTACTCCTGCACCAGCGGCAGGCGGTCGGCGACGCGGATCTTGTATACGAGCTTGCCCCAGACCACCGCGGCCTCGGGTTTGGGAATGGATTCGACGCGGTAGGCCTGCGCATCCTCGACGACTTCGGTCCCGGCGAGCGTGTGCGTGTAGTCCTCGACCACGCTGCTCTCCTTCACGAGGTCGTCGTTGGTCATGTCCGAGCCCATCCACGGTTGCAGCATCATCGAGGGCGGAATCTTGATCACGCGCTCGACCGCGGGCAGGTAGTTCCACATCTCCGCCTTGATGCGCAGCGATCCGATGCCCGCCTCCTTCGGCGGCGTGAGGATGCGGATGAAGGTCTGCGTCGGCCGTTCCATCCAGAATCGCAACTCGAGCGTGCGCGTCCAGCGCGGCGTGATCACCGTCATCTCCGCGAGCCCCTGGTTGGTCCGGCCCCAGAGCAGCCGCTCGATGTGCGCGACCAGCTCCTGCCCCGTCGGCTCGGCGCTGGGCACGGGCGCGCCAGCCAGGAGTGCGCGGTGCCCGGCAAGGAGAAAAAACGCCGCGAGTGCCAGAAAGCCGATGAATGCCACGCCAGCGCGGGTTTTCCACCGTGGCGGCGGGGTTGAGTGGCTCGGTTCAGACCCGTGCATATCATATCTCCGAGAGCTTCACGCGCTTGAGCAGCGCCGAGTTGACGATCACCGAGAGCGAGCTCAAGGCCATGGCCGCCGCGGCGATGATGGGGTTTAAAAATCCCAGCGCCGCCACCGGGATGCCGACCGTGTTGTAGATAAACGCCCAGAACAAATTCTGTTTGATCTTCCTGAGCGTGGCGCGCGACAGACGTATGCTCGCCACCACATCGCGCACGTCGTTTTTCACCAGAATGATGCCGCCGGTTTCCTTGGCCACGTCCGAGCCGCTGCCGATGGCGATGCCGATGTCCGCGGTGGCGAGCGCGGGCGCGTCATTCACGCCGTCGCCCACCATCGCCACCACCTTGCCCTGCGCTTGCAGGCCGCGGATCACCTGCGCCTTGTCGCCGGGCAGCACTTCGGCGATGACGCGCTGGATGCCGAGTTCGCGCGCGATGGCGTTGGCGGTGCGCGGGTTGTCGCCGGTGAGCAGGATCACCTCGATGCCTTCCCGCATCAGGCTTTGCACTGCCTCGCGCGCTTCGGGTTTGAGCGTGTCCGCCACCGCGATCACGCCCAGCAACGCGCCGTCATAGGCCAGCAGCATGGCGGTTTTGCCCTGTGCCTCGAGTTGAGTCATGTTGTCTTCGGCCTGATGGATCGCAATGCCCTCCTGTTGCAGCAGACGCCGGTTGCCGAGCAGCACGGGCTTGCCGTCCACGAGGGCGCGCGCGCCGTGCCCCGCAATCGCGGTGAATCCGGTTGCGCCGGATAAGGCAAGGTTGCGGTGGCGCGCGGCGCGCACGATGGCCTGGCCGAGCGGGTGTTCCGAGCCCGTCTCCAGCGATGCGGCGATGCGCAGAAATTCATCTTCGCCGTGCTGCGCCAGCGGCACGATGTCGGTGACGTTGGGTTCGCCGCGCGTGAGCGTGCCGGTTTTGTCGAACACCACGGTGGTAAGCTGGCGCGCGCGTTCCAATACTTCCGCGCCGCGTATCAAGATACCCGCCTCCGCGCCCTTGCCCACGCCCACCATGAGCGCGGCCGGCGTGGCGATGCCGAGCGCGCACGGGCAGGCGATGATCAGCACCGCGATGAAGGCGAGCAGGCCCTGCGGGAAATTGCCCAGCGCCCACCAGCCGCCAAACGATAAAAACGCCACCAGCACCACGGCGGGTACGAAATAGCCGGTCACCTGATCGGCGATGCGCTGTATCGGCGCGCTGGTGGCCTGCGCCTCTTCCACCAGTTTAATGATCTGTGCCAGCGCGGTTTGCGCGCCTACGCGCGTGGCCTTGAAGCGCAGCAGCCCCGCCTGGTTGAGCGTGCCGCCGATGACCTGCGCGCCGGGCGCTTTCTCCACCGGCATCGCCTCGCCGGTGAGCATGGCCTCATCCACGCTGGAGACGCCTTCCTGCACCACGCCATCGGCGGGAATTTTTTCGCCGGGGCGCACGATGACGATTTCATCCAGCATCACGCTCTCCGCGGGCACGTCCATCTCTACGCCGTTGCGCAGCACGTGCGCTTGCGCGGGCCTCAAATCCATGAGCTTGCGCACCGCCGCGGAGGAGCGTTTTTTAATGATCTCCTCCATGTATTTGCCGAGCAATACAAAGGCGATAATGACGGCGGAAACCTCGAAATATACGTCGCGCTCCTCCACCTTCACCGGCAGCGCATCAGGGAAAAAAATCACCGCCACGCTGTAAAAATACGCCACCGAGGTGCCGAGCGCGATCAGGAAATCCATGTTGATGCTGCGCGTGCGCAGCGCGTTCCACGCGCCCTGATAAAAGCCCCAGCCGCCGATGAACTGCACCGGCGTGACCAGAATGAACAGCCACACGCCCCAGGTGAACCAGGGCAGCGCCGGAATAGGCGCCCAACTGACCAGGGACGCGCCGGCCGCCAGGCCGAGGAACACGCTGGCGCGCAGCATGGCAAGAAACACCACGCCCGTGAGCGCCACCGCCACGCGCGTGCGCATGGATTTGAGTTCCTGTTCGGGCGAGTCGAAGGTGAGTTTGCAGCCGGTGGAGCAGAAGTAATAGGTGCGTCCGGCGCGCTCCGAGGTCAGCGCGCCGGCCTTGTCAATCACCATGCCGCAGATCGGGTCTTTGGCCTTGCCCTCAAGCACGGGTCCGGCGTGCGCGTGCGGCCGCGCGCCGCCCTGAATGAATTTTTCGGGCGCGGCCTCGAACTCGTGCAGACAGCGTGTCGAGCAAAAATAGTAGTTCTGGCCAAGATAAACGAAACGGCCCGCCGCCGTTTTTTCATCCACCGTCATGCCGCACACTGGGTCAATGGCCATTGCTGCTCCTTCTCCGGGTTGTACTTCGTCGTTACGAGGGGTTACATTGTCAGCGCATGAACGCCTGGCGCCGCTTTCCTGAGACCCGCCTGCTTGCGCTTGGGTTCCCGTTGCATCTGGCGTGGGAGACGGCGCAATTGCCGCTCTACACCCTCTGGCGCGAGTCAGAGCGGGATTACATTCTCTATAGCTTAGCGCACTGCACGCTGGGCGACATGCTCATCCTGCTGGGTTCCTATGGAGTCGTCGCGCTGTTGAGTCGTAATCGTTATTGGTTGGACGAAGCCGCGCGATGGCGGGGGCTGGTATTCGCTCTGTTGGGTGTGAGTTACACCGTCTATAGCGAAATCGTCAATGTCTATCTCGAAAAAACCTGGGCCTATACCGACGCGATGCCGCTTGTACCCGTCGTGGGCGCGGGTCTTGCTCCGGTGCTGCAATGGACGATAATTCCACCGCTCATGCTGTGGCTGCTGCGCCGTCATCAGGCGCCGGTGTAAAGGCGCCGCCTTTTACGTCGTCCGCAAGGCTAATATTACGGTCCGCGGCGTAATAATCGTCGCCCCTGACACCCTGTGCCATCTCACGCTCATGCCAGTCCGAAGCGAAAGCGGTTTGCGCTGAGAGTAGTACCAACAGACCAAGCTGCCAATAGGGATATGCTTTTCTCATAAATTGCCTCCAGACTGTGTCGCGGCCGGGAGACGAATGCCTCTGGGCAGGCGCATCGCTGCGTCTTCAAAGGTGCCGCGCTCGGCATCCAGATGACAGGCGCCGCAGTTGCCCTTGTTGCGCACCCTGGGGTCACGCCATACCGCATCAGAAATTTCGCCGTGCTTTTTGCGCCAATAACCGGCTTCCGTAACGCGCAGCGGCGTGGCGTCGGCAGGAATGGAAAGATTGATCTTGCGTGCGGGTTCGG
>JACXTT010013570.1_pt1 | contig 10718 bp, 13 predicted proteins | sample 9270951 | NCBI WGS metagenome assembly JACXTT01 (sample SAMN15532306, study PRJNA645909) | rock metagenome | isolation source: weathered quartz diorite | place: Puerto Rico | collected 2017-06-21
GAAGTGACCCCTGGCCGCGGGGCGCGAGCGTCTAACAAAGAGGGGGCTGGTCCCGGCCGAGACAGGTCTCTAATAGCGTGCTACGCTCCAAAGTCCGGGAAAAATTTTGGGGCGGTCTTATGAGCACGGTTCGTGACGTTGCCGTTATTGTCGGCAGCCTTCGAAAAGACTCGATCAATCGCAAGGTGGCGAATGCGCTCGCGGAACTGGCGCCGCCCTCGCTGAAACTAGATATCGTCGAGATTGGCCAGCTCCCTTTGTATAATCAAGACTCCGATCAGGACTCGCCGCAAGCCTATCTGGATTTCCGGGCGCGGGTGAAGGCAGCCGACGCGGTCCTATTTGCGACCCCCGAGCATAACCGCTCGGTGCCCGCGGCGTTGAAAAACGCGATCGACGTCGGCTCGCGGCCTTACGGCGGCAGCGCCTGGGACGGCAAGCCCGCGGCCGTGATCAGCGCCTCGCCGAGCGCCGTCGGCGGTTTCGGCGCAAACCATCATTTGCGCCAGTCGCTGGTGTGGCTGAACGTGCCCGCGATGCCGCAGCCGGAGGCCTATGTCGGCGGCGCGGACAAGCTTTTTGATGCCAGCGGCAAACTCGCCAATGACGCGACCCGAAAATTCCTGCAGAATTTTATCGAGGCTTTTGCAAAATGGATCGAGGTCCATATCAAAGCATGAGGCGACCATGAGCGATCAATGGCAGTATCAGATACGGATAAATCTCGCCGATGAATTTGCGGAAAAGGTGCGAAGCGATTCCAAAAATCCGGCGCTCAAGCCGCTCATGGACATTTTGGAGAAGCACGGTGCCGCGCTAAAATGCCAGTATGATGCTTTTGCGGACTATTGTGCCGAAGCCGAAAAGCATGGCACCAAAGATTATCCGCTTTATGCATGGACCAAGGCGACGATCGAAAACCCTGTAAAGAAGGAAAAATACACCAAGTCCTTTACGCTCTATGCCAGTGGCCAAGAGGTCTATGCAAAAGAGATCGCCGATGCGCTCGAATCCGACCTGCAGCCGCTCGCCGGGGGCGCGTTGATCACAAAAATGTCCAAGCACGACACCAATCCCGCCAACAACCCGCAACCGCCGGTACACTTGCGCTGAACTCGCCAAGTTCTTGACGGAGTTCATTTAAGGCCTCTGCCTTTCCGTGCTGAGTCCGCAAGGTCTGGCCGCAGAACGCCAGCCTATCAGCATTCTCGGGCTCCTCTCCCTTCGCAGCAAAGATCTGGCGTGCAATATCAAGGATCGCTCCCCTTAGACCGATTAAATTTCATGTTGGCGACGAGAGCGGAAATATGCGCGCAGCCGCAAACCGTAAGCCCGCTCGCAGCTATGGTGACGTTTTCCTGCGCGCCTTGCGGTATCGTGGCATGGGAAAAACCAAGCTTCGCGGCTTCCTTGAGCCGCGCAAGGCCGTGCGGGACCGGGCGGATCGCGCCCGACAAGGCAATTTCGCCAAACAACACCATTCCAGCCGCAAGGCTTTGCCCGCTCAAGGAGGAGACAAGCGCCGCCGCAGCGGCAAGGTCGGCGGCCGGTTCGCTAACCCGCAGCCCGCCCGCGACATTGAGGTAAATGTCATATTGGCCAAGCTTGATTCCCACATGGGCTTCGAGCACGGCCAAAACCATCGCAAGCCGCGCATTGTCCCAGCCGACAACCGCGCGGCGCGGCGTGCCGGGCGGGCTTGGCGCGACAAGCGCCTGAATCTCGACGAGCAAAGGCCTTGTACCCTCCATCCCGGCAAAGACCGCGGCGCCTGGCGCCGTGCTGTCCCGCGAGGATAAAAACAATTCCGACGGGTTTGTAACTTCGGCAAGCCCGCTCCCGGTCATTTCGAAAACGCCGATCTCGTCGGTCGGGCCGAAGCGGTTTTTGACCGCGCGCAAGATACGAAAACTGCGCCCGCACTCGCCCTCAAACGACATCACCGCATCGACCATATGTTCGACGACCCGGGGGCCGGCGATCTGCCCATCCTTGGTGACATGGCCGACGAGGATGACCGCTGCGCCAGTCGTCTTCGCGAAGCGGATCAGCGCTTGCGCGGCGCCGCGCACTTGGCCGACCGTGCCGGGCGCCGATTCGATGAGCCCGGTCCACATCGTCTGAATGGAATCGATAACGACGAGGGAGGGCCGTTTGCCGTGCGAAAGCGTTTCGACGATGTCCTCGACGCTGGTCTCGGCAGCAAGTTCGCAAGGGGCGGCGGCAAGGCCCAGCCGCAAAGCGCGAAGCCGGATCTGATCGACCGCCTCCTCGCCGGAGATATAGACCACCCGCCGTTCCGATGCGGCGAGCTTCGCGCAGGCCTGAATGAGCAAGGTCGATTTGCCAATGCCCGGCTCGCCGCCAAGCAATAGGACAGAGCCTGGAACGAAACCGCCGCCAGCTACCCTGTCGAATTCGCCGATCCCTGTTGTGCGGCGCGGCGGGACAGGCTCGCCGGATGCTTTGAGGCTCGAGAGGCCAAAAACGCGGCCTTTTCGCGCGCCTATCCGCGGCGCCGCGCTTTCCTCGGCAATCGTATTCCACCCTCCGCACGAATCGCAGCGGCCTTGCCAGCGCTGGCTTGTTGCACCGCAACTTTGGCAGACAAAGGAAATATGGAGTTTGGCCATGGTTGGCTCCGCAGTTGGCATTTTATTGGTCGAAGTACGCGAGTCCGTACTACCCCGAACCCCGGTGATCGGACATTTTGGCGTTACGAACGGAAGATGCCCTGGAGCAAGGCAAGTGCCGCATCTTCCGGACTGTAACCTGGAGGATGTCAATGATTCACGTTGTAACCCCTGAAAATGAGCATTTCTATCAAGATGAGATGGATCAAGCTTATCGCTTACGTCACAAAGTATTTGTCGAGGAAATGGGCTGGGAAAATCTCAGGAAGCCGGATGGCCGCGAGATCGATCAATTCGATACCAAACATGCTGTAAACATGCTTTATATCGAGGGTGGGAAAGTCCTTGGTTATCAGCGGCTGTTACCTTCCACCTTTCCTCACGTGCTTTCCGAAATTATGCCTGAGCTTTGCGAGGTCGAGCGCCCGGTTGGCGCGCACATCTGGGAAATGTCGCGCCATTGTGTGGCGCCGGGTCACCGGGCCGGCGGGCGATTCGCCAATCCGGTTGCCAACGCGCTTGGGACGGCTTTGGTCGAATGGGGCCTCGAATGCGGCATCTCGAAGTATATCATTGAGATTGACCCCATGGGCGTTCTCCCTTTGATTCAGCTGCATTTCCAGCCAATGCCGCTTGGCTTGCCAAGGGCCATCAACGGCAAAGACGTGATGGCGATTACGCTAACTTTCGACGGAAGGACGCTTGAACGATTGCGGGAAATGCGCGGCAGCCGCCGCCGGGCGCTCGTCGCGACTATGGAGCGGCCTGCTTTGCTGCACGCTTAGGGCCGGCTAAAGCCATGGCTGGCATTTCTAGAGGAAGATGACTTTTCTCCACCGCGTCATCTTGCTTTAAGCCTTTGTATTACCGGGCGTTTGGACGCAAAGCATTGCCCCAAAAAGTCTACACTTACAACTCGGCTCGCCGGCGGCGGCGTCCTGCTGCCGGCGTCCCGAAACGAAACGGTCATTCGCTTTACCTGGAAAAATCCGGCCCGCTGTTATGCGTTCGGCCACTTTTGCGCTATAAATTGTCCCAACGCTACCAAATTGTTCCGGCATACCGGCATGCCAATCGCCGCGACGGAAGGGTGGCGATTGGAAGCGGATCGGTGAAAAAATCCCCAAACCCCATCGATCGGCATGTTGGCAGCCGCGTTAGGATGCGGCGGGTGATGCTTGGCATGAGCCAGGAAAAGTTGGGCGATGCCTTGGGCTTGACATTTCAGCAGGTTCAAAAATATGAAAAGGGCATTAACCGCATTGGCGCGAGCAGACTGCAGCAGATTTCGCGAACCCTCGATGTCCCTCCTGCCTATTTTTTTGAAGGTGCGCCGTCGTTCGAGCCAATGCCGAGTCCAGAACCCGGGTTCGCGGGTGTTGCGGAAGATTCCAAGACCGATTATATCGCGGATTTCTTGTCGACCGCGGAAGGACTGCATCTCAACATCGCCTTCGCGCGAATTCACGATCCAAAAATTCGCAAGCGCATTGTCGATCTGGTGTGCTCGCTCGCAGGCGACGACACAGACGCGCTTTCGACCCCCAACAGTGTTGACTCCTCCGAGTGAGCCTGTGGCGTTCGCTCGAACGAACGCAACAGTTGACAAAACGAGACGAACCCGCCCGGTCAAATGCATCGACGACGATCATTCCAAGGAGACAAATCTTGGCCCGCGAAGATTATTTTTTTACGAGCGAATCGGTAGCGGAAGGCCATCCGGACAAGGTGTGCGACCGGATCTCCGATGAGATCGTCGACCTCTTCTTTCGCGAGGGGGCGAGGGCCGGTTTAGATCCTTCGCATATCCGGGTTGCTTGCGAGACCCTGGCGACGACCAACCGCGTGATTATCGCAGGCGAAGTACGCGGCGCGGCTGTAGGGCCGGAAGCAATCGACGCGGCGGCGCGCGGCGCAATCAAGAACATCGGTTATGAGCAAGAGGGATTCCACTGGCGCGATGCGAAAGTCGAAGTCCTGCTTCATGCCCAGTCGGCGGATATTGCCCAAGGGGTTGATGCTAGCGGCAACAAGGATGAAGGGGCGGGCGACCAAGGCATCATGTTTGGTTATGCGTGCCGCGAAACGCCCGAGCTCATGCCAGCGCCAATCTACTACGCCCACAAAATCCTCGAGGAACTCGCCTTTGCCCGCAAGGCGAATTCGGGCGATGCCAGCAAACTCGGTCCGGACGCCAAGTCGCAAGTGACTGTGAAATACGCGCGCGGACAGCCGGTGGGCGTGTCGGCGATCGTTTTGTCGACGCAGCACCTCGACGAGACGCTGAGCTCACAGGGGGTACGTGAGATTGTCGAGCCCTATATCCGCAAAACCCTGCCCGAGGGATGGATCACCCCCGATACGGCATGGCATGTCAATCCGACAGGCAAATTCGTGATTGGGGGACCCGATGGAGATTGCGGCTTGACCGGGCGCAAGATCATCGTCGACACTTACGGCGGCGCCGCGCCGCATGGCGGCGGCGCATTTTCCGGCAAGGACCCGACAAAGGTCGATCGCTCGGCCGCCTATGCGGCACGCTATCTTGCCAAGAATGTCGTTGCGGCAGGTCTCGCCGACCGCTGTACGATCCAGCTGTCTTATGCCATCGGCGTCGCCGAGCCGCTTTCGATCTATGTCGATACCCACGGCACGGGCCAAGTCGCGGAGGGCAAGCTCGAGGCCACTCTGTTCGAATTGATGCGTCTATCGCCGCGCGGAATCCGGGAGCATCTTAAACTGAATAGGCCGATCTATGCGCGCACTGCCGCCTATGGCCATTTTGGCCGAACCCCAGATGCCGAAGGCGGGTTTTCTTGGGAAAAGCTCGATTTGGCCGAGGAGCTTAAGGCTCTTTGCGGCTGAATGGGATCTCGATCGCTTCTGATGCCGAAGGGTTGGCTGGAAGGTCCTGATTGTCGGAAACGCGCTGTGATCGGCCGGGGGAAGGCCAAAAATTTCCGCCGGCATTGCATGGGAGGCGGCAAGGCAGGAGGCTCAGCGCGGGGCGTATCTTTTTATTGCGTACCGTCCTGCCGCGTCTTTCCCTTGACGTCTCACAGCCCATTGCCGACACCACTGCTCTGTTTCCGGATCGGCCTTCGGCGCTGTGGCTCGAAATCGGTTTTGGCGGCGGCGAACATTTGGCCGCCGAGGCCAAGGCGCATCCCGGCGCTGGCTACATCGGCTGCGAATTCTTTGTGAACGGTATTGCGAAAGCCTTGGCTCATATCGAAGCGGATCAGCTCCACAATGTGCGCCTCTATAATGGTGACGCCCGGGTTGTGATCGAAGCCCTGCCGCCGGGGTCCCTGGATGGCGCTTATGTGCTTTATCCCGATCCTTGGCCGAAGCGCCGCCATCGCGAGCGCCGGTTCCTGTCCGGCGAAACGCTGGAGAGGCTCGCGCGCGTGATGCGCCCCGGCGCCGAGCTACGCTTTGCGACCGATTGCGATAGCAACGCCGGGTGGACCTTGGCGCAAGTCTTACGTGCTGGGAATTTCAGCTGGAACCCTTCCTGCGCGGCGGACTGGCGCGCCGCTTGGGAGGGATGGAGCCCCAGCAGATACGAAGCCAAGGCCTTACGCAGTTGCCGAAAGCCCGTCTATTTTACCTTTCTGCGGAAATAACGCTCAATAGATCAAATTGAATAGGATCTAGCCCGGTGCCATTTACTTTGCAGAATTACAGTTCTATTTGCGACCAAATCTCGGTGATTTCGCTGGGAAAGCGCAACCGTGCTTGGAAATTAAATCTTATCTGAAAGATAGATTCTGCGCGAATTTGTTTGTTGTTGCCGTAAAACCGGCTCAGGCATTGAGGAGACACTCTGTGGCCATATCCATCATAGGAGCCGTTTTGGTTGGGGCAGTTCTGGCTAGATTTTACAACGTTTTTATCCTTGTTCCGGCAATTGCGCTTGTTCTCGCCGCCGTTCTTGGAAGAGCGTTTTATTTTCAGCAGGGGCTGCTGCGCCCCGCCGTGGAATTCGCCCTGATCATTACGAGTTTGCAAATCGGCTACGTCGCTATTCCGATTTCATATGTTGTTATGGCGCCGGTACGCCGAATAAGAAGGGGCAAGTGCTCTGGGACAACTTCGCCAGTTGTTGCAACGCAGCAACGGTAACTTCGCGTTAACTGCAACAATTTCTCCTTGCGCCTTAGTTACAACTAAGTTTAACTGCATTATGCGCGTTGTGAGCAGCCGATAGTCGTCCGGAGGTAAGACCGGAGGCACACGGTCACTCGGCAAAGCTTAGGCGAGTCAAAACCGCGTTTGCCTCCTCAATTAGATCGTGCGCTGACGCACCTTCCCGCAGCGCGTCAAGACTTTTTGACTTAGGGAAGCAATGGCAACGCGATGATCAACCTCGCGATGTTGTCTTTATCGTCAGGCTGGCTCCTTGGACAATTTTTCAAGGTCTTCGTACTCGTTCCTGCGATTGGTCTGGTGATCCCAGTTGTTTTGATCGTATCCCTCTCCTCGGGCGATACCCTCTTTCAAACGGCTTTGAAAATCGCAGCGGCAATTTGGATCATGCCGGTTGGTTACGCCCTCGGGCAGATGCTTCTTAATATTCCGTGCATTTTGCGCGGCTGGCGAAAGACCATGGGTGAGAGAAATACCAGGCCGAGTGCCAAGCGCGACTAGAGCAAGATGTTTGTCCTCGAATCTTCCTCCCGTTCTTTTCCCGTTATTTCCACACGAAAAGTCCTGCCGCGATGGAATGGCCTTCCCGCGCGGCGCCTACGGTGGCCGCGAAACCGGCGGCGGCAATAAAACCGTCGAGCCGGTCCATAAAGCCGCCATGCCCAGGAATGAGGCGGCTCGAATCCTTCGCGCCAAAACGCCGCTTGACCCAGGATTCCAAAATATCGCCCGCTTGCGAGACGGCAGCAGTGGCAAGGCCAAGCGCGAAAAGGGGTGCTTGCACGCTCGCGCCGAGGCCATGGCCGCCGATCGCCGAGCCAAGAAACGCACCGGCGAAAACGCCGCAAAAAGTACCCGACCAAGTCTTGGACGGTGAGACCCTCGGCCAGAGTTTGGGGCCGCCAATCAGCCGGCCGCCGAAATAAGCAAAAACATCGGTGCCCCAGACGACCGCAAAAAGCCAGATGATCGCGCGTGTGCCATAGTCTCCCGAAAGATGCAGCGCGCCAAGCGATATGATCAGCGTCGCTGCATAGGCTATTCCGCAAATAGCCCAAATCCTCCGGCCTCTGCCAGCAAGTAGAGCTACGGCAACGCCGCTCAACCCGAGGGTCAGGAAGGCGGACAAAATCCTGGCTTCGGCCGATAAGAGCGCGCCGGCCGCAAGACCGAGAGCAGCGAGAAGGCAGCGCAAAAGAGGGCGCTCCGCTGCTATCAGCCTCTGCCATTCAAGGCCGACCGCCACCGCGGCACAGGCCCAAATCAGAACGAAAACGATGCCGCTCAGCCATAGCGAGACGAAGGCTGCCGACATCAAAACAATGGCCGAAAGGAGCCGCGGAAGGAGGTCTGCCAAGCCGCGCCGCCTCAATAAACTAATCCCCGAGGGTCATTGGCCGGCACGCCCGGCGCACGAGTCAGCATGTAACCGGCATCGACTGCGGGCACAAATCGTCACTTGCCGATACCTGTCAGTAAGTTTTCGAATCATGGTGGCGCGTCACGCCGCCAAAACGCCTTTCGCGCGCCGCGAATTCTTTCAGCGCCGCCGCAAAAGCCTGGCGGTTGAAGTCCGGCCAATGCATCGGCAAGAAAACCAGCTCGGTATAGGCCGCTTGCCAGAGCATGAAATTGGAAAGCCTCTGCTCGCCGGAGGTGCGGATGATGAGATCCGGATCGGGGATCCCGGCCGTATCGAGCCGGCTCGCAAACAACGTCTCGTCAATGTCCGATGGTTCAATTAGCCCCTCCGCCACCTCTTGGGCCAAAATCCTTGCCGCCGCCGCGATCTCCTGCCGGCTACCATAGTTGAAGGCAACGACCAAGTTGAGCCTTGTGTTGTCCCGCGTGCGTTCCTCTGCTTCCTCTAAGAGGGCCAAAATGTCGGCTTTCAAATTGCTCCTTGCGCCGATGACTTTGACCTTCACGCCCGCATCCTGCAATTCATTGAGATCATTGCGGATAAAGCGCTTAAGAAGCCCTATCAAATCGGCGACCTCTTCAACCGGCCGGCTCCAGTTCTCTTGGGAGAAGCTGTAGACCGTGAGATAGCCGAGCCCAAAATCGATCGCGGCGCGGACGGTGTCGCGAAGCGCCTGCACGCCGCGCCGGTGTCCCTCGGCCCGCGGCAACCCCTGGCGCGCCGCCCAGCGCCCGTTACCGTCCATGATAACGCCAACATGGATGGGCGCGCGCGCCTGGCGCTGTCGTACGGAATGCACTGTTTCACCCGTTGCCGTGACTGGCATCGTCATTTGCTGGCCATCAGCCGCCTCTGGCATTGTCCCTGCAATTCCTTCAACCGGTGCAAGATTACAGAGCCGCCCGAACTGCCACCCATTCGTCTTGCAGACCCGTAATAACAGAATTGCGCCGCCCGTCAGCAATAATCTCGATCAGCCAGCAGGTTTAATGAACAAGCCGAACGTCGTTGGAACAGATTGCGGCAAGTTAGACTTGCATGATTTCAGATTCCTTTGCGCTTAGCGCGGAATCGATCTCGGCGACAAATTCGTCGGTCACCTTCTGGATTTCATGTTCGTGGCGTTTCTCCTCGTCTTCGCCGAAGGATTTGTCCTTGAGGAGCTTCTTCAGCGTATCTATTCCGTCGCGGCGAACATGGCGGACTGCGACGCGCGCCTCCTCGGCGTATTTATGCGCGACCTTCGCCATTTCCTTACGCCTCTGCTCATTCAGTTCTGGAATCCGGATTCGCAACACCTGACCTTCGACAATCGGCGAGAGCCCCAAATTGGAATTGCGGATCGCTTTGTCGACGGCACCGACCATGGCCTTGTCCCAGACCTGAATCGAAAGCATCCGCGGTTCCGGCACGCTGATTGTGGCCAGTTGGTTCATCGGCATGGATTGCCCATAAGCTTCGACATGCACGGGCTCGACCAAGCTTGCCGAGGCTCGGCCGGTGCGCAGACCGCGCAATTCTTGCTTCAAAGTTGCTAACGCGCCTTGCATCCGGCGCCTCAGATCGGAGATGTCAAATTCCTCGGCCATTTTTCTACCCTTTTGTGTTTCCTCCCGCGCACTACTTAAGCTTGTCTTGCCCGACCCATGCCCTCTTGGGCATTAAGGCAAGACCAGAGTGGCGTTGCCTCTTCCTTCGAGCGCAGAAAGGATCGCGCCTTTTTCCTTAATTGAAAAGACGATTATGGGAATTCCGTTTTCGCGCGCAAGGGCGAAGGCGGCCGTATCCATGACCGCAAGATTCTTTGCGATGGCCTCGTCATGCGTTAACCGGTCATAACGGACGGCCCCAGGGTCGCTCTTCGGATCCGCCGAATAGACCCCGTCAACCTTTGTTGCCTTCATGATGAGGTGGCACGAAAGCTCGGCGCCGCGCAACACCGCCCCAGTGTCGGTCGTAAAGAACGGATTGCCTGTCCCGCCGCCGAGGATCACGGTCCGGCCTTTGCCAAGATGATGCAGCGCCGCCTGACGCGAATAGGCCTCGCAAAGCGCCGGCATCGGCACGGCCGACATGGTCCGCGCCGGTTGGCCCTGTTTTTCGATCGCGTATTCAAGCGCAAGCGCATTCATCACCGTTGCCAGCATGCCGATCGAATCGGCTCTCGCCCGTTCAATACCCTTATCTGCGCCTTCGATTCCGCGAAAAAAATTTCCGCCGCCGACCACGACCGCAACCTCAACGCCGCGCGCCGACACGGCCTTCAAATCGGCCGCAATCCCCGTCAGGACATCTTGGTCAAGCCCGTGGCTCAGCGCGCCCATCAAGGCTTCGCCCGAAAGTTTGACGACCACCCTTTTCCAGGCAATTGGCCTTTGCGTAAACGCGTTTTCGCTTGGTTTGGTCATTGCTTCGTTGTGCTTTTTTGCTGCCAATTGCCTGAATGGCAGAAGATTGAAACGTAATCCAATTTCGGTTTCGGTGCCTTAATATTACATTACAAGTCCAAT
>JACXTT010013571.1_pt1 | contig 10717 bp, 8 predicted proteins | sample 9270951 | NCBI WGS metagenome assembly JACXTT01 (sample SAMN15532306, study PRJNA645909) | rock metagenome | isolation source: weathered quartz diorite | place: Puerto Rico | collected 2017-06-21
TCGCCACCCAGGATCCGGAGTTGCGCAAGAAATTCGCCGGCAACCCGGAGCACGTGGTGAACTTTTTCCACTTCGTGGCGCAGGAGACGCGTGAGTGGATGGCGCGGCTTGGCTTCCGTGTCATGAACGAGATGATCGGGCGCGTGGACCGCCTGAATATGAAAAAGGCCGTTGACCACTGGAAGGCGCGTGGCCTCGATTTCTCGCAGATACTGTATCAGCCCGAGATGGGACCCGAGGTGGCGACTCGTCGTGTGCGCGATCAGGATCACGGCCTCGACAAGTCGCTGGACGTGGTAACCATCCTGCCGCTGACGCGCGAAGCGCTTGAGTCCAAAAAGCCGGTGGATATTATTTTGCCCATCCGCAACGTCAATCGTACCGTTGGCACCATTCTCGGTGCCGAGGTCAGCAAGCACTACGGTGCCGAAGGGTTACCGGACGATACGATCCGCATCCATTTCAACGGGTCCGCCGGCCAGAGCTTCGGTGCGTTCCTGCCGCGCGGCCTCACCTTCACGCTCGAGGGCGATGCCAACGACTACGTCGGAAAGGGGTTATCCGGCGGCAAGCTTATTGTCTATCCGCCGCGTCAGGCGAGCTTTGTGCCGGAGGAAAATATTCTGATCGGCAACGTTGCCTTGTACGGCGCCACCAGTGGTGAGGCCTATTTCCGCGGGGTCGCGGGCGAACGCTTTGCCGTGCGCAATTCCGGCGCACACACGGTGGTCGAGGGCGTGGGCGACCACGGCTGCGAGTACATGACTGGCGGCCGCGTGGTCGTGATCGGCTCCACGGGACGGAACTTCGCGGCCGGCATGTCCGGCGGTGTGGCCTACGTGCTCGACACGGCCGGCGACTTCAAGCGCCATTGCAACCTTGCCATGGTCGATATCGATCCCCTGGCTTCCAGCGAGGATGTTGACCTGGTCAAGGAGCTGCTCAAGCGGCATGTGCACTATACCGGCAGCACGGTAGCGGAAAAGATTCTTGCCAACTGGAAGGCGATGCAGGCGAAATTCGTGAAGGTCACCCCCAAGGATTACAAGCGCGTGCTCGCGGCTATTTCCAATGCACGCCAGAATGGTATTTCGGAAGAACAAGCGGTGATGGAAGCGGCGCATGGGTAAGATCACCGGCTTCATTGAGTTTCACCGCGCCAAGCAACCCTATCGTCCCGTCACCGAGCGGGTGCGCGACTGGAAGCAGGTCATGCGTCCGCTCCCCGAAGAAGAGCTCAAGAAGCAGGGCGCGCGCTGCATGGATTGCGGTATCCCGTTCTGTCATCAGGGCTGCCCGTTGGGTAATCTCATACCCGACTGGAACGACCTGATTTACCGCAACCAGTGGCGGGAGGCGATCGATCGTCTGCACGCGACCAACAATTTCCCCGATTTCACCGGCACGCTTTGCCCCGCTCCGTGCGAGGGCGCCTGTGTGCTCGGCATCAACGACGACCCGGTGACGATCAAGGCGATTGAATTAGCCATTATCGATCGTGCCTTTCAGGATGGATGGGTCAAACCTGAGCCGCCGAAAGTGCTGACTGGCAAGAAAGTCGCCATCGTCGGTTCCGGTCCCGCCGGTCTCGCCGGCGCGCAGCAGCTGCGGCGTGCTGGCCACGACGTCATCGTGTTCGAACGCGATGACCGCATCGGTGGCCTGCTGCGCTATGGCATCCCCGAATTCAAGATGGAAAAGAAAGTACTCGACCGGCGCTTGGAGCAGATGCAGGCCGAAGGCGTGGTGTTCAAGGCGAATGCCCACATCGGCGCGAATGTCCCGGTCGAAGAGTTGAAGAAAAATTTCGATGCCATTCTGCTGGCCGGCGGCGCCTGTGCCCCGCGCGACCTCAAGGTGCCGGGGCGTGAACTCAAGGGTGTACACTTCGCCATGGAGTACCTGACACAATCGAACCGCCGCTGCGAAGGCGACACGGTTCCAGTGGACCGGGAAATCACCGCCAAGGGTAAACATGTCATCATCATCGGCGGCGGTGACACCGGCGCCGATTGCCTCGGTACCGCGAATCGACAAGGCGCGAAAAGCGTACACCAGCTGGAAATTATGCCACGCCCACCCGAGCACCGGGCCGCGAACAATCCCTGGCCCGAATATCCGCATGTCTACCGCGTTTCCTCGGCACACGAGGAAGGTGTTGAACGGGTCTACTCGGTATCGACCAAACGCTTCGTCGGCGATGCGCAGGGTCGTGTCAAAGCGCTTGAAATGGTGAAAGTCGAGCTGATCCACGAAGGTGGCCGCGCCAACGTCAGAGAAATCCCGGACAGCGAATTCACCCTGCCCACGGAGCTGGTGTTGCTGGCCATGGGTTTCGTTGGACCCGAGAAACCGGGCATGCTGGAGAGTCTGGGCGTGAAACTCACCGAGCGCGGCAATGTTTGGCGCGACGGTAACTGGATGACGAGTGTGCCGGGTGTGTTCTCCGCTGGCGATATGCAGCGCGGCCAGTCGCTCATCGTCTGGGCCATTGCCGAAGCGCGCTCGGCGGCACGTGGTATCGACAAATATCTCACGGGCGCCTCCGACCTCCCCGCGCCGTTGTAATACGTTCTCACCGCAAAGGCGCGAAGCGCCCTTTTCTTTTCCTTTGCGCTCTTCGCGCCTTTGCGGTGAAATCTCTTTATGACAGAACTTAAGAACGACAGATTATTGCGCGCTTTGCTGAGGCAGCCGGTGGACGTGACGCCGGTGTGGATCATGCGCCAGGCGGGACGCTATCTGCCCGAGTATCGCGCGGTGCGTGAGAAGGCCGGCGACTTCAAGACGCTCTGCACCACGCCGGAGCTGGCCTGCGAAGTGACGCTGCAGCCCCTGCGGCGGTTTGTGCTGGATGCCGCGATCCTGTTCTCCGACATTCTCACGATTCCGGATGCCATGGGCCTCGGGTTGTATTTCACCGATGGCGAAGGCCCGCGTTTCCAGAGGCCGGTGCGCACGGCCGCCGACGTCGAGGCGCTGTCGGCGCCGGACCCCGAGGTCGAGCTGCGTTACGTCATGGACGCGGTGCGCCTGGTCCGACGCGAGCTGAACGGTAAAGTCGCGCTCATTGGTTTTGCCGGCAGCCCGTGGACGCTCGCCACCTACATGGTGGAAGGTGGCGGCAGCAAGGATTTCGGTCTCGTCAAACGCATGATGTTCGACCAGCCAGTGCTCATGCACCGGCTGCTGGCTGTACTGGCGGATGCCGTCACGGCTTATCTCAACGCGCAGGTGGCCGCCGGCGCGCAAGCGCTGATGATGTTCGACACTTGGGGCGGCGTGCTCAGCCCGCGCGACTATCGCGCATTCTCGCTGGAGTACATGGAACGGATTGTGCGCGGTCTGACACGTGAGTACGAAGGCCGGCGGGTGCCGGTGATTCTCTTCACCAAGAACGGCGGTCAGTGGCTGGAGGCCATGGCCGCTACCGGCTGCGATGCACTGGGGGTCGACTGGACCACCGATCTGGCAGGCGCCCGTGCGCGCGTTGGAAACAGTGTGGCCTTGCAAGGCAACATGGACCCGTCTGTACTGTACGCCTCGGCCGAGCGCATCCGCCACGAGGTTGGTGTCGTTCTTGAAAGCTATGGAAATAACCGCGGGCATATTTTTAATCTGGGGCACGGCATTCATCAACACGTTGATCCGGAAAAAGTCGCGGTGACGGTGGATGCCGTGCACGAGCTGAGTCGCCCCTATCATCAGGCATAACGCGGATGGACCACGGCCGCTGCCCGTTCGAGAAGGCCGTTCTGAGCACGCAATGTGCCTGTGAATTGGCGACCCGTTTTTCCATCGCGGAGCAGATAGGGGTGAATTGCCGCTCCGACATCGCCCGTAACAATTGCGCCACGCTGCTGGCTTTGATGCGCGAACGTGCGCGCTTCGCGCTCAAGGTCACGGACACTTCCGATAGTCTTCCCTTCGGCAAGGAAATGAAGATCATGATCGGTGGCCTCATCGGCCTGCAACGGCTGATGCTGACGGAGGAGGACGCCACCCGGGTAAACAATATCCACGCGCTGGTTCGACAGGCGCAGGAAAAATACACCTCGCTGGAATCGCTCCCTTACCAGGAAATCGTCAAATCCATCAGGGCGTTTCAGAGCAAGCGCCGCGGCCGCGTGCCCCGCAAGTCCTGATCCCGAGCTTAAGCCGGGTTCTCCGATGTCGGCGGTAAGTCTTTGATGCGCGTTGTTTGCGCCTGTTTTGCCTTATGAAATATTGTTATTTGGGACGAGCGCGGGTAAATTGACGTCTTATCCGCAAATGTACGGATGTCTTGTTTCAGTAAGAAAAACAAGAAAAACAAATCGTTCTGCGACAGCTCCACAGGGATAAGGGTGCCCGTGTCGCGTCACGCCGGCGGCATGCGGATAGTACCGCCGTCCAGGCAGGAGGTGGGGTCAATTGGTGCAGGATGAATCCGAGGCGAGCGGCGCGTCGTCCTCGAAAAAGCTGCTTGGACTGCTGGAAGGCCTGAAACGCACACCAGTCGGTGCCGTTATCTACGACCAGGTGGCGCGTATCGTGGAAGAACAGGAAGGCGTGCAAACCAAGGTGGATCACGTCTACGCCTCGTTGCTGCATCTGCTCCTGAATGCCTACGCGCGCGATCCGAGCGCCGATCACATCACCCGCATCAATGCGCGCCTGATCCAGCTGCGCCGCGGCCCGATCGCTCCCCGCACCGGCGGCAAAATCCCGGAAGGCAGCATCGAAGAGAAACTCCAAAAGGCGGCTGCGTCCCAGGTTCCCGGACGCGCGGCCGCCGCGGATACGAAGCCCGAATCTGCGCCGGCCACGCGGATGAATGCCGTCCCCACACCGACGCCAAGCTCAACTCCGGCCCCTCCCAGCGCCGGAAACGACGTAACGCAGGCCGAGCGCCGCGTCGATTCCGCTTATCGTCAGCACCTCGAGCAGCAGCGTAACGAAATCGAAAAATTTCAGGAGACGCTTGCCAAAACCGTTACCGACGCCATCACCCAGAATCGCGAATTCGGCGCGTTGTTACAGATCGAATTGCGTGCCTTGCAGCAAGCCAATGGTGACAAAGAGATCGAGCAGTTGCAGCAGATTCTGGTCGGCGGGCTGGAAGAGCTGATCCAGGGGCAGAATTCGCTCGACGCCAAGCTGCACAAGACCGGAGGCTATCTCCGGCTCATCAAGGCCGACAGCGAACGTTTGCACGATGAACTTAACAAGGTGCGGTTGCTGTCGCTGACCGACGAGTTCACCGGCCTGCCTAACCGCCGGGCATTCATGCGTCGACTCCAGGACGAGATCAGCCGTTCACATCGTTACGGTTCGTCGCTCGCACTCGCCATGATCGACCTGGACGAGTTCAAGGCCATCAACGATATCCACGGCCACGCTGCTGGCGATGCCATTTTGCGCTGCTACGCCACCGACGTGCTGACGGTGCTGCGCCACCACGATCTGGTCGCGCGTTACGGTGGTGAGGAATTCGCGGTGCTTCTACCCAACACCACCCGCGAGGGTGCGGTGGCTGCGGTCCAGAAGGTACGCAATCGTGCGCTGCAGGCCGTGTGCGAGTTCCTGGGCCGGGATTTCAAACTGCCTACATTTTCCACCGGTATTGCCCTGTATTCGGCCGGCGAGACCCACACCGATCTCATCGACCGCGCTGATCGTGCCCTGTACCGCGCCAAACGACTGGGCCGCAACCGCATCGAGCTGGAGCAAGGGCTGCCCCCAGCGGCGGCGACCCAGGCTCGTAGCAAGAATAACAGCAACGACGCCTGATCCGGTCTTTCATACCGCTGCGCTCTGACGGGTTGTGAACCGGGTACTTGCCGACTAATCTCCTTAAAGGCAGGCCTGTCACGCCTGTGTTAAAGGAGATGGTCTTGGCGGATTCCAATACTTCCACATCGGCGGATCCGTCGCTGCTGCAAAGCCTCAAGCTCCATCTCGAAGGCCTCAAGCGCACCCAGCATGGACTGATTCTCTACAACCAGATTCAGCGTGGCTTGCAGAAATACGGCCGCGAAGACGGGCGCATCGAACTCGTTTTTGTCACCTTTCTGCACGCGCTGCTGGGCAAGTACGCCACGAGCCCGGCCTGCGACCCGGCCACGCGCGTGAAGGCGCGCCTCATCCAGCAGCGTCTCACACTTTATCTGCCCAAGAACACTGCTGCGCCGGCGTCGCTGAAACCTGCCGCTGTTACGTCGCGTGCCGTGCCAGCGGAGGCAAAGTCGGCGGCCGCGCCACCGGCGGCGCCCAAACCTTTGGCTCCCCCGGTGCCTGTGGTCGAGGCGAAACCAGAACCGGTCGCGGAAGTGGTTGTGCCGACGGCACATGCCAGTACGTCACCCGAGTCTGAAATCAACCCTGTCGCGCCCAAAGAATCACGGCCGCCCTCACGCCAGGAAAAGATTGAGGCGCTGGAAGATACACTGGCACAGAAGGTGACGGAAAGCATCGCGGTGGACAAACAGTTCGGCGAGCTTCTGGAGAATGAACGCGAGACCTTGAAAAATCTTGAAAGCCCGCTGGGCGAGTTCAACGACCTCAAGCAGGTGCTGGTCAAGGGACTGAACGAGCTGATTGAAGAACGCCAGGCGCTGATCGAAAGACTCTCCAGCGCCGGCGATTACCTCAAGGCCGTGGAAACGGATCGTGAGCACCTGCGTCAGGAACTCAGCCATGCGCGCAAGCACAGCCTGGCGGACGAGCTGACCGGCTTGCCCAAGCGTGAGGTGTTTGTCAAACAGCTCGAGGCCGAGATCGGGCGCGTGAAGCGTTATGGTTTCGCGCTGGCTGTGGCGGTCATTGACGTGGACAATCTCGAGTCCGTCAACAAGCGCTACGGGCGGCTCGCGGGCGACGCGGTGCTGCGTTGTTACGCTGGTCAGATTCTTGCCAAATTTCGGACCTACGACTTGGTGGCGCGCTACGGCGGTGACGAATTCGCCGTATTGTTCCCCAACACGCAGAAGGACGGGGCGATGCATGCGCTGGAAAAGGCGCGCAAGACCGCCGCCAGCACCTTTATCCAGCAGGAAGGAAAAAATATCCCGCTCCCGAGCTTTTCGAGCGTGCTCACGCAGTATTCTCCTGGTGAGCCCGCCTCGGCGCTGCTTCTGCGTGCCGACCAGACGCTGAGCCAGGCCAGGTTGTCCGGTTACAACCGCATGGTGGTGGCGTTGCCGACGGCCTAGCGGGCGAATTTTTCCGCGCGGGTTCTGGCCGTCGATTCCTCGATACGTTACTATCACTCCGCCACGTTCACATGGAGGAGAGGAATACATGCGTCTTCGGATTATTCTAGCCGCCCTGGCGGCGGGCTTCAGTAGCGCGGTTTTGGCTGATTCTATCGACATCAACCTCAACAACGACAGCATTCAGGCGATTTACGCCACGAACTGGCGTACCGCTGAATTTAATGCAGGTCTTTTGTCCAACACCGACCAGAACGACTGGGCGGCCAGCATGGGCCTGTTGGCGCAGGGCGAGAAACAAACCGGCAACACACGGATTGAGGGAGGCCTCGGTGGCAAAATCTACTTTGCCAGCGTCGCCAACCAGGACGTGCTGGCGCTCGGCTTGGGTGGCCAGTTCCGGACCTTTCCCAACAACGGTCCGGTCGGCTTTGGCGGCTACCTTTATTACGCCCCGGATATCGTGACGGCGATGGACGGGAAAAAATTCTGGGAATGGGGCGCGCGCGTCGAATTCGAGGTGGTCAAGAAAACCGCCAACATGTACCTTGGCTATCGCAAGATGCGCGCCGATCTTGACGATGGTCGCGACATCACGGTTGATTCCGGTCTGCACGCGGGAGTCAAGATCATCTTTTAACTTCGATATCTCCTCGTCCGCTGGCAGGCCATTGTGAACAGCCTCTGGAATGACAGGGAAGCCGAGGAATTTCCGGGCGATCTGGGCCAGCGCGTTTACACCTCGCGCCTGCTCGGGCGCGACAAGTCGCTGGTGCTGCACGGCGGCGGCAATACCTCGGTCAAGATCACCGAAAAAAATATCCTGGGCGAAGACGAGACCCTGCTGTACGTGAAGGGTAGCGGCTGGGACCTGGAACACATCGAAGCCGCCGGGTTCTCGCCTGTGCGCATCGATCACCTGCTCAAGCTCGCCAAGTTGAAGCAGCTGTCCGACCCGCAGATGGTCAACGAATTGCGTACGCACATGACGCAAGCCTCGGCGCCCACGCCCTCGGTTGAGGCGATTCTGCACGCCATCCTCCCGTACCAGTACGTTGACCACACCCATGCCGACGCCGTGATCACGGTCACGAATACATCCGACGGCCTCACGCGCATCCGCGAGATTTACGGCGACAACGTGGTGGTCGTGCCCTACGTGATGCCGGGGTTCGATCTGGCGCGCCGCTGCGCCGAGCAGTTCGCCGCCGATGTGCGTAAGAACACCATCGGCATGGTGCTCATGAACCACGGCATTTTTTCCTTCGGCAAGACCGCGCAGGAATCCTACGAGCGCATGATCGATCTGGTCACGTGGGCGGAAAATTATCTGGTCAAGCACAAGGCCTGGGTGCTTCCGGAGGCCAACGAAAAACCGGAGATGAAACCTCTGCGCCAGGAATTGGCGAGCCTGCGGCGCGAGCTGTCCGCTACGGCCGGATTTCCGGTGATCCTTGCTACGCACGAAGATGCCGTCAGCCTTGCCTTCGCGCGCCGTGACGACGTTGCCACGATCTCGCAGCAAGGCCCGGCCACGCCGGACCACGTGATCCGCACCAAGCGCCTGCCCATGGTAGGGCGCGATGTGAAGGCTTACGCTGAGGCATACAAGAAGTACTTCAACGAGCACGCGCCCAAAGTCCGGGAGCCCAAGACCATGCTCGATCCCGCCCCCCGCGTGATTCTCGATAAAGGTTTTGGCGTCGCTACCGTCGGACGCAGCGTGAAAGATGCCGCCATCGCCTACGACATCTATGTGCATACGATGGAAATCGTCCTGCGCGCGACCCTTCAAGGCGGCTATAAGGCCCTGCCGGCAAAGGATATTTTCGACGTGGAGTACTGGGATCTGGAGCAGGCCAAGCTCAAGGGCGGTGGCAAGCTGCCGCTGTTCGCCGGCGAAATTGCGCTGATTACCGGAGCCGCCTCCGGCATCGGCAAGGCCTGCGTAGAGTCGCTGCTCGCGCGCGGTGCCGCCGTGGTTGGGTTCGATATCAGTCCTTCCATCATGAGCATGTACAGCCGCCCTGATTATCTTGGCTTGGTGTGCGACGTGACGGAAGAAAAGCAGTTATCCGATGCGCTTGAAAAAACAGCACGTCGCTTCGGCGGGCTCGACATGCTGATTCTGAACGCCGGCATGTTTCCGCCCGGCCGCCGCATCGAGGCGCTGACCACGATGGAATGGAACAAGGTTATGCGCCTGAATCTGGATTCCAATCTGATGCTGATGCGAGAGGCGCATTCATTGTTGAAGCTGGCGTCCAACGGCGGGCGCGTAGTGGTGATCGGTTCGAAGAACGTCCCGGCACCGGGTCCGGGTGCCGCCGCCTACTCGGCCTCGAAGGCGGCGCTGAACCAACTCGCGCGCGTGGCCGCGCTCGAATGGGGTACAGACAACATCCGCATCAACTCGCTGCACCCGAACGCTGTGTTCGATACCGGTATCTGGACCGAGGAAGTATTACAGGCGCGCGCGAAGCACTATGGGCTTACGGTCGAGCAGTACAAAAAGAACAACGTGCTGAAAACTGAAGTCACCAGCCGCGACGTTGCCGAACTCGCCGCTGAGATGTGTGGCCCGCTGTTCGCCAAGACCACCGCCGCGCAGGTGCCGGTGGATGGTGGAAATGAGCGGGTGATTTAGAGCCTCCAACAAAATGAAATAGACAGGATTTACGGGATTAAGGATTTTAGAGGTAGGAAATCCTGTCTGATTTTTTTCTTTTGTTAGGGGTTCTTAGTCAAGGTACGAGACGCACACGCCATCCGGCGCGATGCCCTGGCATGAAGTATTCATCGTCGGTCAACTTCTGAAATTATCATGCGAAAATTGCCACGCGTGTTCTATGACCGGAACACGACCACTGTTGCTCAGGATTTGCTTGGTAAATACTTGGTTCATGTATCGCGCGGGGTGGAGCGCGTCGGCCGGATCGTGGAAGTGGAGGCCTATCTCGGGCCACACGACCTCGCCGCCCATTCCGCCCGCGGGCTGACGGAGCGGACCAAAGTCATGTTCGGCCCGCCGGGCCACGCTTACGTGTACATGATCTATGGGATGTATTTCTGCATGAACGTCGTGACCGAACGCGCAGGCCATGCCTCCGCCGTGCTGCTGCGCGCGGTCGAGCCGGTAGCTAATATCGGGGAGCGGACCCAGGGCCCCGGCCTGCTATGTCGCGCCATGCGTATCGACAAACGTCTCAACGGTTACGATCTGACCGGAAAAAATTTTTATATCGCCGCGCCCGCTAAATCCGAATCCGTGGTCATCGTCAAACGGCCGCGCGTGGGTGTCGACTATGCCGGCCACTGGGCTAGAAGACACCTGCGCTTTTATATCAAAGGGAATCCTTTCATCTCGAAGCGATAACGCGAAACCAATCGCTTACCTTTCGCTGCACAATGCACCACTTCGGTTCAGGTCCGGTGCGTGCTTCACGGTATTGGTGCATGTAACCACCTCGGAAACGCTGTGTTTCTCTCTAGTCCTTTGATTTCATGGGAACTCATCACATGGC
>JACXTT010013572.1_pt1 | contig 10717 bp, 11 predicted proteins | sample 9270951 | NCBI WGS metagenome assembly JACXTT01 (sample SAMN15532306, study PRJNA645909) | rock metagenome | isolation source: weathered quartz diorite | place: Puerto Rico | collected 2017-06-21
GGGCCAGGGGGCCCCACAATGCCGGCCTTAACGGTCTCGCGTCCCGGATGGCCGGCTACGCGTTCGAGGGCCTGCGGGCCAAACAGCAGCTCGGTCCCGGCTGCCTTGAATTTCTCCCTTAGCGCACGGTCTTCGGCGACGCCCGACAGCACCGCGTACGGCGGACGATGCGCGCGGCACAAGGCCAGCAGAGGTTCCGCGGACGCATGCGCGGTAAGCGCGAACACCCGGTAGCGGTCGGGGTGGCGCCCGACCACGTCGAGCGTGCTCGCCCCGATCGAGCCGGTGGCGCCGAGGACCGCTATGTTCATGGACTTCATCTGCCAATGATCCAGGGTGCGAGCGCCGCGGCGAGCGGCAGGGTCGAGGTCGCGCTGTCGATGCGGTCCAGGAGTCCCCCGTGACCCGGCAGCAGCGTGCCGCTGTCCTTGACCGAGGCCTGCCTCTTGACTGCTGATTCCAACAGATCTCCCACGATGCTGACCACAGCGAGCAGGGCCGCCGCCGCGAGGTATGGCAGCCACGAAATTCCCGATACGAAGAGCCCGCAGATGATAGCGTAGGTCAGCACGCCGGCAAGCCCGCCGGCGGCGCCTTCCCAGGTCTTGGACGGGCTGACTGCCGGCGCGAGCTTGTGCCTGCCGAATTGCCTGCCGACAAAGTAGGCCGAGATATCGGCGGCCCAGGCGATCCCGAGGACGGCCAGCACCTGCGCCGGCGGGAAAACGATGACTGCAAGCGCCGCCGGGACCAGCACCGCCAGCCCGGCTGCCGCCAGCAGGCGGCCGTGCCGCGCCTCGACGCCGCGCCACAGCCACAGCGGCACGGCCACCAGCCAGAACGCGCTCGCGGCGATGAAAACCGGCTGCGCGAGACCGGACCAGGCCGCAGCCGCGAAACTGGCGGCAACGACAGGCGCATACGCTGCCGGGTTCACACGGCAAAGCCGTCCCCATTCGTAGGCGCCAGCGGCGACGACCACTAGCATCATCGCGGCGAGCCAGGGCCTGGGCAGAAAAAAGAGCGCTGCAAGCAGGGCGGCGATCAGCGCCGCCGCGGTGGCGACGCGCGTGGCGAGCGTGCTGCTCAGGCGACTTCGGCCCGCTTCGCCGCTTCGACCTGGTCGCTGGTGCGGCCGAAGCGCCGCTCGCGGGCGCGATAGGACATGATCGCCGCGTCCAGCGCCGCGGCGTCGAAGTCCGGCCACAGCGTGTCGGTGAAGTAAAGCTCGGTGTAGGCGAGCTGCCAGAGCAGAAAATTGCTGATGCGCTGCTCGCCGCCGGTGCGGATGAACAGATCCGGCTCGGGCGCGAAGCTCATGGCGAGATAAGGTGCAAGGGATTGTTCCGTGACCTCTCCCCCGGAGGCTTTCTCTTTCAACAGCCGGTCAAGGGCCTGCAGGATGTCCCAGCGCCCGCCATAATTGGCCGCGATGGTGAGCGTCAGGCGCTGGTTGCCCGCGGTCAGGCTCTCAGCCTGCTCGATCAGGCGGCGGATCTTGGCGGCGAAGCGCCGCGTATCGCCGACCACTTTGAGCCGCACGCCGCTGCGGTGCAGCTTCTCCACCTCGTTCGAAAGCGCTGCCTGGAACAACTGCATCAGGAGCGCGACCTCGTCGCGCGGACGGCGCCAGTTTTCGGAGCTGAAGGCGAACAGCGTCAGATACTCGATGCCACGCTCGGCGCAGGCGCTCACCGTGGCGCGCACCGCCTCGACACCGCGGCGGTGCCCGGCTATGCGCGGAAGGTGCTGGCGCTTCGCCCAGCGACCGTTGCCGTCCATGATGATCGCGACATGGCGCGGCGTCGCGCCCGAGGCCGGAATAGTCTGGGTCGAGCTCGCCTCGGTCATACGGCCATCAGCTCGGCTTCCTTTTGCTGCAGCAGCTTGTCGATGTCGGCGATATGCCGGTCGGTCATCTTCTGCACCTCATCCTGCGCGCGGCGCTCATCGTTCTCCGAGACCTCCTTCTTCTTGAGCGCCTCCTTGAGATGGTGGATCGCGTCGCGCCGCAGGTTGCGCACGGCGACGCGCGCGTTCTCGGCCTCGTGCCGCACCACCTTGATCAGCTCCTTGCGCCGCTCCTCGGTGAGCGGCGGCATCGGCACGCGCACCGTCTCGCCCCCGGCCGCCGGGTTGAGGCCGAGGTCCGAGTCGCGGATCGCCTTCTCGATCGTCGGCGCCAACTTCTTCTCGAAGGGGGTGACGCCGATCGTTCGCGCGTCGAGCAGCGTCACCTTGGCGACCTGGTTGAGCGGAGTCGGCGTGCCGTAGTAGTCGACGCTGATATGGTCGAGGAGACCGGTGTGCGCGCGGCCGGTCCGCACCTTGGCGAGGTCGGTCTTGAACGCTTGCACGCTCTTGTCCATCTTCTGGTCGGTGGTCTTCTTCAGCTCCGCGATCACCATCGCCGTCTCCCGCAATGCTGCAGAATCATACGTGAACCAGGGTCCCTTCGTCCTCGCCGAGAACCACGCGGCGCAGCGCGTCCTTTTTGAAGATGCTGAACACGTTGATCGGCAGCTTCTGGTCCCGGCACAAGGTCAGCGCAGTGGCGTCCATCACCCGCAGATTGCGCGCGATGGCCTCGTCGAAGCTGATGCGCGCGTAGCGCTGCGCGCGCGGGTCGCGCTGCGGGTCGGCCGTATAGATGCCGTCGACCTTTGTCGCCTTGATCACGATCTCGGCGGCCATTTCGCTGCCGCGCAGCGCCGCCGCCGTGTCGGTGGTGAAGAAGGGATTGCCGGTGCCGGCGGCGAAGATCACCACTTTACCCTCCTCCAGGTAGCGGATCGCCTTGCCCCGGATATAGGGTTCTACGACCTGCTCGATGTTGAGCGCCGATTGCACGCGGCTCGCGAGCCCCGCGCGCCGCATCGCATCCTGCAGCGCAAGCGCGTTCATGACGGTGGCGAGCATGCCCATGTAGTCGGCGATGGCGCGATCCATGCCGGCTGTACCCGGCGACACGCCTCGGAAGATGTTGCCGCCGCCGATCACCACGCCGATCTCGACACCCAGCCGCGACACCTGGGCGATCTCGGCGACGATCGCCTCGATGGTCGGGCGGTTGATGCCGAAGGGATCCTCGCCCATCAGGGCCTCGCCCGAGAGCTTGAGGAGGATGCGCTTGTATTTAGGAGTCAATGGGCCTTGCCGGCTTGCGCCATCACTTCGGCGGCGAAGTCGGTCGATTTCTTCTCGATGCCCTCGCCCACGACGAAGAAGGCATAGGCGTTCACTTTCGCCTTCTTGGAGGCGAGCATTTTTTCCACGGTCTGCTTGTCGTCCTTGACGAAAGGCTGGCCCATCAGGGTGATCTCGCCGAGAAATTTGTTCACGGCACCTTCGACCATCTTGGCGGCGATCTCCGCTGGCTTGCCCGACGCCTTGGCACGCGCCAACTGGATCTCGCGCTCTCGGGAGACAATCTCGGCCGGCACTCCGGCCTTCGTCATGTGCTGCGGTTTCGCGAAAGCGATATGCATGGCGAGGTTCTTGCCGACTTCCTCGGGGCCTTCGTAGTCCACGAGCACGCCAATCTTGGCTCCGTGGAGGTAGAGCGCAAGGCTGCCCTTGGCCCGGATCCGCTTGAAGCGCCGGATCGTGATGTTCTCGCCGATCTTTTGCACCAGCGCCTGCCGCTTGGTCTCCACCTTGCCGCCAGGCGTGTCAAGCGAGCTCAGCTCCTCCACGTTGGCGGGATCGCGGGTCGCCACGATTTCTCCGAGCGATTTGGCGAACGCCATGAAAGCGTCGTTCTTCGCGACGAAATCGGTCTCGCTATTGAGTTCGACCAGCGCGCCGAGCTTCGCATCCGCCGATAACCAGGCGCCGATCACGCCCTCCGCGGCGACGCGCCCAGAGGCCTTGCTCGCTTTCGCGCTACCCTTGATGCGCAGCAACTCCTCGGCCTTTTTCAGGTCGCCGCCGCACTCGGTCAACGCTCTCTTGCACTCCATCATCGGCAAGCCGGTGAGCTCGCGCAGCTCTTTGACCATGCCGGCGCTGATTTGCGCCATTTCTCAAAGCTCCTTCCAATTCCGGGTTTAAAAAAAGGGGCGCTGGGCCCCTTTTTGGTCGTTTCCTGCGGCGCGCCTATTTTTCGCCTTCATCTTCTTCCACCTCGACGAACTCGTCGCGCGACGCCGCGACCACTTCCTCAAGCGACTGGCTGCGGCCTTCGAGGACCGCATCGGCGATGCCGCGTGCATACAGCCTGATCGCCCGGCTCGAGTCGTCGTTGCCCGGAATCACGTAATCGATGCCTTCGGGCGAGTGGTTGGTGTCGACTACGCCGATCACCGGGACGCCGAGCTTGTTGGCCTCGGCGACCGCCCCTTTCTGGTAGCCGACGTCGATCACGAACAGGGCGTCGGGCAGGCTGGTGAGCTCCTTGATGCCGCCGAGCGAGCGCTGCAGCTTGGCGAGCTCGCGCTGCAGCCCCAGCGCCTCCTTCTTCGACATGCGCTCGAAGCTGCCGTCCTGCGCCATCTGCTCCATTTCCTTGAGGCGCTTGATCGACTGCTTCACGGTCTTGAAGTTGGTGAGCATGCCGCCAAGCCAGCGATGCTCGACGAACGGCATCCCGCAGCGCTGCGCTTCCTCGCGCAGGATGTCGCGCGCCTGCCGCTTGGTGCCGACGAAGAGAAGCGTCCCTCTATTCGCGGCGAGCTGGCGCGCGAACTTGAGCGCCTCCTGGTACATCGCCAGGGTCTTTTCGAGGTTGATGATGTGGATCTTGTTGCGGTGGCCGAAGATGTACGGCGCCATCTTCGGGTTCCAGTACCGGGTCTGGTGTCCGAAATGGACCCCGGCCTCCAGCATTTGACGCATCGTCGCAGACACTGATCTCTCCATTAGGGTTGGGTCTGCCGCAAGCTCATGGACTCTCTCGAGTCACCCTAGGCGAGCCAGCGGGAAATTTGACTTGCAATTCCGCAAGTCAGCCTAAAATTCTAGCATAATCAGTCCAATGGCCGTAGTCCTGAAGAGCCCGGAAGAGCTGGAGCGGATGCGCGTCGCCGGCCGGCTCGCCTCCGAGGTGCTCGACTTCATCGCTCCGCATGTCAAAACCGGTGTCACCACCGGCGCGCTGAACGACCTGTGCCACGAATACATGGTCAAGGTGCAGGGCACCGTGCCGGCGCCGCTGCATTACGCGCCGCCGGGCTACAAGCCGTTTCCGAAGTCGATCTGCACCTCGGTCAATCACCAGGTCTGCCACGGCGTGCCGGGCGACAGGGTGCTGAAGCCGGGTGATATCCTCAACATCGACGTCACCGTCATCAAGGACGGTTTTCATGGCGACTGCAGCCGCATGTTCTTCGTCGGCGAGCCGAGCATCCAGGCGCGCCGCCTGGTGGACGTCACGTTCGAGTGCATGTGGCTCGGGATCATGCAGGTACGCCCCGGGGCGCGGCTGGGTGACGTCGGCGCCGTGATCCAGGCCCACGCCGAAAAGCACGGCTTCTCGGTGGTGCGCGAGTTCTGCGGCCACGGTATCGGGCGCAAGTTCCACGAGGAGCCGCAGGTGCTGCATTACGGCAAGCGCGGAACCGGGCTTCCCTTGGAGCCGGGCATGACCTTCACCGTCGAGCCGATGATCAATGCAGGCAAGCCGGCGATCCGCGAGCTTGCCGACGGCTGGACCATCGTCACCAAGGATCACAGCCTGTCGGCGCAGTGGGAGCACAGCGTGGCGGTAACGCCTTCCGGCTTCGAGGTGCTGACGGTTTCGGCCGGCACCTTGCCTCAGCCCGCGATTCAGAAATAGCTCATGACGGCGGTGCTGCGGCATCCAGCCCCCGCGGCGGCCGGCCTGCGCCAGGCGGTGGCTGACGAGCGCCAGCAACTGCGCGAGTCCTACCGGCAGCGGCCCAATCCGCGGCGCCTGCTTGCGCAGCATGCCGGGCTCATCGACCGCACGGTCAGGGCGGTATGGACGCAGTCCGGGGCGCCCGCGCGCGCGACGCTGGTCGCCACCGGCGGCTACGGCCGCGGCGAGCTCTACCCCAGCTCCGATATCGACCTCTTGGTGCTGCTCGCCGGAGAACCGAGCGAGGCTGAGCGCGAGCCGCTCGAGCGCCTGATCGGCACGCTGTGGGACATTGGACTCGAGATCGGGCACAGCGTGCGCACCGTGCAGGGCTGCGTCGAGGCCGCGGTTGGCGATGTCACCATCGCCACCACCCTGCTCGAGTCCCGCTACCTCGCGGGCAGCCGCATGCTCTACCGCACCATGCAGGCGGCGCTCGGGCGTGCCGCCGATCCGGCAGCGTTCTTCAAGGCGAAGAAGCTCGAGCAGGAGCAGCGCCATGCCAAGCACCAGGACTCGCCCTACTCGCTCGAGCCCAACCTGAAAGAGGCGCCCGGGGGCCTGAGGGATTTGCAGGTGATCCAGTGGATCGCCCGGGCCTCGGGCATCGGCAGGCACTGGCGCGACCTCGTGGCGCGCGGCGTGATCGAGCGCGAGGAGGCGCTCCAGCTGGCGCGCCACGAAGCGCTGCTGCAGGACCTCAGGATTCGCCTGCATTATCTCGCCGGGCGCCGCGAAGACCGCATCGTGTTCGACTTCCAGGGCACGCTCGCTGCCGAGCTCGGCTGCGCCGACACCCCGGAGCGCCGCGCGAGCGAGGTGATGATGCAGCGCTACTACCGCACGGCAAAGGCCGTCACCCAGCTCAATACGATCGTGCTGCAGAACCTCGAAGCGCGGCTCCTGCCCCAAACCGACGCCGTGCCGCGCGCGCTGAATGAGCGCTTCCAGGTGCGCGGAGAGCTTCTCGAAGTGGTCGACGAAACCGCCTTCGAAAAACACCCGACCAGTATGCTGGAAAGCTTCCTGCTCCTGATGCAGCACCAGGAGCTGCGGGGCATGACCGCGCCGACGTTGCGCGCCCTATATCGCGCCCGGTTTTTGGTCAATGCGCAATTCAGAAAAGACCCGCTCGCGCGCTTGCTGTTTCTTCACATCCTCCAGCAGCCGCGCGGCATCGTGCACGAGTTCCGCCGCATGAACCAGTACGGCATCCTGGGGCGCTACCTGCCCGAATTCGGTCGCATCGTCGGGCAGATGCAACACGATCTGTTTCACGTCTACACGGTCGACCAGCACATCCTGATGGTGGTGCGCAACCTGCGGCGCTTCACGATGCCCGAGTTCGCGCACGAATTCCCGCTCTGCAGCGAGCTGATGAGCGGCTTCGAGCGTCGCTGGCTGCTGTACGTCGCCGCGCTGTATCACGACATCGCCAAGGGCCGCGGCGGCGACCACTCGGAGCTGGGGGCCGCGGATGTTCGCAGGTTCTCCAGAAAACATGCGTTGTCCGGCGAAGACCGCAAGCTGGTCGAGTTCCTGGTCGAGCGCCATCTCGCCATGTCCCGTGCGGCGCAGAAGCAGGACGTGCACGATCCGGAGGTGGTACGTGCGTTCGCCGAGCTGGTGCAGAGCGAGCGGCGGCTGGTCGCGCTTTACTTGTTCACGGTTGCCGATATACGCGGCACCAGTCCCAAGGTGTGGAACGCGTGGAAAGCAAAGCTGCTCGAGGACCTGTTCAGAGCCACGCGGCGGGTGCTCACGGGAGAGCCGCTCGCGCGCGATGCCGCGCTCGCAGAGAAACAGGCCGAGGCGGCGCGGCTGCTACGCCTGTACGCGCTGGACGACAGCGTCAAGGACCGGCTGTGGGCGCAGCTCGACACGGCTTACTTCCTGCGCCATGACGCCCAGGAAATCGCCTGGCAGACGCGCTACCTGCACTACCGCGTGGAGAGCGAACGCCCGGTGGTGAAGGCGCGGCTCGCACCGTTCGGCGAGGGCTTGCAGGTGATGATCTATGCGAAGGACCGGGAGGCGCTGTTTGCGCGCATCTGCGGCTATTTCGAGCGCGCAGGCTTCAACATCGCCGAAGCTAAGGTGCACACCACCCGAAACGGCTACGCGCTGGACACCTTCCTGGTCATGGGGCAGGGTCGCGGCGCGCACTACCAGGATCTGATCAGCATGATCGAGGTCGAGCTCGCCGGGGAAGTCCAGTCCGAGGCGCCGCTCGCGCCGCCGCGCGGCGGGCGACTTTCGCGCCGCGTGCGCCATTTCCCGATCTCGCCCGCGGTCGATATACGGCCCGACGAGCGCGGCGCCTTCCATGTGCTGTCGATCGTCGCGAGCGACCGGCCCGGGCTGCTCTACGCGGTGGCGCGCACGCTCGCGCGCTACCGCATCAGCCTCCACACCGCCCGGATCAACACGCTTGGCGATCGCGCCGAAGATGTATTGCTTGTTTCCGGAGAGGCTTTGAATAACCCGAAGACGGTGCTGCAGCTCGAGCAGGACCTGCTGGAAGAGCTCACTCTTCAGCGGGCAGGTCCTGCCCCGGAAACAGCACCTCGTTGAAACCGAACTTGGTGAAGTCGCGGATGCGCATCGGGTAGAGGACGCCGTCGAGGTGGTCGCATTCGTGCTGCACCACCCGGGCGTGGAAGCCTTCCACTTCGCGTTCAAGAAAGTCTCCTCTTTGATCGAACCCCGTATAGCGCAGTCTGCGCCAGCGCGGCACCCAGCCACGCATGCCTGGCACCGAGAGGCAGCCTTCCCAGCCCTCCTCTTCCTCGTCCGACAGCCGCTCGATCTCCGGGTTGATGAGCACCGTGTCGGGCACCTCCTCGACGTCCGGATAGCGCGGGTTCGCCTTCACGCCGAAGATCACTACGCGCAGGCCGACCCCGATCTGCGGCGCTGCCAGGCCGGCGCCGCTGAGATGCACCATCGTGTCGCGCATGTCAGCCAGAAGTTGCTGCAAATAGGGATCTTTGAAATCAACTACCGGCACGGCTTTCTCAAGCAGCCGCGGATCACCCATGCGCAGAACTTCGCGGATCACGCTTCGCAGAGCTTCTCGATGATGCGGTGCACGCGGCCCATCGCTTCCTCGAGCACCGCGCCGATGCGCTCGAGCGGCACCGCGCGCTCGCTGTCGGCACGGCCTGCGGCGTAGTTCGCGACCACTGCGATGGCTGCATACTCCAGGCTGATCTCGCGCGCGAGCGCCGCTTCGGGCATGCCGGTCATGCCGACGATGTCGGCGCCGTCGCGCTCGAGCCGATCGATCTCGGCGGCGGTCTCGAGGCGCGGGCCTTGCGTGGCCGCATAGACGCCACGGTCGATCAGCGCCTCGCCGCAGTCCGCCGCAGCCTTGAGAAGCCTGCTTCGCAGGCTGCGGGAGTAGGGCTCGGTGAAGTCGATGTGGTTCACCGGGGAACCGCGCCCCTCGAAATAAGTGGCGTGGCGCCCCCACGTGTAATCGATGATCTGGTGCGGCACCACCAGCGCGCCGGGCGCGAGATCGTCGCGGATGCCGCCGACCGAGGCGACCGAGACTACCGCTTCCGCGCCCGCGTCCTTGAGCGCCCACAGGTTGGCGCGGTAATTGACGTCGTGCGGAGCGATGGTGTGGCCATAGCCGTGGCGCGCGAGGAACACCACGTCGCGCGCATTCAGGCGGCCAAAAGTGAGCGCGCCGGAAGGCTCGCCGTAGGGCGTGCGCGCCACCCTGCGAGTTTGCACTTGCATGTTGGCGAGCTTGGAGAGTCCGCTGCCGCCGATGATCGCCAGCACGCTAGCTGCCTTTCATGGCACGGATCTCGGGCAGATTGCGCCAATAGCCCTTTGCGTCCATGCCGCAGCCGAACACGAAGCGGTCCGGGATCGAAAGGCCGACGAAATCGGCCGCGAGCGGTTTTTTCCTGGGCAGGATCTTGTCAACCAGGACGGCGCAGTGAAACGCGCGCGCGCCGAGCTCGAGCAAGCGCTCGCGGATCGCGCTCATGGTCTCGCCGTGATCCAGGATGTCGTCAAGCACCAGCACGCTGCGGCCCTTCGCGAGACTGGGTGGGGAAACGCGCCATTCGACGTGCGCGCCGCGCGTCCCCTGCCCGTAGCGCGAGGCATGGATATAGTCGAAGTCGAGCGGAAAGCGCAGCAGCGGCAGGATCTGCCCGGCGAACACCACCGCGCCGCCCATCACGGCAAGCACCAGCGGATACGCGCTGCCGAGGCGCGCTTCGATCTGCGCCGCGACGCGGCGCACCGCGGCCTGCACCTCGTCGGCGCTCGCGATCGGGTCGGAATTCTCGAGGAAGGCCCAGGCCTGATCCGCGTCGGGCATGGATCGAGTCTATCGTGACTTCAGATAACGCGCGAAATCCTCGCCGATCTCGGGATGGCGCAGGCCGTACGCCACGGTCGCCTCCAGGTAGCCGAGCTTCGAGCCGCAGTCGAAGCGCTTTCCGGGCAAGCGCACCGCCAGCACGCGTTCGTGCACCAGCAGCCCCGAGATCGCATCGGTGAGCTGGATTTCGCCTCCGGCGCCTGGCGTCAGCGCGGCGAGCAGCTCGAAGATGCGCGGCGTCAGCACGTAGCGGCCGATGACCGCGAGGTTCGACGGCGCCTCGGCGGGCTTGGGCTTCTCGACGATGCTGTGAATGCGCGCGAGGTCGCCGTTTATGCGGTCGATGGTGACGATGCCGTAGCTCTGGGTCTGGTCGCGCGGCACTTCCTCGACCCCGAGCAGCGACGAGCCTTCGCGCTCGAATACCTGCGCCATGCGCGCCATCGCCGGCGGCTTGGCATCGATCAGATCGTCGGCGAGCAGCACCGCGAACGGGTCGTCGCCGACCACCGCCTGCGCGCACAGCACCGCGTGCCCCAGCCCGAGCGGCT
>JACXTT010013573.1_pt1 | contig 10716 bp, 12 predicted proteins | sample 9270951 | NCBI WGS metagenome assembly JACXTT01 (sample SAMN15532306, study PRJNA645909) | rock metagenome | isolation source: weathered quartz diorite | place: Puerto Rico | collected 2017-06-21
CGATCTCAACGCCGCTGCGCGGCTATATTACTCAGCCCGCACTCTCCTTGACAGCTTAGGAAAGCGGGGTTACACTCCTGAGCATCTTAGGAGGGTGTCCATGCCGGGTCAGGCCCAGCTTCTTCCAGGAACTCTCGACCTTCTCATTCTGAAAGCAGCGTCTCTCGGTCCTCTTCATGGCTACGGGATTCTTCTGCGTATCGGACAAATCTCCGGACAGTCGTTACTCATCGAGCAGGGCGCACTCTATCCCGCATTGTTTCGTCTGGTGCGTCAGGGGGTTCTGAAAGCGAGCTGGGGTACATCCGAGAACAACCGCCGCGCCAAGTTCTATGAACTTACGTCAGCCGGGCGCAAGCGTCTGCGGGAAGAAACGGACGGGTGGAATCGCCTCTCCACTGCCATTGCGTCCGCCCTTGCCGCCAAGCCGGAAGAAATATGAGATTCCTCGAACTCTTCCATCGTTTCCGGATCGATGATGACATGGACGAAGAAATTCGTTCACACATCCAGCACCGCGCCGATGATCTTGAACGTTCCGGCATGAGCCGCGCCGAAGCAGAACGCCGCGCCCGCATCGAATTCGGCGGCCGCGATCGGTTCACGGAGGAGTGCCGCGAAGCGCTCGGCAGCACGTTCATCGGGACCCTTATTCAGGATGTGCGCTTCAGCCTTCGGGTGTTGCGCAAGTCTCCCGGATTCACAATCGTCGCCGTCTTGACTCTCGCTCTGGCAATTGGGGCGAACGCCGTTGTCTTTGGCGTGTTGAACGGCCTGATCCTTCGTCAGTTGAACGTGCCGGACGCGGAAAGCCTCTACGGAATTGAACACGGAAACGAACACTCCATGTACGAGTCGTATCCCGACTACCTCGACCTGCGCGATCGCAACCGCAGCTTCGATGGCCTGGCTGCCTGTACTGGAGATTTAGTCGGAGTGGACACCGGCGATAACACGGCGCGCTCCTGGGTCTATGCGGTGAGCGGGAACTACTTCGATGTACTGCGAATTCAGCCTTATCTTGGCCGTGTCCTTCACAGTTCCGATGAGCGCGGCCCCAATAGCGCGTCTTACATCGTGCTGAGTTACGCGTACTGGCGAACGCATTTTCAAGGAGACCCGGGTGCGGTGGGCCGCACTGTTCGGCTGAACAAGAATCCGTTCACCATCATCGGCGTAACGCCACCGGGCTTCCACGGAACCCTGCTGATATTCTCGCCCGACTTCTTCGTGCCGATGGTCAACCAGGAGCAGATCGAGGGCAAGAGCACCCTCGAGCTGCGCGCCACGCAGTCGGTCTTCGCGACATTGGGGCATCTGAAGCCGGGCGTGACTCCTGAACAGGCCGCGGTCGATCTCAACACGATTGGCGCATACCTGGAAAAGACCTATCCCAGGGATCACGGCGCGACAACGTTCAAGTTGGCTCGTCCAGGTCTCTACGGCAATTATCTCGGTGGTCCGTTAAAGGCCTTCGTTTCAGGATTGATGCTGCTGGCAGGTCTCATCCTGTTGGGCGCCTGCGCCAACCTGGGCAGCCTGTTCGCCGCGCGCGCAGCCGACCGTTCCCGTGAAGTTGCGCTACGCCTCGCGTTGGGCGGGAGCCACAGGCGGATTCTCCGGCAATTGCTGACCGAAGCGGTCGTGATCTCATTGTCCGGAGGCGCGCTCGGGTTGTGGGGCAGCATCGTGTTGTTGCGCCAGCTTAGCGTCTGGCAGCCATTTCCGAGGTATCCCATTTCGGTGCTTGTGAGCCCGGACGCGAACGTTTATGCAATGGCTTTCGTGCTGGCGGTGGTCAGCGGACTGCTGTTCGGCATTGTTCCTATGCGTCAGGTGCTTCATGCAAATCCTTATCAGATCGTTAAAGCCGGCCCGGGCGGCACGGCCGGGCAGAGGATCAGCCTTCGCGACTTGTTGCTGGTCGTGCAAATTGCGATCTGCGCCGTGCTTGTCACCTCTTCGATCGTTGCCGTGCGTGGACTTGTACGTTCGCTGCACAGTAATTTCGGATTTGAGCCGAACAACGTCTTGCTGGCGGATACGGACTTGAGCATGGCGAGATACACCGGCGATCAGGTACCTGCCATGCAGAAGCGTATGATCGATGCGGTAGCGGCGATTCCCGGCGTTGAGTCCGTCGGTGTGGTAGGCCGGCCTCCGTTAGCTGAAGGCAGTTTCGGCGCGATGGTCTTTACCGACACCACGACGAATCTGACGCCGTCGAATGCGCTTTTCAACGGTACCCGATACAACATCTCTCCCGAATATTTCCGCGCGGCCGGCACAGCCTTGCTGGCGGGCAGGGCGTTCTCATGGCATGACGACAAAGACGGGCCGCGAGTAGCCGTAGTGAATCGGAATTTCGCCGGAAGAGTCTTTGGCTCGCCAACCAATGCATTAGGTGGATATTTCAAGATGCGGGATGGCACCCGCGTCCAGGTCGTGGGCATTGTCGAGGATGGCAAATACATGAGCCTCACGGAAGATCCAGAGCCGGCGGTGTTTCTTCCCATCATGCAGGCGCCCATGAGTGAGACCTGGATGGTGGTGCGCTCGAGTCGCGACCCGGACCAGATTGCTGCAGCCGTGAGGACAACCGTGCGGGGGTTGGACACCGGCCTGCCTGTCTACACCGAAACATGGAACAGGCGATTGAGCAACGCCTTGTTTCCCGCTCGCATGGCGACAGCGTCGCTTGGTGTCCTTGGTGTGATGGGCGCCATGCTGTCGATAACAGGCATCTTCGGAATGGCAGCCTACTCTGTAAGCAGGCGGCTGCGGGAATTGGGGATTCGGATCGCCCTCGGTGCTCAGCGGCAGGCAATATTAAGTGCGGCCCTGGGACGTGCACTCAAGTTACTGGCTTTCGGTTCCGCAGCCGGACTCATGCTTGGAATCTTCGCATCCGGCCTTTTGGCTTCCATCGTGTACCAGGCGACTTCCCGTGATCCCCTCGTACTGGCCGCCGTCGTATTGACCATGGTGCTTCTGGGCTTGCTGGCCACCTGGATTCCAGCGCAGCGCGCGCTCTCCATCGATCCTCTCGAGCTGCTTCGCGAGGAGTGAGCCGCCTATAAAGTATCGGCGGTGTCGCGCCTCCCATCGCCGTCCTCACGGGTGCCAGGAAACGCCTCATGAGCGGCGACGCCGTTCTCTCCCACGGTATCGCGCGCTTCATGGCCGGCAAGGCGCATGTCACCACCAGGAAGACGCGTGTTACCAACCGCAAGAAGACGGTCATCTGAAGTGAGGGCCGCCTTGTGGTGGACAAGGACGGCGATGCGGGCGGCAAGGACGGCGATAGTGGCGGCGATACGGGTCGCAGGGAGTTCCTTCTAAGATTCCGTTTGGTACTCGTATACGCCTTTGCCTGCTTTCTTGCCAAGCCGGCCGGCCTTGACGTATTTCACGAGCAACGGGCAGGGACGGTATTTCTCGCCAAGAGTCTCATGCAGGAAATTCAGAATGCTGAGGCGGGTGTCCAGCCCGACAAGATCGACCATTTCGAACGGACCCATCGGGTGATTCAACCCGAGCTTCAGCGCTTTGTCGATGTCGCGCGCGCTCGCGATGCCCTCCTGCAACATATAGAACGCTTCGTTGCCGATGAGTGCGTTGATCCGTGAGGTGACGAAGCCCGGCGATTCTTTCACTTCAACGGTCTCTTTGCCCATTCTTCTGGAGACAGTCTCGGCGGCGGTGAATGTTTCGTCGTTGGTCTCCAATCCTCGAATAATCTCGACGAGTTTCATCTTGTGAACGGGATTGAAGAAATGCATGCCGATGAATTGCTGCGGCCTTTTGGTCGCTGCGGCCATTTCAGTGATGCTCAACGCGGAGGTGTTCGACGCCAGAACCGCATGTGGCGGGCAAGTCCGATCGAGCCGCGCGAAGAGGTCGAGCTTCAGCTCGATTTTTTCCGGCACCGCTTCGATAACGAGGTCGGCACTGGCGACCGCGCGGGTAAGGTCGGTTTCAAGCGTGAGGCGAGCAACCGCGGCATCCATTTCGGCGTTCGTCACTTTTCCGATCTCGATGGCTTTCTGGAGATCCTGCCGGATTCTATTCCTTGCTTTCTCGAGAAGGTCGGTCGCGACATCGTTCAAAACCGTATTCAGCCCGCCGAGCGCCGCCACGTGCGCGATGCCGCGGCCCATGATTCCGGCGCCAATCACCGCAATGTTCGAGATGTCTTTTTTGTTCGCCATGCCGCGTAGGATAGACTAACTGCCTTGCATGAAAGCAGTCGTTTTTGAACAACACGGCGGTCCTGAGGTTCTCGAATATACAACGGTCCCCGATCCGAAGCCTGCACGGGGCGAAGTTCTGATCGAAGTGAAAGCGGCGTCGATCAATCACCTCGACATGTTCCTTCGGCGCGGCATGCCGGGAATCAAGATCCCTTTCCCGAAGATCGCCGGCAGCGACGCGGCCGGAATCATCCGCGAACTCGGTGAGGACGTTTCCGGCCTGAGGACCGGCCAGCGGGTCACCATCAATCCGGGCATCAGTTGCGGACGCTGTGAGTTCTGTGCAGCTGGATTCGCCAGCCAGTGCCTCTCGTACGCCATGGTCGGTGAAAACAGAGATGGCGCTTACGCCGAACTCCTCACGGTTCCTGCCCACATCGTTCTGCCGATCCCCGATTCGCTTTCGTTTGAAGAAGCGGCGGCCGCGCCACTCGTTTTTCTCACGGCGTGGAGCATGATGGTGACCAAAGGAAATATTCGTCCCAATGAGGATGTGCTGATTCTTGGCGCCGGAGCGGGCGTTGGAACAGCCGCGATCCAGATTGCGAAGATGGCGGGTTGCCGCGTCTTCGCGACTGCGAGCAGCGACCAAAAGCTGGAACGAGCGCGTCAACTTGGCGCGGACTTCTTGATCAATTACAAAACCGAGGAGTTCGACAGGAAAATCCGTGACCTGACCAACAAGCGCGGTGTGGATGTCGTCGTGGACTATATCGGCGCCGACACCTGGGTTCGGAGCCTGCGTTCCGCGCGCCGCAGCGGCCGCGTGCTCACATGCGGCGCGACTACGGGTTTCGCGCCACAGACGGATCTTCGGCAGATTTTCTTTCGCCAGCTCCAGATCATCGGAACAACGATGGGCAACCATCGGGATTTTCTGAATGTGATGAACTGTGTCTTTCGAGGCCAGCTGAAACCGGTGATCGATCGTGTCCTGCCGCTCGCCGAAGCGCGAAAAGGTCACGAGCTGATCGAACAGCGCGCCGTCTTTGGGAAGATTGTTCTCAACTGTAGCGGCGCTCTATGAGCGCCGGCGGTCATAGACCGCCGCTACAGTTTAACCAACCTTGACCCGTCCTGCGTGCGTGTACACGTTCATCGAGCGGCCGCGGAGAAATCCGATGGCCGTCATTCCGAACTCCTCAGCGAGTTCCACGGCCAGGTTCGATGGCGCTGAAATCGAAGCGACGACCGCTATTCCCGCCACGACGGCTTTCTGAGCGATCTCGAATCCCAGACGTCCGCTGACCATCATGACCGTGTCGCCGAGCACGACACCTCCGACGAGCGCCGCGCCCAGGACCTTGTCGACGGCATTGTGACGCCCGATGTCCTCGCGCAGGACCAACAAGCTTCCTTGACGATCAAACAGACCCACCGCGTGAATGCCGCCGGTGCGTTCGAAGTTTGCCTGTGCCTCGCGCAATCGTGCCGGAAGCGAGCAGATCACATCGTATTCGACAATCATCGTGCTCGAGATCGGCTGGCATGCCTGGTGAATCGCATCGAGTGTCGCCTTTCCGCACAGGCCGCAACTGGAATTCGACCACAATCGCCGCGACGACTGCAGTTTTCGATTAGCGTCGACGAGCCCGACATTAACGACATTCTTCAATTCGGGCTGATCCTCATCCGGGCAATACGCGATGGTGCCGATTTCATCGCGCGACTTGATGATGCCTTCGGTCCACAGCAAGCCAACCGCGAGATCGAAGTCGTTACCCGGCGTCCTCATCGTCACGGAGACACTTTCGCCATTGACGCGGATTTCCAGCGGCTCTTCCACGACGACTTCATCTTCGATATGCTTCGTGTGTTCCTCGTCGAGTCTCACAACACGAAGACGCTTCAGGTCACGCATAGTTCGCATTATAGGAGAAACATCATGTCGAAAGCAGCGAGTGCCGGTCTCAAGGTTGGACAGAAAGCCCCCGATTTCACGGTTACGAATGATGCGGGCCAGAAGGTCAAGCTGTCCGACTTCAAAGGGAAGAAGATCGTTCTGTATTTCTATCCGAAGGACGATACGCCCGGCTGTACGGCCGAAGCCTGCGCATTTCGCGACGGAATCGAAGAAATAAGGAGCCGCGGGGCCGTTGTGGTCGGCGTCAGTACCGATTCTGTGGAATCACACAAAAAATTCAAGAACAAGTTCGATCTGAACTTTCCTCTGTTGGCCGACACCGATAAGAAAATCGTCGAGGCATACGGAGCGTGGAAAGAAAAATCGATGTACGGGAAGAAATATATGGGCATCGAGCGAACCACGTTCATCATCGACGAACAGGGCAAGATCGCGCACATCTTTCCAAAGGTGAAAGTGGATCAGCACTACGATCAGGTCCTGGACGCACTGGACGAGTGAGTGAAATTCGGCCCCGATCTACCCTCTCGAACTTCGATTGTCGTCGCCGCGCTGCGCGCTTTCGGCGCGCGTGAGCCCGACCCGGGCGTGCGCAATCCGGATTCGCTTGCGGAGCGATTGCTGACGCCTGCGGAGCTGGACCTCATCACAGAGCATCCCATCGCTGCCGCGCTGAAAGAGGATTATCAGAAGGCGCGGCAGATTCGCGAAGTAGCGGGCATGTCGAATCTCATGCTCGTGCGGACACGCTACATCGACGAGCGCATGCAGCGCGCGCTCGAAGAAGGCGCGACACAGGTCGTGATCCTGGGTGCCGGATTCGACACGCGCGCCTATCGATTTGCAGAGCAGCTGAGAGGGAAGAAGATTTTCGAAGTCGATTATCAATCCACGCAGGTTTTCAAGAAACGCCGCCTGATCGACGTGTTTGGCGCATTGCCTGACCATGTGCGCTTTACGGAAATCGATTTCAAGCGCGACAGTCTTCGAGATGTCCTCGCCGCTGCGGGCTATGAAAGAAGCGAGAAGACATTTTTCATCTGGGAAGGTGTGAGCATGTATCTCTCGGAAGACGCCGTCCGGGAAACGTTGCGCACCATCTCGAACCATTCCGATAAAGGAAGTTCGCTGGTAATGGATTTTGCCGAACACGCCATCATCGACATGCTCCAGAAATTACCGCAGCTTTCCCAGCACAATTACACGACTCATTGGGGTGAGCCATGGATCTTCGGCGTACCCGATATGCGCGAGCGTGAATTCTTTCTGGAATGCGGTCTCACGCTTCGCGAGATTCTGAGGTTCTTTGGTCCTGAGACGGCGAAGCGATACCTCACACGATCCGATGGCACGCGATTCGGTAACACTCGCGGTGGCCCGCCCAACCGTCGCGCGCTGATAACAACGCTCCGCGTTATCTGGATGCTTTTGACGCGCCGAAGCCGCTGGTATGCGCTGGCCGACCTTGCCGTTCAGTAGGTCGATCCCGAGCAGATGCTGAGAGCCTGGCCGGTAATCTTGTTGCCGGTGGCGCCGGAAATGAATACGACAAGATTCGCAACTTCCTCAGGCTCGACCATTTCACCCAGTGGAACTCGCGACATGGCCTGCTTCTTGAACTCTTCGACGGTAATTCCCAGCGAAGCTGCGATGTCGCGCATTCCCGCGCGAGCCATCTCCGTATCCGTCCAGCCCGGACAGATCGCATTCACGGTGATCTTGCGGGCCGCCAGTTCCAGGGCGAGCGAACGCGTGAATCCAATGAGACCGGTTTTCGCCGTGCAATATGCGCTGTAACCGGGAACTCCGAATTTGCCGAGCACTGAAGAAATCATGATCACGCGTCCGCCATCGGGAATGTGCGGAACCGCGGCACGCGTGACGTAATAGGTTCCGAGGACATTGGTCTGGAGGATGTCGAGCCATGGCACGGTGTCCGCCGCATCGATGGGCGTGACGCCGGATACGCCGGCGTTGTTGACCACGATGTCGATTTTTCCGAAGCGATCCACGATCCTGCGAATGCCGGCATCAACGCTCTTTTGATCTCGAACATCCATCGTTACTGCAAGCGATCGATCCTGAGGGAAATCGCTGACGGGCGTGCGCGCGCACAGTACCACGCTGGCGCCGTCCTGATGCAATCTCCTGGCGATGGCGAAGCCGATGCCTCGGCTCGCGCCGGTTATAATGGCAACCTTATTCATGAACATAGATGGCAAAGTAGCATTAATCACCGGTTCTGCAAAACGGATTGGGCGCGAAATCGCGCTCGAGTTGACTCGCCGCGGCGCGCGAATCGCCGTTCATTACAGGTCGAGTGAGGCTGAAGCGAAACAGGTCGCCGGAAGCGGCGCCCTGTTTCAGGCGGACCTCAGTAACGTCACCGACATCGAAAGAATGTTTCGAGGTATCGAGACTACGTTCGGCGGTCTCGATATTCTCGTCAACAGTGCATCCGTCTTCTCACTTTCCACCGCCGATGATGCAACACCCGATCATTGGGACGAGCAAATGGACACAAATGCGAAGGCGCCGTTTTTTGTGGCCCAACATGCGGCCCGGCTCATGCGAAACCGGGGCGCCGGGAAGATCATCAACATTGCAGACGTTGCAGGTGAATTGATCTGGCCGTCGTATCTGGCTTACAGCATTTCAAAGGCAGCATTGATTGCGGTGAATCGAGGGCTGGCGAAAGCCTACGCGCCTCACGTCCAGGTGAATGCGATTGCGCCGGGACCGGTCTTGTTCCCGGATTACTACACCGATGAACAGAAGCAGGCGACGGTCGATAAGACGCTTCTCAAGCGTGCCGGCAGCCCGCAGGATGTTGTCAGCGCCGTTGTGTTTCTAATCGAGAACGACTACATCACGGGTGAGATGATTCACGTCGACGGCGGCCGCCACATTATGTAAATGCCGCGATGATGGCGTCGGAGAATTCGCTGGTCGATGCGGTCCCGCCGAGGTCGCGCGTAACTTTCTCGCGTTTTCTCAAAACCGTGTTCAACGCGGATTCGATGCGGTCCGCCGCCTTTTGCTCGCCGATGTGGCGCAACATCATGATGGCCGACATGAGTAAGGCCGTTGGATTACCCAGGTTCTTTCCTGCAAGGTCGGGCGCCGTGCCGTGCACAGCTTCGAACAGCGCGGCATTTTCCCCGATATTTCCACTGGGTACGACGCCCAAACCACCGACGAGTCCCGCTGCGAGATCCGACACGATGTCGCCATACAGGTTTTCCATCAGCATCACGTCGAATTGATACGGATTCATCACGAGCTGCATGCACGTGTTGTCGACGATCTTTTCGTCGTGCTCGATGTCCGGATAATTTACGGCCACCTGGCGGAAGCACTTCAGAAAAAGGCCGTCCGATTTCTTCATGATGTTCGCTTTGTGCACGGCCGTAACTTTCTTCCGTCCGTATTTCCTCGCGAACTCGAATGCGAATATCGCGATGCGGGTGCTTGCCTTCTCCGTCATGATCTTCAAAGATTCGACAACGCCGGGAACGACTTCATGTTCGAGGCCCGAGTACAGTCCTTCGGTGTTCTCGCGGACAATCACGAGATCCACGTCTCCGAAACGAGACGGTACGCCGGGAAGATTGCGCACCGGCCGCAGGTTGGCATAGAGATCGAGAATCTTGCGAAGCCGCACGTTCACGCTTTCAAAGCCGCTGCCGACGGGCGTTGCGACGGGACCCTTGAGCGCGACTTTGTTGCGGCGAACGGATTCGACGACCTCCTCGGGTAAAGATGACCCGGCCAGATCCTGGGCCTGCCCTCCAACGATGAATCGCTCCCACTCGATGCGAACGCCTGCAGCTTCGATGATGCGGAGAACAGCCGCGGAAACTTCAGGCCCGATGCCATCACCAGGAATCAAAGTGACTCGATGTCCCATCTCTGGAGCTTTCATAACTCACGAGAGCTTTGTCAAGCTTTCTTCAAAACACAAAAGTCTGAATCCCGCGTCAGGCGTGCGTTTCCGCGTTACCACAATCGAACAGTCGCTTGACACCTTCTATACCGTGAGATATAAAACGCCCCGGCTGTTGCACGCGTAAAAGTTTTGAAGAGTTTTTGAAGTCCGAATCTTGAGGAGGGAGCACACAATGAATAAGGGCGAGTTAGTTGACAAGATCGCGAAGGATGCGAAGATCTCCAAGGTGCAGGCAAGCAATGCTCTGAATTCCGCGCTCGATGGAGTTGTGTCGACGTTGAAGAAAGGAAGCAAAGTCACCTTAGTCGGCTTCGGCACCTTTTCGGTCAGCTCGCGCAAAGCAAGAACCGGTCGAAACCCCCAGACCGGTGCGCCGTTGAAAATTCCTGCCAAGAAAGTAACGAAGTTCGTTGCCGGAGCGGAACTGAAGAAGGCTGTTAACCGCGGGCGTTAGGTATCTTCATCGAAGCAGTAGGCTGGCGATAAGACTTCCAGCATTCCTTAAATGCACACTAGGGCGGCTTCAGCTGCCCTATTTCTTTGGCTTTTTTCCACAGATTCCTGTGTCGGGACTTACCATCCAGTGGAACTTTCTTGCCATGCGGAACGTGCAAGCTCTTGTGTTTTCCTTCAGTTTTCCCTCTCCAGAC
>JACXTT010013574.1_pt1 | contig 10715 bp, 9 predicted proteins | sample 9270951 | NCBI WGS metagenome assembly JACXTT01 (sample SAMN15532306, study PRJNA645909) | rock metagenome | isolation source: weathered quartz diorite | place: Puerto Rico | collected 2017-06-21
GCGGTAGCGTTCCGTCCACAGCACGGAGAAGTTCTGGCTAAGGTTGATGCCCGCACTGAGCCTTCCTTGGCCTTCGCGAGAGGTATACGTCGATTCGTTCTGTTCAGGCGTGCGATTGCCGATGCCGAAAAACCTGGCGAAGGCGTTCTTGAACCAGAGCACCTCCGCCGCCAGGATATACCGTCCCCCACCAAGCCCTGTGTTCTTATATCCCAACTCGAAATGTCGCTCGACTTTTGAGGCGTAAGCGGCGATCGCCCGATACTGAACTGTCTCGTTGCGATAGCCGTAATAATTGAGGGAGAAGGACTCGTCGATATATCGATTATGCAGGTACATTGGCGCAAAGATGTCTTCGATTTCCTCCTTGTCGTTCGCTCTGAGGATCGGCATCAACGCACCGACCCAGTAGCTCTCGTTGCGGGTGTAGGAGAAGGCGGGCAACGGGATCACCGTGTAGCCGCCCTTGGCCGGCAGGGACTTCAATACATGCTCCTGCTTGGGGTGCACATCTTGCGAGGGCGATTCGGTTATCTCTGTCGGCACCGTTTCTTTGGTGGGGGTTTTCTGCGATTCCTCTTGGTCCGCCTCGGCGATGGTGACAACTGCAAAGAAGACGAGCGGCGGTAGCCCGCACAGTACCAGGGTCACCATGTCCATCACGACGAGGCGTCCATGCGAAACTGACTTTAAGGCAGTGGAAGTGCGCACGAGAGTTTAGATCGGAGGATAGTTACAGAGTTGGGTATGATCTGTCCAGAGGTGGAAGCCGGTTCCTAGAGCTTTTCACTCAAGTCCTTCCATGACCAGATCATGTTCCGCTCTAGCAGCACGTTGGTGGCGAGATAGAGGGCTAGCAGGCGACGGTAGTGCAGAGCATTGTCCGTGGCCGTAACTGTGAGTGGCCGTGCCTGGCCCTTCAGCTTCAAGTCGATTTGATGCAACACCCCTCTCCGAAAGGAGTAGAGCCAGAGGCCATCCTGATCTGCCAGTCCGATCAAGTCGTCATAGACACTACTCAGGTAGGCGAAATTGTCAGTAAGGCAATCTCGCACGAACAGACAAGTGAGATCCCGACCCACGAACGGCGAGACATGCGGTGTCAGTCTATTCAGAGCAAGTATCGTAGGCGCTAGGTCAACCTGGCTAGCGACGCTGGCCACAGTGCGGGGCTGAGATGTCTCAGGCGTGCGCAGCGACGGATCTATCCAGACGAAGAGAGGGGCCGTGAAATGGCCCGCCAGCCTCTCAATGTCGGTTTGTCCCACCGCTTCATGGCGACCGTGATCCCCCAGCACGAACACGATGGTGTTATCGAGCAGTCCGTCCCGCTGTAGTCCCGTGAAAAACCGCTCGAACTCCAGATCGAAATACCGCAGCGCTGCCAAATACTGGTCTGGCACTTCATGCAAAGCCCGGACTTCCGGATGGACTTTCGGAAATATGAAGGGATGGTGGGTGCTTAATGTCAGAGCAGCTAAGAAGAAGGGCTGTTTCAAGGATTGCAGCGCCTCGATTCGGGTCCGCATCAGATCAAATATGGACGCATCTGTAACACCCAGTCCAACCCGTTCGGCATCGGACGGGAAGTCGTCTTCGTCGTACAGCCGATCAAGGCCGTTACGCTCCATAAACGTCTGCAAGTTGTTAATGTTCCTGTGCTGGCCGACCACCATTTCGGTCCGGTACCCTGCTTTGCGAAGCAGCGAGGGCAGACACAAATAATCCTGGGCGTACCGAGTCTTAATCACCGCCGTTCCCTGCCTAGGATAATAGGAACAAAATGAGGCGAAGAGGCCTCGTGAGGTCTGGACACCGTTGGTGAAGAAATTTTCAAAATAGAAACTCTCCTCTTTGATTCGGTCGAGAAACGAAGTGGTGCGAATGCCGCGGATGGTCTGGTTCAGATAGCGCCGATCTAATCCTTCAACGAAAATGAGCAACACGTTGACCGGGTGATTGAACTGGACCACGCCAGGCTCATGTTTCTCCTGCACTAACGGATACTGCACGAATGGAAACTGTGTCCCGCGCCCCAGCACTTCTTGGGTGATCTGGACGGCTTCTTCGATGTTCATCATGTCGTGATGAGCCGGCGACCATGACCATTTTGAGAGAAAAGCGTCACGCAGGGGATCTCGTGCGTACAGGATGGGATTCTGGGCCAGGCTGTAATAGCCTTCGCTCTCCATTTGAATTGCACGGCCGCCGGGAATATCGAGTGGCCCAAAGCCAACCATTCCACTCACCACAGCCACGACAAGCAGGAGATTTGTGGCCACCGGCTGCTGAAATTCCCATCTGGTGAGCAGCGGCTCGACTCGATTTTTGAATCCCACCCACCACGCCATGATGATGAGAACTTCCAGGCTCAGAAATGCACCGATTCGTATGAGCCATTTGCTAGCATCATCCAGTTCTGCGCTCGTCTGCTGGCCAGCTTGCGATTGGATCGTTCCCTCGTTCGGCGAAAACAGCAACTCATCCATAAACTCCAAGAAAACAAAGTCCAGGTGGTGATGACTGTAGGTGTGATAGCAGATGTCGGCGATCAGCACCGCCAACAGCAGGATCGCGATGAGCGCCAGAGACACGAGCATTCCGCGTCGGCACATAGCAAGCCACTCGGCGATGCGGTGACGCTGAGCGATTAAAGCGAAAGGGATGCTGAGCAGGGTTGCGAGGATGGCTGCCAGTACGATCCCGCCAGTGGCCGTGACAAGGTCAGCTGCCAGCCCAGTCAGGAAGACCTTGATCAGAAGACTGGCGGTCGGCGTTTCGATTGCCACAGTCTCAGGGAGCAGAAAGAAGCGCTCTCCCTGCTGGATCAGCAGAAACAGCACACCCCAGAAAACCAGCGTGCACATCAATGACCGGGAGATGGGGTATGGTGAGGTCACGCCTGGTACCTCTTGCTGCTGCAGTTGGGAATCAGCGGTTGGTGTCTCTGACTCTCAATGCCCCCACTTCTGGCGGAACCACTCCACGGTCGTGCGCAGCCCGTCCTCGAAGGAGACGGTCGGATACCATCCGAGTTCCCGCTTGGCTTTCTCCGCAGAAACTTCCTTGCCGCCGAAGTCGCCGGGGCGGGCCGGCACAAACTCGATCTTCACATGATCCCCCATCACCTTCCGGATTCCTTCCGCGACCTCCAGCACCGTGACTTTGCGCGGACCTTCCAGATTGTAGGTCTGGTTCGCGGCGGACTTTTTCATGGCCAGGACATGGGCTTCGGCAATGTCCCGCACGTAGACGAAATTGCGGTATTGCTCTCCCTTCCCAGACACGGTGAGAGGCTCACCATTGAGCGCTTTTTTGATGAAGATGGGAATCAGCAGCTCTTCCCGCATGCGGGGGCCGTAGGGGATGCCGTATCGGAGGATGGTAAAGGGGACTTTGTAGAGTTGGTTGTAATTGTGGCAGACCATCTCGCTGGCCATCTTAGTAGACGTATAGATGTGACCGGCGCCGTCCAAAAAGAAAGGTGCCGACTCATGCAAGGCGCCTCCGTTGGGAGGGCACCCGTTGTACACCCAAACGGTCGAAGCCAGGTACAGGCGGTGAGCGCCGTTCAGCCGCGCTGCCTCCAACACGTTCGCCGTCCCCACCACGTTCAGCGCCGTCGTGTAGACCGGATATTTGTGCGCGTAGTTAACGTTGGATACCGCGGCGAGGTGAAAAATGTGCTCGGCATCCCTGGTAGCGGCCAGCACTGACGAGAGGTCCATAAGATCCACGTCCTCATACCCGACATCCTGTCGGTGCGGCCGCACACGGTGATCCACGATGGTCACCTGATGTCCCGTCTCGACCAAGACGTCCACCACATGCGAGCCGATGAACCCGCTTCCCCCTGTCACAACGACTTTAGCCATTGGCGCACTCCTTGTGTTAGCCGATCACGTCCCGTAACGCATCCAGCACCTGATGCGCGTCCCATTCTTCCATGCCTGAGAAGACCGGCAGGCAGATGTGCCGGGCGCAGTAGTCCTCCGCGACGGGCAACGGCCCAGGCCGATACTTCTCGAACACCGGTTGCTTGTGAAGAGGCTCTTCGTAGACCTCTCCGGCGAGAGACACACCGTAGCGCTTCTGCAAAAGAGCCTTGAGTTCTTTGCGGTCCCTCTTCTCTTTGAGCACGGCGATGTACTTGTAGTAATTGCACGCCCCGCCGGCCGGCACCTCTACGCGGCTGAGATTCCGGAACCCCTTCAAACCCTCGTCGTAAATCGCGGCGATCTTCTGTCGGTCCGCGATCATGGCCGGCAATCGTTCGAGATGCTTCAGTCCGATGATGGCGTGAGGCTCGGACATGCGCCAGTTGTACCCCATCCTGATGTGCGCGTTCTGCGTGAAGCTGGCCTTGCCCTGGTCACGATAGATCCTCGCCTCTTCGTTGATGCGATCGTCGTTGGTGACGATGATGCCCCCCTCGCCCGACGTCATGACCTTGGTGGGGTAGAAGCTGAAGGACCCGGCGATCCCGAACGTCCCGGCTTTCACGCCCCCGTAGGAGGAGCCATGCGCATGGGCGGCATCCTCCACCAACCAGAGCCCTTTCTTGCGGACCAATTCTTGCAGTTCCCCGATTCGCCGGGAGACGATCCCGCCGATATGCACAAGGATCACGCCAGCGGTCCTGGGAGTGAGACTCCGCTCCGCATCCTCGGGTCGAATAGCGAACGACACCGGGTCCATATCCACGAGCACCGGACGCGCGCCGGCGTGCACGACCGCCGCGGCGGTGGCAAAGAATGTATTGGTGGGGATCAGAACATCCCTCCCTTCGACGCCCAACGCGCGCAGGATGATCTCCAGGGAGCTCGTTCCGCTGTTGACGGCAATCGCATGCCGGGCTCCGCAGAATTTGGCGAATTGCTGCTCGAACTCGGCGCCGTATTTGCCCAACGTCAACTGCCCCGTGGCCAGCACTTCCTGGAAGCGTTCGGCGATCCATGTCCGATCTTCCGGCAGGAACTGGATCTTCGCGGCTGGAACGCGTCTGCCTGGCGCGATGTCCTGTTTCACACTTTCCAAGGTTCCACTGTTCCTTTCTGCTTCGTTGGTACGTGATTTACGGGAGCGACACCAACCCCACGCCCAGACAGACGAGTACCGTCCCAGCCCAGCGAGGCAAGGTAATCGTCTCCCTCAAGATGAATTTCGAGGCCAGCGTGGTGACGACATAGACCAGCGCCGTCGCCGGAAACACAAAACTCAAGTCAGCCCAGGAGAGGACCGCGAGAAACCCGATGAAGTGCAGGGCCATGAAGAGCAGGCTGGCGAGAAAGTGGTGATTGCGCAGCGCTCGGCGCGCGATGTCCCAAAGCTCCCGCGGCGCAAAGCTGGACACCTCACCCACCTGCCGCATACCTTTCGTGAGCAGAACGTCGCCCGCAGAGTCGGCGGCGACGATGATCGCAATCATGACAGCCGTTTTCACCGGCCGGCCTCGTCGTCTGCGCATGCCTGGTCGTTCGCGAGCCCGAAGGTGCGCGGCGAGGACTGCACGACCAGAATGACGCCGATGGAAATCAGTACGGCGCCGATCCATCTTGTCGAAGAGACCGCCTCGTTCAAGAAGTAGTCGGCGAAGGCCACATTGATGACCACTTCGGACGAGATGGCCGGCACCACAAAACTCAAATCAGCACGGGAAAGGGCTGTCGCAAAGAGCACGAAAAAAACGATCAGGAGCCCCACTCCCAGCAAAATCGAGGGACTCCGGATCGCCTGCAAGAATATCGAGAGCCACATGATGCCGGCATCGGGTTGCCCCTCACTCGCGATGCGCTTCATACCCTGGCTCAACAGAACATTGCCGGTCGCCTGGCTCACGATCGCAACGGCCAAGATGGCGATAATCCTTAACTGTTCGGTCCACTTCTGCGTCATGGCTTCACGGGGCCACCCAAAGGAGGATGTCTCAGGCGCTGGCTTGGGCCTTGACAAACTTCTTCCGCTGGGCGCGCACTTTCAGAAATTCCTTGCCTTCAATGTAGAGCCGCCGCCGGTCGTTGGCGTCGAAGATCGCGCGCCGCAGGATCCGGAAGATGACGTGCGGCCGGAAGTAATACCGGTCGTAGAACCGCTCGACCGCATGCATGATGTCTTTTCTGCTTAGCCCTGGATATTGAAACACGGGAAGTTGATGTCCCGCCTCGTCCGTCATCACTGAGTCCACGGCATAGTTGTGTTTCTTCAAGTAGGCATCGAACTCCGTGCCCGGATAGGGATGAGACATCGAAACCTGAATCGTCTCCGGATCGAGCTCCATGGCAAATTGAATGGTCCGCTCGATCGTCTCCGGCGTTTCCCCTGGATGCCCGACCTGGAAATCGCCGTGCACGACGAGGCCCAGCTTCTTGCAATTTTTCATGAACTCGCGCGCCTGCTCGACCGTGGCGCCTTTCTTGATGTTCTTCAGAACCTCCGGATCGCCGGACTCAAACCCGACGATTAACAACCGGCACCCGGCCTCTTTCATCGCCTTTAAGGTTTCGTAGCCCGCCGTCACCCGGGAGTTGCAGGACCATGTGAACTTCAGAGGTTTGAACGCCTTGCAGATCTCGATCGTGCGGTCCTTGGCCCAGGGAAACGTGTCATCGTCGAAGAAAATTTCCTTCGCCTGGGGAAAGTACTCCAGGCAGCGCTTCACCTCTTCGACCACGTTGTGGATGCCGCGAGTCCGCCAGGGATGCCCGCTCATCGTCTGCGGCCAGAGGCAGAACGTGCACAGCGCCGGGCAGCCCCGCGAGGTGTAGAAGGCGACGAAGGGGTGCTTCAAATAGGGAATGTTGTACCGCGTGATGTCGAGGTCCCGCTTATAGACGTCCACCGCGAAGGGAAGGGCGTCGAGATCCTCGATCTGCGGGCGATCCGGATTGTGGACGATGCGCCCATCCTTCCTGAAGCTGATGCCAGCAATCTCCGCCAGCTTCTTGCCCCAGGCAAACTCCGCCACCGGGTAGTCGAATTCCCTCCTGACCACGAAATCAATCGCCGGTGATGCCTTCAGGCTTTGCTCCGGCTGAACGGTCACGTGTGGACCGACGAAAGCGATCTTGATCGCAGAGTTGGCCGCTTTGATCGCCTCCGCCAGCTTGGCATCGCTCTTAAAACCCGCTGTGCTGGTAAAGAGCACGAGAAAATCGTACTCGGTGGCGATCTTTATCGTCTCCTCCGGGCTTACGTTGTGGGACGGTGCGTCCAAGAGCCGGCTGTCTTTGATCATGCCGGCCGAATAGGCCAGCCACACTGGGTACCAGAAGGAGGGAATTTCGCGAGTGGCTTGGTAGCGCGAACTGGCCCCGCCGTCGAACATCTCGAAGGAAGGTGGATTTAAGAGCAAGGTCTTCATCGTTCTCTCCTTTACACTCTAGACTTCTCAAGGACCTGTGCAAGACGCATATATCGGATCGTCTCGTGGAGCCCGCAAGCGAGATCATACTGTGGTCGATACGACAAGTACCGTTTAGCCTTTTCAATATTCGCCTGATCGTGCGGCAGATCCCCCGGTTGGGGCGACGCATAGTTGGGGGAGAGGTCCGTGTGCAGGACTTTCTGTAGGATCGCACACAACTGGTTCACGGTTGTCCGGTTGCCGGTGCCGACATTGAACACCATCCCAGACAGGCCCGGGACCTCGCAGGCGGCCAAGACGGCGGACACGCAGTCCACGATGAAGGTAAAATCGCGCGACTGCTCGCCGTCACCATAGATCGTCGGGGCCGTCTCAGCCACGAGGAGGGAGATGAATTTGGGAATGACCGCGGCGTAGGTCGAGGCCGCATCCTGCCGAGGGCCGTAGACATTGAAGAAGCGCAAACAGACCGTGTCCAGGCCATAGAGCGACCAAAACATTGGGCAGTAATGCTCGCCGGTGAGCTTGCTGACCGCATAGGGCGAGGAGGTGGGAGACGGCAGCATGCTCTCGGATCTCGGGATCACCGGATTCTCCCCGTACACGGCCGACGAAGAGGAGAATACGAACTTCTTGACTCCCGCCCCGCGGGCAGCCACCAGCAGATTCAACGTGCCCGTCACGTTCACCTCATGGGTTTCCATCGGACACTCCACGGAGCGGACCACCTCATGGAGCGCCGCGAGATGAATGACGGCCTCGACCCCGTCCATGGCCTCCCGACAGAGCGCGCCATCTCGCACGTCCCCTTCGATAAGTTCCACTGCACTGAGAACCGTATCGAGATTCTCTCGCTTACCCGTGAAAAAATTGTCCAAGACTCTGACACGCTCTCCCCTACTCAAGAGCGCCTCGACCACGTGCGAGCCGATAAAGCCGGCTCCGCCCGTCACCAGATACCGCGCCATCGTGTGCCTCGTTCTCGGTTTACTGCCCCATGCTTGAGACTAGGCAATTCGTTACAACTGGCTAAACGCGACTCTTTGGAAGCCTGCCGCCGCGATGGCCTCGCGGACCGCTGGACTGATTAATGCTTCGAATTCCCGTTCATGCCGATAGGTCGGCATGGTGCGATCAATTTCAGGACAGCGGCGCGTTGCGGGATGGAAATACATCTCCGTGACGCCGTCTGGCAGATGTCGTAGCATTCGCAGCACGAGATCAACATCCATCTGCCCGCTGTCATTCAAACCGAAAACATATTCGTTCGAACGCACGCCGGCGCGCCGCAGGCGTGCCTTCAACAGCTTGCTCCACGGCGTCATGAACAGCCATAAGGCCGAGCGGGAGAAATACGCCTTTCCTGACGCACGGCACGACGGAAACAACGGCTCATAGGGAACGCGGACGGCTTTGAGACCGTAGTCCCGTCCGACCTTCAAGATCAACCCTAGAACTGTCGGATGCAGGTGCATATGGTTGTGCGCATTCACATGATCCAGGGGCAGCCCGGTTTTTGTGAACGCCTCAAACTGCGCGCGAATCTCCGCTTCCAATTGCCGCCTCACGCCAGGCCGAAAGAAAAAGTTCAGACCGGCGCCGACGAGACGGGTCGAAAACTCACCACGGCCGTCCACCAGATCGGGGATCTCGCGAAGGGGTAGGACCGGACGACCTTCTACCAGCACGAGATGGAGGCCCACCCGCAACGTGGGGAGCTCCCGGGCCCGTTCCACCGCATCGGCTGCAGCCACTGCTCCGACCATCAGGCTGGCGGTGGTCAGGATCCCTCGCCGATGCGCTTCCTCTATCGCCTCGTTCACCGGAACGGCGAGACCGAAGTCGTCGCCGGTGACGATGAGCTTTCGCATAAGACTTTCTCCTGTGCAACCATGCGTCCATCGCGGGTGAGGGCAAATTCCTTGTCACGCCAGACTGCGGTCGGTTTCATAAAAGCGAAGACCAAGGAGACAAAAGCCGCCAGATCCCGGAAAGGAAGAAGCATCAGGCACTTCAGCCCTTCACGATCTCGAAGTCCCCATCCTAGAATCGCTGCAATGGTGACGAGGCGCAGCGCCAGGACTCCTGCAAGAACAAAAAGCCCCAGGGGATCTCCTAACCTGAGTGCTGCAAAGAGCAACGCAAATGGAACAGGACGGATGAAAAAGGTGGAGATCAGTGCGCCAGGCCGAACCACGCAGCTGTTTTGATCCCAATAGACCTGATGGCTCCACCACTGGGAGGGCGTCTTGAGGTCAACCACCGTTTCCACCACGTAGGGCGCGACTGCCATCTTTTTGCCTCTCTCCCAAATGCGCCGACCCATCTCGTAGTCTTCAACCAAATAGTCTGCCAAGCTCTCCAACCCACCGATTTCGTCGAGGGTGAGGCGCCGAAAGGCCACCGAAGACCCGAGGCAGAACTTGGCGGTTCCGGTTACATGGGCGAACACCGTGTCAGGGAAAAAGCCGGCATTCATCGTGAGCAACTCCATCTTCTCGAACCAGGATTCTGCAGAGGTCGCCATAAAGTACGTGCAGACGAACCCCACGTCCGGATCCGCCAACGGAGCCACAATGACCTTGAGATAATCCGGCTTCAAGTAGACGTCGCTATCGCTGATCACCAGAATCTCATGACGTGCATGGATCAGACCGCCTATCAAGTTGTTGATCTTGCCATTGGCGCCGACCTGGCGATGCTCGATGGCCACACACACCCGTTGAGGGCCAAACTCTCGTTCGAGATTTCTGAGCAAGGGGATCGCAGGGTCTTTCTCATCCTGGACGGCGAAGACCACTTGATAATTAGGGTAATCCTGAAGGCAGGCGCTGCGGAGATTTTGATCAAGATTTTTCTCCAGCCCTTGAACCGGTTTCAGAATGGTGACTGGAGGCCATTCTCTGCCCGGTGTTGGAGAGGATTGGGCTTCCAGTGATCGGTAGCGGACAACGCACAAGAAGCAGACAACCCCATAGACCGACCCAACGATGACGGGTATCACACAAACCCACTGAAGAACTGAAAGAATGCTCACGGTTTAGTCCATCCCATGGCCATGTCGCACGACTGTCGGTCACCCAAGCACGGTGAACATGGAGGGATAACGAACGACGGGGGTGGGTTATTCCACATACAAGGCCAGTTGGAGCCCGAGCACGATCAGCCCGCAGGGAAGCAGGTACGGCTTCACTGTCCAGGTGAGACGGTTCAGCCCGTCCGCAACCGAAAACGCGGCGATGAGGAGCACCGTCAGGGCCATGAACCGGTGCTGGAGATTCACGAGGTCCATCGTCTGGTGGTCCAGGTGCTGGTGGACCAACAGCCCGGCCCCGCCCAGCGCAAGCACCCC
>JACXTT010013575.1_pt1 | contig 10715 bp, 9 predicted proteins | sample 9270951 | NCBI WGS metagenome assembly JACXTT01 (sample SAMN15532306, study PRJNA645909) | rock metagenome | isolation source: weathered quartz diorite | place: Puerto Rico | collected 2017-06-21
TGCCATAAGGCAAGCACACTTTCCCGGGTAGCGATAACAATTTTTGCAGGTATGGATGAATTAGGCATTATTATTACATTGGAAAAATTGCGGAATTGATGCCGATGCACATTTTAGCACGCCAGACGCCAACCCGGACTCAAGTGCGTACGGCAGCCGCGGTCTGCGCTACGAAAGAGGTTTGGTTATGAGCTCGCTTGCTCCCCGAAGCGAAGATTTCGAAAAAAATCAGGTGGACAAAGATCAGGCGGACCATATGGAGGACAGTCCAGTCAAGGACGAACCCTTGAGGGACGATATCCGCCTGCTTGGGAGGATGTTGGGCGATACCCTGCGTGAGCAGGAAGGCGAGCCGACTTTTGAACTCGTCGAGAATATCCGCCAGACAGCGATCCGGTTTCGACGCGAGCAGGACCCCAAGGCCCGGCAAGAACTGGACATGATCCTCAATCAGCTCAGTAATAAAGCAACTGTAGCGGTAGTGCGCGCATTCAGCCAGTTCTCACAGCTTTCCAACATTGCCGAGGATACGCATCACAACCGGCGGCGCCGCATCTATCTTCGAGATGAATCGCCGCCTCAGGCGGGCAGCGTCGCACTGGCGCTGGATCGGGTTTTCTCCAGCGGAGCCGATGGCGCCGTGCTAGGCCGGTTTTTTGCCAAGGCGCTGGTTTCGCCGGTCCTGACCGCGCATCCGACCGAAGTGCAGCGCAGGAGCATGCTCGATTGCCAGTTGACCATTGCACATCTGCTGAACGAACGTGATCGCATGAAGCTTACTCCGGACGAGGTGCGCAACAATGAGGAAGGGCTGCGCAGCGCCATCCAGATATTGTGGCAGACCCGCATGCTGCGTTCTGAACGCCTGTCGGTATATGATGAGATCAAAAACGGCCTGGCGTATTACCACTATACATTTCTTGCCGAGGTACCACGGTTGTATGCCGAGATTGAAGATCTGCTCGAGCGCCGGATGGGAGCAGATGCGCCGCATATTCCCCCGTTTCTGCGTATCGGTAGCTGGATAGGCAGCGACCGGGATGGCAATCCCTTCGTCACCCATGAGGTCATTTTGCACGCAGCTGAGCGTCAATCGGCGCTGGCACTGGATTTTTACATGGGCGAAGTGCACCGGATCGGCCGCAAGCTGAGCCTGACGGAACGCCTGGTAGACGTGGACGAAGAGCTGGCAGCTCTGGCCGGGGCGTCGCCCGACCGCGCGGCCAGCCGCGCCGACGAGCCCTACCGGCGCGCGCTCATCGGTATTTACGCCCGTCTGGCTGCGACCAGCCAGGACCTCGGCCATGCGATCAGGCAAAGGCGTCCTGTCGCACCAGCACCCCCTTATGCCGCAAGCGCGGAATTTGTCCATGAACTTGACATTGTCATTCACTCGCTCAAGCAGCACAAATCCGGATTACTGGCAAAAGGGGATCTGCGTCAACTGCGGCGTGCCGCTGAGGTGTTCGGTTTTCACCTAGCGCCGCTTGACATGCGCCAGCACAGCGGCGTTCATGAACAGGTCGTGGCGGAATTGCTCGATTACGATACTCAACGCAAGAGGTATTCCGAGCTCACCGGGACGGAACGGGTACAGCGGCTCCTGGCCGAGATCAGCGGTCCGCGTCTGCTGCGTTCGCCCTATCTGGCCTACTCGGAGCTTACCCAGGGCGAACTGCACATTCTGGAAGCTGCAGCCGAAATTCAGCGGCGGTTTGGCCGCGCCGCGCTGCCAAACTACGTCATTTCCAAGACGGATGGCGTTTCGGATGTGCTGGAAGTTGCGCTGTTATTGAAGGAAGTCGGGCTGCTGCGGCCTGGGGAATTGCCGGAACTGCATGTCAATATCATTCCGCTGTTCGAAACGATTGCGGATCTGCGCGGTTGCGGGCATGTCATGGACGAGTTGTTCTCGCTGCCCTATTATCGTCAACTCCTGGATTCTCGCGGTAACGTTCAGGAAGTGATGCTTGGCTATTCCGACAGCAACAAGGACGGTGGTTTCCTTGCCGCCAACTGGGAACTGTACAAAGCTGAAACCGAACTCACGAAGGTGTTCGCCAGGCACAAAGTTGAATTGCGCCTGTTCCATGGACGTGGCGGAACCGTGGGGCGCGGCGGTGGCCCCAGCTATCAGGCAATACTGGCTCAGCCTCCAAATAGCGTGAATGGCCAGATACGCATCACCGAGCAGGGTGAGGTGATCGGCAGTAAATATTCCGACCCGGAAATCGGGCGCCGCAATCTGGAAACGCTGGTAGCTGCCACCATTGAGGCCACATTGTTGAGCCATGATACCCTGGGTGAACGCGCGGCGGACTATTACCGGGTTATGGAAGTGCTGGCGCACGATGCACTCGCCGCTTACCGCAATCTGGTTTATGAAACACCCGGCTTCAACCGCTACTTTCAGGAATCCACCCCCATAAGAGAAATCGCGGGACTCAATATTGGCAGCCGCCCGCCGTCACGCAAGCAATCCGATCTTATAGAGGATTTGCGCGCCATTCCCTGGGTATTCAGCTGGAGTGTGAATCGCGCCATGATTCCGGGCTGGTATGGTTTCGGAACGGCTGTGGAAGCGTTTGTCCAAAGAGAAGGCCGGGGCGAGAAGGGGCTTGGATTACTCCAGAAAATGCACCGTACATGGCCGTTCATGCAAACACTGCTGTCCAACATGGATATGGTGCTGGCTAAAACCGATATGGGCATCGCTTCACGCTATGCTGAACTGGTAACCGATACCGGACTGCGAGAGGAAATTTTCGGTTGTATCCAGGCCGAATGGGATCGCAGCGTCGAATGGCTGTTCGCGGTGTCGGGCCGCACGGAACTGCTACAGGACAACCCCACGCTTGCCCGCAGTATCCGTAACCGGACGCCTTATATCGATCCGCTCAATCACTTGCAGGTAGAGCTGTTGCGGCGCTATCGCTCGGGCGATGCAACCGATGCGGTAAAGCGGGCAATACAACTCACCATTAACGGCGTGGCGGCGGGCCTCAGAAATAGCGGGTAACCCGGTCCGGGACCCCCCGGTCCAAAACTTTTACGTTTACGATAAGCTGAAAGCAGTCGTGGCTAAAAAACTTTACATCAAAACCTTTGGCTGTCAAATGAACGAGTATGACTCGGAAAAGATGGCCGATGTGCTTCACGCTGCGCAGGGTATGGAAAAGACGGATGACCCGACCGAGGCCGATGTCATTCTGTTCAATACCTGCTCGGTGCGGGAGAAAGCCCAGGAGAAGGTTTTTCACGATCTGGGACGCGTCCGGAACCTGAAAAAAAGCAATCCCGCTCTGCTCATCGGAGTCGGAGGATGCGTTGCCAGCCAGGAAGGCGCGGAAATTGTTAAGCGCGCGCCGTACGTCGATCTGGTATTCGGTCCCCAAACGCTGCACAGGCTGCCGCAGTTGATTTCGGCGCGCCAGGCCACCGGCCGCCCCCAGGTCGATATCTCTTTTCCCGAAATCGAAAAATTCGACCATCTGCCCCCGGCGCGCGTCGAAGGAGCGACCGCTTTCGTTTCGATCATGGAGGGTTGCAGCAAGTATTGCAGCTTTTGTGTGGTCCCTTACACGCGCGGCGAGGAAATTTCCCGTCCGCTCGGCGATGTGCTGGAAGAGGTCGCGGGACTGGCAAGTCAGGGAATCAAAGAGGTGACGCTGCTTGGGCAGAACGTCAATGCGTATCGTGGCATGATGGATTACGGTGAAGAGGCCGAGGCCGCCGATTTTGCACTATTGCTCGAATACATCCATGAAATACCCGGTATGGAACGGATCCGGTATACTACATCTCATCCCCGGGAATTCACCCGTCGCCTGGTCGACGCTTACCAGTCATTACCTAAACTGGTCAGTCACGTGCATCTGCCGGTTCAGTCGGGATCGGACCGGATCCTGGCCGCGATGAAGCGCGGCTATACCGCGCTGGAATACAAATCCATCATACGTCGGCTGCGCGCTGTCCGGCCGGGCATCTCGCTTACTTCCGATATCATTATCGGCTTTCCCGGTGAAAGCGAAGCCGATTTTGCCGCCACGATGAAGCTGGTCGAGGATATGAATTTCGATGACTCCTTCAGCTTCATCTATAGCCCGCGTCCCGGCACGCCCGCTGCGGACCTGGCCGATGATACCCCCTATGAGGTCAAGCTCGACCGGCTGCAGCGCTTGCAGAAAAAGATCGAGCAACAGGCGCAGGCCATCAGCCGGAGCATGATCGGAACAACCCAGCGCATCCTCGTGGAAGGCTCATCCAGAAAGAATACCGACGAACTTTGCGGGCGCACCGACAACAACCGCATGGTGAATTTCCCCGGGCATCCGGAAAACATAGGCCATTTCATAAATGTGACGATCACGGACGCCTTGTCACATTCTTTGCGCGGCAGGACCGAGTAAGGACCGGGAACGCTCTGAAAAGGCTTCTGAATAAACGGCACGGAATCTTCATTTCTTGCAAAGCAATTCTGTCGCTGCCAGAATTAGACATCATCTTGCACAGTCACTGAGCCATTGAAGCCCCAACCCGTCGAGCTTTCTTTTTCTCCGGCCGATAACCAGCGCCTTGCCAATCTGTGCGGGGTGCTGGACGAAAACCTCCGGCAGATCGAAACCGTGCTTGACGTCACCATTGCGCGCCGGGGCGAGCACTTCACCGTGCGTGGCAGCACAGCCCGGACTTCACTGGCTGCGGAAGCGCTGCAAAATTTTTACGGCCAGGCACAGCACCATCTGGACATCGAGGAAATTCAGTTGGGCCTGATCGAAGTGATGAATCCTCGCGCGAGGAAGCATGACCCGATCGAGGAACATGCAAACGAGACAGTGGATCTGGCGCTGCTCACGCGCCGCAGCGATTTACGCGGCAGGACGCCGCGCCAGATCGAATATCTCCATCAGATACAAACCCACGATATCACCTTCTCCATTGGCCCGGCGGGTACGGGAAAGACTTATCTCGCCGTGGCAAGCGCGGTGGATGCGCTGGAGCGCGGGATCGTTGCACGCATCGTGCTGGTGCGGCCGGCGGTCGAAGCCGGCGAGCGCCTGGGCTTCTTGCCCGGAGATATGGCGCAGAAAGTGGATCCTTATTTGCGGCCTCTTTACGATGCGCTCTATGACCTGATGGGCTTTGACAAAACCAGCAAACAGTTTGAACGCAGCGCAATCGAAATCGCGCCGCTCGCCTTCATGCGCGGCCGTACTCTGAATCAATCATTCATCATACTCGACGAGGCGCAGAATACCACTCCGGAGCAGATGAAAATGTTCCTCACCCGTATCGGGTTCGGCTCGAAGGCCGTCATAACGGGCGATATTACTCAGATTGATCTGGCGAAACATCAGAAAAGCGGGCTCGTGGAGGCCAGGCAAATTCTCGAAAAAGTGCGGGGTATCGCTTTCACCTATTTTGGCGCAGAGGATGTGGTACGGCATCCCCTGGTTCAACGGATCGTGAATGCTTATGAAAAGTACGAAAAACAGGGGCAGCGAACCTGATTCTCTCGTGGAAACCGGCACCCGGAATGCAAGGCTGAAATTGACAATACAATACGCGACGGTGGTGACCGATGTGCCTGCCCGATCCCGGTTTCGTAAATGGGTCAAGGCAGCCCTGGCGCAAGATGCGGAAATTGTGCTGCGCATCGTTGATGAAGCCGAGGGCCGCCGCCTCAATCGGGATTTTCGCGGAAAGGACTACGCCACCAACGTGCTGACCTTCGGTTATGGCGATACCCGGCCTCTGTCCGGAGACATTGTGCTGTGCGCGCCGGTGATAGAAAAGGAGGCGCGGCAGCAGCATAAAAATTCGGACGCGCATTACGCTCACCTTGCCGTACACGGCATCCTGCATCTTCAGGGCTATGATCATGAGAATGACGCTGGCGCAGCAATAATGGAGCGGCGGGAGACGGAAATCGTGGAACGCCTCGGATATGGCAACCCTTATAATGAAACTGCTGACCAGGGAACCTGTGAATAAGTTACATGGATGATCCTCCCATACCCGGCTGGCTTGAGCGCGTCAGTGCGCTGTTCTTGCGCGAACCGGGAGATCGCGAGCAATTATTGGCTTTGCTGCATTCCGCTTACGAGCGCAATCTGTTCGACTCGGACGCGCTGAGCATGATCGAGGGCGTTATACAAGTATCCGATATGCAGGCACGCGATATCATGATCCCGCGCTCGCAAATGGACGTGATCGATATTGGTGAACCGGCGGAAAAATTAATCCGCTTTGTCATCGAAAAGGCGCACTCGCGCTTTCCGGTCACCGAAAACGACAGAAACAATGTTATCGGCATACTATTGGCGAAGGATCTCTTGCGCTATCACGCGGGAGAGGAAGAGTTCAACGTGCGCGACATGCTGCGGCCGGTGGTATTCATCCCGGAGTCGAAGCGGCTCAATGTGCTGCTCAAGGATTTCCGCACCAACCGCAACCACATAGCCATCGTAGTGGATGAGTACGGTGGCGTTGCCGGATTGATAACCATTGAAGACGTACTGGAGCAGATCGTTGGCGACATCGAGGATGAACATGATTTCGATGAAGCGGAAGACAACATCGTGAAAGACCCCAATGGGTATTACCGCGTAAAAGCCGTTACCGAAATTGCCGATTTCAACGAACGCCTCGGTGCGGAATTCAGTGACGTGGAATATGACACTGTCGGCGGCCTGGTATTGCACAAGTTCGGCCGGCTGCCAAAGCGGGGCGAATCTGCGGCTATCGGCCAATTCAAATTCACGGTCTTGCGGGCCGATAGCCGCAGATTGTATACGCTGCTGGTGGAGAAGTATCCCATACCAACCGGGCAGCGGGAATAGAAGGTTCAGTTCCGGCCGGCCCTGACAAGGTGCCCTATAAATCATGAGATCGTGAATGGAGCAGGGTCCAGCCCGGACGAAAATCAGCAATCCGATCCGCCAGAGGTAGAGGTGATCATCGAGGTTCCGCGTGGGAGTTTTCTCAAGCGCGGGTCCACCGGCATCATCGACTTCATTTCACCTCTGCCATGTCCGTATAACTACGGCTCCGTACCCGATTACCTTGGCCTCGACGGAGATCTTCTGGATGCGCTGGTGCTCGGTCCCCGCTTGCCGCTGGGTACAAAGATCCGGGCCAGAGCATGGGGTGCCGTAACCTTGACGGATCGGGGCATGAAGGATGACAAACTCATATGCAGCGATCACTTTCCCGATGCGCGGCAACGCCGCAGGGTATTGCAATTTTTTAATTTCTACGCAAAGTGCAAGGGATTGCTGAACATATGGCGGGGCCGGCCGGGACGCAATGCATGCGAGGGCTGGTGCGAAGCCTCCCAGGCGCTCGCCCGCGCACGGCCGCGAGATCCTGCCTGGCGGGGACCGCCTGTTGAATTCTAACGATTTGGAAAATAAAACCCGGATCGAACCTAAGTCCAGCAATTGACCGCTCATTGTTCAATTTATCGCTTTGATCCACAAAGACTTTTTTCGACACTTGACCTTCACCTTTTTTGGTGAGTTCGCTACAGGGCGGATTTAGGTTGAAAACTTGTCCGGAACGCCTCTATCTCTTCCCGGGAATTAGGAATTACATCGATCGGATGAGTGATTTTTTTGCCAAGCCCTGCCGGGCATGGCAGAATTGCGCCCCCCGCCGGTCACGCTGAATCTTTTTTTGCCATGCCTCTCCTCACTCTCGAAAAAGTCTGTCTCGCATTTGGACATCACGCATTATTGGATCAGGTGGATTTGCAGCTTGACCCCGGTGAGCGCACAGGCCTGATTGGCAGGAATGGCGGCGGCAAATCCAGTTTGCTGCGTCTTTTGGCAAACGAAATAGAGCCGGATGACGGAAGGGTCTGGCGCGCGCCCTCATTGAGGCTGGCTTATGTCCCCCAGGAGCCCGCGCTGGACTCGGCCCTCACGGTGTTCCAGGAGGTATCGAAGGGGTTGGGTGCGGTCAGGCAAGTACTGCTCGATTATCACGAGACATCCCATCTCTTGAGTGAAAATAAGGGAGACAATGAGAATACTGAAGCGCTCCTTTCACGCCTCCAGGACCTCCAAACCGAGCTGGAAACCCAGGACGGCTGGCGCATCCAGGCCAAGGTCGAAACCGCCATTGGCAAGCTTGACCTGTCCGCCGATGTATTGACGGGAAAGCTGTCCGGTGGACAAAAAAAGCGTGTAGCGCTGGCTCGCGCTCTGGTCGTGTCACCGGACGTGCTGTTACTGGACGAGCCGACCAACCACCTGGATTTCTCTTCCATCGAATGGCTCGAAGGGCTCCTGAAGGGCTTTCCCGGAACCGTGCTGTTCATCACGCATGACCGCCGTTTCCTGAACAATGTGTCGACCCGGATTATCGAACTCGATCGCGGCAAGCTGACGAGCTTCCCCGGAGACTTTTCCGGGTATCAGCGAAAGAAAATTGAAATGCTGGAAATTGAAGCTGTTCACTATCAGAAATTCGATAAGGTGCTGGCACAGGAGGAAGTCTGGATACGCAAGGGAATTCAGGCGCGCTGCACCCGCAATGAGGGCAGGGTACGGCGGCTGGAAGCACTGCGGCTCGAGCGGACGGCGCGCAGGGAACGGGCGGGCACGGTAAACCTCAATGTGGAAGAAGGATCTAGATCGGGAAAGCTGGTAGCCGAACTGGAACATGTCACCAAGGCCTATGGCGGTGGCAAACCCGTCATCAAGGACTTTTCCTGCCGGATTATGCGCGGCGATCGTGTCGGATTGCTGGGACCGAACGGCGCCGGAAAATCCACATTGCTAAAGCTGATACTCGGAGAACTGCAACCCGATAGCGGCAGTATCCGCCAGGGCACCAAACTCGCGGTCGCGTATTTTGATCAGATGCGCGAGCAGTTGGATGACGAGGAGACGCTGGTCAACACCATAAGCCAGGGCTCAGATTTTATCGATATCGGGGGAACGAGAAAACACGTCATCAGTTACCTGGAAGATTTCCTGTTTGCACCGGAGCGAGCGCGATCCCCGGTAAAGACGCTTTCCGGGGGGGAGCGCAACCGCCTGTTGCTGGCTCGCCTGTTTACTCGTCCCGCCAATGTGCTGGTTCTGGATGAACCCACGAACGATCTGGACATTGAAACACTGGAGCTACTCGAGGTAATGCTGCAAAGCTATTCCGGCACCTTGTTCCTCGTGAGCCACGACCGGGAATTTCTCGACAATGTGGTAACCCAGGTGATTGCGTTCGAGGGAGACGGAGCCCTACGGGAATATGTGGGAGGTTATGAAGACTGGATACGGGCGAAAAGCGGGAATATTCAAAAACCAGTGGAAAAACAGCGCGCAGCCAAACCTTCCCTTGCGGTTCCTTTCGACAAGACGCATGAACCGGTGCATGAACCGGTTGTTCGCGTAAAGCTGGGGTATAAGGAAACGCACGAGCTTGATGGACTACCGGCCAAGATCGAGATTCTGGAGCGGGAACAGGCGGACATTACGCGCCAGTTGAGCTCGGCCGATATTTACCGCGATGGTCCGGAAAATGCCAGAACCCTGCAGGAGCGCTTTGTGGCTCTCGAAGACGAACTCATGCGTTACCTCGCCCGATGGGAAGAACTGGAAGCAAAGCGCACAACGAGCGGACAGAAAGTATAATGATAAGTTCCCGTATGTGCTGTTACTTTATTCGTTGACCAGAAAAGGCACATCGTTTAGAGTCGCTCTTTTTGAAAAAAGAGGGCACTAATAATGAAACGACCAGCGATAGTGAGTTTGATTGCCTGGGGTTTGCTTCTGGCATTATCCGGTACCGCCCAGGCAGCCGGCGACCCAGCCGCGGGAAAGGAAAAGAACCAGATGTGCATCGGGTGTCACGGAATAGAGGGATACCGGACATCTTTCCCCACGGTCTATAACGTTCCCAGACTGGGCGGCCAGCATGCCGAATACCTCGTCAAGGCGCTCGAGGCGTATAAAAGCGGAGCCCGCAATCACCCCAGCATGAAAGGTATCGCTGCCACGCTTTCCACTAAGGATATGGAAGATCTGGCCGCTTATTACGCCAGTTCCGGCGGAAAATAACCACTCATCACGCAAGGAAAGCCTCATGAAAAATTTCATTATTGCCGCGGTAAGCGGCGCTTTGCTACTGATTTCCAGCCAGGGGATGGCGGGCAATGTTGAAGCTGGCAAGAAAAAAGCGGCGGAGGTGTGTGCCGCATGTCACGGTCCCGATGGCAATAGTCCTGCTCCGGCTTTTCCAAAACTGGCCGGACAGTATGCCAGTTATATCGAGAAATCCCTGAACGAATATAAGTCAGGTGTTCGCAAGGACCCCATCATGGCTGGCATGGCCGCGCCCTTGAGCAAGGAAGACATTCAGAATCTGGCTGCCTATTTCGCCAGCCAATCTGGCCTGAAAACGAAATATTGATTGGAAAAACCTCTGAAACAGGTCCGGATTACCCGCAATGGGTATCGCGATGGACTCGTTCAGAAGCTCTGGATATAACTCCTGGGTATAACTTACCGCTCTGGTGATCCAGAGCGGGTAGAGAATCGTATTGTCCTCAACAGGGACCCGGGGCGCAAATTCGGGCGCTTCCCAAGGTCAATTTTCGCGCCGGTCCAGACACTCGAAATATACCGAAGCGTCCGGCGCAGACTGGTTACGTTGCGCCTGCCATATCATTTCCACAAGACATTCCATCACTTGATGCATCGCGGCGTGTT
>JACXTT010013576.1_pt1 | contig 10714 bp, 13 predicted proteins | sample 9270951 | NCBI WGS metagenome assembly JACXTT01 (sample SAMN15532306, study PRJNA645909) | rock metagenome | isolation source: weathered quartz diorite | place: Puerto Rico | collected 2017-06-21
TGCTGCTGAACTCCATACGCACCCGAGACTTCATTGTCGTTCAGGGTGTGGTGCTGTTCATGGCGTTTCTTGTGATCGTAGTCAACTTGATGGTCGATATTCTCTACACGGTGCTGGACCCACGGATTCGCTACCGTTAACGCAGGACAGATTGTTATGGAAGCTCGAGTGACCGATGACTCCCTAATGTTTGCACGTCCAACTTCACGGTTGTCGAGCGTGACGCGCGCCTTGATTGCTTCCGCTGGCAGCGACCGTCGTTTCACCATCGGCGGCATGCTACTCGTTCTCTACATTCTCGTCGCTCTGATGGGGCCGGGCATCTCTCCCTACGATTTGAATGCGCCCGAGCTTGACATACGCATGCAAGCCCCAAGCTGGGCACATTGGCTCGGAACGGACCGCATCGGCAGAGACGTCCTGACCCGCATCATCGCCGGATCTCGAGTTAGCCTGGAGGTAGCGGCAGGGGCAGTCATTATGGCGTTGATCCTGGGCGCGCCGCTGGGGGCTTTGGGCAGCTACGCGGGCGGGACCACTGATTCACTGGTTCAGCGTGTCATGGAGGGAATCATGTCCTTCCCGTCTCTTGTACTTGCGCTGGCCTTGGTGGCGTTGGCGGGACCAAGCGTCATCATGCTCTGGTTCGCCATTGCCTTCAGCTCCATTCCCCGCTACGCGCGTTTAGTCAGAAGCGGGATACTGACTCAGAAAGAGCGAGAATATGTGGATGCAGCCCGGGCGATGGGACAAAGCCCCATGCGCATCTTGGTAAGGCAGATTTTGCCGCACGTCATGGCACCCATCGCGGTACAATTGACATTGGACTTTGCTCGCGCCATCACCGTGGAAGCCTCCCTCAGTTACCTCGGACTTGGATTGTCGGTCCCCTACATCAGTTGGGGCACGATGATCCGGGACGCTCAAGACTTTCTAGAGGTCGCGCCTTGGTTGGCTATTTTTCCTGGACTAACGTTGGCTGGGGTCATCTTGGCCTTCACCCTGGTGGGCGACGCGCTCCGCGATCGGATGGACCCGCGCATGCGCAGGAGCTTGAGTAGACGACTAGCGTAGCAATGAGCAGAGCAGAGAAGTGAAATCCGAAATTCGAAACTCGAAATCCGAAACAAACGAGCCCAAAATTCAAAAATTCAAAATCCAAAACGGGCCCGTTTAGAATTTTTTTCTTTTTTGAATATTTGAATTTTTTTCGAATTTCGGATTTCGATATTCGAATTTTTACTTTCATGTGAGGAGGCACCATGGCCATCGAAGCAATTGATCACTGGGTACTTGTAGTCAAGGATTTGGAAGAGACATTCGCTTTCTACCGCAAGCTCGGGCTTGAAGCAGGTTGGCAAGAACGTCCTGGCGGGCGGGGAAAGCGTCCGATCGTTCGTATCAACGAGACGCAGAAGCTGAACCTTTACGTTGTCGAACGATATGAGATCGAGAGCCCTACTCACGCTCCCGGTTACGCAAGGGGTTCGGCGGACTTCTGTCTGCGCTGGAATGGAACCGTACAGGAAGCGCAGGACTTCCTCCAGCGGGCGGGAATTCCGGTGCTCCACGAGCCAGCCGCAAGATCAGGCGCGCTGGGTCCGGGGACCAGTCTCTACGTGCGCGATCCCGATGACAACCTGATCGAGCTGATAACTTATGGCGACCCGAAATACCAATAGACTTGTAAAGCGATCAGCGCTGCAGATATTTTGTCGTCAGTCGATTGGAGTAAGCCCTAACTTCCGGTGAAACCGTCAATAGGGCGCAGTATGGCATCTCCTGCGGCAGCTACGAGCCGATTGGCATCTTCTGACATCACGCGTGAACCTAGCCAGGGCTTCATCTCAAATAGCCTTGCTCGCGCCAGAAGCTTTCTGCCGCGGGATGCAGAGGAATATCCAGCGGGCCCTCCAAAGTATCACGGCACATACGCTCCAGTGGAAGTGCTCCCTGCCCTTCCCAGGGTATCCGGTCTTTACGCCGCTCAAGCGCGATGCAGAAGGATCTCACCACCTCATCAGCTACGCGAGCGTGCGTAAAAATGGGGAATCCGCTGAAATCAACCGTCACCACATCGGTTGGAAGTTTCGGATAGTTTTCTTTTGAGATTGTCGCGCGGCGAAAACCCAGTTCCTCTAAATATTGCAGATGTTTATCTTCTAACGGTAATAGTCGCATTCCCAGGTCGAGTGCCTGATTTCCCCAAAACGCCAGCGCCTCATCGAAAATCGCATCGACCTCTCCGCGCGCTACCGCTCCCAAACGTTTTGGCGTATCCGGGAGTCCTTGGTCATACCGCACTTCGCCTCCCCAGGAGACAATGTCCTCCAGGGAAAACCCTGCTCCAGCTAACACCTCTTTCAGAACGAAATGAACGGAATGACTCTTTTGCCCACGCAGAGAGACTCGAAGCGGGTAACGGCGCGCAACCAAATCAGACAAAGACTGTAAGCCAGTTTTCTCCGTAACAGCAAAAGCAAGCTGGTCGAATGTGGGAATAATAGCAATCGCGCGAACTGCTATCGGTTCTGTAAATGGACCGCGACCACGATAAGCGAGGCTGAGTGGTGCGGCTGGGTTCAGGGTTGCAATGTGAACTTCACCACGGTCAACTGCCTCGATCGCCTCGATATTATCACTACCGAATAGGCTAATCCTCCATTCGCCCTCTTCTTGATCTCTCAAACTGATCCGTGCCTGCCTATAGGGCCATATTTTCATGCCGACAAGTTCCGAGGCCGCTTCAAGCATGACCCGTGATCGGGTAATAGGCATTGGGAAGAATGGAGCTTCAAATTCCATAGACCGATGCTTCTTTCCTTTTAGTTGATCGAGAGGAGTCCTCCCGTTAAAGTGTTCACGGTAGAAGACGCGGTTGTCAGTTCGCGGCTACCCACGCCGTCAAAATCGATGGTGACTCGGCAAGAATCGGCTCCCAGAAATCACCGCGATCTCGCGTCACATATAGAGCGCCGTGACCCTTTTCTTTGGGGTTGAATCCAAACCCCCGGGAGCCATCTCCCATCCCGGCGAACACCGAGTTAGGCTCGTTAGGGTCGGGTACTAATACCCACGGCATCCAGGGCATTCTTGCGGGTAAGCCAGCCGAAGGTTGGCGCCAATTCTGTCCCTCATCATCGCTCAGCAGAACTACGCCTCGGGGATCTCTCTTTTCATCCCACCAAACTCCCGGTGAACCGCTGGCACCAGCCACCATCATCCGGAGCGGATTCCCTGGGAGGAATAGCCAGTCATGAGAATAGCTGTGCATCTCGGTATAGGCCCAGGGCATTCCATTTTCGATCCGGCGCCACTCACGACCGCAATTATCGCTGCGAAAAAAACCGCGCGCTGAAGAAACGTAATAGCGTTCTTTGCTCTTGGGATAATTGCTGAGCACATGCATGTCGAGGTACACAATTCCAGAGCTTGTATCCTCCCATGTCTTTCCCCGATCGCGGCTGCAAGTAAGCCCTCCGTGCTCGAGCACGGCAAAAATGAGATTGGAGTCGTCGGGGTGAATGAAAATATTCCGAACGTGGGGAACCTCTTTCCCCTCGAACACCTTCGGGACCGACCACCGGTTTTTGACTTTTTCGGGCAAGTTGAGAAGACCGTCCAATGACTCCCAGGAGGTACCCTCGTCCGCGCTACGATACAATCTTACGGGACCTGTCCCCAAATAAACTATGCGCTCATCATGCGGGTCTATGGCGAACGCTTGCACATCGCCGTCCATTCTTTTCTGCCAGGTTCGACCGCCATCTTGAGTGCGATATCCCCCGTCGAAGGCAACACCTGCAAAAACAACCTCCGGCCTTTTCCGGCTCCCGGTTAAACATTCGACGGTGCGGCCGGAGAAAAACTCCCCCAGAGTGCTCATCGATCCGTTGCGTTCTTCCATCACCGCCAAACCGTCGTTAAAGGCAATGAAAAAGCGTAGCCCTTTATTCATAAACTATTCCTCCGAAATACATTGGCGCGACTATCGTCATTTAATCCCAAGTTCTTTTTGTGCCTCCGCCAAAATCGTCCGATCGGCGATCTGATTGATCGGAATAGATTTCTCGATCTTTGCTCGCCTGAGAGCGTCCTCAAGAGCGGCTTTCAGGATCTCATCGGTCATCGTTCCATCCGAACTATAGGCCGGAAAAAAACTTTCGAACATGCCCGTCGCGGTCTCGCGGTCAACCTTTGACCATCTGCCGAGAATATCGATCGATTCTTCTTTATGTTCCTTTATGAAGCGAAGTCCTTCGATGGTACCTTTGATCACCCTTTTAACTTGGTCGCGCGACTGCTGTATCTTCTTGTCTGTGACCAGTATCGAAGTTTGCGGAAGAGTCACATAGTCATGGGCCCAGACCAATACTTTGTATCCGCGCTTATCGGCCCAGATGTTAAAAGGCGGGTCGCCAAAACTCGCGTCAACTCGACCTGCTTCGAGGGCCAGAAGCCTGCTTTGATTATCACCGGCCGAAAGAAAGTTTACGTCCTTTCCGGGGACCAGATCGTGATGACGGAAAATAGTATCAGCAACTAAATGCATCGTGCTGCCTAAATAGCTGATGGCTATCGTTTTGCCCTTCAGATCGGCGACCCTTTTGATCTCCGGCCTGACAACCAACGCAAAGACGAGGTTCTTTTGAGTGATCATCACCAGCTTGAGCGGGACGCCTTTTATTGCGGCGGCAACCCCTTGAGCCACAGAGCAGGCGTAATCCAAGTCGCCGGTCCCGAGCGCGCTCATAGCTACTGACAGCGAAATCAACACATGTTCCGATGCTAGTCCGTATTTTCCATAAAAACCTTTTTTCTCCGCAACAATTGTCGGTAGAAATGATGGCGAAAGAAACGAGATGCCGATTCGTATCTTCTCTTGCGCCAGCGCCTCATGAGCAATGTGTTGCGTCAAAGGGATAACGCAGCAGCTGAGAAGCACGACTCTCACGAGGTGAGACCTAATCGGTCTAAACATCTGCTGAGTTCTCCTTTTTACAGTCTTGACGATGGCAATCCCATTTAGTATTTAGCGACATCGAATACCTTTTTTGGAACTCCACGCGCAGGAGTACCTTCGGTAGCAGCTGTCGCAATACCACAAAACCCATTTCATGAAAAACCGAAATTGTCTCACGAAATTTATTGAGTCGTTCCGGCCAATAAACGCCGCTACATCAAATTGGGACAAAGGGCAATTTCTCACAGTAAACGATGGCGGTGACAATTGGAAAAAGCTGCCGCTCATGTTCTCGATCATTTACGCGCTGGCGATCAAATAATCAGTTAGGAGGTTACTATGTGGATTCCTATGCCGCAGGGCGAATTCAAATCGAGTGACGAGCGAACTGTGACTGCCCGCGCGCCGGAAGCGCTCGAGCTCTATCAGCAGATCATTGAGACGAAAAAGAAATCCCGGATCATGATGCATGCGGACGAGCTCAAATGGAAAACCATCGAAGGCGGCGTCAAGGTCGCCAATCTGATCGAACACTCTCTATATTACTCCTAGCCGCTTCTCATCCTTCATTCGTCAGGGTTGTCACCCCCGCACTCTGACATAATTACGTTGCCGTTAACCCGTGACATAATCACTTTGCTACTACAAAATTTCATTACCACACTTGTCATTTCGTCTCTTTACTTGGGCTTTACGCGGAGATCGATGATCATCCGAAGCTTGAGGATGTGAGAAAATTTGAACAGGCTTTGAAATTGCACGGCAAGGACTACGAGTTCAAGATTTACGCGGGAGCCAAACACGGATTCCATAACGATACGATGCCCGAGCGATATGGCCGAGAAGCGGCAGAAGACGCGTGGCATAAAACACTGAACTTTTTTGCCAGGCATCTTCGGCGGTCTGTCTAGGGGGGAGCGCCCGCGGGATGCTGGAGCCGCCCGCTGTTGACTAGCTGGGCAGGATCTTGGAAACTCCGGAGGTCATGACGGCGAGAAGATTTTGGGTCTACCATTGGATTCTTATAAGAGCCTTTGGTCCAAGCTGGATCCGTGGTACGGCCGCTGCAGCAAACAGGCAATAGTCTGAAGCTAACGGTTGAATCCGTTCCATTGCTTGGCTCACTAACTGCGAGTTGCTTTCTGGTGATCGTGTGTCTTAATAGACGTGCCCAAAGGAGATAAATCGATGCTCGATATTAATGAAAACACGGTGAGTTCGGTGCTTCTCAACGATGGATGGCACGAGCCAATAGCAGGAACCTTTAAGATTGGTGACATTCGGATTCACGCTGACGCGGCGGCTGGCGTCGATTTCGGCAGATCGAGCGCGACATGGGACGAATATTCTGTTGCGGCGGCCAGCACAACAATCACAATCAGCGCGCCTTTCACGTCCATCTTGGCGATTCAACAAAGGAAATAACATTCGCTTCAGCTTTGGCTTCGGAGCGGTGCACCGAACGAGCTCCTGGCTTTCTCGTCGGGCTGGGGTGAACCGCCGCGCTCAGATAGCACGAGGCGTGCCTGGTCTCCGAGGCCTGGCATCACACTCCACTCAATCTTTGATGGACGAGTGGTTCACCGAAGAAAGAAGAATCGGATATTTCACCGCGGAGGCGCCAAGAGAACCATTGGCTCGGAATAGTTTGTACGACTCGCCCGATCTCCTGGTGGAGGTCAACGTACTCGCTTGCAACAGCGACCGCGTTTACGTCGGGTTGGAAAACAGCGATGCAGTCGTGGCGATCGACACGCTCAAGAACAAAATCATTGCTACTATCCCAATCGGCCAGACGCCGCGGGCTCTGGTTTGCGTCCCGGGCGCGCTGGCAGTTTTTCATTTCTTCTCTTGTTAAGGCCATGGTGTGCGCTTGTTCTCCGGGAGATTTGCGAAGGGACAATTCTCCGTTGCTAAACCGTTGAGCTTTTCAAAAACCTCTCGCGGCACATTGGGGACGAAGCCGTTTCTCACTTCGCAACATACATAAGTCGTTCGCCTTCATAGTATCCAACGATCAATGCGTCGTAATGAGCTACTTTAATAGTATCCGTCTATATCCAGCATTGATAACGGCTATTTGACGAGATAGATCGCCAAGCACTACAGTTCCGTTTACCTTGGATTACGACTGCGGGGGAGGATTATGCCAATGCCTACGAATGTAGTTTCTCAAAACTGTCCTTTATGAGATTGCGAAGCTTTCTTTCGCCCGGTGGGCGAGGCTAAACTTAAACATTTTGTATGCAGTAACGGCGGTGAATTTGCAATTTCGCCCGATGCGGAGAAAATCGCACTTGGATCGAGCCCGTCGTTGCGTGAGCATATGTTAAAGAGCGCTCAACAATCCGATGACGAGCGTGTGTTAGTTATAACCCTACCCGAAGGTAAGCCCTCCGATTTCACTACTGCGCTGAATCTGCGGTTTGCGCCACGCTCTGAACTGGCAAAGTAGAGGCGATCAACGTCAATCAGGGGGCTCGTGAAGTTCTCCGGGCGGGCATGTGCTCGCGGCACTGGGCTTATGCCCGACACAGCGATCATCCACGGCCTAACAGGCGCTTCATAATCTTTCCCGAGCGATAAATGTTGCTATGACTCAAAGGTCATCGCTGCGCTATTTTTAAAATACGCCGGATCTTTTGATTTACGTTCGCCAACACCAAGGGCTTCACACACAACAATCGTCGATCCCGAGGGGTAAAGCTTTAGCTGATCCGGAGAGCTAGCTGCAGCCAACCATTCCGAGCACACGTGTAAGGGATTTTCATGGGGTCTGACTTCTACGTCTCGACTGTCTTTGGTTAGTGCTATGGGTCATCGAAAAGTTGGAATCCTTGCCGCGCGCTGCTGCGTTTTCGCAGTTTCGAATTCTGGTTCCGAGTTTCTGAGTGCCATTCCAGTTGCGAAATCAAGAATCAGGAAGCTTGAAAAAGCTTGGCGGCGTGCCGCTTCATCTAAACGGTTACAACTGATTGACTCGTACCTCAATATAGGCTGAACTGTAAGCACGAGCGTATTATGAAAACACTTCGTGAAGTGCTGGGCGAAGCACGGCAGAACAAAGTCGCCGTTGGCCGTTTTAACATTTCGGACTTGGCCGGCTTGAAGGCGGTCTTTGAATCGGCCCGCGCACTGCACGTACCCGTCCTGGTGGGGCTTTCCGAGGGCGAGCGCGCGTTTATGGGTGTGCGACGAGACTGCGGCGGCAGTGAAGGTTCTTCGCCACGAGTATGATTACCCGATTTTCCTGACCGCGGATCATACACACTTGCTTGCCAGTGCGGAGGACGCGGCAAGGGCAGGCTTTGATTCGATCGTTTTTGACCGTTCAGAACTGCCATTCGCTCAGAATATTTCGGAAACGAAAAGAGCGGTGGAGGCTTTAAAAGGAATAAACCCTTCGATCCTCTTCGAAAGAGAGTTAGGCGAAATCGGAACAGGTCTTGAAATCCACGAGGAGGCGGCGCAAGATTTGAAGCTGACCACGCCGGAAGAGGGTAGGGAATTTGCAGCCGCAACCGGTATCGACATCCTGGCACCCGCGGTGGGAAACACGCACGGCTTATCACGGAGCATGATTCGGGGCGAGGCACAAAAGCGTCTGGATATCGACCGCATTGCGGAAATCGGGAAAACGACCGGGCTCTTTATGACACCTCCACGGCGCTTCCGGGACGAACGATGATGACCTCAGGCGGGCCATCCAGGCAGGTATCACTGAGATTCACATCAATACGGAAGTGCGCCTTGCCTGGCGCCGTGGCTTGGAAGCAGCGTTCGCAAAAGAGCCGGATCAGGTGGTCCCATACAAGTTATTGCCGGCAGCGGTTGACGCGATGAAACGGGTGGTTAGCGCGCGATTGTTGTTGTTTAATGGAAGGTCAGGCCGCGCCTAAAAAGGGTCTGGTTTTGAACTTTGGGGGATCCTGGATATTAAAGGGGACAGCTCATCGGGCTACTTTTTCGTCTGATTTTATCTCCTCATCTTACTTATCACTGTGAAGAGAAATGGAACCTTGTTAATGTAAACAGAGAGCTTCGTTATTAGGCAGACCTTTTGACGTTAAGTTCCCAAGCTGATAGTCAACGCGAGTGAGTCGCGCAAAGAAAAGGGCATTTGGGTTTAGCCGCGGAGATCACGACGTAGTAAAACCTTGAGAGTCGCGCGGTTCCCGATTTTGCAGCAAATTGATTTTTAGCTAAAACTCTCGGGGTGCGTGTGGTCAGCGGTTCAAATCCACTCGTCCTGACCAACCTTCTTCCTAATACATCTACATTTCCTTGCAGCTTGTCCTAGACCTTGCTATAGGGCGGTGAGGTTCTTCAGAGTGCCGTTAGGCAATCTGCCAGATTTAGTGTCATCCATATTAAGGAGGATAATCCAGTGTTAGAAGGAAAACTTCGCATCGCTCCAACTTGCTATCACGTGCTTCACCAAGTGCCGGTGATGACGGCTCATGAGATGAACTATCTTTATGACGAAGGTCTCAAAGCCGCGGATGGAGGGCCGGCCTATACGATCTTACATGATTCCATGGTGCCCTTTGGGCTGGAGAAGCTGGGAATCTCGCAGGCGATGAAGGAAAAGTCCGTGGACATCGCCCTGGATGTTCAGTCGCGGACGGTTTTCTTTCAGCGCGCTCGCGGCGCCGACCTTTACATCATCGCGGGATGGAGAAATCAACACACCAACGTCTGGGTCGCGCCGCCGCACGTCAAATCGCTGGCGGAGTTGAAGGGGAAGCGGGTTGGCATCAGTGACTTCAACAGCATTCGCCACTGGGCAATACAGATCCAGTTGAAAAAGGCTGGCTTGGATTTGGAACGTGACGTGGAGTGGGTGAGAATAGGCGTGGCCTCGCATCTGCATAAGGCGGCGATCAGAAGCGGTAGGGTCGAGTGCGGACCAGTGCCGACTTGGGATGCGGAGGATCTTAAGAAGGAAGGCTGCAACGTGCTGGTTTCGCCTGCGGATCAATATCCCGACGGCCGGCCGGAAAGAATTATCGCCGCTACCGGACGGATTCTTGAGGAGAGGCCTGATTTGGTCAAAAGTTTTCTCAAGGCATTGATTCGTGCCTATTGGTTCGTGCGTGATATGCCTAAGAATTATGAATACATTACGAATCTCGAAAAAAGACTTCGGTTTATCAGTCCGGACCCTGAAGAACGGGTGATTAAAAATAATCCTTCGCGCTCCGCGCGTGACCTGGAGGCAATGCCGTTTCCCGTCGACGGGCTGGCGACGGGATTTGAGGACATGTTGAAAGAAGAGGAGAGGCTCGGGGAATTGAATTACAAAGTGCCGCCGGTCAAGGAAGTGTGCGCGCAAGATTTGGTGACCGAGGCCTACCAGGAATTAATCCAGCGAAAAGAATTGCAAGCCGAACATGAGCGGTTGAGCGCGGTGGCGAAAAAGTGGGGATATTGATCAAAATTAAAAAAGAACGTAATGCAAAATCTGATCATTTGGTTCGCCCTTTTGAGCGTTTGCTTTTCGACATCGGCGCTGGCTCAGTCCGGCAAAAATTTTTTCGAAGGGAAGACGATCACGTTCTTTGCCGGTTCTTCTGCCGGAGGCGGCACGGATATCGCCGCAAGATTCATCGCGCGCTATCTGGAAAAACACATTCCGGGTAAACCCAGTGTGCTCGTGGTCAACAAGCCGGGCGCGGGGGGAATGATTGCCATCAATGAGCTTTACAACCGGAGTAAGCCGGACGGGCTTACCATGAGCACCATGAACAC
>JACXTT010013577.1_pt1 | contig 10712 bp, 11 predicted proteins | sample 9270951 | NCBI WGS metagenome assembly JACXTT01 (sample SAMN15532306, study PRJNA645909) | rock metagenome | isolation source: weathered quartz diorite | place: Puerto Rico | collected 2017-06-21
GCTGTTGTGGGCTATCTGAAGCCCGATCCAACCGTCACGGTTCCGGACCGGCATCTTGGTCTTGTGACCGCGATAGAACAGGGATCGATCGAACTGTATGACCGGCTTGCCAGGACAGCGACAGAGACGATCAATCTTGATCTGGTCGAAGCCTTGGCCAAGTCGGCGAAGGAGCCGGACTCTCTCCCTGTCCCTCCTCCTGCAAGGGTGAGGAAAGGGGTCGTGGTGCGCATTGGCGTCGCCTACGATACCGCATTTTGTTTTTACTATCCGGAGAATCTTGAGTTGTTGGAAGGAGAGGGCGCCAAATTGGTGAAGTTTTCGCCTTTGCGTGATCAGGCGCTGCCGGATGTCGAGATGCTCTATCTCGGCGGCGGCTATCCCGAATTGCACGGCCAAGCTCTGTCAGAAAACAGGGTCATGCGGGACGCGATCCGTTCGTTTGCCGAGCGCGGCGGGACGATCTATGCGGAATGCGGAGGCATGATGTATCTCACGCAGGCGATCCGAGATTTCGAGGGCACGTCGCATAAGATGGTCGGGCTGTTTCCCGCTGAAGCCGTTATGCGGAAGCCAGGCCTGACCTTGGGGTACCGGACGGTGGAATTTACCCAGCCTTGCATACTCGGTGCGGTCGGTGTGGCGGCGCGTGGCCATGAATTTCACTATTCCACGCTGATTCCGAACGGACCGCTTCCGTATGTCTGTGCGCTCACCGATGTGCGGGGGGAATCGAAGGGGTGCGATGGGCTGGCGATGGGCAACGTATTGGCGCTCTACACGCATCTTCATTTTTCCAACCAGCCACAAGTCGCGGCCTCGTTGGTGGCGTCCGCCCGCCGAACGGCGACACGGGATTCGGTGAACTCGGGAGGGACGCGATGACGGAACAGGACGAACACAAAGCGAAGATGGAACGGCTCAAGGCGTCGGTGGATCGGCGCATTGAGGCGGCACAAGAGGAAAAGGGGTTGGTGATCGTCTACACCGGCGCCGGCAAGGGAAAGACGACGGCCGCGCTGGGGATGGCCCTGCGCTGTGTCGGTCACGACCAGAAGGTGGCGGTGGTGCAGTTCATCAAGGGTGCGATCGATACGGCGGAGGAGCGGATGCTGAAGTCGTTCGGTGATCGGGTGACGTTTCTCCGGATGGGTGAAGGGTACACATGGGAAACGCAGGATCGAGAGCGGGACACCCGATTCGCTCAGCGCGCATGGGCGAAAGCCTGCGAGTTTCTGCGCGATCCCTCCTATTCGATGGTGATTCTGGACGAATTCAATATCGTGCTCCATCACGACTATGTCCGACTTGACGACGTGTTGCCGGTCCTTCGGAGCCGGCCTCCTATGCAGCATGTGGTGATAACCGGTCGTGGCGCCAACGAGGCGTTGATCGAGGAGGCTGATCTCGTCACGGAAATGAAGCAGGTCAAACATCCCTTTCGCAAAGGCATCAAAGCGCAGCCGGGAGTGGAGTTTTGAAGGGGCCGGTGAGCAAGATGTGTGAACACTGCGGACAGACGTTCGCGTGTGGCGGGTACCAATGCTGGTGCGGAAAAGTCGGCATTACGGAGCGACAGATGGACTGGATCGCAGAACGGTATAAAGATTGTCTCTGTCCCGTGTGTTTGGGGAAAGTCGCGACCGGTGAGCTGGGACCTCAATCCATGCCACATCATGAGCGAATCACATGGAGGAGTAAGACGAGCGATGCAGGCTGACGGCCGATTTTCAGACGCTGAGCGGGAGGCGGTCTATCGGGTGATCTTCGAGCGCCGCGATGTCCGCCGGAACTTTCTGCCGGCACCGATTCCGGACCAGGTATTGACGCGCGTGCTGACCGCTGCCCATCATGCTGGGTCTGTGGGATTCATGCAGCCCTGGGATTTTGTGGTGGTCCGCGATCGCGCAACCAAGGACGCGGTGAAAGAGTTGTTCCGGCAGGCCAATGCCGAGGCCGCGACGCGCTATCGAGGGAAGCGTGCCGCGCTCTACCGGAGTCTCAAGCTGGAAGGGATTGCGGAAGCTCCGATCAATATCGGCGTGACCTGTAGCCGTCAGCGGGGAGGCCCTCATGTGCTGGGCCGTTCCACGGTTCGCGAGACGGATCTTTATAGCACCTGTTGCGCCATTCAAAATCTCTGGCTGGCTGCCCGCGCGGAAGGCATCGGCGTCGGATGGGTCAGCATTCTGGATCATGGCGCGCTGAAACGGGTGCTCGGTGTTCCCAAGTCGATCAAAGTGCTGGCCTATCTCTGTCTCGGGTATGTGTCGGACTTTGCAACGACGCCGGACCTGGAAACAGCCGGATGGCGAACGAGAATTCCGGTAGAGGAGCTCATTCACTACGAGTCGTGGGGCAACACAGTGAGCGGGTATGAGGGGAGACGGTGATGCGTATTACCAAGGTGTACACCAGAACGGGTGATGCAGGAAAAACCAGACTGGCAGGTGGGCAACAGGTATGGAAAGACAATCTGCGTGTTGAGGCGTACGGGACCGTCGATGAACTCAATGCCTCGGTCGGCGTTGTGCGAGTGATGAATGCCGAGATGGTCGGGCCTCATGAACAGGCCGGGCAATTGGAGCGAGAGCTCCGATGGGTGCAGAACAAGCTGTTCGACATCGGGAGCATTCTGGCGACCGCGCCGGGACAGACGTTCAAGAATATGCCTCAGGTGACGGCGAATGACGTCACTCGATTGGAGAAGCTGATCGATCGCTGTCAACAAGACCTGCAGCCGTTGAAGGAGTTCATCCTGCCTGGCGGTGGAAAGGTGTCGGGCTTTCTTCATCAGGCCCGAACGATCTGCCGGCGGGCAGAGCGGCTGTGCGTGCGTCTGTCACGAGAAGAGCCGGTCGATCCGACTATCGTCAAGTATGTGAATCGCCTAAGCGATACGCTCTTTGTGTTAGCCCGCTGGGTGGCGAAGACGCAGGGTGAGCCGGAGTTCTTATGGGAGCGGGATGCCAAAGACAACGCGGAGTGATCGTAAGAAATCGGCGAAAACCACAGGCCGGATCATCCTGGTCATTGGCGGCGCAGCATCCGGCAAAAGCGATGGCGCGTTGCGATTGGTCGGGACGAAGAAGCCGAAAGCGTTCCTTGCCACAGGGCAAGGGCTTGACGATGAAATGGCGGCACGAATTGCGCACCATCAAGCGACGCGTGGTTCGGATTGGACGACGGTGGAAGTACCCACTGGATTGGCGGCGTGGCTTCGGAAGCATGGCAAGTTGTATCGAGGTATCGTCTTGGATTGTGTCACCCTCTGGTTGAACAATCTCCAAGAAAATCGAGTGTCGAACACAGCGATGGGGAAGAAGGTCGATGAACTACTTGCGGCGATGCGACGGACTCACGCTCGCGTGGTGGTCGTGAGTAACGAGCTGGGCCTAGGTCTGGTGCCCATGAGCAAATCCGCGCGGCGGTTTCGCGACCTGGCCGGCCGCGTGAATCAACAAATTGCGACAGCCGCCGATGAGGTCTATTTGGTGGTGAGCGGTATGCCGCTTCGCCTGAAGTAAACAAAGGAACATGACGATGTTGTTACAAAAGATTCTCTACCGAATCCAGACCCCAGATCACCAGCTGCGTGCCAAAGCACAGGTACGTCTCGATCGCCTGACCAAACCGCTCGGCAGTCTTGGTCGGCTCGAAGAACTTGCTGCGCAGTATGTCATGATCACCGGTGAGCTGAAACCCAATGTCCCGCGAGGAGCTGTTTTTACATTTGCCGCCGATCATGGTGTGGCGATGGAAGGAGTGAGCGCGTATCCGCGCGAGGTCACGCCGCAGATGGTGTTGAACTTTATGCGTGGCGGTGCCGGAGTAAATGTGCTCGCACGCCATGCAGGCATGGATGTAAGGGTCGTCGATATCGGTGTGGCGTACGACTTTAGAACGGTCGCAGGGCTGATTCAGAGAAAGGTCATGCAGGGGACCAAGAATTTGCTTGTTGAGCCGGCCATGACACGAGGGCAAGCGGAGCAGGCCATCGAAATCGGCGTCGATCTGGCAACACAAGCCACGCAGGAAGGCATTGGCCTGATCGGCACAGGAGACATGGGCATCGGCAATACCACGCCAAGTGCCGCCATCACGGCGGTTATGACGGGTTGTCCTGTTGCTGAGGTGACCGGTCGTGGGACAGGGATCGACGATGCGGGTCATGCGCGAAAGGTGTCGGTGATTCAACAGGCGTTGGACCTCCATCGTCCTGATCGGACCGATGCGCTTGATGTGTTGTGCAAAGTCGGGGGATTGGAAATCGGCGGCTTGGCCGGACTAATCCTCGGAGCCGCTGCCGTGCGGGTGCCGGTGGTGTTGGACGGGTTTATCGCCGGGGCGGCGGCCTTGATTGCGGTTGGACTCCAGCCGCGTTGCCGTGAGTATCTGATCGCGTCGCATCGTTCCGTCGAGCGTGGGCATCAGGCGATTCTCGATCACCTCGCGGTAAAACCGCTCCTCGATCTCGACCTTCGTCTCGGGGAAGGCACAGGGGCCTGTTTGGGCATGAGTCTCGTCTGCGCCGCGATCAAAATCTACACTGAGATGGCGACCTTCGACGAGGCCGGCGTATCCGAGAAAGGGTGAGTAAGATGGGGGCGGTGGCCAGACCGTTCGTTTTCGCGTGGCATTTTCTCACGGCGATTCCGCTGAGCCGTGTGCATCATGAGCCGACCGCGCCGGAGTTAGCCGCGTCGATGGCCTGGTATCCGGTGATCGGCGTGCTACTCGGGGGTGGCCTGGCCATCGCTGATGTGGTCCTTGCCAAGTTTCTGGCACCTCTTGTTGTCAATGTGCTTTTGATCGTGTTGCTCGTGCTGGTCACGCGCGGACTACATCAAGATGGATTGGCCGATACCCTCGACGGATTGGCCGGTGGACGGACCCCGGCTGAGCGCTTACCGATCATGCGCGATCCGCGTATCGGGGCGATCGGCGCGACAGGACTCGGTCTGTCGCTGCTGCTCCGTTACGTCGGACTGATGGCGTTGCCTCAGTCGCTTCGTGTGCCCGCCTTGCTCTGCATGCCGGCGCTTGGGCGCTGGGCGATGGTGACAGTGGCCTGGTCATCTCCCTATGCGAGGGCAGAGGGCGGACTGGCCGCGCCGTTCTTGGATCATTTATCGTGGCATCATGTGCTGGCGTCTACAAGTATCGTCGCCCTGGCGCTTGTGATTGGATTCGGTCTGCTGCCTGCCACCGTGGTGCTCGTGAGTGGCGTTGCGGTGGTCCTCGCGGTCTGGGCCGGTTGTCGCACCTGGTTTGACGGAATCACAGGAGACACACTCGGCGCCGCAAACGAACTGGTTGAAATCCTCTTCCTGCTCTTCGTTCCGTGTCTCCTATTACTGTCATGACCGGCGGCGATCTTCTCGTGGCGGCTGCAGTGGATGTGGCAATAGGCGATCCTCGCTGGCTGCCCCATCCGGTCCGCGGCATGGGGCTGGTGATCTCGTGGTGTGACGAACATGTCCGGCAGTTCTGCGAGTCTGCGACGAGTTTGCGCATGGCCGGATTATGCTTGGCAATCGGATTGCCGGTTATGACCTATGGCATCGGATCGTTCGTCATCGAGCAAGCTGAATTGATCTCGGCGATTCTTGGACAGGCGGTTGGTATCGGCCTCGCAGCTACTACGCTTGCCTGGCGGGATCTCTGGGAGCACGCCCGCGCCGTGAGTCGTGAACTCGCTGACGGGAATCTGTCGGGAGCGCGTCAGGCCGTGGCGATGATCGTGGGACGCGACACAGAGTCGTTGTCGGAGGCCGGGGTCGTCCGTGCGACGGTTGAAACGATTGCCGAGAGTACGACAGATGGCGTGATTGCGCCGCTCGTGTATCTGACGCTTGGCGGTGCGCCGCTGGCCCTGGCCTACAAAGCGATCAGCACATTGGATTCGATGATCGGCCATCGCGACGATCGGCATCGGGACTTCGGGTGGGCCTCCGCTCGGCTCGATGATGCCGCAAATTGGATTCCCGCACGATTGACCGGAGGCTTCATGGTGCTCACCGCTGGAATGGTGACGGGACAGTGGGATCGGACCGTCGAGAGCTGGCGAATACTCGCCAGGGATGGCGGCAAGCATCCCAGTCCAAACAGCGGGAGGCCGGAAGCGGCGATGGCGGGGGCATTGGGCGTTCAACTCGGCGGAACGAATTACTATGATGGGCTTGCACACGAGCGACCTGTCATGGGCGATGGCACGAGGACGTTCACGCCTGCCGATATCGGATGCTCGTTGCGAATCATGACGGCGGCAGCTCTGTTGGGGCTCGGGCTGGCAGTGGTATCCTTGTGGCTTGCATGAAGACGAATGGTCACGGCGGCGACGTCTATGCAGCGTCCCGTGAGCTGGGTCGGACCGTCAAGCGCCTGATCGATTTCAGTGCCAGCATTAATCCGCTCGGTCCTTCGCCGAAAGTTTGGCAGGCATTGTCCAAGTCGCGGGCGGCGCTGCAGCATTATCCCGATCCTGCCTGCTGGGAGCTCCGCGGGGCACTCGCGGCGCGGTGGCGCTGTCCTCCTGAGCAGATTGTCGTGGGCAATGGCTCGATGGAGTTGATTCACGCGCTGCCCTCGGCGCTGAGCATTCGCCGTCTCCTGATCGTCGGCCCCACGTTTTCTGAGTATGCCGCAGCCATGTCGCGTGTAGGTGGACGGGTGACGATGCTCTGCGCTGAACGTGAACGGGGCTATGCGCCTCCTCTTGAGAAAGTGGTTGCACGGCTACGGCACTCGCGAACAGGGTTCGATGCAGTCGTGCTCTGCCATCCTAACAGTCCGACCGGACAGGCGTGCGACGCTGAGGCTGTGATGCAGCTGGCTCGTGTGGCGCAGCGGCGGGAGGTTTGGCTTATCGTGGACGAAACGTTTGCCGACTATTGCCAGGAGCGATCGATACTTCCCAGACCGTCTTTGCTATCGCGAGTGGTGGTCTTGCGCAGTCTCACCAAATTTTACGGACTGCCGGGATTGCGTGTCGGATATGCTGTCGCGGCGTCCGATGTAGTCGAGAAGGTGCGGACACATTTGCCGCCCTGGTCGGTCAATGCGATGGGGCAGGTGGCGGCGTTAGCGGCGCTGAACGACGGAGGCCACGTCGCGAGGAGTTTAGCGTTCATGTCTAGGGAACGAGCGCGGTTCACTTCCATGCTCGCTCGATTGCCGGGTTGCCGGGTGTTTCCTGCTTGCGCGAATTTTCTCTTTCTGGAGCTGCCGCGTAGATGGAGTGCTGGCGCGATAACGGCTCGGCTTCGGCAGGATGGGCTGTTGATCCGCGATTGCTCTTCCGTGCCTGGAGCGAATGCCCATTCCATCAGAGTGGCGGTCAGGGCGCGGCGAGAGAACGATCGCTTGGTGAAGGCGCTCTCCCAGCTGCTCGTCCATCGGTGAGTCATGAGCGCCCAAACCAGGTCGCGGCTTCACACCCACTATCGAGTCACGAGGAACACGCTCGTCATTGATTTGGGCGGCCTGAGGCGTACGCTGTCCTCCGCTCCGCAGGGCGGAGGATTCAGATCGGCTCGCTATATTCTGAATCATCAAGTCGAGGCCCATCCTGTTTCCGGTCCCAACATGCGATCAGGAGGGTGGGGCGATCCAGCCAGATATCTCCGTCGACTGGCAATCACGCTGGGGGCCAAGGGCAAGGGGCTGTCCATAGGTTTAATGACTGCAGTCCCCATGAAGCAGCTCGTGGTCTCTTGTGAACGTGCCGGTGGAATTTGGGTCGATTGTTTCGCCACGGTTGGAGTAACGAATGCCGTGCGGGCAGGAGAATGGCCCGAACGTCAGATCAAAGGGAAGGAGAGGCCGATTGTCGGGACGATTAATTTGATTCTGGTAACGAATGCCTGTCTGTCCGGTGCGGCGCTGGTGGGAGCGGTCCAAGTTGTGACTGAGAGTAAGACCGGCGCGTTACGTGACCATGGCGTGCCAAGTTGGACAGGCGTGTCGGGTGCGACGGGGACTGGGACCGACGCGGTCGTTATTGCCTGTCGGGCGCGCGGGGAAGGAGCGCGGCATCCCTATAGTGGTACGCATACGGTCTTTGGGGCCATGATCGGACGAGTCGTGGCCGGTTGTGTGGCACGAGGATTGGTCAAGGCAACGCAGTGGGAGAAATCTCAAGAAAGTTTGCAACAATGAGGGCGCACGCCATTGCAGTTTTAGGGGCCGGGTCGGATGTCGGCAAGAGCTTAATTGCCGCAGCATTATGCCGTCTTCTCTATCGAGCCGGTGTGCGTGTGGCGCCGTTCAAAGCGCAGAACATGTCGAATAATTCTTTTGTGACGCCAGATGGGAAAGAGATCGGCCGTGCACAGGCGCTGCAGGCACAGGCATGTGGTATCGACCCGCAGACGGACATGAACCCCATCTTGTTGAAGCCAGAGTCGGACCGTCGCGCACAGGTGGTGGTGCAGGGAAGAGTGTGGAACACATCTGACGCGCGAGAGTATTTCCAGCGGCGTGAAGAGCTAGCCCTGCGGGTGCGCGAGAGCTATGAGCGGTTGGCGGCGCAATACTCTGTGATTGTGATCGAAGGGGCGGGCAGTGCTGCGGAAATAAATCTGCGCGATCGCGATCTGGCGAACTGGTTTGCGGTCGAATTGGCCGATGCCAAGGTGCTGTTGGTGGCCGACATCGATCGTGGCGGGGTCTTTGCCCAGGTGATCGGGACGCTCGATCTACTCGCGCCGCAGGAGCGGCAACGGGTCGTCGGCATCGTGATCAATAAATTCCGTGGAGATGCCGCGTTGTTTGCCGATGGGGTGTCCTTCATCGAACAACGGACTGGCGTTCCCGTGCTTGGCGTGCTTCCGTTTCTGCGCGACCTTGCCTTGGATCAAGAGGACAGCCTTGATGTCGTGCGTCGAGCCCACGTGTCGTTTGCCGCAGACCATGTCAACATCGGGGTTGTGCTCTTGCCACGGATGAGCAACTTTACGGATTTCGATCAATTGGCGGCCGAAGAGGACGTCGTCTTGCGCTATGCTACCGAACCCTGCGAGCTGGCTGGTGCTGATGTCATTGTGATTCCAGGGAGCAAGAACACGATTGAAGACTTGCTGTATCTTCGTGAGGCAGGCTTCGCAGACATCTTTCGCGACCATATCACACAGGGGCGAGAGCTGGTCGGGATTTGCGGAGGCTATCAGATGTTAGGACTAACCGTGGCCGATCCGGACGGGGTTGAGTCCAGTGGAGTGGCTGAGGGATTCGGTTTTTTGAGTGTGACGACGAGGTTGTTGGCGAACAAGGTCACCTGTCTGGTCGAGGCTCAGCCACTTCATTTCGAGGAAGGCAAGTCCTGTTCGATACGCGGTTATTACATTCACATGGGCGAGACCCAGCGCGGAGGAGAGAGGCCCTGTTTCCTGGTCCGTCCTGTAGTGAATGAGGCAGGTCATAGAGGTGAATGGCGTCAGGACGCTGATGGAGCCGTGAATAGGGATGGTCTGATCTGGGGTACGTATATTCATGGTGTGTTTGATCGCTCCGGCTTTCGGCGCACGTGGCTGAATCGAACTCGAACGAGAAAGGGGTTGGAACCCATGCCTCAAGAGGTCTCCGATCGTGTGACGGAACGGCTTGCCGGTGAACTGGACCGCTGGGCCAGCCATGTTGAGTCGCATCTACATATCAAGCTGTTGGTCGACGCTTATCGACAGCCGATCTTTCCGTCTGGTTCGAGTTTGGATTGCTGAGAGTCTGCCTGCACAGGTTGCGTAAGTAGAGGGAGGTTGCCCGAAATGAAGGAGGCGTTCCGTGAGCATTATGCAGCGCCCCCATGATCAGTGTGTAGATGTGTAAAGGCGAATTATTTGCCGTCGGTGTTATCGGTGGTCTTCATGACATCGTCCGTTTGTGAGTCGACCTGAACGATGGATTTGCCGACGCGGACTTCCCAGATGATCTGATTGTCACACTTTTCGAGACTCGCCTTGAGGACAGTTCCCGGCTTCACCTTATTTGCTTTTTGAATGGCTCTCTCCTTCGTGATGTTTCATTCGGTGTTGCTGCCGCTCTGACCAGAAAGGCCGGGAACGGTCGCTCCCATAATGAGCGCCGCGCCGATGATTCCCATGACGACCGCTTTTTTCATTCTACCCTTCCTTGTGGTGTTGTGATCAGTGAATAATACGACAGTCTGTGTGCTTGAGGGGTGATGTGTGTCTCAGATCGCCCCTCACGCGCTTCTACGCGTTAAGATGGATCGTGATTACTTGGGGTTCTTAACCGTCTTGATAATCTCGCCCGAGCGGGGATCGATCTGAACGGCTGAGATATTGTGATTGCTATCTTCGACCTTTACCTCCATACGACCTGATTGTCTCGCTTCTCCAGAGTCGCTGTGAGCATCTTACCCTGCTTGGCCGTTGAGGTCTTGGCGATCGCTTCATCCTTGGCACGGTTCTCTGGATATTGTTGTCGACTTGGGCGAGCATAGTGACGCCTTCTTCAGAAAATCCAGGAGCCGCCATGCCCAGTACGAGTCCGACTGTTGCGACGTAACTGATATTCCTTTCGTCTTCATTGCACCCTCCATGCGGCGTGAGTGTTATCTGTCCAATCGAATCTAGTCGAGATCGGTGAACCGTCAACCCGTAGCGATTGATCGAAATCTGTCAAGTTGGGCGGCGTTAAGAGTGATGGTTGGCATCCCTCGGAGAGGAGGATGTGAACGATCCGATGGCATG
>JACXTT010013578.1_pt1 | contig 10711 bp, 9 predicted proteins | sample 9270951 | NCBI WGS metagenome assembly JACXTT01 (sample SAMN15532306, study PRJNA645909) | rock metagenome | isolation source: weathered quartz diorite | place: Puerto Rico | collected 2017-06-21
CGCCGGCATGCGGGTCTTCCCCGAGCGGATGCTGCGCAATCTCGAAGCCACCCGCGGTCTGGTGTTCTCCGGGCAGCTTTTGCAGGATCTGGTGGAGAAGGGCATGCCGCGTGACGACGCCTACAAGGCAGTGCAGGAAAACGCCATGTCCGCGTGGGAGAGCGACGCGAGCTTCCGCGAGCGTGTGGCCGCCGACGCGCGCATTACGAAATACCTCGACCAGGCGGGGCTCGAACACACGTTTGATCTCGCTCGCCAGCTCCGTTATGTGGATGCCATCTTCGCGCGGGTCTTCAGGGAAAGGCTGGAAAGAGCAAAAGCGCCGCCTGATTCATCCTGCGGCGCCCGATTTTTGCAGGGTGCGGATTCGTCGCGGGCCCAGCTATTGCGCGCGCTGGACGTAACGGGCTTCCGAAGTATCGACCTTCACTTTGTCGCCGGAGTTGATGAACGGCGGCACCTGGATCACCAGACCGGTTTCGAGCTTTGCAGGCTTCATCACCGCGCTGGCGGTGGCCTTTTGCATCGTGGGCTCCGTCTCGACGACTTTCAGGTCAATCGTGTCCGGCAGGTCCACGCCGATGGGCTTGTTCTCGAAGAACTCGACTTTCACCACGGTATTCGGAATCAGGTAGTACACCGACTCGCCGAGCTCCTGCTTGTTCAGATGAATCTGCTCGTACGTTTCGGTGTTCATGAAGTGATAGTCGTCGCCTTCGCTGTACAGGTACTCGAATTCCACCTCGTCGAGGATGGCTCGCTCGACAAACTCTTCGGCGCGGAACCGGTAATCAATAATCGCGCCCGTGCGAAGGTTTTTCATCTTGGTCTGCATCGAGCCGCGCTTGTTGCCGGGCGTGCGGTGCTCGGTCGAAAAGACGGTATAGAGTTCGCCGTTGTGGCGGATGACCATGCCGGGGCGGAGAAGCGTCGCTTTAACGGTGCTCATCGTCTCCCTGATGCGATTCGATTCTTCCGGCAGGCGCTCCCGCGGGGCGGGACGGCGTGCGGAACATCGCGAAGTCGGCTGCGCCGTGGGCACGCGCAGGCAGAAATCGAATTATACGGGTGGCTGCTTCTGACGGTCAATCGCTCCGGGTCATCCGCTCGTGCGCCGCAGCGGCCATGATGCGCTCGATCTCGTCGGGGGTGCGGGGCAAGCGCTCGGAAAGCAGCTTGCAGCCCGTTTGGGTGACGATCACGTCGTCTTCGATGCGCACCCCGAGGTTCTCTTCGGGAATGTAAACTCCGGGCTCGAGCGTCACAACCATGCCCGGCTCGAGTGCGCGGAAGGGATCACCGGCGTCGTGCACGTCGAGGCCGATGTGGTGGCCGAGACCGTGGATGAAGTATCTGCCGAGCCGCTCGCCGCGCTGATCCTTGCCGTGGCTGTTGATATAGTCGTAGGCGATCCGGAAGAGACTGTTGGGGCCGCTCTTGGCGAAGGTTGTGCCGGGCCTGCAAGCTGCAAGCGCCGCATTCTGCGCGCCGAGAACGATGTCGTAGATCTCCCGCTGCCGCGGAGTGAATTTTCCGTTCGCGGGAAACGTGCGCGTGATGTCGGCCGAGTAGCCGGCGTACTGCGCACCGACGTCGAGAACGACGACGTCGCCGGCATCCATGCGCTTGGACAATTTGTCGTAGTGCAGTACCGTGGAATTGAATCCGGCTCCGACAATCGGAGCATAGCCTTCCGCTTCGGCGCCCCCCAGCAGATGCACTTCTACCATTCGGGCGGCGACCTGATATTCAAACAGTCCGGGCCGCATCATGCGCATCGCTTCGAGGTGGGCGTCGAGGGAGAGATCAATCGCACGGCTGAGGAATTCGATTTCCTTCGGGGATTTGATCTGACGCATCGCACCGATGCGCGCGCGAACGTCATTGAGTTTCGCCTGGGGAGCGACTGCAGCGAGCCAGTCGGTCCACTCCTTCTCGTGAGGGTAGCCGCCGTTCTCCTTCTTGTACGGAAGAATCGTGTAGAAGCTCGGATAGCTCTTTGCCAGCTTCTCGACCGCTGCGCGCAGCTCCGCGAATGGCCGCACGGCAGCAAACCCGGCCTTCTCCGCGATGCCCGGATCGTCGGGGCCCATCCGCGGGCCGTTCCAGTGCTCCATGAGCGGATTGCGGGATGGGAGAAAAAGGATCTCGCGCGGACCTTCCCAGCCATTCCCATTCGCGCCGTTCTTTTTCTCCGGCACGACCACAAAGGCGGCGCCTTCTTCGTTGTGGCCGGTGAGGTAGTAGAAGTTGTCTTCCTGCGCGAAGACATAGGCTTGCGAGGATTCCTCGCGGCCGGTAAAGCCGAAGAGCACCACGGGGCCGTCAACCTGAGCGAGGAGCCCAGCGCGGCGCTCGGCGTAGACGGCGTTCGGCTCGTGCTCGCGCCGCTGCTGGGCGTTTGCTGGCGGAGCACCCAGCGCCATGCCAAGGAGCGCTGCGAGGATTGCCAGAAACGAAGCGAAACGAGATTGCAGCGAAACGGTCGCGCGACCACTCATGACCTCACCTCACCACCACCGGGCGACGATTGCCCACAGGGCTGTTGGCCTGCCCCCGGGGCATCAGGGCGAGGAAATTGTAGCGGAATTCGCGGTGACCCCGAAGGGGTAAAAGGGGTCGGGAAACTCCGGAGGAATGAAACAGTCACGGGTCACGTGTCAGGATGACGGGTAACCTTTTGCAGGTGACCGGCGTTATATCCTTAGACCCGATGGAAAGCGTCGGGACTCCCTTGACGAAAAGCGCTCAGGACAGGCAGGATGACACACTATTCCAAAGACTTACGACGGAGGAGAACATGAACAAGCGAATGATTCTTGCTGTGGTGATGGTGTTGGCGTTGGCCGTGGTCGGAGCAGGATTGGCGCAGGGGCCGTCGGGTCCTCCGAAACCCGGGCCGGAGCATCAGAAGCTGGCGTACTTTGCGGGGAAGTGGGCCTCGCAAGGGGAGGCGAAGGCGAGCGAGTTCGGACCCGGCGGGAAATTCACGGGCGCGGAAACGTGCGAATGGTTTGAAGGCAAGTTTGCCCTGGTTTGCCGTTCCGAAGGCAAGTTCGGGGAGACGACGTTCAAGGGACTGAGCGTCTGGAGCTATGACACCGGTGAGAAGACCTATGTGTTTTTCGAGACGAACAGTGCAGGAGAAAACATCTTCTCACGGGGCAAGGTGGACGGTGACACCTGGACTTGGAATAACCAGGGCACCGCCGAGGGAAAGCCGTGGAAGGCGCGGTTTACGATAAAGCAGGCCTCGGCCGATTCCGCGACGTTCAAATTTGAAATGGCGAGCGGCGACGGGCCGTTGACGCTGGTGATGGAAGGGAAGCAGACGCGCCAGAAGTAAGTTTGTGGCCAGTGGTTCCCGGCGCGGGCGCTACCGGGAGAGTGATCCTTCGACTCGCTGCGCTCAGGATTCGCATCCTCGTCGGATGCTCAGAACCCGGGGGCGCCTGAAGCCGCAGGGCGGATTTCGGCAGGCGGACGCAGGCCGAAGCGCACATTCTCAAGATACGTTTGGCCGAGGGACATGAACCCCGTATAGAGATAACCCCAGACGAAGAGCAGCAGGAAGGGAACCGTCGCGTAGTTCTCATTACGAACGGCATACAAGACCGTCAGGGCAAAGTAGAAGCCCAGGACGACTTCGGCGTAGGGCATCCACCCCGCGCGGTTCCGGTAGCCCTTCTTCACGAACGTGTCCTGTTTGCCTTCGATCCTGAACTTCGGCGTGCGCGCAAACTCCGACTTATGCCCAAGGATGGCTTCGAGCACGGCCTTGGCATTGCGCACGGAGATGCCGATGCCGATGGCCATCACAAACGGCAGATAGAGAAAGGTGCGCCACCACGTTTTGGGGCGGAGCTCCCGCTGCGCGACCAGATAGAAGCTCGAAATCGAGCACGTGGAGGCGAGGAAGAGCGGCAGATCAATCACCAGCATCTGGAACCAGCCCTGGTAGAACCGGACGATCATCGCGGGGAGAAGCATCGTCGAAAGAAGAATCATCAACGGATAGCTGATGTTGGCGGTGAGGTGGAAGAAAGCTTCGGCCTTGACGTGCCATGGTGCGTCCGACTTCAAAATGCGCGGCAGAATTTTCTTCGCGGTCTGCATCAGGCCCTTGGCCCAGCGCGCCTGCTGCGCCTTGAAGGCGTTCATTTCCACTGGGAGCTCGGAGGCGCACTCGATCTCCGGCACGTAGAGGAATTGCCAGCCGCGGAGCTGCGCGCGGTAGGAGAGATCGGTGTCTTCGGTGAGCGTGTCGTGCTCCCAGCCGCCGGCCTCCTCGATGGCCTTGCGGCGCCACACGCCCGCGGTGCCGTTGAAGTTGAAGAACGTGCCGCGGCGAGCGCGCGCGCCGTGTTCGATGACGAAATGGCCGTCGAGGAGAATGGTTTCTACTTCCGTGAGGAGCGAGTAGTCGCTGTTGAGATAGGTCCAGCGCGCTTGAAGCATCCCAAGGCGCGGGTCCTGAAAATAGGGAATCGTGCGGCGGAGGAAATCCGGCGCGGGAAGAAAGTCGGCGTCGAAGATGGCGACAAACTCGCCCTGCGCGGTTTTCAGGCCGTTTTCGAGAGCGCCCGCCTTGAAGCCTTCGCGGTTTGTGCGGTGAATGTGGACGATGGACAGGCCCAGCGCGGCGTAGCGCTCGACGCACGCGCGGGCCACTTCGCGCGTCTCGTCGGTCGAATCGTCGAGCACCTGGACATCGAGGAGGTCTCGTGGATAGTCGAAATTTGAGATGGCGTCGACGAGGCGCTCGATGACGTAGCGTTCGTTATAGATGGGAAGCTGTATGGTAACCTTGGGCCAGTTTTCGAGCGCGGGCGGCGGCCCGGGAACGTTGCGTCGGTATTTGTAGAAGTTGTAGACGAGCCAGTAGCGGTGCAAGCCGTAGACGGCGAGGACGGCGAGCACCAGGAAATACGGGATCATCATCGCGAGGTCGAAGCCGTTGGCGTGATAGAGGCCCGCGAACGTGCGGTCGGTGATCTTTTGCCAGTACTTCGCGATGGGACTCTCGAGAGCCGCAAACAGGACAGCGAGATGATTTGCACTCAGCACAGGTAACGTCCCTCCGGATGCCGACCGCTTACCTACGCTCAAAAACTCAGCTTTACGTCGTCCTTGCAGGCGCGGTGCTGCTCGAAGCCGTTTTTGCCCGCATGCATCACCTGAATGACCTCAAGCAGAACGTCATCGAATTCATCGTTCTGGCGCTGGCCGCGGGCCTTGTCTACGTCGTCTCGCTCTACTTCATCGAACATAGCCGCGACGATCGCGCTGCCTTCTGGCTCCTGCTTGCCGCCGCCGTTCTTTTTCGCCTGACGCTCTTCCCGCTCGAGCCGTCGCTTTCCGACGACCTGCATCGCTACCGCTGGGACGGTCACGTGCAAGCCGAGGGCTGGAACCCGTACGAGGTCGCGCCCAACGACCCGCGGCTTGCCCGGCTGCGCGATTCCCACTGGGCGGCGATGGCAGGGCCTGAGACCCCCTCGGTCTATCCGCCGGCCGCGCAGCTCGTCTTCCGCCTCACATGGAAGCTGCTGCCGGGCCCGACCGCATTCAAGCAGCCCATCTTCCTGGCCGACGTGCTCATCCTGGCGATGCTCGCCGGATGGTTCCGCTGCGCCGGGGAAAGGAATTTTCGCGCCGCCATCTACGCCTGGAATCCGCTCGTAATCGTCGAGTTTGCCGGCAGCGGTCACAACGACGTGATCGCGCTCGCGGGCGTCGTGGCCGGACTGCTGATTATAAGGCGTCGTCCCATAGTGTCAACGATCCTGCTGACGGCCGCGGCGCTGGCGAAGGTGTTCCCGGCGGTACTGCTGCCGCTGTGGCTGCGCAAGGCGAACTGGCCGCGATCAAGACAGGGATGGGTTTGCGCGCTGGCTGGCGTGGCGACGGCGGCGGCGTGCATAGCTCCGTATTGGCGGGCACTCGGGAAGCTTCAGGCGAACCTCGCCTATTACGAGGCGACCTGGCGCAATTATCACGCAAGCCTGTACACGATGATCGACTGGTTCACGGGGAAGCCGGAGATTGCCGCGGGGCTTGGTGTCGGAATCGTTTGGGGATTAGCGCTGTGGCTTGGGGCGCGGCGGGCCGATTCGGTACGCGCGGCGTATCTCTTGTTCGGCGCCATCCTGCTCCTCGCGCCGAACGGCTATCCCTGGTACTTCACGTGGATGGTGCCGTTGCTATGCTTCTTCCCGAATCCGGCGTGGCTCCTGCTGACGGTGCTGCAGTTCCTTTCCTACAACGTGCTCATCGAATACGGGATCAATTGGCGCTGGCACTTCGATCCGTTCCTGCAATGGCTCACCTACGGTCCGTTCTACGCGCTGCTGATCGCGCAGGCGATCTGGCCGAAGTGGCGGGAGATCAAGACTTGAGAGCCGCTTCCATGGTGATCTGCGCGTTGAGCAGCTTAGAAACGGGGCAACCCGTCTCGGCCGCGCTGGCGAGCTTCTCAAACGTTTCGCGGCTGGCGCCGGGGATCTTTGCGATCACCTTGAGATGGCTTTTCGTGATGGCGAAGCCGCTCTCGAGCTTTTCGAGCGTGATCGTGCAGAGAGTTTCAATGCTTTCGGGAGTCAGCCCGGCGCCGCCAAGCTGCGCCGAAAGCGCCATCGTGAAACAGCCCGCGTGAGCCGCGGCGATGAGTTCCTCGGGATTGGTGCCCGCGCCCTGCTCAAAGCGCGATACGAATGAATACGGCGTCGTGGATAGCGTGCCGCTTGCGGTCGTGAGCGTTCCTTTGCCCTCTTTGAGCGATCCTTTCCATACGGCCGTTGCGCTGCGTTGCATGTTTGACCTCTCCTCGTCCGATCGATTGGAATCCTGGTTTACGGTATCAGAACGATCTTTCCGTGGGCGCCTGACTCCATCACTTCCTTGTGCGCGCGGGGCGCTTCCGAGAGGGGCAATTCCTTGCCGATCACGGGGCGCAGTGTGCTGTTTTCGAGCCCGGCGATCAGCGCCGCGTGGGTGCTCGCGGCGTCATCTTCGGGGATATTCCAGAGCGAGAAGGCGTAGACGGCGCCGTCGCGCCCCATCAAGTCCCTCGGCGTAATGGTGACGTCGCCGCGGCTGCCAATCACCACGACTCGGCCCCGCATGGCAAGAAGCTTCAAATCATTTCCCAGGTTCACGTTCGCGAGCATCTCGAGGATGACGTCCATGCCTCGCCCCTCGTTGAGTTTCAGGATTTCGCCCGCGTAGCCCGGTGCGCGGTGGTCCAGCACGTGGTGCGCCCCTTCTTTGCTAACGAGCTCGCGACCCTTCTCCGTTCCCGCCGTGCCGACTACAGTCATTCCCATGGCGCGCGCTATCTGCACCGCGGCAGTGCCCACGCCCCCGCTCGCGCCGTGGACCAGAACGGTTTCTCCGGCGCGCGCCCGCGCGAAGTGATGCAGCGCACGGTACGCAGTGGCGTAGGGAATATAGACCGCCGCGCCCTGCGTGAACGATACACGGTCTGGCAGGCGGTGTACCTGTGATTCGAGCGCCAGGGCATATTGCGCGTAGGTGCCGCTCAGCGTCGTGGCGGTGTACACGCGGTCCCCGGGCTTTACGCGCTTCACGCCCTCACCGACAGCTTCGACGATGCCGGCGCCGTCCATGCCTGGCGTGTAAGGAAGCTTCGGCTTGCGCGCGTACGTGCCGGAGCGAATGTAGGTGTCCGCCGGGTTCACCCCGGCGGCCTTTACGGTCACAAGCACCTGGCCTGGCCCCGGCTTGGGCGTCGGCAATTCTTCGAAGCGCATCACCTCCGGCCCGCCGAACTCGTATACCAGGATGGCCTTCATTCGCGTCTCCTTCTCTTTGCTTCCACAGGCGCCTCAGTCGTGATCGTCGGGTACGAGTTCTTTCTCGCGCGCCAGACCCCCCGAGTGACCCCACGCGGTCGTCTGCCAGTTATCGCGGCCCTTGCCGGTCGGAATCCACGGCGGGAGCTCGATCCGGAGGTAGCGCGCGAGCGAGTGCACGTACGGTTCATACATGCCGCGCAGCTCGGCGAGCCGTTCGTCTGCCGCGGTGCCATCGTGCAGGCGCATGCCGTGCCTCGCGAGCGTTTCCCGGAGGCGCGCCAGCTCGTGCGGAGGAAGCCGGTCGTGCGGCATCGTGCGCGGAGGCGAGCCGAAAATTTGAGCGAGATCGACCACGGAGTGCCGGGCGATGGCGAACGTCAGCTCAGCCTGGCGTTCGCACGCGCCCTCGAGGCCCATCATGACGAGTGCGCAGGTGTCCAGAATCGTCGTCAGCGAGGAGAGCCACGACTGGTTGTCGTGCTGCGAACGGAAGTAGGCCAGGACCGGATACGAGAGATGGCTTTCGAGCAAATCAGCCGACCAGCGCTCCCAATCCCGCAAGAGCTGCCCCAGCGCTTCCTGTCCGTCGCTATAACTGTGTCGCCGCAGAAGCTCGCCCGCCGAAGGCGGAGATCCGGCGCGCGAATCGAGGAGCGAAATGCTCACCTCGCGCCGCGAAAATCCCTGGTAGATGACGGGAAGGTAGCTGATCACGGCCGCTAGAAAGCCGAAGCCCATGCCGGATTCGACGACCGTGAGCACCCGCGCCAGAGGCGTGCGTGGCGTGACGTCCCCCAGCCCCAGCGTGAAGAACGTCGTGCCGCTCAAGTACAAATCCGTCGTGAATCCTGACGCCCCTCCGCTTGCATTCACGCCGGAGCCTGCGCCGTAATGCAGGAGCGCGAAGCCCAGGATGAGGTTCGTCGCCCACACGCCGAACAGCATCAGGAGCGAGAGCGGGCCGTAATAACTCAGCAGCGCCTCGCGTCGCTTTTTCGAGGAACTCAGCCGCGCGAGCACCTGCCACATGCGCCAGCTCGTCCGGTAATACAGCCGTGTCAGGCGAAAGCGCCGCGTCACGCGCCGGGGCAGGATGATTGCCTCAAACGCTTCCCACAGCACCACCGCCACCAGAACGATCCCCACAAAGATGGCCACCGTCTCGCGATTCATCCCGTGCATCTTCTCCGGTCGGCCCTATGGATGCAACCCCGGAAGCCGCCGGAAGCCCCACCCTCTCTGTCATTTCGAAATCATTCGATTCCACAAAGGCGGCGCAAGGGTACATCGGATGCAAAGTTCCTCTGAGTCTTGAGGCGGGTCAAACGTTCAGTGTGAGCGTAACGTCCGCGCGCCGGGCGGGCGGCAGCGGCATCTTGGAGCGGTCAATCGGCCGGTACAGCGTGTCGCGCTCGACGGGCACGCGGCCCGCCGCGCGGATCAGCCGCTCGAGCTCGCCGCGCGGCGTGAACTGCGCCGTCTTCGCGCCGGCGTCGTGGTAGATCTTTTCCTCTACCACCGTCCCGTCCATATCGTCTGCGCCAAATCGCAGCGCGATCTGGGCCACCGACGGTGTCAGCATGATCCAGTACGCCTTGATGTGCTCGAAGTTGTCGAGCAGCAGCCGCGCCACGGCCATGTTTTTCATGTCGGCGTAACCGGTGGGCTTCGGCAGATGCGCGAGCGCCGTGTTTTCCGGATGAAACGCTAGAGGAATGAAGGCCACGAAGCCGCGCGTCTCATCCTGAAGCGCGCGCAGCGCGAGCAGGTGATCGACCCGCTCCTCTTCGGTCTCGATGTGGCCGTAGAGCATCGTGGCGTTCGAAGGCAGGCCGATCTCGTGCGCGGTGCGCGCGATCGAGAGCCACATCTGGCCGCTTACCTTATGGTCGCAAATCACCTTGCGCACGCGCGGATGGAAAATCTCGGCGCCCCCGCCCGGCAGAGAATCGACGCCCGCGTTCTTCAGGGCCAGCAGCGTCTCGCGGGGAGACAACTTCGCGATGCGCGCGAAGTACCCGACTTCGACCATCGTAAACGCTTTGAGATGCACGTTCGGGCAGCGCTGCTTCAACCCGCGGATCAGGTCGAGGAAGTACTCGAACGGCAAATCGGGATGCAGACCGCCGACGATGTGAAATTCAGTGGCCCCCTCACGTACCCCTTGCTCGGCGCGCTCGTAAATCTCCTCGAGCGCGTAGGTATACGCCCCGTTGGCGCTCGGGTCGCGCCCGAACGCGCACAGCCGGCAGTGCGCCACGCATACGTTCGTCGGGTTGATGTGCCGGTTGACGTTGTAATAGCAGACGTTTCCGTTGCGCTTCTCCCGCACATTGTTCGCGAGCCAGCCGACCGCGAGCAGGTCGGCCGAGCGGTAGAGTGTGATGCCGTCGTCGAAGTCCAGCCGCTCTCCTGCCAGCACTTTCTCCGCGATCGGCTTCAGCCGAACGTCATCGATGGTCAGTTCGCCCATTTCGAACCCGTCGGAACAGTCAAACGCGCCAAACAGCCGCTGCGGCGCCCCAGAACAGCAGGAACAACAGACTAATATATCCGTTCACGGCGAAAAACGCAGCGTCCAGCTTGCTCAAATCGTCCGCGCGCACCAGCGAGTGTTCGTAGGCCAGGAGCCCCGCCACAACGGCAATCCCTGCCCACGCCGGCCAGGGCAGCGCAAAGCTCGCCGCGAGCCACGCGAGCAGCGCGATCATGAAAACATGCATCGCGCGCGAGATCAGCAGCGCTCGAGCGATGCCGAAACGCTTCGGAATCGAATAGAGGCCGGCGCGCTTGTCGTACTCCACGTCCTGGCAGGCGTAGAGCACGTCGAATCCGCCGACCCAGAGCGTCACCGCAGCGCAGAGAATCAGCATGCGCCAGTCGAGCGCGCCCGT
>JACXTT010013579.1_pt1 | contig 10710 bp, 9 predicted proteins | sample 9270951 | NCBI WGS metagenome assembly JACXTT01 (sample SAMN15532306, study PRJNA645909) | rock metagenome | isolation source: weathered quartz diorite | place: Puerto Rico | collected 2017-06-21
CAAGCGTCTTCGGATCGGCGACGGGCAGGTTGCTCAAAAGGAGGGCGTTGACGAGCGTGAAGATCGCGGTGTTCGCGCCAATTCCGAGAGCCAAGGTGAGCACAGCTGTCGCGGTGAAGCCTGGAGTTTTCTTGAGTTGGCGAAGCGCGAATTGAGCATCCTGAAGCAGTTGTTCCAGCCAGAACCAGCCCCAGGTTTCCCGCGCCTCTTCTTTGGCTAGGGTTGGACTGCCGAAAAGCCGCATGGCAGCGCAGCGGGCCTCGTCGGGATTCATTCCGGCAGCGATGTTCTCAGCAATCTGCTGGTCGAGGTGAAATTGAATTTCACGATCGAGTTCGCCCGAGACTCGTTCGCGGAGCAGCAACGATCGCAAGCGCAAACGGAGTCCCTCAAGCCAATCCATGACGCTTTACTCCTGCTCGGTCTGTAAAACCAGATTGATCGCGGCGGAAAGGCGGTTCCAGTTAGCAGCTTCTTTTTCGAGCTGGGCTCTTCCGGCGGGTGTAAGGAAATAGAATTTGGCCTGGCGTCCGGTTTCGGTTTCGTCCCACTTGGCTTTGATCCAGCGTTTTTGTTCGAGGCGGTGAAGAGCCGGATAAAGGGAACCTTGCTGAACCTGAAGAACTTCGTTGGACAGTTGTTGGATGCGCTTGGCGATGGCCCATCCGTGTTTAGGTTCGAGCGAAAGGGTATTAAGGATGAGAAGGTCGAGAGTTCCCTGGACCAGATCATTTGGCTTTCCCATGCTATGACTATCTACAATAGGAATTGTAGATAGTCAAGGGGTGAGTGAAGCTGGCCAGATAAGGAGGAGAGATTCATCGAGCCAACAGCGCTCGCTGGAAAACCGTACTTGGACTACGCAGGCCGACGCGTTCGCTCCTGCGAACGCGGAAGACAAAGCTTCGGCCTGCTCCGCTCGGCAATGGCAAACTCCTTTCACGCTACCGTTATGGGGGTTTGCAAATCAGTGCGGCTTGGACATACGTGGACAAGGCTGGAGCTTCATCCATTGTGCGGGATTGACGTTGATACCGTTGACCGCGAGGACCCAATGGAGATGCGGGCCGGTGGAGCGGCCAGTGGATCCGGCGTAGCCCAGGATGTCCCCACGGTGGACGCTGGCACCGGGAGCTACGGCCAGCCGGGACATGTGGAGATACATGGACTCGAGGCCCTGGCCGTGGTCAATGCCGACGGCATTGCCGAGAACGTTGAACTGCTGGGCAAAGCTAACGGTGCCGGCCGCAACAGCACGAATGGGTTGGCCTTCGGGCGTGCGCTGGTCCACGCCGCCGTGATAGTCGCCGGTGGGCTTTCCGTTGTGCAGGCGCTTGACTCCAAACGGCGAGGTCATGCAACCGGAGACGGGCGGGGAGAGGGGATCCTGCCAGAAGCGGGTGTCACTGACGCCCTCTTTGAATTTGGTCAGAAGGTCAATTTCTTCGGCGGCGGAGCGCAAGGCCTCAATTTCGGGAGTGAGGTTCACGTTTTGCGAGGGGAAAAGCGTCTTGCGGATAATCAGATTCAGCGTGTCGCCGACGCTGCCGTCTTCGCGAAGCAGGGTCACCGGAAACGAACCAAGCTGATCTTTTACCGAAATGGGCAGCAGGCCGAAAGCCGAACCGTCCAGCTGGGCAAAGAGCTTGATGGTGCGATCAGCAAACGTGGCGGAAACAAATTTGCCGGTGCAGGTGACACGGACGGTCTCGCCAAGCTTGACGCGCGCCGGGGCCAGAGAACAATCGTGGGCATACGCGCCGGCAGATGATAAAAGAGCAAGCAGCGAAATCGGAACGATTGGGCGGATACGCATGGACGCGAGTATTGTGTCGGTGGTAGCAATGCTCTTGCAAGTATGGAACGCAGGTGAAAATCGTTTTAGTGCGGAAGTGCGGGTTACAATTGGCGGTTCAGGGCTGACAGGGTGCGGACCCTGATACCTCCCGGCTTGAGAGAATTATGGCGGATACGTTAGCGGCAACATCGGAAGCGGTACTTGAGGTGATTTCGCCGGATGGCGCGCGACGGTACGCTCGTGTATCGGCGACGCCGTACATGATTGGACGCGGCGCAGAGACTGGCAATCATCTGCAGCTGAATGACCGGCGCATTTCGCGGCAATGTGCCGCGATCGTGATGGAAGCGAACCGCCTGTACATTGAGGATCGCGGGCAGCGGCGCGGAGTGTTCGTCAACAACGAGAAGATTGACAGCCGGGCGCTGGAAGACGGCGACATCATCACGTTCGGGCTGGAAGACTCGTACGAAATTATTTTCCGATCAACGCCGGATGCGGGCGGCGAGTCCATTCCCAACCTGTTGACGCGCATCGAACACATCACCAGCTCCGAACCCGCCTCAGGCGGACTGCGCAAGCTCAACATGCTGCTGGAAGCGAGTTCCCTGCTGCACTCGCAACTGCCTCTGGATTCGGTGCTGGCCAAGATGCTGGATCACGCAGTCGCGGTGCTGGACGCGGACCGCGGGTTGCTGCTGGAAAACGGGCCTGACGGAACGTTAAAGGTGCGGCTGGCGCGGCGCAGTGGCGGGTTGCGCCTGCCGCCGGAAAGCGTAACCCCGAGCCAGACAGCAATTCAGCTGGCACTGAAGCAGCATTCGGCGGTGATAACCGAAGACCTGGCGCAAGCGGACGACGCGATACGCGACGCGCAGAGCGTGGTAGCGCAACGACTGCGCGCGGTGGTGGTGATTCCCCTGTTTTCGGTGATGCGCGCCAGCTCGCAGGAGTCGATGGTCAATCTGCGGCGCGGGGAATTTTTGGGAGTGTTATATCTGGATTCGCGGCGGCCCGCGGCCTTTTCGAAGCTCGACCGGCAGATTTTGGATGCGCTGGCAGCCGACGCAGCGAGCATCCTGGACAACGCACGGCTGGTGGAGCGCGAGCGCGAACGGCAGCGCATGGAGCAGGAGATCAATATCGCGCGGGACATCCAGCAGGCGCTGCTGCCGAAGGATTTCAACGAATTCCCGCATCTAGCCGTTTCCGGCTGCAACTTCCCATGCTTGGCGGTCGGAGGCGATTATTTCGACGTTTTCCCGATTGGCGACGGGCGAACCGCTTTTCTGCTTGCCGACGTATCGGGCAAGGGATTGGGCGCAGCGATTGTGACCACAATGCTGCAGGGCGCGCTGTCCGGTATGACTCTGGGCACTGACCCGGCGCGCGTATTCAATCACCTGAACCGCTTTTTGTGCGGCCACGCGGAAGTGGGACGTTATGCCACGATGTTTTTTGGAATTCTGGATCCTGGGGGCCATTTGGAATTCATCAATGCCGGACATCCATCGCCGATGCTGATTCGCGGTGGTGTAGTAGAGGAAGCGTTCACCGAAGGATCGTATCCAGTGGGACTGGTACCGGACGCAGAGTACACCGCAACCTGTATGAGACTTCTGCCGGGCGACACGCTGGTGCTGTTCAGCGACGGCGTAACCGAAGCAATGGATCCGCAAGAGCAGATGTTCGGCGTGCCGCGGCTGCGCGAAGTTCTGGCGGGCAAAGATGGTGCGGAACTGGATCATCTGCAAAAGACCGTGCTGGAGTCGGTGGAAAACTTTGCGCGCGGCGCGCGTCAAGCAGACGATCTGACGCTTTTGCTGGTGCGATACCGCGATCCGAATTCCGTAGACATTACGGATACGTCGATCTCCTCGCCGCCGGGCCAAGCGGCATAGCAGCGCCTACAGCGTTTATCCTGGGCCTTGACAGCTTCCGCGACAAAAGTTCTCCTTGCTTTCAGACGGCTGGGGCGTTATTAGTTAGGCCGCGCTCGATGATGGCTCTCCTGAACGGGAGGCTGGATGGCGTCCACGCGTCGTGATTTCCTGAAAATCGGAGTGGTAGGCGGAACGGCCGCGGCCGTTTTTGGATTTGATCTGCAGCCCGCGTTCGCCCAACTGCGTTCGCTGAAGATTGCACGCGCGAATGAGACCCGCTCCACATGTCCGTACTGTTCGGTAAGTTGCGGCGTCATTATTTATACGATCGGGGACCGCGCGAAGAATGTGACGCCACAAGTCGTGCACGTGGAGGGCGACCCGGATCATCCGATTAATCGCGGCACGCTGTGCCCGAAAGGCGCTTCGCTGGAGCAGGACATTTTGAATGACCGGCGGCTACTGAAACCGCAGGTGCGGAGACCGGGCGGAACCGATTGGGAAGATATATCGTGGGACGATGCGATTAACGAGATTGCAGCCCGCGTAAAGAAAACGCGCGATGAAACATTCATCGAAAGAGACGCTACGGGTGCCACGGTCAACCGGCTGGAATCCATTGCTTTCACCGGCGGTTGCACGGACACCAACGAGTTCAACTATCTTGTCGTCAAGACCATGCGAAGTCTGGGCGTGGTGCACTTAGAAAACCAGGCCAGGGTTTGACACGGCCCCACGGTCTCAAGTTTGGGACCAACATTCGGACGCGGGGCCATGACCAACGGCTGGGTAGACATCAAAAACACCGACATGATGCTGATCATGGGTGGGAATCCAGCGGAGAATCATCCTTGCGGCTTCAAGTGGGTGGTGGAAGCCAAGCGCAATCGCAACGCCAAGCTCATTGTTGTTGATCCGCGATTCACGCGGACCGCTTCAGTGGCCGATCTTTTCTGTCAGATTCGTGCCGGAGCGGATATCGCGTTCCTGGGTGGATTGATTCATTACGCGGTCGAAAACAATCGCATCGCGAAGGATTACCTACTCAACTACACGAACGCGGCCTTTCTGATTCGAGACGGATTCAAGCTTCCTGAGGACGGGCTGTACTCCGGTTTCGATGCTACGGCACACACGTACGACAAAACCACGTGGAACTACGAGGACGCGAGCGGCGGCGGCAAAAGTGCCGCTCCCGCGAAGGCCGGTTCGCCCCCGCCGGCTCCGCGCCTTCCCGAAAATGTCGCCTACGACCTGACCCTGCAAAATCCGCGGTGTGTGTTCCAGTTGCTCCGCAAACAATACTCGCGCTACACGCCGGAAATGGTTGAACGCATTACGGGCGTTCCCGGGGATCAATTCTTGAAAGTTGCGGAACTGTTTACTTCGGTCCGCAAAGACGGCGACATGAAAAAGGTCGCCAGCATCATCTACGCCGTGGGCTGGACGCAGCACACGTTTGGTACGCAGATAATTCGCGCTGCGGCGATGCTGCAGTTGCTGCTGGGCAACGTCGGGCGCGCCGGAGGAGGTGTAAACGCCCTTCGCGGGCACGCCAACATTCAGGGCGCGACCGACATGGCCGGCATTTACGAAATTCTGCCCGGCTATCTCAAAATGCCTAATCCAACCGACACCGATTTCAATAAATATATTGAACGCATCACGCCAAAAGCTTCGAAACCGCACATTTGGGACTCGTACAACTATTGGTCAAATACACCCAAATTCGCGGTGAGCTACATGAAAGCGATGTATGGCGACGCGGCCACCAAACAAACCGATTGGGCGTTTCATTACCTGCCGAAGATAAACAGCAATTTTTCCTGGACCTACATCTGGGACAACATGTACCGCGGCATCGTGAAAGGCATGTTCGCCTTTGGGATGAACGGTGTGGCCATCGGTCCGGACTCGCGGAAAAACATCGATGCGTTGAAGAAGGCGGACTGGCTGGTGGTGGGCGAGATCTATCCGGACGAAACCAGCGAATTTTGGAAATCGCCGGGAATCACCGCGGACGATCAGAAGAAAATTCAGACGACCGTTTATCGTCTGCCCTGCGCAGGATTCGCGGAGAAGGACGGCACTTTCGTCAATTCCGCACGCTGGCTGCAATGGAAAAATGCGGCGCTTCCTCCGCCAGGCCAGGCGAAGGTGGACCAGGAAGTGCTAGCCCGAATTTTTCTGAAAGTGCGCGATCTCTACCAGAAGGAAGGTGGCAAATTTCCCGATCCGATCTTGCGCGCCACGTGGGGTTACACGAACCCGTTTAATCCTTCGCTGGCCGAAGTGGCGAAAGAAATTAACGGCAAGGCTTTCGCCGATCTAAAAGACGACAAGACGGGACAGGAAATAAAGGCTGGGCAGCAGTTGCCTGGATATTCGTGGCTAAGAGACGATGGCACGACTTCGTCCGGAAATTGGCTGTACTGTGGGTCGTTTACGGAAGCCGGAAATCTGATGGCTCGCCGTGGCACCGAAGATCCTTCAGGCTTGGGGATCTATCCCAACTGGGCGTTCTCCTGGCCCGCTAATCGCCGCGTGATGTACAACCGAGCTTCGTGCGATCTCGACGGGAAACCCTGGGATCCCTCTCGCAAGCAAGTTTGGTGGAACGAAGCAACAGCGAAATGGGCCGGCAACGACGTGCCGGACTTCAAGGCCGACTCCCATCCCAAAGACCACATGGGTCCGTTCATCATGAACCCCGAGGGCGTAGGAAGGCTCTTTGTCCCCATTGGCGCCGTAACCGACGGGCCCTTTCCAGAACACTATGAGCCGGTCGAAAGCCCGGTCGAAAATCCGTTGCACCCGCAACAGTCCACGAATCCCGTGATCAAGAGGTTCAAGACCGATGATGACAAGTTCGCGAAAGGAAAAGATTACAACGTGGTCTGCACCACCTATCGCCTGACGGAGCACTATCACTACTGGACCAAGAACAACCCGATGAACGTGCAGCTGGTGCCGGAGCCGTTTATCGAGATACCCGCAGAATTGGCCAATGACATGAGCATCCGCGGCGGAGAGAAGTTAAAGGTGAGCAGTGTGCGCGGTGAATATATTGCGAAGGCGATGGTCACCAAGCGCATCAAGCCGATGATGATCGACGGCAAGAAGACCTATCAGATTGGAATTCCGATTCACTGGGGTTACCGCGGCATCGCCGAGGATGAAAAGAAAACGGCGAAAACTCCGGCCAATTTGTTGTCGCCGACGGTGGTCGATCCCAACGCCTGGACACCGGAGTACAAGGGCTTCCTGGTGAAAGTGGAAAAGGCTTAGAGGAACCATGAGCCAAGCGACTCTACGGGTGCAAAGAGTTTCCGGCCACGCCGGTAGTGTTCCCGGCGAAGACACTCAGCGGCAATTCACCGTAGCCAAGCTGATTGACACGACGACCTGCATCGGCTGCAAGGCCTGCGAAGTGGCGTGCGTCGAGTGGAACGACATGCCCTTTTCGCCAACGACATTCGACAACACCTACCAGACCATGCCCGAGACGCGGTGGAACTACTGGAATCTGATTCTTTTCAACGAGCACGAAAAAGAGGACGGCTCGTTGATGTGGCTGATGCGGAAAAATCAGTGCATGCATTGCGCCGAGCCGGGTTGCCTTGAAGCGTGCCCTGCGGATGGCGCGATCATCCAATACACCAACGGCATCGTGGACTTTCAGCAGGACAAATGCATCGGTTGCGGCTACTGCATAACCGGCTGCCCGTTCAACATTCCAAAGTTCAATTCGGAAACCAAGCGCGTGTACAAGTGCACGCTGTGTTCAGACCGCGTCAGCCAAGGACTGGAGCCGGCTTGCATCAAGTCTTGCCCGACAGGCTGCCTGCACTTCGGCAGCAAGGACGACATGACGGAGCTTGCCCAGCAGCGCGCCAAGCAGCTTCGGGATCATTTCAATTTCCCGAATGCCGGCGTTTACGATCCGGCGGGAGTCGGCGGTACCGGTGTCATTTACGTTCTACATGATGCGACCCAGCCGGAACTATATGGCGGCTTGCCGAAGAATCCGACAGTGCCGTTGAGCGTGAAATTGTGGAAGGGCCCGCTGAAATGGCTGGGGAACATAGCGATGGTCGGCGGACTGATCGGCCTGTTTGTGCATTACTTGAAATTCGGACCAAAAGACCGTGATCCGGAAGAAAAGCATACACCGGAGGGAGCGCAATCGTGAGCGATCAGGCAGATCAACTCCTGGCCCACGGGAGAGTGCTGCGCTATTCATTTGCCGAGCGGCTCAACCATTGGATCGCCGCGGGTTCATACATCTATTTGCTGCTGACGGGGCTGGCGTTCTGGTCGCCTTGGTGTTTCTGGATTGCGGGCTTGCTGGGCGGCGGGCAGGTTTCGCGCGCGCTCCATCCGTGGATCGGACTGCTTTTCTTCTATGCGGTGGCGCGCATGTACGGATATTGGTCGCCGCAGATGAAGAGCACTGACAAGGACAAGCAGTGGTGGCAATCGCTGGGGCACTACATTAGGAACGAAGACGAACACATGCCGCCGGCGGGGCGCTACAACGCCGGGCAGAAAGCGTTGTTCTGGAGCTTTTTCTACAGCGCCATCATGCTGCTGCTAACGGGTCTGGTGCTCTGGTTCCCGGAACAGATTCCGTGGAGCTGGCGCTGGCTGCGGTACTTTTCAGTGTTGCTGCACCCGGTGGCGGCGCTGCTGACCATCGCAAATTTCATGATCCACATCTATATGAGCGTCTTTGCGGAGCGCGGCGCGTTTGGCTCGGTAGTCCGCGGCGATGTCTCGCTGGAGTTCGCCAAGCGTTATCACCCGGGCTGGTATGACGAGATCACGCGGCGGGCGGCTGCTCCGCGCAAATGACCGCGTCGTTTGAAGCCAGATATTCTCTTCGCATCGAACGCGCACGGCACCTGAGGACAATTCATCCTTTTGCAGCGGAAATTCTCACGTTTTACGAGCGAGTTTGCGCCTTGCAGCAGACTCTGGCCGCCGAAATTCGCTTCGCAGCGAAAATCCACCCGATTCAGGCCGGGGCAAATCTCCGCGAATTGCTGGACGTTGAGGTAGTGCAACCCTTCACCGGAAAACTGCTGAACGGCGTTTCCACGGCAGCACCAAAGCCGGTCGCGGAATCAGTTTTGGCTTTCGTAAGTGGTTCGCCCAACAGCAAAGCGAGCGCGTTGCAGCGATATATAGACCATGGCGGAAAAGACGAGGCTGCCGACGACTCGCGAATGGAATTGCTGGTGCGGGTGGTGATCGAACCCTACGCCGAGTTGGTGGCCGCGGGTGGCGGCGACGCCCAGCGGGCCGTTGCGGGAAATCTTTGCCCAAAATGCGAAGGCCGGCCGGTCGCTGGTGTGCTGCGCGTCGAGGGCGACGCCGGAAAGCGATTCTTACTCTGCGCGTTCTGCGGGACCGAGTGGGAGTTCCGCCGGATTCTATGCGCCTATTGCGGCGAGACCCGCGAGCCATCCCTGCCGGTGTTTGTGGCCGAGAAGTTTCCGCACATCCGCGTCGAAGCCTGCGATACCTGCCGGCACTTTCTGCGAACGGTTGATTTGACCAAGGATGGCAACGCGGTTCCAGTGGTGGACGATCTGGCGGCGATTCCGCTGGCTTTGTGGGCCGACGAGCACGGCTATACGCGTATCCGCGGCAATCTGCTGGGAACATAACCGCACAATTGAGTTTGCAATTTGCGGCGCCGTGCGCGCAGGCTACCGCGTTCTTTTTTGGGAGGTCGAAATCTGAAAGTCCATTTTGACACCCGCGGCCTGCCTGCTGTTATCGACATCCAGGAACGCTCGAAGGTGCGGTTTGTGATCAAGGGTGGGAGCGTGTTCAAGAACGAGCTGGCCAAACAGGGGCGTGCGTCACGCCTCGACCCGCACGCCCTTCCAGAAGGCGACGAGCCCAGAGATCTGGCTGGCGGCCGGTTTTGGATCCGGGTAGTACCACGCGGCGTTATCGTTACGCATCCCGTCCACTTCGACATGATAATAGTGTGCGGTGCCTTTCCATGGGCAGACGGAAGTGTGCGAGCTGGACCTGAGAAATTCTTCCTTCACTGCCTCCCGCGGAAAATATTGATTCCCTTCCACCAAGACACAGGAATTACTCTCTGCGATGAGCTTTCCACCCCAAAATGCCTTTGCCATGAGCTTCTCCGAGTTCTGGTATTGGATGCAATCGAACCCGAAAGGTTTCGAGCCGATCATTTTGCGATTGGACCAACGCCTCGGGCTTTTGCCGGCTCGCGCCGACGCTTTGCTACAATTCTGCGTATGGACCTCCGACGACTTTTGGCAATTCTGATTCTCATTTCCGGTGCTGCACTCGTTCCTGTTTTATTCGGCACCCAGGCAAGCGGAATTCCGCCCACAACAGGTATTTCTGCGAACTTGGCTGTTGCGCCCGATCTAGACGCGCGACTGGCGCGCTTCAAGGCGTTCGAAATGCCCTTCGACAAAACCAGCCTGAGCGAGCGCGAGCAACGGATGGTACAGAAACTGGTGGATGCGGCGAACTGCATCGAACAAATCTACTGGCGGCAAAGCGATCCCGACGGGTTGAGGCTTTACGGTCAACTCTTGAAAAGCGACGATCCATTGGACCAGAAGGTCTTGCGGTTCATGACCATTAACGGCAGCCGCTACGACTTGGTCGACGAGCTGCGGCCCTTCGTCGGCGGGCAGCCCGCACCGCCAGGGCGCGAGCTCTATCCGCGCGACTTGACCGTCGCTGAAACAGAGGCTTACGTCGCGGCACATCCCTTAGAAAAGGCGGACGTTTACAACGAGCGGTCTATTCTTCGGCGCCACGGAAAAAAGCTGGTGGCGACTCCATACCGCACCGAGTTCGCAGATTTCCTGAAAAGGGCCGCAGAAAATTTGCGAGAAGCTGCGGCGCTCAGCGACGATGCCATGTTCGCAAAATTTCTCCGCGTGCGCGCGGACGCTTTGCTTTCGGATGACTACTTCGCCAGCGATCTAGCCTGGCTGGATCTGAAGGATCCGAAATTCGATCTGATTC
>JACXTT010013580.1_pt1 | contig 10710 bp, 5 predicted proteins | sample 9270951 | NCBI WGS metagenome assembly JACXTT01 (sample SAMN15532306, study PRJNA645909) | rock metagenome | isolation source: weathered quartz diorite | place: Puerto Rico | collected 2017-06-21
GCTTGCGCCGCGCCCACCCGGGCCGCAGCGCCATCATCGCCAGCCACCGCCTGTCGGCCGTCGCCAACGCGGACCTGATCGTGGTCCTGCGCGACGGCCGCATCACGGAGCGGGGCAGCCACGCCGCCCTGCTGGCGGCCGAAGGCTGGTACGCCAGCCAGTGGAAGTACCAGCAACTGGAGGCCAGCCTCGATGCCGCCTGATTCAACCGTCAAGCACAGCGCCGCTTCCATGCGCGCCCAGGCCGCCCGCGCCATCGCCCTGCTGCGCCGCGCCGCCCATCCCGACCGCCGCCATTTGGCGTGGGCGGTCGGCTGGCTGATCGCCGCCGCCGGCTTCGAAGTGGCGGGGCCGATTTTCGGCAAGGCCCTGATCGACCGCTACCTGCTGCCCCACCATCTCGATCTCACCGCGATGGCTTTGCTGCTCGCTGGCGTGCTGGCGACGGGATGGATCGCCTCCTGGCTGCGCTATCTGCAGCTGATGCGCCTGTCGGGACTGGCCATGCGATCGGTGCAGCGCCTGCGCGAATGGGTCTACGGCCATGTGCTGCGCCTGCCCATGGCCTTCTTCGACAAGGCCATCACGGGGCAGCTGGTCAGCCGCGTCACCAACGACACCGAAGCCGTCAAGACCCTGTACATCCAGGTGCTGTTCGTGATCCTCGACAGCAGCATCGTTTTGTTCGGCACCATGATCGCCATGGCCTGGCTGGACTGGAGACTGATGCTGATCGTGCTGGCCCTGGTGCCGGCCGTCGTTGCCATCATCTGGCTGTACCAGCGCATGTCGGCGCCGGCCGTCACGCGCGCCCGCGCCCTGCGCAGCGATATCAACGGCCAGGTGGCCGAATCGATCGGCGGCATGGCCGTGCTGCAGGCCCATAACGCGGCCGACCGTTTCGGCGAGCGCTTTGCCGCCACCAATGGCGCCCACTACACAGCGCGCATGGCCGAACTGCGCGCCAATGCCTTCCTGCTGCGGCCCGCCCTCGACCTGCTCAATGTGGTGCTGCTGGCGGTGGTCATCTACAGCTTCGGCCAGCGCCAGATGAATGCCGTCGAAGTGGGCGTGCTGTATGCCTTCATCAGCTATATCGCCCGCGTGGTCGAACCCCTCATCCAGATCACCATGCAGTTCAGCGGCCTGCAGCAGGCGGTGGTCGCAAGCGCCCGGGTGGCCGACCTGCTGGACGAAACGGCGGCGGCCGATCACCTGGCGCTGGCCGACAGCCATCTCGACCTGCACCTGGCCGCGGTGCCCGCCGACGCCCCTGCCATCGCGGTCCACCAACTCAGTTTCGGCTACGCGCCAGGCGCCGAACACCACGTGCTGCATGGGGTGAACCTGCGCGTGGCCCAGGGCGATTTCGTCGGCATCGTCGGCCACACGGGCAGCGGCAAATCGACCCTGCTGTCACTGCTGTTGCGCTATTACGCCCCCGCTCCCGGCGAGGGCAGCATCGCCATGCTGGGCAGGCCTCTGGCGGCGATCGACAACGACACCTTCCGCGGCGAAGTGGGACTGGTGCCGCAGGATCCGTTTCTGCTGGCGGCTTCCGCGCGTGAAAACATCGACATGGGCCGCGGCCTGTCGTTCTCCCGCATCGAACAGGCGGCGCGCGCGGCGCACTGCCACGACTTTCTGAGCGCGCTGGAACAGGGTTACGACACTCCGCTGGGCGAAGCGGGTTCGCGTCTGTCGACGGGCCAGAAGCAGCTGATCGCGATTGCGCGTGCGCTGGCGGGACGGCCCCGCATCCTGCTGCTCGACGAAGCCACCTCGAATATCGACAGCCAGACGGAGCAAATCGTGCAGCGGGCGCTCGACCAGCTGCGGGGCCGGGTCACCATCGTCGCCATCGCCCACCGCCTCTCCACCATCCGCGACGCCGACCGCATTATCGTGCTCAACCACGGCCGCATTGCCGAGGAAGGCACTCACGACGCCCTGATGCGGATTGAAAATGGTTTATACCAGCGCCTCTACCTGCTGCAGCAGCTCGCCGTGTAGGGCAAACTTGTCGAATATTAAAGCTGGCGGGACTAACAACGTGGCGCTTTGCCAACACGTTTTCAAGTGGTATTGGAGTGGTTTTATTAGATTTTGCTAAAGCGTGGTTTTTGAACCCCATCGTCCGATAAATCTGGATTTTCCCGGTTGCAACACGCCTATAATTGTTGCAGAACCCGTTCAGGGTCGTTGTAGTCATCCAATCCAAGGAAAACCATGTCGGCTGGCCCGTCTCGCCTCCCGCATCGCCGCCTCCGGGCGGCGGTGCTGCTTTCGCTTTCGCTGTGCGCCGCCCTGGCGCAGGCGGAGCCGACGCCGGTGCCGCGGACGGTGGCGGCCCCCTCCTCCAGCGAGGAGCTGGCGCTCGACCGCCAGCTCGACGAGATCCGTGAGATCAACCGCTATCAGCCCAAGACGGCGCTGGACATGCTGCGCAAGATCGAGCCCCAGGCCCGCGCTGCCGGCGTCGCCACCAAGGCCGAATTCCTCAACCAGCTGTGGCTGACCTACCGCTCGCGCGGCCTGCTGCCCGAAGCGATGGCCCTGGCCGAGGAGCTGATCGGCTTCGGTCGCGCCCAGCACGACGACGTCGCTCTCGCCAAGGGCCTGCTGGCCAAAGGCTTCGTGCTGTTCTCCATGAACGAACTGGCCGCCTCGCACAAGCTCGCATGGGAAGGCGCGGCCCTGGCCGACAAGACGTCCGACATGGCCTTGCGCATTTCGGCCACCATCACGTCCGGCCAGGCCTATGCGGAAGACGGGAATTTTCCCGAAGCGCTGGCGCGCCTGCAAACGGCGGCATCGCTGGCGCGCAGCTACGACCAGCCGATCCAGTCGGTGATGGCGTTCGGCGCGCTGGCCACCCTGTACGGCCAGATGAAGCAGTACGACAAAGGTTTTCAGGCGCTCGACGAAGCCTATGCAGCGGCGGCCAAGACCAATTCGCCGGGCCGCCTGGCGGGCCTGAAAAACACCGAGTATGGCCTGGCCGCGGACACCAATCAGCCCAAGCGCGCGCTGGCGGCCCTGCTGGCAGCGCTGGAGATCCAGCGCCGCATCGGCGCCAACACCAAGATTCCCACCACATTGGTGAACATCTCGGACAGCTATCTGCACCAGCGCGACTACCGTAACACCCTGCTGTACGCGAACCAGGCGATCGAGGCGGCCCAGCCCCTGCACGCCAGCGGCACCGAAGCGACGGCGCGCGTCAACATCGGCCAGGCCTATCTGGGCCTGGGCCAGCTGGCCGAGGGCAAGCGCAGTTTCGAGGCCGGCCTGGCCTTTTATGAAAAGAGCGGCGACAAGCCGGAGCTGCAAGGCGTGCTGCTGGAATATGGCGAGGCGCTCGAACGGGCCGGCGACCTGGCCGGCGCGATGGCCGCCTACCACCGCGAACGCACCCTGTCGAACGAATTGTTTGAAGCCAGCCGCCAGAAGGCCGTGATGGAGCTGCAGGGGAAGTACGAAGCCGATAAAAAGGAGCGCCAGATCGAACTGCTGCGCCGCGAAAACCAGGTCAAGAGCGCGGAGATCGACAACCGCCGCCTGCAGCAGCGCGTGTGGTGGCTGCTGCTGGTGGTGTTCGCGCTGGTGGCCGTCATCGTCGGCATCCTGTATCGCAAGGTGCGCAACGCGAACGCCCAGCTGAAGGTGAAAAATCTGGAACTGAAACAGCAAAGCTCGCGCGATCCCCTGACCGCCCTGTACAACCGCCGCCACTTCCAGGAGTACATGCGCGGCCAGGACAAGGATGAAAAGCGCGCCGCCAGCCTGGCCCTGGCCGGCGAAGACACCGTGGCCGCCCTGTTCCTGCTCGACGTCGACCATTTCAAGCACGTCAACGACACCCACGGCCATGCCGCCGGCGACGCCGTACTCACCATGATCTCGGAAAATCTGCGCGTGATCCTGCGCGAGACGGACATGATCGTGCGCTGGGGCGGCGAAGAATTTCTCGCCTTCCTGCCCGCCGTCCCCCGCGCCGGCATCGACGACATCGCGCGCCGCCTGCTGGCGGGGATTTCGGCCAACACCATCGACTACCAGGGGAGCAAGATCGCGGTGAATGTCTCGATCGGATTCGCGCCCTTCCCCCTGTCGCCCGGCGAGCAGCCCCTGCCCTGGGAGCGCGCCGTCAACCTGGTCGACATGGCCCTCTACATGGCCAAAGGCCACGGCCGTAACCGCGCCTACGGCGTGCGCGGCTTCATCAAGGACAGCGGCACCACCATCGAGCAGATCGAGCAGGACCTCGAGCAGGCCTGGCGTTCCGGCGCGGTGGATATGTCGGTGGTGCTTGGGACATGGACGGAGACGGCAGTCAACATGCCGGCAGCCGCGAACGGATAACCCGGTGCTGATCGCGTCGTGTGATTAATCAGGGACTGGCACTCGCTGCCTGTCCCGGGGTGGGGCCGTGGCTGTTTTTTTCAAGCTGAGCCAAAACCTGGGACAGGCAGCAAGTGCCAGTCCCGTCCGTCAGCGCTTCGCCGCTTCCTGAATCTTCTCGCCCGCCTGCTCCACCTTCTGCCCCACTTTTTCCGTGGCGGCGTCGAGGCCCTTGGCGGCGTCGGCGGCGGCATCGCCCGTGGCGGCGGCGATCTGGTCGCGGGCTTGCTTGGCTGCCTCGGCCGTTTGCTGGGCGGCGGCATTGGCCTTGTCGAGCTTGTCGTGCAAGTCCTTGGCCACCTTGTCGCCCGCGTTGTCGACGGCCTGGCCGGCCTTTTGCGCGGGCCCCATGCCATCTTCGCGCTTGCTGCACGCCTGCACCCCGAAGGCCAGCACGGCCGCCATGCCGATCATAAAAATTGCCTGTTTCATGCCATCTCCCATCCCGCGTGTTTAGTTGCCGTCAAGCATACACCCGCCAGTTGACAGCTGTCCCGCGAATCCTGACAATAGAACGATCGTTCGATTTTTCAATCAGCCGGAGCAGCCATGCCTGAGACCACCAGCGTTCACCGTATTTGCCCCTTTTGCGAGGCCTGCTGCGGACTAAAAGTCGACATCGAGACAGATGCCGCCACCGGCACCCAAAAAATCGTCAAGGTGCGCGGCGACGAGGACGACGTCTTCTCCAAGGGTTTCCTGTGCCCCAAGGCGATCGGGCTGAAGGAGCTGCACGAGGACCCGGACCGCCTGCGCACGCCTCTGATCAAGCGCGACGGCGTGTTTCACCAAGCCAGCTGGGACGAGGCCTACGCGGAAATCGCGCGCCGCCTGCCGCCCGTGATTGCCGCCGGCGGCGCCAACGCGGTGGCGACAGTGCTGGGCAACCCGGTCGCCCACAAACTGAGCCTGATGCTGTATTTTCCGCGCCTGGCGCGCCTGCTCGGCACCCGCAATATGTTCTCGGCGTCGAGCGTGGACCAGATCCCGAAGATGCTGTCGGTGGGCCTGATGTTCGGCACCTGGCTGGGCGTGCCCGTGCCTGATATCGAGCGCAGCGACTTTTTGCTGGTCATCGGCGCCAACCCCATGGTCTCCAACGGCAGCTTGTGGACGGTGCCCGATTACCGGGGCAAGGCCAAGGCCCTGCGCGCACGGGGCGGCAAGATCGTCGTGGTCGACCCGCGCCGCACCGAGACGGCCGATGCGGCCGATGCCCACCACTTCATCCGCCCCGGCGCCGACGTGTTCTTTTTACTGGGGCTCGCCCACGCCCTGTTCGACGAAAACCTGGTGGACTTGAAAGGCCTGGCCGGCCACGTCAACGGCGTCGAGGCACTCCAGCCCGCGCTGGCGCCCTATTCCCCCGAGGCGGTGGCGCAGCGCTGCGGTATCGAAGCCGCCGTCATGCGCGAGCTGGCCCGCACCCTGGCGCGCACCCCGCGCGCCGCCGTGTATGGCCGCATCGGCACCTGCACCCAGCAATTCGGCACCCTGTCGTCCTGGCTGATCGACGTCATCAACGTCCTCACCGGCCACCTCGACGCCGAGGGCGGCGCCATGTTCCCGACCCCCGCCGCCTTTGCCGCCAACACGCGCGGCAAACCCGGTGTGGGCCGCGGCGTGGTGACGGGCCGCTACGCTTCGCGCGTGTCGCAGGCGCCGGAAGTGAGCGGAGAATTGCCGCTCACCTGCCTGGCCGAGGAAATCGATACCCCCGGCCCCGGCCAGGTGAAAGCCCTGATCGCGATTGCCGCCAACCCCGTGCTGTCGAGCCCCAACGGCCCGCGCTTGGCCGCGGCCCTGGAGCAGCTGGACTTCATGGTCAGCCTCGACATCTATCTGAATGAAACCTCGCGCCACGCGGACGTGATCCTGCCCGGCCCTTCGCCGCTGGAAGACGCCCACTACGACGTCAGTTTCACCCAGTTCTCGCACCGTAACCATGCCCGCTACAGCGCGCCCGCGCTGGCCCGCCACGACGGCCAGCCGGACGAGTGGGAGAGCATGCTGCGCATCGGCGCCATCGCCGCCGGCCTGGCCGGTGCCGATGGCGTAGTGGACGTCGACGCCCTCGACGACAGCCTGCTGCGCGAAGAACTGGACAAGGCGCTGGGCGACCAGGCTGCGAAGGTATTTGCCGCCCTGGCCCCGCGCCGGGGCGCCCAGCGCCTGCTCGACCTTGGCCTGCGCGGCGGACCATTCGGCGACCGCTTCGGCTTGAAACCCGGCGGCTTGAACCTGGCTGCCATCGAAGCGGCGCCCTCCGGTATCGACCTCGGTGCGATGGCGCCCCGCATTCCCGAAGCCCTGCGCACCCCGTCCGGCAAGATCGAACTGGCGCCGCCGGCCCTGCTGGCCGACCTGGCCAGGGTCGCCGCGGACCTGGCTGCGCCTGTACCGGACCTGGTCATCATCGGCCGCCGCCAGCTGCGCTCGAACAACAGCTGGATGCACAATCTCCCCGCGCTGGCCAAGGGCGCCTTCCGCTGCACGGCCCTGGTCCACCCCGTCGATGCGGCCCGCCTCAGCCTGGTGGATGGCGCGCTGGCCCGCATCCGCAACGGCAGCAAGCAGATCGAGGCCCAGGTGGAAGTCTGCGACAGCATGATGCCAGGAGTGGTCAGCCTGCCGCACGGCTGGGGCCACGACCTGCCCGGCACGCAGATGGCGGTGGCGGCCCAGCGTCCCGGCGCCAACCTGAACGCTCTACTGGACGAAAATCTGCGCGATCCCCTGTCCGGCAACGCCGTCCTGTCAGGCGTCCCCATCGAAATGGCACCTGCCTAGCAAACCAGAAAAAGGGGTCTGGCATTCGCTGCCTGACCCCGGGTTTGCACGCCGGCGCTCACTGGCAGCTGTCGCCCACCCACTGCCGCCCCCGCGCCAGGCAGCGCCGCTGCTCCTCCTCCAGGCGCTCCGCCCGCGCCTTCAGCGCTGCGCACTCCTTGGTATCCGCATCGACCATCGTCACACACACTTCCATCTTGTCGGCCGCGTCCCGGTAGTCGCCTCGCGCAAAGGCGCTGCGGCCATCGGCCAGCAGATTGCGCACTGACTGCGACGAGCCCGTGCCGCTGCGGGCGCCGCTGCGTACTTTCCCTTTTCGGCATGACAGGTCGGCTTCGTCCAGCGCCGCCTGCAGGCGCGCCAGCTGGGCCGTGCTGGCCTTCTCTTTCATCGCAATCAGCTCGGCCTGCGCCTCGTTGGCCTTGCAGGCCCGCGCCATCGCCACCGCCTTGTCGATGCGCGTTTCCAGGCGCGAGGGCCTGGCGCTCGCGCCAGGACGCTGCATCGCGTAGGCCAGCCAGAGCACGATCAGAACCAGGACGATCCAGCGCAGCTGCACGGGACGGCGCTGGGACGGGCCGGCCGGCGCCGCCTTGTCGGCGATGGTGGCGGTGACGCCGGGACGCGATGTGGATGGCGGCACTGCTGTGGGCTGCGGCGAAGCAGCGGGACGGGGCGGCACCTGATGCGCCGTGGCCTCCGGCACCGCGGTCACGATGGCCTCCGGCGCAAACGTCTCGGCCTGCCACGCCGGTGCGGCGCGGGGCGGCACGGGCCGTGGCGCGGCCGTCGCCTGGTCGATGCCGCAATAGGGACAATAATTGACCTTACGCGGCAGCGCGCGCGCGCAAGAGTGGTTCACGCAGCGGTAGATCACTTCATCGCGCACGATGGCTCATCTCCCTTGCGCGTGATACAGAACTCTCAGGCCGGATCCGGGATGCCATCGCCGCCCTCCTGCGGATCGGGAATCGCGCCGTCGAACAGCTCTGCCAGCGCGGCCACTTCGCCGGCCCGCTGCCAGTTGCCCGTGCGGGGCGATTGTCGCATGTCCCACACCTGGGTTGCCGTCGTCAACTCCCCGCGCGCGATGCGAACGGCCAGCTGATCGATGCCAAACGGCCCATCCTGCACGCCGCCGATAAATAGTTTGAATTGGGCCGGCGCCGAATCTGCCGCGCCGGCACGCACGGCGTCAAGCGCCTGCGCAGCCGCTGCCTCGCTGTTCAACAAAGCCGACCGGACGATGCGCTTGTCGACCGCCCGCTCCACCTCCCAGTGATAGGCATCGCTGGCCGAATCGGGCACGGCGTCGGTCCATTGGCTGATGCTGGCGACGGCCGTCTCGAAGCGTTCACGCTGGGCCGCCGCGCCGCCCGGCTCCAGCTGCGCCGCGCGCGCCGTCCACTGCTCCACCAGCCGCCGCGCCGTGATATTGGGCAGCGAAGGCGACGGCAGCTGGGCGCCCGTCTCGTCCACTTCCAGTTTGGGCTCGTAGACGCGCTGCTGGTAATGCCGCATCAGCGCGGCCAGCAGGGCCAGCTGATGCGGCCCGAGATGCGTCAACTTACGCTGCACCGCGGCGATCACCTGCTCGCGGTAATAGGGCGGCAGGCCGTTGGAGCGGATCGCATACTCGTTGCCGATCTGGAGCCACTCGCCCGATCCCGGCTCCACCTCGAACAGGTATTGGCCGCGTGGCTGGAAGGCCGCTTCACGGTCGCCCAGGTCGGCCTTGCGGCGCAGGACACCCAGCGCCACCGCCTGCAGGAACCACTCGTAATCGTCGGCCAATCTCTTGAGTTCATCCATCGACGGCGAGATGGGATGGCGAAAGCGCGTCGAATCGAAGTGCAGGTGCGTGGGGATTTTCGGGTTCTCGATCTGGTAGGAGGTGCGCCAGGTGGGCAGGCCGCGCAGCACCGTCATCGGATAGCCTGAGAGCTCGATGTAGCACACCGCCCTGCCCTGGATGCCCGTGTTGACGATGTTGACCTGGTCGCCGTGAAAGGAGCCGCTGGGCACGGCCGCGCGGATTTCCGCTTCCAGCCGGCGCCAGGCCGCGGCGTCGCCCACCCCGATAAAACATTTGAACTGGTCGGCGCGCGGTGTGAACTCGGCGGAGAAGCGCGCATTAATCCACGGCATGGCGCTCTTGACCCACTCGTTGAACACGCGCGCCCGCTCGGCCGGCGCCATCGCCCCGAGCCGCTCCAGCAGCGGATCGGGCACTTGCGCCGCTGGACCATTTGCCTCGCCGGCCAGCTGGGTCTGGGCGCGTCTGAACAATTTGAGCAGCAGGCTGGCGCGCAGGCGCTCGTCGCCCAGCTGGGGGAACAGGCGCGCCGAGCCGCCGAATTCCGTCAACACTTCTTCGCTCCAGGCGCTGACGTCACCCGTCAGCCGCACGGGGTCGGGCACGCTCTCGCTGGCAAGCTTGAGATAAGTCGCGTGTTCCTGGCGGGCGTCGGCGCGCAGCTGGCCGATGCGCTGGTCGACGGCGCCCAGCATGGCCTGCACGCTGCGCCGGCCTTCCTGGAATTCGCCCGCCATGCCGCTCCACACGGCCTGGCCCTGCTGGTCCGGCGCCTGCGGTTCGCCCAGCCAGATGGACATGGCACGCATCACTTCGACCGCCTGGCCCGCGGCCACCGCCAGCAGGTGAAAGCGCAGGTAGTCGGCGATGTCCCGCTTCAGATGGGCCATGACTTCACGGGCCTGGGCATCCTTGCCGAACAGCCGCGCCGAGGCCTGCGACAGATTATTGAGCGACTCCTCCACCTGGCGCGTGCGCAGGGCGTCGCGGATGTCGCGGTAGCGCCGGCCGTTGCGTTCGGCGTTGACCAGGTCGCGCTGCTGCAGGCGCCCCTTCACTTGCTCGAGCAGGGACAGCACGAATTCCAGGCCGCCCTGCTTGCGGTCGTCCAGCAGCGCATACAGTTTGGCGCGGGCCTGGCCGCGCAGGCGGCCCAGGGTTTCGGCGGTATGCCGCTTGATGCGGTCTTCGCTCGTCTCGGCCGTGGCGCCCGCCTCGCGGATGGCGTCGCGCTCCAGTTGCGGCAGCAGTTCGGCCACCTTCTCACGCCACAGTTTGAGGTCGTAGGCGCCCATGATGCGGTCCATCTCCAGCTGCACCTTGCTTTCGATCCGTTCCAGCAGGGAGCGGCCGTCCTTGTCCATCAGGAGCTGGTCGGTGAGGGCATATTCGGCAAAGGCGGTGACGTCCACCGTGCCCTTTTTGAAATCGGGGAAGGTGTCGAAGGTCCGCTCGCCCAGCGCCAGCTGCTCGCGCATGAAGATGTCGCGTTCCTGGTCGCTGGCGCGCCGCGCCGCCACGCCATCGGTGCCGGCCAGGCCAAAGAAAGCCTTCACCATCAATGCCGCCAGTTCGTAGGCGCGGATGTCGTCGCGCAGGCTTTGCTGGGTGTCCAGCACCGACTGGCCGAACGCCGAATACACTTTGGAGTAGGACAGCCGCATGTCGCCGAAGCGCTGCTCGGGCACGCGCGGGTTGTA
>JACXTT010013581.1_pt1 | contig 10709 bp, 6 predicted proteins | sample 9270951 | NCBI WGS metagenome assembly JACXTT01 (sample SAMN15532306, study PRJNA645909) | rock metagenome | isolation source: weathered quartz diorite | place: Puerto Rico | collected 2017-06-21
CTTGAACACCACCTTAGCCGACAGCCAGCGAAAAATGGCTCATATCCTCCACCGTTCCAGCCAGGCGCTGCTGACGATTATCAATGACCTCTTGGATTTTTCTAAGATTGAGGCCGGCAAACTTGAACTCGAGGCGACCGACCTCGATGTGCGCCAGACCGTAGCCGAGGTCCTCGAACTGTTTGCCCCAAGCGCTTCGCGCAAGGGCTTGCGGCTGACCTCTCTGGTCCACGATAACGTCCCCGTCAGTCTGCGTGGCGACCCCGTCCGCCTGCGCCAAATCCTTACCAACCTCCTTGGCAATGCCGTCAAATTTACGCATCGGGGAGAAATCACCATCGAAGTCCGCTGTCTCGACTCGAAATCCCAAAGCCACGACGCCAGGCTTACGCCGCACGCCGCACGCTTGATGACTCCGGACCCCCGACTCATGGCTCCGGTCTTTTGGTTACTGCATTTCGCCGTGCGCGACACCGGTATTGGCATTGCTCCTAAGGCGCGGAAACATATCTTCGAGGCTTTCTCCCAAGCCGACGGTTCCACCACGCGTAAGTATGGCGGAACCGGCTTGGGGCTGAGCATCGCGAAACAACTGACCCACTTAATGGGAGGAGAGATCGGGGTTGAGAGCGTAGTAGGAAAAGGCTCCACTTTCTGGTTTACCGTGCAGCTAGCGCCACGGCCTATCGTCAACTGGGCCACGGTGGCGCCGTCTCCGGTCTCAAAAGGGCGACGGCTGTTTACCCAAGTGCAAGCACAAGTGCCGCCGCGTGCGCGCGTGCTGCTTGCCGAGGACAACCCCGTCAACCAAGACGTGACCCTCACCATGTTGAGGAATATTGGCTACCAGGTTGATGTAGTCGCGAACGGACGAGAGGTGCTCACTGCATTGTCACGTGCGTCGTATGAGCTGGTCTTGATGGACTGCCAGATGCCGGAAATGGACGGCTTTGAGACCACCCGAGTCATTCGTACACACGAAGCCGAAAACGCCACGGCAAGCACAGGACAGAGAACCGCAAGTGGCGCGCAAAAGTCCGCGCCCGCTCACCTGCCCATTATCGCCCTGACGGCGAACGCCATGCAGGGCGACCAGGAGCGGTGTCTGGCAGCGGGGATGGATGACTACCTGAGTAAACCCTTTACCCAAGAGCAACTCGCCGCCGCGCTGCAACCCTGGCTGTCGCAAGTTTCCGCCAAAAAAGAGGAACAAACAGAAACGCTGTCTGCCGAAGCCACAACGCCGCGAAACTTTTCGCTCGATCCGCCGATGTTCTCTCATGTGCAAAACGCAAGCTCCGCATCAACGCCACCCGCCGCGCGCCTTGCCGCCGTTGACATCCAAGCCTTGGACAGGATTCGTGCGCTGCAAAGAGAAAACGCGCCGGCGTTACTCGGTAAGGTGATTCAAAATTACCTCAGCTATTCGCCCCAACTGTTGCAAGCCCTGCATGAAGCCGTTGCGCGTAACGACGCCGGCGCCTTGCAAAAGGTCGCCCACAGCCTCAAATCGAGCAGCGCCACTCTGGGCGCGGCAACGCTCGCGGCGCTGTGCCAGGACCTGGAAACAATGGCGCACAAACGCAGCCTGGAAAAAGCGGCAACCGTCCTGTCCGCGGTGACCGCGGAGTATGAAACTGTCCGAGAGGCGCTGGCGGCGGAACTCCAGAGGGAGACCCGAGGATGAGCAAGGACGAGCAGCTCGACCGTCCCGTGGCATTGATCGTCGATGACGATGTAGTCCTGCGGCCGCTGCTGGGCGAAGTCCTGCAACAAGCGGGGTTCATGGTGGAGGAGGCTGCCGAAGGGGAGCAAGCCCTGGCGGCTTTTGTGCGAGCACAGCCGGATATCATCCTGCTCGATGTCATGCTTCCCACCATGGACGGCTTTACTCTTTGCGCCACAATACGCGCACTGCCTGGTGGTGAACACACTCCCGTGCTTATGGTCACCGGCCTCGGTGATACTGAATCAATCAGGCGAGCTTACGAGGTGGGAGCCACAGACTTCATCGCCAAGCCGCTCAATTGGGAGATCTTGAGCCACCGGGTGCGCTATATGTTGCGCGCTAGCCGGGCGATGGAGGATTTGCGCAAGAAGGAAGCGGAAAACCGCGTCCTCCTCATGGAAGCCAAACGCGCGGCAGAAGAACTGCTCAGAGCGAAAGAAGAAGCCGAGGCTGCCGATCGCGCCAAGACAGAATTCTTGGCTACCATGTCGCATGAACTACGGACACCACTCAATGCCATCTGGGGCTATACCCAGCTCTTCCTCAATGACGCCCTTGGCGCACTGACGTCTGACCAGATAGAAGCTCTGCAACGGGTAGACAAGAATGCCAGGGAACTCCTCGATCTTATCTCTGCGGTCCTGGATGTGAGTCGTCTGGAGGCAGGGCGACTGCCGGTGGAGATCAGGGAGGTGCGCGTTGCGGAATTGCTGAAAGAGGTCGAAGCCGAAACACAGGAAGTGCGGGAACAGACAAGCGTGGTGTTCCTGTGGAAAGTGGAAGGAGGATTGCCACCGCTCCGCACTGACCCAGGCAAACTCAAAGTGGTCATCAAGAATCTTATCGGCAACGCCGCAAAGTTTACTGAAAAGGGCAGCATCACCGTGAACGCACACAGGTGCGGGAGCGGGATCGAGATCGATGTCATCGACTCTGGGGTCGGCATCCCCGCGGATGAATTACCGATCATTTTCGAGCCGTTTCGCCAACTAGAGAGCGCCAAGACGCGCCGGTTCGGCGGCACCGGCCTGGGACTGCACATCGTGAAGCGACTGCTAGAGTTGCTCAGCGGGAGGATCTCAGTTGAGAGCGAGGTGGGGCGCGGCTCAGCGTTTCACGTGTGGGTGCCAACGAGTAAATAAAGAGCTCAGCTGTCAGCCTCGAATTCACAAGCAGTGGCATGTAGCTTAATGATGAATGACGAATGAATTCGGCGGGCAATCAATCTCAATAACCTTAAAGAAATACTCCTCAGCTGCCGATCGATAAAACGAAGGCCAAGAGAAGGAATCCTGTAGGTTCCGTCATTCTTTTCAATTTCTCGTTTCACGCCTGATTCTTACTCTCCTTGCTACGCTTGCCACTGTTCCCTGTATCTGGCTGCATTATTGCCGTCGAAGTGAGGGACGAAGGTGACTGTGGCGCGCTTGACGAATGGAATATCGCTGCAAAGCGGAGAGACTATTTCGCGGCAAGGACACTCGTTGTGTGGGATGTAGACATACTCAGAGATGAAGTCGTGAGAGTCTATCGAGCGCAGGACCCAGACAACCCGACCGTCTATCGTCGTGGTAATGTTGCTGAAGCAGAGCCGGCCCTCCCTGGAGGGACACTGCCGGTGGATGATTTATTCGTATAATCTGACGGTCGTCTAATAGACACTGCTCACCAACACTCCGCCATCCTTCCCTGCGAGCAAGCCGACTGCCCCAATGACGTCACTGGCACGGACGTGATGACCTGCTGCTGTTCACAGGCTTGGCAGTGAACCCCCAGTCATCCCCCTGCTATTGAGAAAGGTCGAGGTTTTGCCTATGCTTGTCCGCATCCAGAAGAGACCAGTGCCCGCAATTCGGAGGAAGAATGGATGAGAGTCAGGGCCAAGGGCCGGCTTGGATCGTGTTTCTCGTGTGGCTATTGGTACCACTATTGATTTTCTTTTTGGTGATGACCTTTACTGGCTGACATCAGACCCATGCAATGCACTGAATAAGGAGGAACAGTGAATCACCCCATGACGACAGGAATAAAATCGACCGTGTGCTTTTTGGCCCTCCTGTTTTTGTGCCCGTGGCCGCTTCAAGCCGAGGACAAACAAGGCGTGCTGGCCACGGTCGAAGGACACAACATTACCGAGGCCGACATCGCCAGTAATATCGCCGCACAAATGGCGCAGATCAATAACCAGGTTTACCTGGCCAAGAAACGCGCGGTCGATGCGCTCATCGCCGACCAGTTGCTGGACCGAGAGGCCAAGAAGCGTGGCCAGTCGCGTGAGCAGCTCTTGCAGCAAGAGGTCAACACCAAGGTGACGCCGGTGAGCGATGCGGAGGTCGAACAGTTCTATAACACGAACAAAGCCCGATTCGGCGACAAAACCTTGGCGGAGTTGAAACCTGCAATTGCCCAGCAACTGCAGGGCGCCCGAGTTCAGCAACAACAACAGGTCTTCATCCGTGGTTTACGCAAAGCAGCCGCAGTGAAGGTGTTGCTCAAACCGCCCGTGGTCAACCTCGCGCTCGACGGCGCGCCAGTGCGTGGCAAGGCCAATGCGCCAGTGACAGTGGTGGAATTCTCCGATTTCCAATGCCCGTTCTGCGCTCGAGCCGAGGGCGAACTTGTCAAAGTTCGTGAAGCTTATAAAGATCAGGTGAAAATCGTCTACAAAGACTTTCCCCTGCCCATTCACCCCAACGCCCCGAAGGCCGCTGAAGCCTCACGTTGTGCCCGTGAACAGGAGAAGTACTGGGAGTATCATGACATCTTGTTCGCCAACAACAACGCCTTAGAAGTGCCAAATTTGAAGAAGTTTGCCGCAGACCTCAAACTTGACACGGCCAAATTCGATGCGTGTCTCGATGGCGACAAGTACGCTAAGGAGATCGCCAAAGATATGGAAGAAGGGACCCGGGTGGGGGTAGGTGGCACGCCGGCGTTCTTCGTGAATGGTCGCTTTCTGTCCGGGGCACAACCTTTCTCTGTGTTCCAAGACGCGATCGAGGACGCGCTGGCCGCCCCGTAGAAGCAGCTCGCCGCAGTAGTAGGGGCGGTCTGAGAGGACTGCCCCAGCCCCGCCAGATAAGGGGTCTACGTCATTCCCAGGAAAAGAAAGAGCGCTCTATGCCCCTCAAACTCGGCGTTGACGTTGGCGGCACCTTTACCGATCTCCTGCTTTTCGACGAAGACACCGGCCGCCAGATACGTGCCAAGACCCCTTCGACCCCCGCGGACCCGTCGGTCGGCGTGTTAGCCGGCATCGACAAAGTCTGCCGCCTAGCCGGCGTGTCACCAGGAGCGATCACTCACATCATGCATGGCACGACCGTGGCAACCAATGCCGTGCTCGAAGGCAAAGGCGCCAAGGTCGGTCTCATCACCACTGAGGGGTTTAAACAGATCCTCCACCTTGCCCGCTCCTGGACACCTGGACCACTGGCCGGGTGGATCATCATGGTCAAGCCGGATCCGCCAGCGGCAATCGAACACACACGCGAGGCCAAAGAACGGATCGACACTCGCGGGAATATCGTTATCCCGCTCGACGAAGAAGCATTACGCCGGACTCTCCAAGACCTTGCCTCACGCGGCATCGAAGCCCTCACCGTCTCCTTGATCAATTCCTACGCCAACCCGCTGCACGAGAAGCGCATTAAAGCGATTGCCCAGGAGATGTTCCCCACCTTGCCGGTCACGGCCTCGGCGGAAGTGCTACCGGAATTTCGCGAGTACGAGCGCGCCCTCACTGCCGTGATGAATTCATACGTCCGGCCCAAAGTTGCCCTGTACATGCGCAACTTCGCCGCTCAGCTTACGGCGCATGGCCTCAACGCCGAGGTCAACATTCTGCGTTCCGACGCTGGACTCATGACCTTGTCAATGGCACAGGAACGGCCGGTGTATGGAGTGATGTCCGGTCCGGCTGGTGGTGTAGCCGGTGCGTTGTTCATCGCTACTAAAGCTGGGTTCCCGAACATTCTGACCCTGGACATGGGCGGCACCTCAACCGATGTCTCTCTGTGCCAGGACGGTACCCAGACCATCACCCGCGAGACCACACTTGGCTATTTCCCCATCAAAGTGCCATCGGTGGACGTGCGCAGCATCGGCGCTGGTGGCGGCTCGATCGCTCATGTGCCGGAGATCACCAAGGCTTTACGCGTGGGTCCGCAAAGCGCGGGCGCTGACCCGGGTCCGGCGTGCTACGGCAAAGGCGGCATCGAGGCGACCGTGACCGACGCCAATGTGGTCCTTGGCCACTTGCCACCCCGACTGCTCGGCGGAGAGATGGTGCTCGATGAAGAAGCGGCGAAAGCCGCGGTAGAGCGCATCGGCCGTAAGCTCGGTTTGGATGTGTACCGCGCCGCCCAAGGCATTCTTGATATCGTCAATGAAAATATGCATGGCGCGCTGCGCCTGGTGTCTGTGCAGCGCGGCTATGATCCGCGCAACTTCGCCCTGGTGGCGTTCGGTGGCGCCGGGCCGCTGCATGCCAACGCGGTGGCTAATTTAATTGGCTCGTTTCCGGTCATCATCCCACTGGCGCCAGGCATCTTATGTGCGACTGGCGATGTGTGTTGTGACTATCGCGAGGAGTTCGCCCGCACCGTCCTGCGCACCTTGGAGCAAATCTCCGTTGCCGAGGTGACCAAGATTTTTGAGAACCTTGGTGAAGAAGCCGCAGGCTGGCTGGAACGTGAGGGCATCCCCCGCGACCAGCAACAGATCTTCTACAACGCCGACATGCGCTATTTCCGCCAGGGCTACGAGTTACCGATCACCACGACGCTCGATGAGTTGCTGACTCAGGGCACAATGGCGCTGGCGAATCGGTTCCACGCTTTACATGAGCAGCTCTATCGTTTCCGGTTGGACGCGGTGTGCGAGATCGTCAACCTGCGAGCCGTGGCGCTGGGCAAGGGCGCTTCCCTGACCCTGCCCGAGGCGGAGCTGGATGGTCCCTCCCCGTCCCAAGCACTCAGTGACGAGCACAGGATTTATTTTGACGGCAAGTTCCTCTCCACGCCAATCTATGACCGCGCCAAGCTCCGCCCCGGTAACCGCATGGTCGGTCCGGCGATCGTGACGGAGATGGACTCGACCACAGTGATTTTGCCCAATTTCATTGGTGAGGTAGATCGGTACTTTAACAGTCTGATTAGGCCTAGAGCGTAATCAATCAGTGAAGAACGAAAAATGAAGAGTGGAGAGTTACAGAACTTGAAGAACTAAACCCCAACCCTCAATTCTTCATTCTTAACTCTTAACTCTTCACTCCTGAAAGGAGCACCGCCATGCGCGACGTGAAAATCGCCAAAATCCCGCAGATCGAGGTCGATCCCGTCACCCTCGACATCATCGAGAGCGCGCTCAAGAACTACCGCTACGAGATGGACGCCGTACTTTACCGCACCGCCATGTCGCCGGTGATCCGTGAGCAGCACGACGAGTTCCCCATGATCTGCGACCCTAACGGCCGCATGGTGGTGGGTCAGTTCGGCTCCTACATCCGCGAAATGATGGCGCGTTTCGACCGCCCGCTCTATCCTGGGGACGTCCTTTTGCTCAATGACCCCTATCTGTGCGGCGGCGCGATCTCGCATATCAACGACTTCCTCATCCTGGTGCCGGTGTTCGACGGTGACGAGTTGATCGGCTGGTGTTCGATGTTCGGTCACCAGATGGACGTGGGTGGCCCCCTACCCGGCTCCTTCCCCACTAACGCTACCTCGATCTTCGGCGAGGGGCTGCGCATCCCGCCAGTCAAACTGTTTGAGAAGGGCAAACTCAACCAGGACGTCCTTGACCTCATCCTCAACAACGTCCGCATCCCGGTGATGAACCGCTCGGACCTGATGGGCATCGTCGCCGGCTGCAAGACTGCCGAACAGCGAGTGCTGGAGCTGTGCCGGCGCTTCGGTCGCGACACTTACCTCGCCGCGTGCCAGGCACTGCTTGATCGCACCTACCGAGCGGTGAAGACGCTCATCCAGCGTAACATCTCAACCGAACCGCAGTCGTTCGAGGACTATGTGGACGACGACGGCTTGGGCAACGGCCCGTTCAGAATGAAGCTGACCATCTGGCGCGAGGGGGACAAGGCGGTGTTCGACTGGACCGGCACCGACCCTCAAGCAATGGGGCCGATCAACTTCTACCTCAACGAGGGCATGTTCAAGATGTTCATCGACGTGTACCTCATCATGGTCTACGATCCCCAGATCCTGTTTAATGACGGCTTCTACGACCTGATCGAGGCACGCATCCCCGATGGCTCGTTGCTGCATCCCCGCTTTCCCGCCGCCCTGGGCTGTCGCACGCATGCTTTGGCGCGCCTGTTCGATGTCATGAGTGGCTGCCTGGGACAGAAGAGCCCGGAACTGACCACTGCCGCCGGCTATGGCACCAGCCCACATTTGCTTTACAGCGGCACCGATAAGAACGGCCAGTTCTTTTTCATCATGGAGATCAGCTACGGCGGCATTCCTGGCCGACCGATCGGCGACGGCATGGACGGGCACTCATGGTGGCCGCTGTTCACCAACATTCCGACTGAGTATTTGGAAAGCTACTGTCCACTGCGCGTGGACCGTTATGCCTCGGTGATCGACTCAGGCGGCGCCGGCCTCCACCGCGGCGGCAACGGGATCGACAAGTGGTACACCTTCCTCGAACCCGGCGAGATCGCTATTCATGATGATCGTTGGTTGACTCCACCCTGGGGCATCCTCGGCGGCAAGCCCGGCATGCGCTCAACCAAGATCCTAGTGTGTGCCGACGGCACGCGGACGGTTCTGCCGTCCAAATGCGACCAGATCAAAGTCGAACCCGGTGACCAATTAATTTACCAGACTGCCGGCGGCGGCGGTTGGGGTGATCCATTGCAGCGCGACGCGGAAAAGGTGCGTATCGACGTGGCGCGTGAATTGGTGTCGCTGGAAAAAGCCCGGCGCGATTATGGCGTCGTCATTGATCCGCACACCCTGCAGATGGGTGACGCGGCCACGCGCGCGTTGCGCGAGCAGATGACAAAGGAGCGAGGCGTAGTAAAGACCTTCGACTTCGGTCCGCCGCTGCACGAACTTCTGGTCCGTTGTAAAGAAGAGACCGGCCTGGAGCCGCCAGTGGCCCCGAAACTGCCAGCGCAGTGGGCAACAAATGGCGTGAAAAAAGAAGCAGCGTAGACCAACCTTGATACAAGAAGCAATCACTGAGAGGTTAAAGTACCTGACGGAAATTTTCCGAGCGGCTTGGGTGTCCCTGCTCGCTACAATCAGCGGGACGGTCGGACTTTGGCTCGGGCCACACGATTTCTGGCGGTCTGTCTTTACCGCGGTCGGCGTTGTCGTTATTGCTGGCATAGTGTTGTGGATCGGTGTTCTCAATCGTCGTATGCAAAAGCTATTGGCCAGATTAGAGGAGTTGTAATCATGGGCTCGCTCTACGATATTGTGATGGGCGTCAGTGTAATCCTCGCCTTGCTCTCCTTACCTGTGGCCCTCTGGATTGCAAGCCGGGGAGTGTAGGCTGGTCCCTGACCCAGCATTCTCGGGTCAGGGCTCCATAGCTGTCAGAAAATGGAAGTACCCTGAGGACCTCCTCCATGGGCAAACTCGACAACAAAATCGCCTTGATCACCGGCTCAAGCAGCGGCATCGGCAAAGCCGTGGCCCTGGCCTTTGCTCGCGAAGGCGCGCATCTGGCGCTCAATTACCCCAATGACTCGCAGGCGCAGAACGCGGTAGAGGTAAAGAACGCCGTCTCGGCTCTGGGACGCTCGGTGATCGCCGTGCAAGCTGACGTCTCGCAAGAAGACCAGACTCATGCCTTGGTCGATGAGACCATGCGCACCTACGGTCGCATCGACATCCTGGTGAACAACGCTGGTATCGCCACAGCATCTCTGGTTGAGAAGATGCCGGTGACGATGTGGGATGAAATGCTTGCTGTTAACTTGCGTAGCGTGTTTCTGTGTACCCGCCTAGTCCTGCCGACCATGTATCGGCAGAACTACGGCAAAATCATCAATACTGCTTCACAACTTGCCTACAAAGGCTCGCCTGGGCTCAGCCACTACTGTGCGGCCAAGGCAGCGATCATCGCCTTTACTCGGTCGTTGTCTTTGGAAATCGGCACACACAATGTGAACGCCAACTGCGTGGCCCCTGGCGCGACCCAGACGCCGCTTTTGAGCAATATCAGTGAGGAAGCTATCGAGGCGATCCGGGTCAACATTCCCAAGAAACGGCTGGCCACGGTGGGCGACATCGTCCCTGCCTACGTGTTTCTCGCCTCGGATGAATCCCGCCATTTCGTCGGTCAGTGCTTGAGCCCTAACGGCGGCGATGTGATGTTGTAAGAGTCTAGGGTCTAGAGTCCAGAGTCAAGAAGAGGGGAAAGACTAGCCTCCCCTCTCTCCCAGTCTCAAGCCTCTTCCTAGATCTCTCTTCCCAGTTTCTCCCCTTCATAAATCACCGCCGCGGGCTTGCGCGGTGCCAGTACGTCTCCGCCGCGATGCACTTCTTTGAAGCTATCGCGAATGGCGTTGAAGAGAGCATCATTGGGAGTCCGCATCATCGAGATGACCACTGTGTCAACATTGGTAATGGCCCGTCTGGGGCCGCCCCAGATGTTGTAGATCTCGACTGTGCTCCCTTCGATCTTCTCGATGAAGTGTTGGGCGGTCAGCTTGACGCCGGCAGCCGTGACTCGGGGAAGAATATGAGGCATCTCGAGGGTCCGCAGCAAGTCCTCCCCAACGAAGAGGTGCGGGGAAAGAACTTCTACCTCTGCCCTGCCTTGCGTGGCGAGGACCTCAGCAAGACCAATAGGAAGGTATGCCGCCGTCTCGTCGAGAATGATCACCCGCTTCCCCAGCGAAGTCGGGTCCCGCAGGGCCTGCTTGGTGGCGGTGCTGACGTCGATGACATGCGGCTGATCGTAGCCTGGGATCGCCTGCCGCTCGGGCCGGTAAGAGCTAAGA